>Ga0209050_1000431_pt1 | contig 76895 bp, 67 predicted proteins | sample Araplavi_mTSA_r2_FD_184276 | JGI IMG/M metagenome (GOLD analysis project Ga0209050, IMG submission 184276) | Arabidopsis root microbial communities from North Carolina, USA - plate scrape MF_Cvi_mTSA_r2 (SPAdes) (version 2) | ecosystem: Host-associated > Plants > Roots > Endosphere | place: USA...
GCCGGCGCCCTGGGTGGTCAGGTGAGCATCGTGAACGGCAAGGTGGTCTATGTCGCCAACAGCGATGCGATCGACCAGCTGAAGCAGCCGCAGACGGCGGTGGATACGGTGACCTACCAGGTGCAGGACAGCCACGGCGCGGTCAGCACCGGCACGCTCAGCGTGACGGTGAAGGGCGTGACCGACGCACCGGTCCGCAATGGGACGGCCGCGGCCGACACCCTGACCGGCACGGCGATGGAGGACACCATCAACGGCCAAGGCGGGGCGGACAAGCTCTCGGGCCTGACCGGCGCCGACACCCTGAACGGCGGGATCGGGAACGACACCCTCACGGGCGGCGACGGGGCGGACCGCTTCGTCTTCACCGGGGCTTTCGGGACCGACGTGGTCACCGACTTCCAGGGCAACGACGTCATCCAGCTCGACGCCTCGGCCTTCGCCAACTTCGCCGCCGTGCAGAGCCACGCCCAGCAGGTCGGTCTGGACGTCGTCATCACCCTCGACGCCGCCAACACCATCACCCTGCAGAACACGGCGCTCGCCAGCCTCAACTCCGGCGACTTCCTGTTCGTCTAGGTCGGATAAGGGACGGCGGCCGCCTCGCCGCCGTCCTGCCGCCTTGCGCATGGACGCGGGGCACGCGATATCGGAGGGGAGAGCGGTCGTTCGCCGTCCGCCCCGATATCCAAAAAGGACTTTCCATGAGCGATCCCGTGACCACCGCCCTTGGCCTCGTGCCGATGGTCGTCGAGCAGACGAGCCGTGGCGAGCGGGCCTATGACATCTTCTCCCGCCTGCTGAAGGACCGGATCATCTTCCTCGCCGGCCCGGTCGAGGACGGCATGGCCAGCCTGATCTGCGCCCAGCTGCTGCACCTCGAGGCGGAGAACCCGAAGAAAGAGATCCAGATGTACATCAACTCCCCCGGTGGGGTGGTGACGTCGGGCCTCGCGATCTACGACACCATGCAATACATCAAGAGCCCGGTGATCACGCTCTGCCTCGGCATGGCGGCCTCCATGGGGTCGTTCCTGCTGATGGCCGGCGAGAAGGGCCAGCGCATCGCGCTGCCGAACAGCCGGATCATGGTGCACCAGCCGTCGGGCGGCTACTCGGGCAAGGCTCAGGACATCCGTCGCCACGCCGAGGACATCATCAAGACGAAGCGCCGCCTCAACGAGATCTATGCGCGCCACACCGGCCAGCCGATCGAAGTCGTCGAGGAGACGCTGGACCGCGACCACTTCATGACCGCCGAGGAAGCCCGCGACTGGGGGCTCGTCGACCACGTCTGGGAAAAGCGCGACGGCGACGACGCCTAGAGCGTCTTGAGGTAGCTCTCAGCCAGGGCGGCGATATCGGCCGCCCTGTCCTGGCCGTTGATGCAGTAGCGCGCGGCCTTGAAGTTCGCGCCGGCCGCGTTGACGTATTCGCCCAGCTTGTGGCCGGTGAACGCGCCCGTCTTGAAGCCCTGCACCAGCACGAACAGGCTGCCGTAGTGGTTCAGCGCCTGGTCCGGGTTCGTGACCAGGTCCAGGCCCAGGATGCGGCCGTAGTGGTCGTAGTTGTCCTTCCACGTCAGCTGGACGTAGCCGCGGCCGTAGTACGGCCAGTAGCGCAGGTTCGCCTTGCGCCAGGCCTCGGCGTTCCTGACCCAGTAGGCCTCGCGCACCGGCTTGAAGGTGTGGTTCGTCTCCCATTCGGCCGTCGCCAGCACATAGGCGATCTGCGCCTTTAGCCCGAGGCCGGCGGCGCGGCACGTGGCGACGATCGAGGCCTTCACCGCCTCCGCGTCGGGCGCCGCGGCGCTCAGGAGCTGGTCCATGCCGCCGGTCTTGGTCGCCAGCGTCTGCAGCGCCGAGGGGTTCACGGCGTCCGATGCGCCATCCTCGCCGTTTACATGCTTGAACTCGGCCCAGGTGGCGCGGGTGCGTGGCCCGTACTTCCCGTCGATCGTCCCGGGCGTGTAGGTCAGGAAGGCCAGCGACCGCTGCAGGTCGCGGAACGCCGGGCGCTTCAGCGTCTGCAGCGTCGCGTCCGCGGCCAGGCCCTGCAAAGCGTCGAACGTGATCATGTCGGTCCCCCGCGGCCCCGGCTGCGCCATGTCGGCGATCGCCAAGGCTAAGCCCGGAGGCCTCTTGGGGACAATCTTAAGTGGCTGATGCTCGCGAAAGGTGCGTCCGAATCTGACGTCAGTCGGCGAGGCGGGTTCTCGCGGCGGCCAACAGCCGACGCCGGCCGTCGTCACCGGTGACGTCGATCCGCTCGAAGTCGCGGCCCCCGGCGTCGCGTACGTCCGCGAACAGGCCCTTCGGGTCCTCGTGGAAGTGCAGGAAGGCCCGAGACTTCCGGTAGAACGCGCCGCGCTTCTTCTCGACCAGGCCGGGCAGGGCGCGGATGTCGGTCAGCAGGGGCTCAAGGAGGTCCAGCGCCTGGTCGCCTGCGTGTTTCATGGCTTCCCGGAGAAGACCTTGAAGTAGGGTTCTTCGGCAATCCCGAGCATTTCGGTGTCGCCACTGGTGTCGCCATAGGCCGCGCGCACCTGCAGGTCGTCGCCGAACGCCGCCTTGAGCCGAACCACCTTCTCAGGCCCCCGGCAGTTGGGCGCGGCGAAGCCGCCGGTGGCCCGGTCGCGGTCGTCGAAGGCCAGCGGCGTGCCCAAGATCTCGTCGGCGCCCAGGCCCCGGGCGAAAGGCGCCACCACCAGGTCGGGCGAGGCGGTCACGATCACCAGCCGGACGCGCTCCTTGCGCCAGCGTTTCCAGGCGATCACCGCGTCGGGTCGAAGCAGGCTGCGCGAGTGCTCGCCGGCGAATCGCCGCGCGTCGGCCTCCAGCCGCTCGCGGCTGACGCCGGCCAGGTAGACCTTGGTGGCCGCCGCCTTGATGCGCCCGCGGTCGCGGTGGAACAGGTAGGAGACGGCCGCCGGGACCAGCTTGAGACCGCCCAGCACCCAAGCCAGCGTCGGCGTGCGCCACTTCAGGAAGGCGGTGTAGCTGTCCTTGATCGTCAGTGTGCCGTCGAAATCGAAGGCCACCAGCGGGGGCGGGACCGGTCCTTCAGCTTCACGCTCTTGTGCCATTTCGGCGCGTTTCCCATTTGGTAAGGCGAGGCGCCCAAGGTCCGGGCTTCGCGCCGCACATTGTCGCTGTCCTCAGCGAAGGCTTGTGATCCCGGCGCGGATCGGGGAATGTCAAGACTTGGACAACCCGCGGCGCGTATCCTGCAAGGCCAGGGCGCAATTGCCCGGTGCGAGGCCAACCTGACCATCGGCCAGCCTCGTCGAGAGAGTGAGATGAGACCATGACCAAGGCCGCCAGCGGAGATTCGAAGAGCACGCTGTATTGCTCTTTCTGCGGCAAGAGCCAGCACGAAGTCCGCAAGTTGATCGCGGGCCCGACCGTATTCATCTGTGATGAATGTGTCGAACTGTGCATGGACATCATCCGCGAAGAACACAAGATCTCCTTCGTGAAGTCCAAGGATGGCGTGCCGACGCCTAAGGAGATTCGCGAAGTCCTCGACGATTACGTGATCGGTCAGGACCACGCGAAGAAGGTTCTCTCGGTCGCCGTCCACAACCACTACAAGCGCCTGAACCACGCGACGAAGAATAACGACGTCGAACTGGGCAAGGCCAACATCCTGCTGATCGGCCCGACCGGCACCGGCAAGACCCTGCTGGCCCAGACTCTGGCCCGAATCATCGACGTGCCGTTCACCGTCGCCGACGCGACGACGCTCACCGAAGCCGGTTATGTGGGCGAGGACGTCGAGAACATCATCCTGAAGCTGCTGCAGGCGGCCGACTACAACGTCGAACGCGCCCAGCGCGGCATCGTCTACATCGACGAAGTCGACAAGATCAGCCGCAAGTCCGACAACCCGTCCATCACTCGCGACGTGTCGGGCGAGGGCGTGCAGCAGGCGCTGCTGAAGATCATGGAAGGCACCGTCGCCTCCGTGCCGCCGCAGGGCGGGCGCAAGCATCCGCAGCAGGAATTCCTGCAGGTCGACACCACCAACATCCTGTTCATCTGCGGCGGCGCCTTCGCCGGCCTCGAGAAGATCATCTCGGCCCGCGGCCAAGGCACGTCCGTCGGCTTCGGCGCGAAGGTCTCCGACCCAGACGAGCGCCGCACGGGCGAGATCTTCCGCCAGGTGGAGCCGGACGACCTGCTCCGCTTCGGCCTGATCCCGGAATTCATCGGCCGCCTGCCGGTGATCGCCACGCTGGACGACCTGGATGAGAAGGCCCTGGTGAAGATCCTCACCGAGCCGAAGAACGCCTTCGTGAAGCAATACATGCGTCTCTTCGAGATGGAGAACGTGGGCCTGACCTTCACGGACGACGCGCTCATGGCCGTCGCCCGCAAGGCGATCCAGCGCAAGACCGGCGCGCGGGGCCTGCGCTCGATCCTCGAAGGCGTGCTGCTCGACACCATGTACGAGCTGCCGACCTACGACGGCGTCGAGGAGGTGGTGGTGAACCAGGAGGTCATCGAGGGCCGGGCCCAGCCGCTGATCATCTACGCCGAGCGCCGCGACAAGGGCGGCGCGGCCTAGAGCCGGCGCACAAACCGATACCGAGGGCTCCGCGGGCGACTTCGGAGCCCTTTTTCGTGGTCCGCCGCCGCATTGAAGGCGGCGCGGATCGGGACGAGGGTAAGGGCATGTCCCATCTCGCCGAACCCTGCGCGCGCGGCGCGGCCCAGGCCGCCCGGTCCGACGACGACCATCCGGATCGCGCCCGGCGGCTGGTGCTGGCGGGCACCGTGCTGGGCTCCAGCCTGGCCTTCATCGACGGTTCCGCGGTCAGCCTGACCCTGCCCATCATGCAGCAGCAGCTGGGCGGCGACGTCGCGGCGGCCCAGTGGATCATGAACGCCTATGCGCTGCTGCTGGGCGCCCTGGTGCTGGCCGGCGGGGCGGCGGCCGACCGCTATGGGCGCAAGCGGATCTTCCTCCTGGGCGTCGTCATATTCAGCGCCGCCTCGCTCGCCTGCGGCCTCGCGCCCAGCCTGCCGATGCTGATCGCCGCCCGTGCGCTGCAGGGGATCGGCGCGGCGCTGCTGACCCCGGCCAGCCTGGCCCTGCTGGGCGCCACCTTCGACGCCAAGGGGCGCGGGCAGGCGGTGGGCATTTGGGCGGGCGCCAGCGGCCTGATGAGCGCGGTCGGCCCTGTCCTCGGCGGCTGGTTGACCGAGGCCGTCTCGTGGCGTGCGGTCTTCCTGATCAACCTGCCGATCGCCGCTCTGGCCGTCTGGCTGGTCGCCGCCGCGGCGAAGGAGAGCAGGGGCGCCCGCGCCGGCCCCGTGGACGCCCTGGGCGCGGTCGCCGTCACCCTGGGCCTCGGCGCCGTCACCTGGGCGCTGACCGATGCGCCCAAGCTGGGCTTCGCACACCCCGCCGTCGCCGGCGGCCTGGCGCTGGGCCTCGTGGCGCTCGCAGGCTTCCTGTGGATCGAACGGCGCGCCGCGAGCCCGATGATGCCGCTCAGCCTGTTCCGGTCGGTCCGGTTCTCGGGCCTCAACGCCTACACCCTCCTGCTCTACGGCGCGTTCGGCGGGGCGCTGTTCCTGCTGCCGTTCCTGCTCCTGCGCGTGCACCACTATCCCGCGGCGATCGCGGGCGGAGCCTTGCTGCCGCTCTCCATCGGCATGGCGGTCTTGTCGCCGCTGGCGGGACGCCTGGCCGCCCGGGTGGGCGCGCGGGCGCTGCTGGGCGCAGGCCCGCTGCTGGTCGCCGCCGGCTTCGGCCTGATGGCCTGGCGCGCTGGGATCGCCGACTACTGGACCGGGGTCTTCCCTGGGCTCGCGGTGATGGCTCTGGGCCTGGGCGTGGCCGTGGCGCCGCTCACCGACGCAGTCCTGGGCGCCGTCGACGACGAGTACGAGGGCGCGGCCTCGGGCATCAACAACGCCGTGGCCCGCGTCGCCGGCCTGCTGGCGGTGGCGCTGGTGGGGTTCGCGATGGGCGGCGCCGATCCCGACGTGATCCTGAAAGGCTTCCGCGTGGCGCTCACCGTGGCCGCCGTCACCGCCGCCGGGGCCGGCGTGCTGGCCATCGCCGTGGTGCGCCGCGAGCGCGGCGGCGCCTGAAGCCTTGCGCTTATATGATGAGCATCATTTAATGCTCACATGAGCAAGTCGATCATCGTCGTCGGGGCGGGCGACGCCCTGGGCGGCGCCATCGCCCGCCGCTTCGCCCGCGAGGGGTTCGAGGCTGTCATCATCCGCCGCAACGCCGACCAGCTGCAGCCGCTCGCGGAGACGATCCGCGCCGAGGGCGGCAGCGCCCACCCGTTCGGCGTCGACGCGCGCAACGAGGAGCAGATGGTCGCCCTGTTCGACGCCGTGGAGGAGAAGATCGCGCCCATCGAGACCTGCGTCTTCAACATCGGGGCGAACGTCCGCTTCCCGATCGCCGAGACCACGTCGCGTGTGTTCTTCAAGGTCTGGGAGATGGCCTGCTTCTCGGGCTTCCTGGCCGGGCGAGAGGCGGCCAAGAAGATGGTCCCGCGCGGCCATGGCAGCATCATCTTCACCGGCGCCACGGCCAGCGTCCGCGGCGGGACCGGTTTTGCGGCGTTCTCGTCGGCCAAGCACGGCCTGCGCGCGCTCAGCCAGAGCATGGCGCGCGAACTGGGGCCGAAGGGCATCCACGTGGCCCACACCATCATCGATGGCGCCATCGACACCGCCTGGATCGCCGAGAATTTCCCCGAGCGGTATGCGCTGAAGGACCGGGACGGCATCCTGAACCCGACGCATATCGCCGACGCCTACTGGAACCTGCACACCCAGCCGCGCGATGCCTGGACCCACGAGCTGGACCTGCGGCCCTGGATGGAGACCTTCTGATGGGCAAGACCGTCGAGTTCCTGTTCGATGTGGGCAGCCCCGCCAGCTACGTGGCCTTCAAGCGCCTGCCGGCCATCGCCGAGCGCACCAGCGCCACTATCGACTGGCAGCCCTTCCTGCTGGGTGGGGTGTTCAAGGCCACCGGCAACCATTCGCCGGCCGAGATTCCGGCCAAGGGCGCCTGGACCAGCATCGACCTCGCCCGCTTCGCCAAGCGGCACGGCGTGCCCTTCGAGCGCAACCCGTTCTTCCCGATCAACACCCTGCACCTGATGCGCGGCGCGGCGGGCCTGCAGGGCGACCGCCGCTTCATGGCCTATCTGGACGCCGTCTTCGACGCCATGTGGAAAACCCCGAAGAACCTGGGCGATCCCGCGGAAATGTCTCCGGTTCTCGCCCGTGCCGGCGTCGGGGGCGAGGAGTTCGCGGCCCTGATCGCCAGCGAGGACACCAAGGCCCGCCTGAAGGCCACGACCGAGCGCGCCGTCGCCCGCGGCGCCTTCGGCGCGCCGACCTTCTTCGTGGGCGACGAAATGTATTTCGGTCAGGACCGCCTGGACTGGGTCGAGGAAGCCCTGGCGAGCTGAGCGCCCGAGGCCCACATTGGCGCCATGTCGCTGATCCGCGCCCTAGACCACGTGAACATCCGCACCGCCGACCTGGCCGCCACCAAGGCGCTACTGGTCGACGTCCTGGGCCTGGCCGAGGGTTGGCGGCCGCCGTTCCCGTTCCCCGGCGCCTGGCTCTACGCCGGCGACAAGGACGTGGTCCACCTGGTCCAGGTCGAGCGGCCGGCGGGCGCCTCGGATGGCTCCAGCCTCGACCACTTCGCCTTCGACATCGCCGACTACGACGAGGCGCTCGCCCGCGTGGAGAAGACCGGCCTCGGTTTCCGCGCCACCACCACGCCCGGGACGTCGGTGAAACAGATCTTCGTCCGTGACCCCAACGGCGTGACCATCGAGCTCAACTGGAAGGGCGACCGGCCGCGAGGGTAGGGGCCGCCCTCCGCCGTCCTATGCCGGCTTCCGGAATTTCAGGATGAACTGGTCCGTGTTCCCTCGGATCGACTTGTCGAAGACCGTCGCTGTCAGCGGGTCCTTCGGATTGGCGAGCAGCTTGCTCTCACCTTCGAGCCTGAACCCGGCCGCCGTGACCTGCTGCTTCACCGTGGCGATGTCGATGCGGTGCAGGGTGTCGGTCTCCTTCATGCCGGTGCCCGGCCGGCCACGATGGTCGACGATCACGAACAGGCCGCCGGGCTTCAGCGCCTTGTAGACCGCCGCGTTCAGCACGGCCGGGTCGACCTTGCCCATGAAGGGGTCGGGATAGTCGTGGTAGTTCTGCGAGGTGAAGACCAGGTCCAGCGGTTCGGGCGCGCTGAAGGCCTTCGCCGGTTGGGTCAGCACCACCACGTTCGTGAAGGGCGCGGCGGCCGCCATCTTCCGCATGACGTCCGAGTCGGGGTGGGAGACCTTGTCATACTCGTTCGGCCAGACGGCGTAGACCTTGCCCGACGGTCCCACCGTCAAGCTGAACAGCCGCGTGAAGTAGCCGCCGCCCGGGATCAGGTCGTACACGCGCTGGCCGGGCTTCACCTCGGCGAAGGCGGCGATGTCGGGACCTTTCCGGCGGGCGTCGATCTTGGCATCGGCGGCGCGGGCGGGATTCGCGGCGACCGAGGCGGGCGGAGCCGCGGCGGCGGCCGGCGCGACCAGCAGCGCCACCGTGGCGGCGAGGAACACGGAGCGTTTCATGGGAGTTCCCTCAAGAGAGCAGCTGGGCCAGAGCCTAGCCCCGAGCGCCGGGAGGACGACACTCTTGAGACGAACGGCTCAAAACCCTATCTCACTGGTCGTGAACGAGGCATGGCCTTGCGCGGCCGCCAGCGTCTTTCCCGGTCAAGCTAGCGTAACTGGGGCGAAGGGACGCAGTGTCGCGCACGGTTCTTGCGGCGCTTGAAAGGCGTTGGAAACCGTCCACATAAATCGTTGAACAGCCGCCTCGTGCGGCGGACGGGTCGTCCGACTCAAGCGCATCGTTTGAGTGACCGCGATCCGACAGGCGAGGTCGCCGCTATAGGGGCCCGCCAGGAGTTTAGAGCATCATGTCAGAGATCAAGATTCTGCCGATCCTGCCCCTGCGGGACATCGTGGTCTTCCCGCATCAACCGGTGCCGCTCTTCGTGGGCCGGGAGAAGTCCGTGCGCGCGCTCGAAGAGGCGATGCGCGGCGAAGGCAAGCAGATCCTGCTGGCGACGCAGAAGGACAAGGACGACGACGATCCGTCGCCCAACGCCATCTACGACGTCGGCGTCGTCGCCACGATCCTGCAGCTGCTGAAGCTTCCCGACGGCACCGTGAAGGTGCTGGTCGAGGGCAAGGCGCGCGCGGGCATCACCCGCTTCACCAGCTCGGGCGACTACTACGAGGCCGAGATCGCCATGGTCCAGGAAGACGGCGCGGGTTCGCCCGAAGCCGAGGCCCTGAGCCGCGCGGTCGTCGAGCAGTTCGAGAACTACGTTAAGCTGAACAAGAAGGTGCCGCCCGAGGCGCTGGCCGCGATCCCGCAGATCGACAACCCCAGCGAACTCGCCGACCGCATCGCCGGCCACCTCAGCGTCAAGATCGCCGAGAAGCAGCAGCTTCTGGAAGTCTTCAACGTCGTGAAGCGCCTGGAGAAGGTCTACGCCCTGATGGAGGGCGAGATCTCGGTCATGCAGACCGAGAAGAAGATCCGGAACCGCGTGAAGCGGCAGATGGAGAAGACCCAGCGCGAGTACTATCTCAACGAGCAGATGAAGGCGATCCAGCGCGAGCTGGGCGAACAGGACGACCACCGCGACGAGCTGATCGAGCTCGAGAAGCGGATCAAGAAGACCAAGCTGTCCAAGGAAGCCCGCACCAAGGCCGAGGCGGAGCTGAAGAAGCTGCGCAACATGAGCCCGATGTCGGCCGAAAGCACCGTCGTCCGGAACTATCTGGACTGGCTGCTGTCGATCCCGTGGGGCAAGGCCAAGCAGAAGCCCATCGACCTGCAGAAGGCCGAGGACATCCTCAACGAGGACCACTATGGCCTCGACAAGGTCAAGGAACGGATCCTGGAGTACCTGGCGGTGCAGAGCCGCGTGGGCACCCTGAAGGGCCCGATCCTGTGCCTGGTCGGCCCGCCCGGCGTGGGCAAGACCTCGCTCGGCAAGTCGATCGCCAAGGCCACCAGCCGCGAGTTCGTCCGGGTGTCCCTGGGCGGCGTGCGCGACGAGGCCGAGATCCGCGGACACCGGCGCACCTACATCGGCTCGATGCCCGGCAAGGTCATCCAGTCGATGAAGAAGGCCAAGACCACCAACGCCTTCTTCCTGCTGGATGAGATCGACAAGATGGGTTCGGACTGGCGGGGCGATCCGTCGTCGGCCCTGCTCGAGGTGCTGGACCCGGCGCAGAACTCCACGTTCGCCGACCACTACCTGGAGGTCGACTACGACCTGTCGCCGGTGATGTTCGTCACCACGGCCAACTCACTCAACATGCCCCAGCCGCTGCTGGACCGCATGGAGATCATCCGTATCCCCGGCTACACCGAGGACGAGAAGGTCGAGATCGCCAAGCGGCACATCCTGCCGAAGCTGACCAAGGACCACGGCCTGAAGCCGGAAGAGTTCGTGGTGCCCGAGGACTCGATCCGCGGCCTGATCCGCTACTACACGCGGGAAGCCGGGGTCCGGAGCCTCGAGCGCGAGCTGGGCAACCTGGCGCGGAAGACGGTGCGCGACCTGGGCCGTGAGGGGCTGAAGTCGATCACCATCGACGACGAGCGTCTCGGCAAGTACGCGGGCGTCAAGAAGTACCGCTACGGCGAGACGGACCAGGAGGACGCGGTCGGCATCATCACCGGCCTGGCCTGGACCGAGTTCGGCGGCGACATCCTGACCATCGAAGCGGTCAAGATGCCGGGCAAGGGCCGCATGTCCATCACGGGCAACCTGAAGGACGTGATGAAGGAGTCGATCTCGGCGGCGAACAGCTATGTCCGCAGCCGGGCCACGAAGTTCGGCATCGAGCCCCCGGTTTTCGAGCGCACCGACGTCCACATCCACGTGCCGGACGGCGCCACGCCCAAGGACGGCCCGTCCGCCGGCGCGGCCATGGCCACCGCCATCGTCTCCGTCCTGACCGGCATCCCGATCCGGGCCGACATCGCCATGACCGGCGAAGTCACGCTGCGGGGCCGGGTGACCGCCATCGGCGGCCTGAAGGAGAAGCTGCTCGCGGCCCTGCGCTCCGGCGTGAAGACCGTGCTGATCCCGCAGGAGAACGAGAAGGACCTGGCCGACATCCCGGACAACGTGAAGTCGGCGCTGGAGATCATCCCGGTCAACACCATGGACGAGGTCCTGGCCAAGGCCCTGACCCGCCAGCCGGTGGCGATCGAGTGGACCGAGCCCACCCCGGTGGCTGTGGTCGACGGCGACGACGCCGGTGACGCGGTCGGTCTCCACTAATTAGAAGAGCCGGTATCGCGGCCGGCCCTCGGTCGGACTGCGATCAAATTTGGTGACAAGCGCGGCGCGGGAAGGAATTCCTGCGCCGCTGCCGTTTGACGGCCACGCTTTCCCGTGCGTGAATTCGAACAAGGCGTAGGGGGGCGCAGCCCAAGACTCTCCACGCCAAAAGAAAATTGGGCTGGGAGAAAACACGTATGACGAAGGCCGAACTCGTCTCGGCGATCGCCGACAAGGCGGGCTTGAACAAGGCGCAGGCCAAGGAAGCCCTGGACGCCTTCATGGAGTCCGTCTCGACCACGCTGAAGGCGGGCAATGAGGTTCGTCTGGTGGGCTTTGGTAGCTTTGTGCCCGTGAAGCGCGCGGCCGGCACCGCCCGCAACCCGAAGACCGGCGAGCGGGTGAAGCGGCCGGCGTCGCAGACCTGCCGTTTCCGCGTCGGCGACTCGCTCAAGAGCACGCTCAACAGCTAGAGCCAGGACAGGAATGGGAAGGGGCGGTCGCTTGTCGCGGCCGCTCTTTTCGTTTGGCCTTTGCGCGCGGGGCGGGGTAGGACGACCGCCTCTTCGGGGAGTAGCCGTCCGTACGACAGCGGAGCCCGCGTCAACAGACTTGGTCCCAGACCCTCATCTGGATTTTGGACCATGGCGCGTGCGGCGGACCTTCGGGTCCGGATTGGCGAGACCGGCGATGCGGCCTCATTTGCCCACGGGCGCGGCGGAGGTCTCGTGTCGTCGTGTCTGTCGCCGCGTCCCTGGTGTGTGCTCCATGCTCGAAGCGTTCCTCGTTTCCACCGGCCTCGTGGCCGTCGCCGAGATCGGCGACAAGACCCAGCTCCTGGCCATCATGCTGGCCGCCCGATTCCGGCGGCCCGTCCCCATCATCCTCGGCATCCTGGCCGCCACCCTGGCCAACCACGGCCTGGCCGCGACCCTGGGCTTCGTGGTCGCCAGGTACCTCACCGGCCCGACCTTCCAGATCCTTGTGGGCGTGGGCTTCGCCGCCATGGCCGCCTGGGCCCTGATCCCCGACAAGGAGGACGATGACGCGGCCGCCGAGTCCGCCGGGGGCGTCTTCCTCACCACGTTGGTGGCCTTCTTCCTGGTCGAGATCGGCGACAAGACCCAGATCGCCACCACCCTCTTGGCCGCCCGCTTCCAGGACATCGTCGTCGTGGCCGCCGGCACCACGCTCGGCATGATGCTGGCCAACGTGCCGGTCGTGGTGCTGGGCGAGGCCGCCACCAAGCTCGTGCCGCTTAAGTACGTCCGCATCGCCGCGGCCGTGGTGTTTGCGGCCATCGGCGCGTCGGTGCTGCTGGCGGCCTTTATCCGGCCGGGGTTCCACGTCTAAGGTCCCGCGGGGTTTGGAGAATCCGATGACTGCGACCACCGCTGCCGACCGCAGCGACACGGCCTTCCTGGGCCATCCGAAGGCGCTGGGCTTCCTCGCCTTCACCGAGGCCTGGGAGCGGTTCTCCTACTACGGGATGAACACGCTGCTGGCCCTCTACATGGTCAACCAGCTGCTGCTGCCCGGCCATGTGGAGAACGTCGTCGGGCTGCCCGTCCTGCGCGGGATCCTGGAGCACGGCGGGGCGCTCAGTCCCCAGGCCCTGGCCGTCGCCATCGCCGGCCTCTACGGCGCCTGCGTCTACCTGACCCCGCTGCTTGGGGGTCTGCTGGCCGATTGGCTGCTGGGGCGGACGCCAACCATCATCCTCGGTGCGCTGCTGATGGCGACGGGCCACTTCCTAATGGCCTTCGAGCAGCCGTTCCTGCTGGCGCTGCTCTGCCTGATGATCGGGTCGGGCTGCTTCAAGGGCAACATCGCCAGCCAGGTCGGTGGCCTCTATCCCGAGGGCGACACCCGCCGGGCCGACGCCTTCCAGATCTTCTACCTGGCGATCAACGCCGGGGTGATCGTCGCCCCGCTCGTCGTGGCGCGCCTGGCCCACGGCATCGGCTGGCACTGGGGCTTCGGCGCCGCCGGCGTCGGGATGCTGATCTCGATCGTGATCTATCTGTCCGGCCGCAAGCTCTTCCCGTCCGATCCGCCCCTGCGCAAGCGCGGCGAGATGCACGTCGAGCGCCCGGCGATGACGCGCAGCGACTGGAGCCGTGTCCTTCTGCTGGTGCTGATGGTGCCGCTGCTGGCGGCCTCGGTCCTGGGTAACCAGCAGATCTTCGTCACCTACCTCGTCTGGGCGGAGAAGAGCGTCGACCTGCAGGTGTTCGGCGTGACGTTCCTGGCCGAGGACCTGGTCTCGGCCGACGCCTTCGTCTCCGTTGGCTGCCTCGCCGGCATGGTGGTGTTCTGGCGGCTCTGGGCCAAGCGCTTCAAGGAGCCGGACGAGTTCGGCAAGATCGTCATAGGCTGCCTGATCGGCGCCCTGGGCGTCGCCTGCCTGGGCATTGGCTCGGTCGTCGCGGCGGGCGGCAAGGTCTCGGCCGGGTGGCTGCTGGCGTTCCACCTCCTGAACGACATCGGCTTCGCCAACGTCCTGCCGGTCAGCCTGGCGCTGTTCGCCAGGGCGGCCCCGCGCGCGATCGCGGGCTCGGTGATCGGGATCTACTACCTGTTCCTGTTCGCCGCGAACGCCACCGCCGGCTGGCTGGGCACGAAGCTCGAGGTCATGGGCTCCGTGAACTTCTGGCTGATGCACGGCGCCATCGTCGCGGCGGCCGGCGTCGTGATCCTGGTGATCGCACCGCTCTTCCGGCGCGTGCTGAACGCCGAGGCGGCGCCCGCACTGCAGGCGGCCTAGGGGCGATGGTGGGCGGCGAGGGATTCGAACCCCCGACCCCCTCGGTGTAAACGAGGTGCTCTAACCAGCTGAGCTAGCCGCCCGTGCGAGGGGTTCTAGTGCATGTCCGGCCCGACCGCCTAGAACCTCGTCGCTCGCGATCAACAGGAGTCCGTTGCGCGATGCGCCGGCTAGAGGTCTTCCCATTCACAATGAGCCGTCCTGAATGGACGAGAAGGCCTCTAACTCAAAGAATCGAGCCTACTGATCTCGCCGGGCTTGGTTCAAGCCAACTGAGACGGGCTCTAGCCGCGATCCTTGTCCTGATGAGCGCCCAACCTGCCATGGCCGACCCCGCCACCGTCCAGGACTACATGGCCCAGCCGCAGGCGAAGGCGGAGGCCCGCATCGCCTATGGGCCCGGGCCCGCCCAGGTGGTCGACCTGTTCCTGCCGAAGGGGAAGGGGCCGTATCCCGTCGTCGTGCTGATCCACGGCGGCTGCTACCTCGCCGAATACCAGGGGCTGCCGCAGACCAGCGGCATCGCCGCCGACCTGGCGAAGCGCGGCTACGCGGTCTGGAACGTCGAGTACCGCAAGCTCGGCGAGGCCGGCGCGGGCTATCCCGGCACGTTCCTGGACGTCGCCGACGCCGTGGACCGGCTCCGGACCGAAGCGCCGAAGTACGGTTTCGACCTGAAGCGGGTCGTCGCCGTGGGCCATTCGGCCGGCGGCCACCTGGCGCTGTGGGCGGCCGCGCGGGCGAAATTGCCCAAGGCCAGCCCGCTCTGGCGCGCCGATCCGGTGAAGATCCGCGCCGTGGTCAGCCTGGGCGGCATCGGCGATCTGGAGGGCCAGCGCGACGTCTTCGCCGGCGCCTGCGGCCCGGAGCCCATTCCGAAGATCATCGGCCTCGCCGAGCGTACGGACGCCTACGCCGACACCTCGCCCGCCGCGCTGCTGCCGACCGGAAGCCGCACGGTGATGATCTCGGGCTCGCTGGACCACGTCATGCCGCCGCCGACCGGCGTCGCCTACGTCGAGCGGGTCCGCAAGGCCGGCGACAGCGCAGACGCCATCGCCCTTCCGGGCGTCAGCCACTTCGACGTGGTGATCCCCACGACGGCCGCCTGGGGCGAGGTGGTCAAGGCGGTCGACCGCGAAATCCGCGCGCTGCGCTGATGCGATACCGCCAACTCGGCCGCACCGGCCTCACCGTCTCGGTACTGGGCTTCGGCTGCGCCAGCTGGTGGGGCAAGCCGCGCTTCGACGAGCGGACGGCCCTGGGCCTGGTCCACGAGGCCCTCGACCGCGGCGTCACGCTCTTCGACACCGGCGCCAGCTACTCCGCCGGCGAGGCCGAGCCGCGGCTGGGCCGCGCGCTCAAGGGCCGGGACACGTCGAAGCTGGTGATCGCCACCAAGGCCGGCACCTGGCACGCCGGCGGAGGCCGGATCGCGCGCGACATGAGCCCCGCCGCCATCGTCGCGAGCGCCGAGCGCAGCCTGAAGCAGCTCGGTCTCGAGACCCTGGGGCTGCTGCAGCTCCACGGGCCGGCGATCCACGAACTGGACGAGGCGACGCTGACGGCGCTGGCCGGACTGAAGGCGAGGGGGCTGGCGCGCGCCGTCGGCCTCAACAGCTTCGACCCCGCGGTGATCGAGCACGCCATCGGCCTGGAGGCCTTCGACGCGGTGATGGTCGACTACAACGTGCTGCGCGCCGAGCGCGAGCCGCTGATCGCCCGCGCCGCCGCGGCGGGGAAGGGCGTCCTGGCCGGCATGCCGCTCGCGATGGGCCACACCAGGCCGCTGCTGGCGCGCCTGAAGGGGCCGCAGGACCTCTGGTACGCCGCCCGGGCGCTGGCCAAGCACCGCGGCGAGCTGGCGAGGGGCCGCCGCTTCGGCTTCCTGCACCGCCTGCCCGACATGACCGGCTCACAGGCGGCGCTCGCCTATGTGCTGGCGAATCCCGGCGTCAGCGCCGCCGTTTTCGGCGCCACCCGGCCCGAGCATCTGCGCGAGAACCTCGCCGCCTCCGGCCTGACGCTGCCGCAAGGCGTCACGGCCCGCATCCATGCGGCGCAGCGCGCGGCCCCTTGACGTTGCGTGAGGACTTTCGCCGGCCGTCGCCGGGAGTCATTCTGCGGATACCAGAACAACGATAACCTATGGGCAGGAGCAGCATGGCCGACGTTCCCGAGAACCTCGAGGAGGTCCTGAAGGACGCCCACCTGCCGGCGCTCCTCACCGCCCTGGTCCACATGACCGGCGACACGAGCTGGCTGCGGCCCGAGTGGACGCCCGTCTACAATCCGATGGACCGCGCCGACCTCGGCATCTCGCCCGAGAACCAGGACGCCGCCCGCAAGGCCGCCGCCGACGCCATCCGCGCCCACGTGGCCGGCAAGCCGCTGGCCATGGTCAAGCCCGACACCGCCACCCTGCGCCGACAGATGGACTTCGTCGCCGGCGCCCCGATCCCCGAGCAGTACGTCGACTTCCTGATGGACGAGCTGACCCTCGACGGGCGCAGCAGCAAGGACCCCCAGTTCGACCAGCCCAGGCTGCAGGTCGCGGCCCGCAAGCTGAAGGTGCTGGTGATCGGCGCCGGCATGTCGGGCCTCTTGACCGGCATCCGTCTCAGCCAGGCGGGCGTGCCGTTCGAGATCGTCGACAAGAACGCCGACGTCGGCGGCACCTGGTTCGAGAACACCTATCCGGGCTGTCGGGTGGACAACGCGAACCACATGTACAGTTACTCGTTCGAGCCCAGCCATGCCTGGCCCCAGCACTTCTCGCCCCAGCCGGTGCTGCTGGAGTACTTCCGCGGCATCGCCAAGAAGTACGACCTGCGCAAGCACATCCGCTTCGGCGCCTGGGTCGAGAGTGTGGTCTGGGACGAGGCCCGCTCGGTCTGGCGCTGCACCCTGAAGAAGGACGGCAAGATCGAGGTCGTCGAAGCCAACGCCGTCGTGAGCTGCGTGGGCCAGCTCAACCGGCCCCGGTTCCCCGACATCAAGGGCCTCGGGAGTTTCGCCGGACCCGCCTTCCACTCGGCCGAGTGGGACCACGGCGTGGATCTCAAGGGCAAGCGCGTGGGCGTGATCGGCACCGGCGCCTCGGCCTATCAGTTCGTGCCCGAGATCGCGCCCGACGTGGCCAGCCTGACAGTGTTCCAGCGCACCCCGCCGTGGGGCCTGCCGGTGCCGCACTACCACGACGACGTGCCCGAGAGCATGAAGTGGGTGCTGGAGCACGTGCCGTTCTTCGACAAGTGGTACCGCTTCTACCTGTTCTGGATGACCACCGAGGGCTTCCTGCCGATGGTGAAGTCCGATCCCAACTGGCACGGGCCGAGCACGGCCGTGGGACCTGAGAACGCCATGCTGCGCGAGATGGCCGCCATGGCGCTGCAGGCCCAGGTGGCCGACCGTCCCGACCTCGCCGAAAAGGTGATCCCGCAGTACCCCATCGGCGGCAAGCGCGCCGTGCTCGACAACGGCGTCTGGCTGGGCGCGCTCAAGCGGCCGAACGTCCGGCTGGTCAGCGAGAAGACGGAAGAGATCACCGCCAAGGGCGTCAGGACCGCCGACGGGGTCGAGCACGAGTTCGACGTGCTGATCTACGGCACCGGCTTCCAGGCCTCGAACTTCCTCTCGTACCTGCGGGTGAAGGGCAAGGGCGGCCGCGAGCTGCACGACGTCTGGGGCGGCGACGCCAGGGCCTACCTCGGCATGACCGTCCCCGGCTTCCCGAACTTCTTCATCACCTACGGGCCCAACACGAACATCGTCGTGAACGGCTCGATCATCTTCTTCTCCGAGTGCTCGGTCCGCTACATCGTGGGCTGCCTGCGGCTGCTGGCCGAGACCGGGGCGCGGGCGATGGAGGTGAAGGCCGCCGTCCACGACGACTTCAACCGCCGGGTCGACGAGGCCAACGCAGGCTGGGCCTGGGGCTCGCCGAACGTGTCGAGCTGGTACAAGAATAGTTTCGGCCGGGTCAGCCAGAACTGGCCCTTCGGCTTGATCGACTACTGGCGCGCCACGCTCGCCCCCAACCCGGACGACTTCGTCTTGGAGAAGGCCCCCGAGCCGGTCGCGTAAGCGGGAGGGATAGATGAACGACATCGAAGGCGGCTGCGCCTGCGGGGCGATCCGGTTCAAGATCGCCGGGCCCCTGGCCGGCGTGGGCGTGTGCCACTGCCGCGCCTGCCAGTACGCGACGGGCGGACCGCCGAATTACGTGGCCCTGGCCATGAAGCCCAGTTTCGCGGTGACCAAGGGCGAGCCCAAGGTCCACACCTCCAAGGCCGACAGCGGCGCCGACGTGGGCCGCGCGTTCTGCGCCGAATGCGGGACGCCGCTCTACACGGTCACCGCCGAGGGCTCGCCGTTCTATCCGGTGAAGCTGGGCGCGCTGGACGACCCGTCCGGCTATTCGCCGAACCTGCACCTCTACATGGACGACGCCCAGCCCTGGCACCTGACCCACGACGGCCTGCCGCAGTTCCCGAAGATGCCGCCCGCGCCGCCGGCTTAAGGCGCGGTCAGCGCCAGCAGGGCGAACGAGGCCAGCCAATGCTCGCCCATGTAGTCGCCGGCCACGTGCGGCAGGCTGGCGTCGAGGTGACGCTGCGCGGCCTCGGCGATGACCGGCCGCGCCGGATGGTCCGCCGGCAGCGTCGCCGCCAGGTTCCGCCAGCACCAGGCGCGCGACAGGTTCAGGCCGTCCAGGTGGGCGATCTTGCCGTCGGTGCGGTCCGAGGGCGCGGCCGGCGTGAAGAGGCTGGTGGGGTCCTGCTGCTCGGCGCGCGGCAGGTAGTCGGCGAACCACGCCGCGAATTCGCGCTCGGGCAGCAGCCGGCGAAGGCACTCGGCCGTCATCAGGGTCGGCGACAGGAAGTCGTCACCGGACGGCTCCCAGGCCTGGGCGTCGCGGTCTCCAGCGTGCCAGTCGCGGACCTTGCCGGCGAACAGCGCCAGCAGCGCGTCGTCGTCCACGGCGCGGGCGTAGTCGCTCGCGAGCGCGATGGCGAAGCTGGTCGAGGAATGGACCCCAGTGCGGATCGGATAGGTGGCGATCGGCAGGAAGTCGCGGAACCGCTGGGCGAAGGCCTCGGCCAGCGGCCGGTGCGTCGCCGCCCAGGGCGCGTCGTGGGCCAGGAGCTCCGCCTGCAGCTTCAGGAGCCAGCCCCAGCCGTAGGGCCGCTCGAAGCCGCGCGAGGTCGGCCGGGCCAGGTAGGCGGTCTCGGCCGCGACCTTCTCCGCCGTGAAGCTGTCGTCGAAAAGCGCGCGGATGGCCGCCGCCTCGGGGATATCGGGATGCAGCCGCAGCACCGTGGCCAGCGTCCAGTAGCCGTGGACGCAGGAGTGCCAGTCGAAGCTGCCGAAGTAGATCGGGTGCAGGTCGCTCGGGCCCCGGACGTCCTCAGGTCCCGCCAGGACATGGTCCATCTTGTTGGGATACTCGCGGCCGACATGCCCCAGCGCCAGGCGGGCGAACTGCGACGCGAGCGCGGGCGTCAGGCGGCTATCGGAACGCGAGGACATACATCAGCACCACATTGACGATCAGCAGGGGCAGGGCCGTGGGGATCTGCTTCTTGATCACCGCATAGCGGTCCGGCAGCTCCAGCAGCGCCGCCGGGACCAGGTTGAAGTTGGCGGCCAGCGGGGTCATCAGCGTGCCGCAGAAGCCCGACAGCATGCCGATCGAGGCCACGACGGCCGGGTCGCCGCCGAACTTGTGGATCAGGATCGGCAGGCCGATGCCGGCGGTCATCACCGGGAAGGCGGCGAAGGCGTTGCCCATGATGATCGTGAAGCCCGCCATCCCCAGGCAATAGACGGCCACGGCGGTCAGCCGGGCGTCCATCGGGATCCAGGTGGTCACGAGGTCGCCGATCACCTGGCCCACGCCGGCCAGGGCGAAGATCGCCCCCAGCGCCGCCAGCATCTGCGGCAGCAGCGCCGCCCAGCCCACGGTGTCCATCAGCCGGCGGCCCTCCTGCAGCGGGCTGATCAGCGGCTGGCGCAGCAGGATCAGGGCCACGCCGACCGCGATGACCGCCGCCAGGGCCAGCGACAGCGGGGTCGCCTGCTTGGGATCGAGCAGGTGCGCGCCGCCGAACTCCAGCGGCTTCAGCACCAGGACGCCGAACGCCACCACGACGGGCAGGGTGAGGGCAGGGATGAACAGCTTCTCGCCGAACCGCTCGGCCAGCGCCTTGCGTTCCTCCGGCGAGGTGGTCGCCGGCTGGCCGCGGCCCAACAGCCCGAAGCCGGCCACGGCGGCCAGGCCCAGCACCAGGACCCCGTTGCCCAGGTCGCCCAGACGGTCGCCGGCCAGGTAGCTTACTGCGACCAGGCCCCAGAAGGCCGCATTGCCGAAACGCTTCCGGTTGTTGGCGTCCATGGCGCTCAGCACCGCGAAGGCGGCGAATACCAAGCCGGACAGGGCGTAGACCGCGGAGAGCTTGATCATGCGCCGGCGCTCCGCCGCAGCTTGCGGTCGAAGAGCAGCAGCCGGCCGGCGTGCAGGACGAAGGCGGCCAGCGCCGTCGGGATCGCCCACATCGAGAGATGGAGCGGTTCGATGGCGATGCCGCTGGTGGCGAGGAAGCCGACCATCAGCAGGATCGAACCGATGGCGATGAAGATGTCCTCGCCGAAGAACAGGCCGATGTTGTCGGTAGCCGAGGCCATCGCCCGGGTATCCTGGCGGGTCTGGTCGCTGAGCTCCCCTGTGCGCGCCTCGACCGCGCCCTCGGCCATGGGCGCGACCATCGGGCGGACGCTCTGGGCGTGGCCGGCGATGGAGGTCAGGCCCAGCGCCGAGGTGAGCTGACGGAAGGCCAGGTAGCCGATCAGGAAGGGCCCGACCGAGACGCCCTTGAACCGGCCGATCAGCGACCGCGCGCGTTCCTGCAGCCCGGCGCGCTCCACCACCCCGATCACGGGCAGCACCAGATAGGCGGCGGTGACGAACCGGTTTTCGTTGAAGGCCTTGCCGAAGGCCTCCAGCACCTCGACCGGGGTGAGGCCGGCGGCCAGGCCGGTGACGAATGCGGCGATGGTCACCACCAGCAGCGGGTTCAGCCGCACGGCGAAGCCGACCACCACGGTGGCGACGCCCAGTAGGGTCAGCATGCCGGCTTCCTCGACGAGTCGGTCGGCATTGGAGCGGCTGGCGCGGCCTTCGGCAACGGCGCAGCGGCATTCCGGCGCGCGGCGCCGTCGCGAACCGCATCGATGAACGCGCGCAAGGCCGGGCTCATCTGCCGCTGTTGCGGAAAGCAGAGGTGGTGCCCCGGAAATGGCTCGCACCAGGGTTCCAGCATCGAGGCCAGATGGCCCTCTGCCAGGGCCGCCTGCGCGGTGCGCTCCACTACGAAGGCGATCCCGACGCCGTCGAGCGCCGCCTGGAACGCCATGTCCTTGCTGCTGACGATCAGTGGCCCTTGGACCTCGACCTCGAACCAGTCGCCGTTCTCGAAGAACTCCCACCGATAGGGGTGGGCATGGCCCGGCCAGCGCCAGCGGATGCAGTCGTGCGCCAGCAGATCCCGCGGATGGGCCGGGACGCCCCGCTCGGCGAGATAGGCCGGCGCGGCGACCGGGATCTGCCGCACCGGCGGCTCCAGGGGTACGGCGATCATGTCACGCTCGATCACCTCGCCGATGCGGATGGCGGCGTCGAAGCCGGCCGCGACCGTGTCGATGACCGCATCGTCGATGGTCACATCCAGAACCACCTTCGGAAAGGCGCGATGGAACGTGGCCAGGATCGGCTGGATATAGAGGTCTGCGGCCGAGCGAAACGCGTGGACCCGCACCGTTCCAGAGGGGTGATCTTGATAGAGGCGGGTCTGGCCGACCGCGTCGGTGAGCTCGGCCAGCGCCGGGCCCACGCGCCGCAGCAGGGCTTCCCCGGCGTCGGTCAGCGACACGCTACGGGTCGTGCGGTTGAAGAGGCGAACCCCGATCCGTTCCTCGAAGGCGCGAACGGTCTGGCTGAGGGCGGACTGGCTGACCCCTAGGCTTTCGGCGGCGCGGGTGAAGCTGAGCGTATGGCCGACGGCTGCGAACGCTCGGAGATGGGCGTAGTCGCCACCCGTCAATGTCCCCTCGGCGACGTACGTGCTCATTGATTAGTCCACCTTATGAACGCGGTCCGAATTCTCGATATTCTGAAGTCGCGGCTCCTGGCGCACAAGGCCGCCGAACAAGGAGCAAGCGATGACGAAACATTGGTTCATCACGGGGATTTCTCGCGGCCTGGGCCTTGCCCTGGCCAAGGCCGCCCTGGCGCAGGGCGACACGGTCGTCGGCACGGTGCGCGGCGTTGCGCCGACGATCGAGGCCGGCCGGGGGATCCTGCACGTCCTGACCCTGGACGTGGCCGACGCCGGGGCCATCGAGGGGGCGGTGGAGCAGGCCTTTCACCTGGCGGGCGGTCGGTTGGACGTTGTCGTCAACAACGCCGGCTACGGCCTGCGCGGCGCGATCGAGGACGCGACGGATGCGGAGGTGGAGCACCTCTTCGCCACCGACGTCTTCGGCCCGTTTCGGCTGATCCGGGCCGCCCTGCCGCGGCTGCGGACGCAGGACCGCGCCCATATCATCAACATCACCTCGATCGCCGGACGCGCCCCCCGCGCGGGATCCGGCCACTATGCGGCGGCGAAGTTCGCGTTGGAGGGGCTGACGACGGTCCTCCAGCAGGAGCTCGCCGCGACGGGCGTGCGGATGACGGCCGTGGCGCCGGGCGCCTTCCGCACCGACTTCCTGTCGGACCGATCCATCCGCCAGAGCGCCCCTCGGGCCGAGGGCTATGACGCCACCGTCGGCAAGGCCGACGCCGCGCTCCTGGCCATGGCCGGTCGTCAGCGGGGCGATCCCGACCGGGCGGCGCAGGCGCTCCTTCGCCTGGCCGACGCGCCGGAGCCGCCGCTGCACCTGCTGCTGGGATCAGACGCGCTGACCCGGGCGCGCGCCAAGCTTGCCGAGGTCGAGGCCGAAATCCGTCAATGGGAGGCCCTGACGCTCAGCACCGACTTCCCGGATGCCTGAGGGCCGATCCTAGCGCCGGGCGAGCCAGGCGTCGGCCAGGGCGAGGAAGCCGTCGACCGGGATGACTTCCGCGCGGGCCTGGGGGTCGAGGCCGGCGGCCGTGATCAGCTCCTCGCCACCCATCACCTTCAGGCTGGAGCGCAGCATCTTGCGGCGCTGCCCGAACGCGGCGGCGGTGATCCTCTGCAGGGCGTCGAGCCGCTCGGCGCTGGGCCGTTCGGCGAGGGGCTCCAGGCGCACGACCGCGGAGTCCACCTTCGGCGGCGGGGTGAAGGCCCGCGCCGGCGCGTCCAGCACCCGCTGGGCCTTGCAGGTGGCCTGGACGATCACGCCGAGGCGGCCATAGGCGTCCTCGCCCGGTCCCTCGGTGATCCGGTCCACCACCTCGCGCTGGAACATCAGGGTCAGCGACGCCGGCGTCCAGGGGCCCGTCAGCCACTTGATCAGCAGCGGCGTGCCGACGTTGTAAGGCAGGTTGGAGACGAGGTGGGCCGGCGCGCCGGCCGCGATTTCGGCCTCGTCCACCTTCAGGGCGTCGCCGAACACGAGCGAGAGGTTCGGCGCGACGTCCGCCACTTCCTGCAGGAGCGGCCGGAACCGCTCGTCCTTCTCCACCGCGGTGACCCTGGCGCCGGTTTCCAGCAGCGCGCGGGTGAGCCCGCCGGGACCCGGCCCGACCTCGATCACATGGTCGGCTTGGCCCACCTGCGCCAGCCGCGCGATCTTCCGCGTGACGTTGAGGTCGAGCAGGAAGTGCTGGCCGAACGCCTTCTTGGCCCACAGGCCATGGCTCTCCAGCGCCTCGCGCAGGGTCGGCAGGTTGTCGAGGCTCATGGCCGCGTCTTCGCGATCTGGTCGGCGAGGCGGATGGCGGCGATCAGGCTGTCGGCGCGCGCGATCCCGCGTCCGGCGATGTCGAACGCCGTGCCGTGGTCCGGCGACGTGCGTACGATCGGCAGGCCCAGCGTCACGTTCACCCCGCCCCAGAAGTCGAGCATCTTGATCGGGATGAGCGCCTGGTCGTGATAGAGGCACAGCGCCGCGTCGTAGCCGGCCCGCGCTTCGGCGTGGAACAGGGTGTCGGACGGGTAGGGGCCCTTGGCCTCGACGCCGAGGTCGCGCAGCGCCCGGACCGCCGGCTCGACGATCTCGACCTCCTCGCGCCCGATGGAGCCGCTCTCGCCGGCGTGCGGGTTCAGCCCCGCCACCGCCAGCCGCGGCTTGGCGATCCCGAAGTCGCGGCGCAGCGCCTGGGCGGTCACCAGGCCGGCGTTCACGACCGACTGGATGTCGAGCTTGGCCGAGACCTTCGCCAGCGGCTCATGCACCGTCACCAGCGTCACCCGTAGGTCGGCGGCGGTCAGCATCATGATCGGCCCGCGCGCGCCGTCATAGTTGGCGGCGGCGGTCAGCTCGCCCAGGAACTCGGTGTGACCAGGGAACTTGAAGCCTGCTTCGTAGAGCGGGGCCTTGGCGATGGGCGCGGTGACGACGCCCGACACGGTCTTCGACAGCGCCAGGCCGACCGCTGTCTCGATCCACTGGATGATCGACGGCGCCGCGGCCGAGGTGGGCTGGCCCGCCACGACGGGCCCGCGCAGCGGCAGGTCCAGCACGGGGATGGCGGTCGCGAACGCCGCCTCGGCCTCGTCGGGCGTTGAGATCTTGCGGACCAACCCCGCGCCGGACGTGGGCGCCGAGGCCACCGCCTGGGCGTCGCCGACCACGAAGAAGGCCGGCCCCTGGTCCTTCAGCGCCCGCCAGGCCTTGACGACGATCTCCGGGCCGATCCCGGCTGGGTCGCCGAGGCTCAGGGCGAGCGGTCCGGTCCTCACTTCGTTTCGATGGTCGCCGAGTTGCGCAGGTCGCGCATGTAGCGGCGGGCGATCATGCTGAGCTGCTGGCCGCGCAGGCGGCGCTCGATCTGTTCCTTGTCGGCCTGGGCGCCGCCCGCCGAGTGGCGGCCGCAGACGGCGATCAGGTGCAGGCCGGCGCCGGTGCGGATCGGGTCGGAGACCTGGTTCACCTGCAGCTTCTCGGCCGCGTCGCGGAACTGGGGCGCCAGGTCGCTGAGCTCGGCTTCGCCCAGGTCGCCGGCCACGACGCCCTGGGTCTTGGCCGCGGTGGCCTCCAGGGTCGCGCAGCTCTTGATCTCGGGCTTCAGCGCCGCGAGCTTGGCGCGGGCCGCGGCCTCGTCCTCGGCGCTCGCGCCCTGGGCCAGGCCGATGGCCACCTGCTTCAGGCTGACCATGGTGGCGTCGCCGCCGGCCCGCTTGTCGCGCAGATAGAGGATGTAGACGCCGTCCTTCACCGGGATCGGCTGGCTGAGCTGGCCCGGACGCATCTGTTCCAGCACCGCCTGCACCTCGGGCGGAACCTCGCCCGGGCTGACCCAGCCGGCGTCGCCGCCGTTGGCCGCGGTCGGCAAGGCCGAGAACTGGCGGGCGACGGCCGGGAAGGGCGCGCCCTGCTGCATCTGGGCCACCAGTTGCTGGGCGCCGGCCATGGCCTGCTGCATGCCGCCCACGCGGTTCGCGTCGATCAGCACCTCGCCGATGTTGTACTGCGGCTTGCTGGCCTGGGCGGCCATCAGCGCCTGGGTGGCGGCGATCTGGTCGTCGCCGACCCGCAGGCGCGAGCCGTAGCGGCCCTGGATCCAGCGGCTCCAGCTGATCTGGGCGCGCAGCTGCTGCTTCAGGGTGTCGACCCCGATGCCGCGCGAGGCCAGGAAGGCCAGGAACTGCTCGGGCTTCATGTTGTTGCCCTGCGCCATCCCGGCGATCTCTTCGTTGACCTCGGCGTCGTCGGCCAGGATGTCGATCTTCTGTTCCTTCTCGACGCGGCGCAGCTCCTGGAACTGCAGCTGCTCGTCGACCAGCGAGACCAGGGCCTCGCGCTGGAACTGGGACAGGTTTTCCTGGGTTGGTTGCACGCCCGACGTGGCGATCAGCAGGCGCATGCGCTGCGCCAGGTCGTAGGTGGAGATGATGCCGTCGTTGACGACGGCGGCCACCGACTCGGACATGCCGGTGGGCGCGCGGGGGGCTTCCGGCGCGGGGGTGTCGGGCGGCGCCGTGCCGACGGCCTCGCTTCCCGGCTGCTGCGCCACGGCCTGGGGCGCTGCGGCCACGGCGACCAGGGCGCAGGCGATCGCCGCGCTCCGCGCAGTGGAACCGGTCAGATAACGCATCATGATCGAAGAGACTTCCCTAGTAAGGCGCACTTTCGTGGCCATCTTACCGGCCATTGAATGAGCCGCCCAATGTGGCGAGCGTTAGGCGGACCGAGACGGACTCGCTGGGTAGCAGACGACCGATGATCGTGTCTTCGCGGCGATAGATCACATCCACCCGCAGGCAGTCGTCCCGGTAGAACACGCCGACGTCGCGGATCACCCAGGAATCCTGGTTCAGGTCGCGGTTGCCGTAGAAGCTGACGCCGTAGTTCTTGCCGAGATAGAGCTCGCCGCCCAGGTCGAGGTTCTCGCGCTTGATGCCGTTGATGTCGAAGTCGTCGGTCAGGTAGCGGACGAAGCCGTTGCCGTGCTTGTTGTAGACGTTGGCGCCGGCTTCCAGGCGGTGGATGTCGAGGGTGTCGTTGTCCAGGCGCGCCCGCGCGAACATCGAGACGCCGCGGATCGGCTGGGCGTCGGCGGCCACGATCCAGTCCGACGACTTGGTGCGCAGGCCCGACCGGTCGGTGAAGACCGCGTTCTCCTCGGTCCGGAAGCTGCGGCCCAGCAGGAAGTTGGCGCGGCGGCCGTCGTCCCACATCACCGTGGCGCGGCCGGCCATGTTCACGCGCACGCCGTCCTCGTAGAGGTCGTAGCCGGGGAACTTGTTGGGCCGGAAGAGGGTGGTCTCGTCGAACTCGAAGGCGACGCTGTCCTCGTTCAGGTAGATTTTCTCGCCCGTCGTGGCGTCGCGGCCGATCACGACCTGCTTGGCGTTGGGCGAGGCCGCCACCTGCACGACCGGCTCGACGATGATCGTCGCATCCTTGGTCCGCTTGAAGAACGGATAGGTGATGTCCACGCCGGCGGTGGCCAGGCCGCGGGTCATCTCGTCGCTGCGGGTGGCCGAGCCGACGCCGGTCAGGATGTCGTCCAGGCGATAGGCGTCGGCGCGCAGGTTCAGGAACGGCTCGAAGCGCAGGCCGCCCGCCGAGGTGAAGGCGCGCCGCCAGTCCAGCTCGCCGGTGGCCCGAGCGCTGTCCAGGCCCGGCAGGCGCTGGGTCAGGTCGGTCTGCGACTGCTCGCGGCTCAGGACCACGGCGCTGGTGTGGACGCGCAGGCGCCCGCCCAGCACGCTCGGCGCCGGCTCGTAGTGACCCTCGACCAGCGGGCCGATCACCGGGAACACGCGGTCGTTCTCGCCCGAGGCGAAGCCGGTCACCGGGTCGACGGCGCCCGGGCGCAGGCCCTGGATCGTCATGGCGGCGACCGAGAAGTACGACCGCTGGTCCTGGCGGATCGTGTAGAGCTGGGAGATCAGGCGGCGGTCGTCGGCGATGTAGGGCCCGCGGCTGATGTAGACCTTGCCGATCTCGTACTTGTCGAAGATCAGGTCGTCGGACGAGCGCTCGGCCGTGAAGCCCCATAGCCACTTGTCGTCGATCTGGAAGGCGCCGCGGCCCAGGATGTAGCTGCGGTCGGTGCTGGTCCCGGCGATCTCGTTGCCCTTGCCGTCGAAGTCGCGGGCGTGGGTGTAGCCGAAGCGGACGTCGACCTCGCCCGAATAGAAGCGCTTGCGCACCTCGCCGTTCAGGAACGGGGCGATCTTCGAGTTGATCTGCGGGCTGATGATCAGGTCGGCCGACTTGGAGAAGGCCCAGTAGTAGGGCTGCTCATACGACACCCCGCGCCGGTCCGAGACCGAGGCCTTCGGCACCAGGAAGCCGGAGGTGCGCTCGGCCGCCGGGTCGGCGTGCCAGAACACCGGCAGATAGGCCACCGAGACGCCGAACAGGCGGAAGCGGGCGTTGCGGTAGTAGACGATCCGACGCTTCTTATCGCGCACCACGCGCTCGGCCGCGATCGACCAGGTGGGCGTCTTGGCGGAGCCGTCCTTCGCGCAGATCTCGCAGGGCGTGTAGATCGCCTTGTTGAGCTCTTCGATGTCCTCGTTGCGCTTGGCCGCGCTGGCCGCGGCGATCTTCACATTGTCCTGAAGCCGGGCCGAGAACCCCAGCGCGACGCCCGCGCGCATCTCGTCGTCCAGCACGATCTCGTCGGCGTATTCGAACGTGCCGTCGGTATTGACGATCACGATGTGGCCGTAGCCGCGGATCACGCCCGTCTTGTCGTCGTAGACCAGCTTGTCGGCGCGCAGCGTGCGGCCGTTGTAGCGGACCTCGATGTTGCCGTTGGCCGTGGTCAGGCCCTTGTCGTCGTCACGGATGACCTCGTCGGCCTCCATGTACATCTCGTCCTTCTGCAGCCCGTCGTTGTTGGCGGGCTTGGCGGCGGACGAGGGGTGGCGCGCAGGGGTCTGGGCGTGGCCGGGCGCGGCGCACAGGAGGGCGAGCGCAGCGCCGGCCAGGAGGGCGCGCTTGCCTGCAGCTTGCGGCGTACGCCGGCGCGGACTCATCAACCCTCTCGATCCCCTCTGACGCGGCGACACGTCGCGTCCGGCGGCCTCTATTGTGTCAGGCCTGCGATGCATAGCGCATCCCGACAAAGTGGAAACCGGTTTGGCGCAGCGGATGCGCTTCCCCGGGGAAAAGCGGCTGGCCGGCCACAGCGGGCTCTAGCGCCCGGCGGCCGAACGATTCAACCGTCTTCGGTGTAGCAAAGCAGGGTCACGCCCGCGAGCAAGGCGACGACGGCGGGCGCCCAGGCTGCGGCGAACAGTGGGATGATGTCAGCCTTGGCCAGCGCGCCGGCGAACTGGTTGAAGAAGAACATCACGAATCCGAGCGCCACGCCCGCGCCGGCCAAGCCCGCCAGGCCGCCCAGGCGCGCGAGCCTCAGTGAGAACGCCGCCGCCAGGATCGACATGGCCGCGAACAGCAGGGGCGTCGCCAGGAGCTGGTGCAGGCGCAGCCGGTAGCCCGAGGCCGAGAAGCCGGCCTGCTCGGTGAGCTGGATCGCCTTGGGCAGGCGCCAGAAGGCGATCGCCTCGGGCGAGGCCAGCCGCTCCATGGCCGCCTCGGCGTCGAGGGTCGAGCGGATCGACAGGCTCTCGGAGCGGATCGACGAATCGCCGGCCGTGGCCTCGCGCACGTCCTTCAGCCGCCAGAACCCCGGCATCAGGGTGGCCTCGCCGGCCTCCAGCCGCCGGCGGAAGACCGGGGTGCCGTGCTCGTTCTTCTCGTAGATGAACAGCGAGACGCCGCGCAGGGTGACCACGCCGCGCCGGGTGTCGCGCGCCTTGGCGTGGATCACGATCTGGCTCGAGTCGTCGCCCTGCCGCAGCCAGATGTCCTGCGGACGGTCGGCCATGTAGTTGGCCATCATCCGCGACCGCTCGGCCTCGAAGCGGGCGTTGAGCGCCGCGGCCAGCGGGTTGATCCCGCCCACGGCCACCACGCCCAGCACGAACGCTGCCAGCGCCGACGGCAGGATGAAGCGCCAGGCGGAAATCCCGGCCGCCCGCATGGCGACCAGCTCGCTGCGCCGGTTCAGGCCCACGAAGGCGCTGATGCCCCCGAACAGGAAGCAGAACGGCAGCAGGATCTGGATCAGCGACGGCGCCCGCAGCACCGTCAGGCCCAGGATGCTGTCGGCGCCCACGTCGGCGCGGGTGCCCACCTGGCCCGTCAGCTCGACGAACTGGATCAGCATGACCACGGACGAGATCACCGCCAGCCAGGTCAGAACGCCCAGCAGCATATAGCCCACGACGTAGCGCTCGATGCGGCCCAGGCCCATCATGCCTCGGCCCCCAGCAGGGTGGGGCCGGCCCGCGGCCGGGTGATGTCGATGCGGCGGCTCACCTTCTGGCGGAAGATGGCCGCCATCGCGCCCCAGATGCAGAGCAGGGGCACAGCGTACTGGGCGATGTTCAGCCAGGCGCTGTCCTCGCACGCCGACTGGACTAGGAAGCCCACCAGCCGCACCAGGGCGGCGACCGCGCCCATGGCCACGATCCGGCGGCCGTAGCCCAGCCGCGAGAAGCCGCCGCCGATGATCGCCGCCAGCGCGAGCGCCATGAAGGCGATATTGTAGAGCGGGGAGGCGAGGCGCGCGTTGCCCTCGGCCAGCAGCTCCAGCCGGTTCTTGCGCTCCCAGTCCTGCTGCAGGTCGGGGAAGAACAGCTCGTGCAGGTAGCGGTCCGACGGCTTGTAGTGGATCAGTTCGTCCGAGGCGGCCAGCGGCGCCAGGTCGAAGACGTACTCCTGGAAGGTCAGGTAGTTCAGCACGCCGCGGCCTGAGAATTCCTGGTTCGAGCCGTTGGTCATGAACAGCACCGGCCGGCCCTGGGCGCGGCCCACGCGGCCCTTCTCGGCGGTGTAGGTGGTGGTGCCGCCGTCGGGCTTGATCTGGTGGATGAAGAGGTTGCGCAGGTTGCCCTGGCCGTCGACGCTCTGGGCATAGACCGTCAGGCCGGGGGCGGGCTCGGTGAATTCGCCCTCGCGCACCAGGGTGGCGGCGAGGTCGGTGCGCACCTCGAACAGCTCCTGTCGCAGCGTGCGGAACGACAGCGGCTGGACGAAGATGTTCATCAGGAGCGCCAGGAAGGCGATGGTGCAGGCCAGCCGGATGGCCGGCGAGATCACCCGCCACCGGCTCATGCCGCCGGCGAAACACACCACGATCTCCTGCTCGGTGTGCAGCCGGTTCAGGGCCACCAGGGCCGCCACGAACACCGCGATCGGCAGGATCAGGTTGATGAGCTGCGGCATGTACAGCAGCGTCACCTTCAGGAACACGAGCGCGCTCTGGCGCTGGTTCACGATCAGGTCGAGACCCGCCAGGCTCTGCGAAAGCAGGGCGACCGCCGTCAGCGCCAGGGTCGCCAGGACGACCGGCCCCAGGAGCTGGCGGAGGAGATATCGGTCGATCAGGCGCATCTTGCGAAAAACGGGTAGTCCGGAGAATTAGACGCGCCCCGGCGGCGGACCTGTTCTAAACCATGCGTCGCCGCGCCACACAACCGGACGTGGGGCGCGAAGGCAGAGCTTCAGAGAGAGTACCGATGGATATCGAATTCGTCGCCCCCGGTGCGGCGGCGCCCGCGAAGGCCGCCGTGGCCCGCATCGTCTTCGAAGGTGACAAGCACGACGGCGCGATCGCCCAGGCCGTGGCGGCCAGCCGGTTCACCGGCGGCAAGGGCCAGACCCTCGACATCCTGGCGCCCCAGGGCGTGGACGCCGCCCGCCTGGTGCTGGTGGGCGCGGGCAAGCGCGATGCCTTCAACGCCATCGGCGCCGAGCACGCGGCGGCGACCGCCTACAACACCGTGAAGGCCTCGGGCCTGGAACAGCTGGTGGTCGAGGGCGCGGGCGGCGCCGACCTGGCCGCGCACGCGGCGCTGGGCGTGCGCCTGGCGGCCTACCGCTTCGACAAGTACCGGACCAAGGAACCGGCCGAGAAGAAGCCGTCGATCGTGAAGACCGCGGTCGCCACCGCCGAGGCCGACGCGGCGCTCTCCGCCTTCGCCCCGCTGGCCGCCCTGGCCGACGCCATCAGCTTCACACGCGACCTGGTCTCCGAGCCGCCGAACGTCCTCTATCCGGCCGAGTTCGCCGCCCGCGTGAAGGCGCTGGAGACCCTGGGTCTCGAGGTCGAGATCCTGGGCGAGGCCGAGATGGCCAAGCTGGGCATGGGCTCGCTGCTGGCCGTGGGCCAGGGCAGCATCCGCGAGAGCCAGCTCGCCGTGATCCGCTGGAACGGCGCGGCCGAAAAGACCGCCCAGCCCGTGGCCTTCGTCGGCAAGGGCGTCTGCTTCGACACCGGCGGCATCTCGATCAAGCCGGCCGAGAACATGGAGGACATGAAGTGGGACATGGGCGGCGCGGGCGCCGTGGCCGGTCTCATGCACGTCCTGGCCGGCCGCAAGGCCAAGGTGAACGCCGTTGGCATCCTGGGCCTGGTCGAGAACATGCCCGACGGGAACGCCTATCGCCCCGGTGACGTCCTGACGTCCATGTCGGGCCAGACCATCGAGGTCGTGAACACCGACGCCGAGGGTCGCCTCGTGCTGGCCGACGCGCTCTGGTACTGCCAGGACCGTTTCAAGCCGAAGTTCATGGTCGACCTGGCCACCCTGACCGGCGCCATCATCATCGCCATCGGCAACGACCTGGCCGGCTGCTACGCCAATAACGAGGACCTGGCCGCCAACCTGCTGGCCGCCGGCAAGGCCGAGGATGAGGGCCTGTGGCGCATGCCGCTGCCCGACGCCTACAACAAGCAGATCGACTCCATGATCGCCGACATGAAGAACACCGGCGGCCGGCCGGGCGGTTCGGTGACCGCGGCGCTGTTCCTGCAGAAGTACGTCAACGGCGTGCCCTGGGCCCACCTGGATATCGCCGGCACGGCCTGGAAGAAGCCGTCGTCGATCCCGACCATCCCGGACGGCGCCACCGGCTTCGGCATCCGCCTGCTGAACCGCATGGTGCAGGACAAGTACGAGGGCTGAAGTGGCTGAGGCCGCCTGCGAGGTCTGGTTCTATCACCTGGAACGCACCGGGCTGGACCAGGCCCTGCCGGAACTGCTCGAGAAGACGCTGCAGCGGGGCTGGAAGGCCATCGTGCGCTCGTCCGTGCCCGAGCGGGTGGACCACCTGGACGGCTGGCTCTGGAGCTATCGTGACGAGAGCTTCCTGCCGCACGCGCCCGCCAACGAGCCGGGTGCGGCGCGCCAGCCGATCCTGCTGACCACGGGCGACGAGAACCCCAACGCGGCCGACGCGCTGTTCCTGGTGGACGGCGCCGAGCCGGGCGAACTCGGCGACTACAAGCGCTGCGTCGTGCTGTTCGACGGCGCCGACGAGGACCAGTTGCGGAACGCCCGGGCCCAATGGAGCGCCGTGAAGGCCCGGGGCTTCCCGGTCTCGTACTGGAAACAGCAGGCCCGCGGATGGGAGAAGCAGGCATGAAGCGCGCGATCCTCCTGGCGGCCCTCCTGGCCCTGGCCGCCTGCTCGACGGCGCCCGACCCCGCGCCGCCGCCCGCCGGTCCGCAGCCCAGCCCTGCGTCGGCCCCTGCGCCCGCGCCCGCTTCGGAACCCGCGGCCGACATGTGCCATGCCGCCGACCATCAGAACCTGGTCGGCCGGCCGAAGTCCGAGATCCCGGTGCCGGTGAAGCCCGAGCTGCAGCGGGTGGCCTGCACCACCTGCGCGATCACCATGGACTTCAACCCGAACCGCCTGAACTTCTTCTTCGACGCCCAGACCGGGCTCGTCCAGCAGGTGAAGTGCGGGTAGGGTGGGCCCTTACCTCCCGCCGCTTCGCGGGGGAGGTGAGCGTCCGCAACGGATCGATTGCGGCCTAGCCCCCGATCCTCACCCCCAGTTCCCGCAGCAGGGAGAGCCATGCCTCGCGGCCCTTCGCGCGGCTGAACATCGCCTCCGCCGTCGCCCGCGCGGCGACCCGCAGCGGCGCGGACGCAGCAGGGTCGCGGCAGGCGGCGATCAGCGCCTCCGAGAGCGCGTCGACGTCGAAGAACGGCCGCAGCCGGCCGTTCACCCCGTCCTGGATCGCGTCGCGCACCGGCCCGGTGTCCGAGCCGATCACGTGGCAGCCGAGCGCCATGGCCTCGGACAGCGACCACGAGAGCACGAAGGGGTAGGTGTAGTAGACGTGCGCCACGCCCAGCCGCATGGCCGCCAGCATCTGGGCGTGCGGCACGCGGCCCAGGAAGTGCACGCGGGTCGGGTCGCAGGCCACGTCCTTGAAGCAGATGTCGCGCCATGTCGTCCCGTCCGGCGCATGGGCGCCGTACGGCTTGCGGTTGGCGTCGCCGATCAGGATCACATGCGCGTCCGGGACCTCGGCCAGCAGCCGGGGCAGGGCGCGGGCCAGGATGTGAAGGCCCCGCAGCGGCTCCATGTGGTTGTTCACGTGCGTGATCACCGGCGCGCCCGGCGGCAGGACGCGGCCGTCCGGCAATGCGAACGGCTCGGCGGGGCCCGGGCGGATGGCGTCGATGTCCACGCCCTCGTGGATGATCCGCGCGGCGTCGCGGAACCGCCGCGGCAGCGAGCCCGCCTGGAACGGGGTCGGCGCGACGATGGCGTCGGCGTTCGCATAGGCCATCGCCATCATGCCGTTCTTGGCGTCGGCCCGCAGGATGCTCTCCAGGTCGGGCGCCCCGAACTCGGGGTCGAAGCCCACGTCGTAGCCGCGCCCGTGGTAGTAGAACTCGGCGAACGCCACCGTCCGCGCGTTTGGGAACACGTCGGCCAGGAAGGTCATCTCGCCCCAGCCGGGATGGCCGATGATCACTGCCGGGTCCCAGCCCTCCAGCTTCAGCGCCTGGGCCGCGTCATAGGCGCTGCGGGCGCGGATCAGGTCGGCCTCCGCGCGCACCGCCAGAGGGAAGATCCCGGGCGTCGAGCCGCGCGGCAGCGAATAGCGCGCGAGCTTCATGCCGGGCAGGCCGGGCGAATGGTTCTGGCCCAGCGCGATGCAGGGAACGCCGCGCGCCACCAGCATCTGTGCGAGGTGCGCGAACTGGCCGGGGAAGTTGTTGTGGACGAAGAGGACGCCGCTCGACATGGGCCGTCTTCTGCCCGGCGCGGCGGCGGCTGTCACCTGGGCGAGCAGCCAAGCTTGGTGCGGATGAGAGGAGTCGAACCTCCACGCCTTGCGGCGCTGGAACCTAAATCCAGTGCGTCTACCAATTCCGCCACATCCGCGTGGGGCCTGCCATCGCGGGACACGCGCGCCGCGTCAAGGGGCAGCGGGCGGGCAGGGGGCTTGGACCGGCGGTCCTCACGTGACATAAGGGCCGCTTCGCGCCGCCGGGCCCTGTTCGGCGGCCTTCCCCGTTTGGCTTTGAGACGGACAGTGCGCATCGCGGCGCTCGGGTCCGGGAAACTTGAGAATGTCGATGCAAATCGTTGAGAAGTCTGGCGAAGGCCTGAGCCGCGTCTACGGCGTGACGGTCCCCGTCTCCGATCTGACCCAAAAGCTGGAAGCCCGGATCAAGGAGATCGCCCCGACGCTCAACGTGAAGGGCTTCCGCCCCGGCAAGGTGCCGCCGGCCCACGTGAAGCGCCTGTACGGCAAGTCGCTGATGAGCGAGGTCGTCCAGCAGAGCCTGACCGAGACCACGCAGAAGATCCTGGACGACAACAACCTGCGTCCGGCCGGCGAGCCCGAGCTGAAGCCGGAAGGCGACATCGAGGCGGTGATGGATGGCAAGGCCGACCTGGCCTACGAGCTGTCGATCGACCTGATGCCCGAGTTCGAGCCGGTGGACGGCGCGTCGCTGTCGCTGACCAAGCCGGTCTACAACCCGACCGACAAGGAAGTGGACGAGGCGGTCGCCGACCTCGCCAAGCAGAACGTCACCTACGAGCCCCGCACCGGCAAGACCGTGAAGGCCAAGGACGGCGACCAGGTCCTGATCGACTTCGTGGGCAAGATCGACGGCGTCGCCTTCGACGGCGGCACGGCCGAGGACACCCCCCTGGTTCTGGGTTCGGGCCAGTTCATCCCGGGCTTCGAAGAGCAGCTCGTGGGCGCCAAGCCCGACAGCGACGTGGTGGTGAAGGTGACCTTCCCGGCCGAGTACCAGGCCGCCAACCTGGCCGGCAAGGACGCCGAGTTCGAGGTGAAGGTGAAGGAAGTCCGCGCGCCGTCCGAAGCGCCCGCCGACGACGAGTTCGCCAAGCGCCTGGGCCTGGAAAGCCTCGAGAAGCTCAAGGAGCTGGTGAAGGGCAACCTGGAAGAACAGTACGCCGGCGCCTCGCGCTTCAAGCTGAAGCGCGCCCTGCTGGACGAGCTGGACAGCAAGCACGACTTCCCGCTGCCGCCCAAGATGGTCGAGGCCGAGTTCGCCACGATCTGGCAGCAGGTCGAGCAGGACAAGGAAGCCGGCCAGCTGCCGCCCGAGGACGCCGAGAAGTCGGACGACCAGCTGCAGAAGGAATACCGCAAGATCGCCGAGCGCCGCGTGCGCCTGGGCCTGGTGCTGGCCGAGATCGGCCGCGCCAACAACGTCCAGGTGACCGAGCAGGAGCTGAACGAGGCGATCCGCCGCGAGGCCATCAAGTACGGCCCGCAGGCTCAGCAGGTGTTCAACCTGCTGCGCGAGAACGCCAACGCCCAGGCCCAGCTGCGCGCCCCGATCTTCGAGGACAAGGTCGTCGACCTCATCGTCTCCAAGGCCAAGGTCAAGGAGAAGAAGGTCAGCAAGGACGAGCTGATGAAGGAAGACGACCTGCCGGAAGGGTACTCGGAGTAGGTCGGGCGCTCGCCGCCGCGGAAGCGGGGGCGGCAGGCTGACGACGTAGCGAAGGCCCCGGGTGCGAACCTGGGGCCTTTTCGTGTTTGGCTGGACGGCGCAGCGGTGGAAGGTGAGGGGCCGTCGATGCCGGCTGGGCGCCAGGAGGAGACGTTGGTTCGGGTCCAAGAAGCGGACCTTCAGGCTGACACCACCGTGGCTCCAAACAGGCTCTTACGGATCACTGTCCCTCCAGTGCTGGTAGAGTCGACAGAGCGTCGTGAGGACGGCGCCGGCGATGAGAAGGCAGCCGCAGCCAAGGAGGGCCTGGGCGATTGCGCTGTCGCGCTCGACCCAGTTCCCCGGGCTCAGCCCAACGAACACGCCTCCCAACACCATGACCAGCGCAGGGCGCGTGAGCGACGCCTCAGGCTCCTCGCGGCTCATGGGCCATGGCCTGTTCCATCTGGGACCTCCATCTGCGACATCCGCCAAGCCTGCTCAGGCAGACCCGTCATGACCGGGTCGCGGCGACGGCGGGCGACGCTTGCCAGCCGCCGCCGAGCGCTCGGGAAAGCGAGACCGTGGCCCGGGCTGCGTCGGCGCGAACGGTCGTCGCGGCGTCCTGGACTTCGAGCAGGCGCCGCTCGGCGTCGAGCGCCTCTATCAGGCTGACCGCGCCGCCCTCGTAGGCCAATTTGGACAGGTCGCGCGCCCGGCCAAGGGCCGCCTCGCTGGCCTCCAGGTCCTGCGCCTGGCGGCTTCGGCGGCTCAGCAGCGAAAGGCTGTCTTCCACCTCCGCCACGGCGCGAAGCACCGTCGCCCGGTAGTCGGCGACCGCTTCGCGGGTGCGGCCTCGCGCGGCCTCTACCCCGCCCCGGACGGCGCCGAAATCGAACAGTCGTCCGGAAAATCCGGCGCTGCCCGAGGCTTGCAGAGCCTCGCTTGAAAAAAGGCCGGCCCCGCCGGTGGCAACCAACCCGAACAGTCCCCCGACATTCACCCGTGGGTAGTAATCGGCGAGCGCCTGCGCGGTGCGGGCGTCGGCGGCCGCGACCCGACGCTCGGCGGCGATGATGTCGGGACGCCGCCGGAGGAGGTCGGCCGGCCCGTCCGCGACCGCCACGGACGCCGCCGACGGCAATCGCCCCCCTCCAAGCTCAGCCTCGGCGCGGCCGGGCGCACGCCCGGCAAGCACGTCGATCCGGTTGAAAGTGGCCGCGAGCGCGGCTTCCAGCGCCGGGATTCTCGCGCGCGTCGCAGCCAGATCGGCCTCGACCTGTTCCGCTTCGAGTTGCGCGGCCGCGCCTTCCTGGACGCGCAGGCGGACGAGCCGGTCCAGTTCAACGAGCGTCCGCACCCGCTCGCGGGCGATCTCGATCCGGCGTTGCAGTTCGCGGGCGCCGATGTAGGCGGTGGCGACCTCGGCGGCGACGGTGAGGCGGGCTCCCGCGACGCCCGCCGCGGCGGACGCCTCGTCGGCGCCCGCGGCGCGCCGCGCCGCGACCAAGCGGCCGAAGAGGTCGATCTCCCAGGACGCCGCGGCGTTCAGGCCATAGGCCTCGCTGGTTCGGTCGTAGCCAGGGAAGGCCGAGGCGATGCGGGCGGTCGGCTCGTTCAGGGACTGTCGCTGCACGCCTGCCGAGCCCCCGACAACACCCGACGGGAGCTGAGCGGACCGAGCCACCCGCGAGGCCGCCGCCGCCTGCTGGAGGCGGGCGCTCGCCGCTTCCACGTCCAGGCTCCCGGCCAGGGACTCCTGGACCAGGCGGTCGAGAACGGGATCGCCAAACGCCGCCCACCAGCCGTCATCCGCCGGCGCGACCACGCGCGACGCAGACTCCAGGACGGCGGTGTTGCGGTAAGCGGAGGGCAGCTCGGTAAGCGGGGGCGTGTAGGGGGTTGGGGTGGCGCACGCGACGAGCGATAAGGAGCTGGTCAGGACGAGGGGCAAACGCGGGACCACGGCCTATCTCCTTGTCTATAATACTATGATGAGATAGATCATTTTTCATGGAAAGCAAGCCAGCAACTGAGGCGACCGCTGCGCGGCGCCCTGGCCGCCCCGCCGTCGATCGCCGCGAGGAGATCCTGGACGCGGCCGAGCGGCTCTATGACTCCATCGGCTTCGAGAAGACGACGATCGGAGACGTCGCGCGCGAACTCAGCATGTCGCCGGCGAACCTGTATCGCAGCTTCCCGAACCGGCGCGCCATCGACGAAGCGATCGCTCGCCGTCAGCTGTCGGTCATCGAGGATGGCGCCTGGGCGGTGGCCCGCGGCGGCGGCGACGCGGCACACGTGCTCAAGCAACTCAGCCTGGTCGTGCTGCGAGAGACGCAGCGGATCCTGCTACCCGAGCGGCGGATGCGTCCGCTCTGCGCTGTGGCCGCGAGCGAACGGTGGCCCGTCGTCGAGGCTTACCTCGACGGCCTGAGAGGCGCCCTGCGCCACGTGATCATGGAGAGTCAGCGCTCCGGGGAGTTCCGCAAGGCCGATCCCGAGATCCTGGCCGACACGATAATGGCGGCGCTGACCCGGGTTTGGCACCCATACATGATCGAGGTGTTCATCGGCGACGACCTGGAAGCCATGAGCGACCGCATTTGCGATCTTCTGGTCGACGGTCTGCGAAATTAAATAACGGTTCTGCTCATTTTTCATCTTTTCAACTAGCGCCCTCCAGCCTACGTCTGCGGCATCGACTTGATCCGCAGGAGCGCTCGATGCGCCTCGTCCGACCGCGCGCAGCCGCGCCCCTGATCTTCCTGACACTCGCCGCGTGCAGCTCCGGAAAGGCGGAGACGCCGGTGGCGCCGCTCATACGCACCGTCGTGGTGGGCCAGGCCGATGCGGCGCCGCTTCGCTACACGGGTGTCGTTCGCGCGCGCATCGAGAGCGACCTCGGCTTCCGCGTCGGCGGCAAGATCGTCGAGCGCCTGGTCGACCCCGGCCAGCGCGTCCGTCGCGGCCAAGCCCTGATGCGATTGGATGTCACCGACCTCGGGCTGGCGGCGTCGGCCGCCGCCGACCGGTTGCGGGCGGCGCAGGCTGAAGCGACGCGAGCCGCCGCCGAGGAGGCGCGGCTCCGCCGGCTCGTGGAGGCTGGCGCGGTGTCGCGATCCGCCTATGAGGCCGCGCTCGCCGCCGCGCAATCCTCCAGGGCCAACCTATCGGCCGCCAGCGCTGGCGCTGACGAGGCGGCGAACCAGCGCGGCTACGCGACGCTCTTGGCAGACGCTGACGGCGTGGTGACCAACGTGCTTGCACAGCCGGGCCAGGTGGTCGGCGCCGGCGCGCCGATCGTGCGCCTCGCCCGGGCGGGCGACCGTGAGGCCGCCGTCGCCGTGCCGGAGACTCAGGTCGCTACGCTTCCGCGGGTAGGCCAGGCGGTCCTGTACGGATCGGACAAGCCCCTCCACGCGCGGCTGCGGGAGCTCGCGGGCGCGGCCGATCCCGTGACCCGCACCTACGACGCGCGCTTCGCACTGGCGGACGCCGGCCTCCCCCTTGGCGCCACGGTGACGGTGGAGCTTCCGCGGGCTGGTGCGTCGCGGTTGTCCGTGCCCCTGTCGTCGCTTCACGACGGCGGAGGCGGTCCCGGCGTCTGGGTCGTCCGGTCCGGCAAGGTCACCCTGCGCCGGGTCAAGGTCGCAGCCCTCGGCGAGGAGACCGCTTCGATCGCGCCGGGGGCGCTCGCGCCCGGCGAACGCATCGTGGCGCTCGGCGCGCACCTCCTGCGCGAGGGCCAGCCCGTGCGGATCGCCGCCGCGGCGGCGCCCCGATGAGAGGCCCCAATCTCTCCGCCATCGGCGTGCGCCACCCGTCGGTGACGCTCTTCCTGATCATCGCCATCGTCGCGGCGGGCGCCTTCGCCTTCCTGAGGCTGGGCCGGGCGGAGGATCCCTCCTTCACCGTGAAGGTCCTGACGGTCACCGCGTTCTGGCCGGGCGCCACCGCGCGCGAGATGCAGGACCAGGTCGCGGACCGGCTCGAGAAGCGGCTGCAGGAGCTCCGCTACTACGACCGGGTCGAGACCCAGTCCCGGCCCGGCGTCGTCTCCATGACGGTCACCCTCAAGGACACCACCCCGCCCGCCGCCGTGCCGGACGAGTTCTACCAGGCGCGCAAGAAGCTGGCCGACGAGGCGGTCAACCTGCCCCGCGGCGTCATCGGGCCGATCGTCAACGACGAGTACTCCGACGTCTATTTCGCCGTGTTCGCCCTCCAGGCGCGGGGCATGCCGCAACGCCAGCTCGTCGCCGAGGCCGAGGGGATGCGCGAGCGGCTGCTGCACGTGCCGGGCGTCAAGAAGGTCAACATCATCGGCGAACGGCGCCAGCGCATCTTCGTGGAGCTGTCGTACCAGCGCCTATCGACGCTGGGGCTGACGCCGGACCAGCTCATCGCCGCGCTCTCCCAGCAGAACCTGCTCACCCCGGGCGGCGAGGTGCAGACCGGCTCCCAGTCGGTCAACCTGCGCGTGGACGGCGCCTTCGACGACCTCGACGCGGTGCGCGCCACGGCGATCGCCGCCGGGGGCCGAAGCTTCCGGCTCGGCGACATCGCCGAGGTTCGCCGCGGTTACGAGGATCCGCCCGCCTACCTTGTCCGCCACGACGGCGCCCCGGCGCTGGTCCTCGGCGTCGTCATGCGCGAGCGCTGGAACGGCACAGTGCTGGGCGAGGCCCTGTCGAAGGCGACGTCCGACGTCCGGGCGGAGCTCCCGGTCGGCCTGACGCTGACCCAGGTCGCGGACCAGTCGAAGAACATCGAGGAGGCCTACGGCGAGTTCATGATGAAGTTCGCCGTCGCGCTCGCGGTGGTGATGGTGGTCAGCCTCATCGCACTGGGTTTCCGCGTCGGGCTCGTGGTGGCCGCCGCCGTGCCGCTCACGCTGGCGGCGGTCTTCGTGATCATGCTGGCCACGGGCCGCGACTTCGACCGCATCACCCTGGGCGCACTGATCCTTTCGCTCGGACTTCTCGTCGACGACGCCATCATCGCCATCGAGATGATGGTCGTGAAGATGGAGGAGGGTCTGGATCGCCTGGCCGCCGCCACCTTCGCCTGGGGGGCGACCGCTGCCCCCATGCTCACCGGCACGCTGGTGACGGTGATCGGCTTCCTGCCCGTCGGTTTCGCACAGTCCACCGCGGGCGAATACGCCGGTAACATCTTCTGGATCGTGGCGTTCGCGCTGCTCGTCTCCTGGGTGGTCGCGGTCTACTTCACGCCCTACCTGGGCGTGAAGCTGCTGCCCGGCATCAAGCCGGTTCCCGGCGGCCACGACGCCATCTACGCCACGCCGCGCTACACGCGCCTGCGCGCCTGGGTCGAGCGATGCGTGGCCAAGCGCGGCCGCGTGACGCTCGCCGTCGTGGCGGCCTTCCTGGTGGCCGGCGCGCTGCTCGCGGTGCTCGTCCCCAAGCAATTCTTCCCCTCTTCCGACCGTCCCGAGGTGCTGGTCGAGGTCTACATGCCCAAGGGCTCCAGCATCGAGGCGACCGAAGCGGTCGTCCGGCGGATCGAAGACGACGTGCGGCGGCTGCCGCAGACGCGCTTGGTCGACGCCTATGTGGGCGCGGGCGCGCCCCGGTTCTTCCTGTCGCTGAACCCCGAACTGCCCGACCCGTCCTTCGCCAAGCTTGTCGTCCTGACCGCAGGCCACCGCGAGCGCGACGCCCTGCGCGAGGCCCTGAAGGCGAAGATCGCGAGCGGAGCCTATCCGGAAGCGCGGGTTCGGGTGACCGGACTGCTGTTCGGCCCGCCGGTGCCCTATCCGGTCGCCTTCCGCGTCTCTGGCCCGGACGTGAGCCGGCTCCGCGTCCTGGCGGCGGAAACGGCGCAGATCGTCCGCGCCAACCCGAAAACCCGCGACGTCAACGTGGACTGGGGCGAGCGCGCGCCCGCCGTGAGGCTACGGTTCGACCAGGAGCGGCTCCGGCTGCTGGGGCTCGATCCCTCGAGCGTCGCGCGTCAGGTCGGGTCGCTGGTCTCGGGCGTCACGGTTTCGCAGATGCGGGTCGGCGACCGCACGGTCGACGTGGTGGTCCGCGCGCCCGACGCTGAACGCCGCGGGCTCTCCGACCTGGACAACCTGTCGGTCACCACCGCCGACGGGCGGTCGGTCCCACTCGCCGGCGTCGCGCGGCTCGTGCCGGAGTTCGAGGACCCGATCCTGATCCGGCGCGACCGCACGCCGACCATCACCGTGCGCGCCGATATCGTACGCGGGGTCCAGCCGCCCGACGTCACCGCCCAGATCTTGCCAGAGCTGCGAGACCTGCAGGCGCGGCTGCCCGCGGGCTATGCGATCACGACCGCCGGATCGGTCGAAGAGTCCGGAAAGGCCAATGCCGCGCTCGCGCCGATCTTCCCGATCATGATCGTGCTGATGCTCACGGTGATCATGCTCCAGACTCGTTCGTTCCGGATGACCGGCCTGGTCTTCGCGACAGCGCCCCTGGGACTGGTGGGGGCCGTGCCGGCCCTGCTGCTGACCGGCGCCTCGTTCGGCTTCAACGCCATCCTTGGCCTGATCGGACTTGGCGGGATCCTCATGCGCAACACCCTGATCCTCGTCGATCAGATCGAAGCGGAGCGCGCCCGCGGCCTCGACGACAGCACCGCCGTCGTGGAGGCGACTGTCCGGCGCGCCCGGCCCGTCCTGCTCACCGCCCTGGCCGCCGTCCTGGCCTTCCTGCCGCTCACCCTCTCCAGCTTCTGGGGACCGCTGGCCATCGTGCTCATCGGCGGGACGCTCGTCGGCACGGCGCTCACGCTGTTCTTCCTGCCGGCGCTCTACGCCCTGTGGTTCGGCGTCGGCCGACACCTGCAAGCCCCTGTGTCGGTTCCTGGGCTCGGCACGGCGACGCGTTGACCGCCCCCCTCCACCCGCAACACGGAGCCCATCACCATGGATGACGTCATCATCATCGGCGGGAGCTTTGCCGGTCTCGCCGCCGCGCTGCAGCTCGGCCGCGCCCGCCGCAAGGTCACCGTTCTCGATACTGGCCTGCCGCGCAACCGCTTCGCCGGCCATTCGCATGGCCTGCTGGGCCACGATCACAAGCCACCGCTAGACATCCTGGCCGAGGCGCGGCGGCAGCTGGCGCGCTATCCCACGATAAACCTGGTCAATGCCCGAGCCGACAGCATTTCCGGCGCGATCGACGACTTCTCCGTCCTCACAGCCGACGGCCAACGCCTTCGGGCGCAGCGGTTGATCCTGAGCTATGGCGTCGTCGACCAGATGCCCGATGTTCCGGGCTTTGCCGAAGGCTGGGGCGCCTCCATCGTGCCCTGCCCCTATTGCGACGGCTTTGAAGTCGCCGGCCAGCATTGGGGCCTCGTCTGGTCCGGCCCGCAGTCGCACAATCAGGTCAGGCTGTTCCACGATTGGACCGACAGGTTGACGGTCTTCGCCGACGGTCACGGCATCCCGCCCGATGTCCGGGCCGATCTGGCGCGCCGCAACGTAACCGTCGTCGATGGCCGGATCACCGAGATCGTCCGTCGCGGGGACCATAACGCCACCGTCAAGCTCGATGCCGACCCCGATGTCGCGGTCGACATCCTGTTCGCGCATCCGCGCAACAAGCCGTCCGCAAGCCTGCATGAGGCGCTGGGCCTCGCCACGGTCGATACGCCCCTCGGCATCATCCTGAAGGTCGACGAGCGCCGCGAAACCAGCATGCCCGGCATCTACGCCGCCGGCGACCTCGCCAACCCCATCACGCCGCCATCGGTCACCCTGGCATCATCGCATGGCGCGATGGCGGGCATCTTCGCCCAGCAGTCGATGCTGGTTTGAGAGCACAGGCCGGAGCGCGCCTAGCGGACCTCCCCAACTTCGCCTTTGAGTCAAAAGCCGCCTTCAGCGGCAGATACCGCGGCTAACTCGGCCCGCGTCTGCAGGAAGGCCCCGACCCCCGCCGCCCCTACAGCGAGCGCAGGCGCCGCAGCATCTCGCCGTTCTCCACCTGGGCGCGGCGTTCGTTGATGGCGCGGTGCAGGTCCAGCGCCTCGGCCGGGTCGAGCGGCGCGAAGGCGGCGTCGATGTCTTCGAAGGCGGCGGCCACGGTCTCGGGCACGCGGTCTTGCGGCATGTCCATAAGGTCGTCTCCCATCAGCCCCGCCTCGGCGGAGCCCTCTCCCGCATTTAAGGTATCATTTACCTGTCACACACGCCAACGCGGCAGAGCCCCGAAACGAGGCGCCTTCGATCACACTCTGGTGTGGAAGTTCATGCCCCGGCGATTTCCAAATGAACGCTGGTCTTCAGGATTGACCCACCAGAAATCGGTGAACCGCGATCAGGAATCGGTTGGCTTCCCTGGCGGCGCGGACGTAACGTGCTCTCTCAACGCCGCGTCGGGGCGCGGAGCCTTCTCTGCACGCCGCAGAGTTCGTCTTCTTGACCCTGGGAGTAGAGCGTTCCGGGAAGGAAGCGAGTTTTGCAGCGCACGCGTGAGCTTGAGTCCGACTACTTCCACAAGGTCGTAGACTGCCAGTGGGCCTGTCCGGCCCATACCCCCGTCCCCGAGTACATCCGCCTCATCGCCGACGGCCGATACTCCGACGCCTACATGATCAACTGGAAGTCCAACGTCTTCCCCGGCGTGCTGGGACGCACCTGCGACCGCCCGTGCGAGCCGGCGTGCCGCCGCGGCCGGGTCGAGGACGAGCCGGTGGCCATCTGCCGTCTGAAGCGCGTCGCGGCCGACAACAAGTCCGACGTCTCGGGCCGCATGCCGCCGCCGGCCGCCGCGCCGAACGGTCGGCGCATCGCCATGGTGGGCTGCGGCCCGGCCTCGCTCACCGTGGCGCGCGACCTGGCGCCTCTCGGCTACCAGATCACCATCTTCGACGGCGAATCCAAGTCGGCCGGGATGATCCGCAGCCAGATCCCGCGCTTCCGCCTGCCCGAGGAGGTGATCGACGAGGAGGTCGGCTACATCCACGGCCTGGGCGGCATCGAGATGCGCTTCGGCCACCGGATCGACAGCCTGCGCGACCTGCTCGACCAGGGCTACGACGCGGTGTTCGTGGGCTCGGGCGCGCCGCGCGGCCGCGACCTGGACCTGCCGGGCCGCCAGGAGGCCGCCGCCAACATCCACATCGGCATCGACTGGCTCTCGTCGGTCTCGTTCGGCCACATCGAGAAGATCGGCCGCCGCGTCATCGTGCTGGGCGGCGGGAACACCGCCATGGACTGCTGCCGCACCTCGCGCCGGCTGGGCGGCGAGGACGTGAAGGTGATCGTCCGCTCGGGCTTCGAGGAGATGAAGGCGTCCCCCTGGGAGAAGGAGGACGCCATGCACGAGGACATCCCGATCCTCAACATGCGCGTGCCCAAGGCCTTCACCCACGAGGACGGGCGGCTGACCGGCGTGCTGTTCGAGGTGGTGAAGGCGGAGATCGACCCGCGGGGTCGACGCCGGCTCGTCCCCTCGGGCGAGCCGGACGAGCACTACGAATGCGACGACGTGCTGGTGGCCGTGGGCCAGGAGAACGCCTTTCCCTGGATCGAGACCGACATCGGCCTGGAGTTCGACGAGTGGCGCATGCCCAAGGTCGACCCGGCGACGTTCCAGTCGACCATCCCCAACGTCTTCTTCGGCGGTGACGCCGCCTTCGGGCCCAAGAACATCATCTGGGCGGTGGCCCAGGGGCACGAGGCCGCGATCTCAATCCACAAGTTCTGCTGCGGCGAGGACGTGAGCGTCCGCCCCGCGCCGGGCGTCACCCTCGTGAGCCAGAAGATGGGCATCCACGAGTGGAGCTACGACAACGACGTCTCCAACGACCTGCGCTACCGCGTGCCGATGCGCGACAAGGGCGAGGCGCTGAAGGACGTGCGGCTGGAGGTCGAGCTCGGCTTCGACCGCGAGCTGGGCCTGAAGGAAGCCCAGCGCTGCCTGAACTGCGACGTGCAGACGGTCTTCGCCGACAAGCTGTGCATCGAGTGCGACGCCTGCGTCGACATCTGCCCGATGGACTGCATCACCTTCACCGACGACGCGGCCGATAGCGAAGAGGGGGAGGCCGACCTCCGCGGCCGCCTCAAGGCGCCGGCGACCAACCTGACCCAGGACCTCTACGTCTCGGGCAAGCTGCCGACCGGCCGGGTGATGGCCAAGGACGAGGACGTCTGCCTGCACTGCGGCCTCTGCGCCGAGCGGTGCCCGACCGGCGCCTGGGACATGCAGAAGTTCTATCTCGAGATGACGCACGCGGGGCCGAAATGCCTGAGTCAGTGAAGGCGGCGGCCGGCCCCAAGGCCCGGATCAACGACTTCGTCGTCAAGTTCGCCAATGTGAACGGCTCGGGCTCGGCCAGCGCCAACGGCCTCTTCGCCCGCTCGGTGATGCGGATGGGCGTGCCGGTGGCGGCGCGCAACATCTTCCCGTCGAACATCCAGGGCCTGCCCACCTGGTACGAGGTGCGGATCACCGAGGCGGGGCACCTGGGTCGGCGCGGCGGCGTCGACCTCATGGTCGCCATGAACCCGCAGACCTGGGACCGCGACTTAGGTGAGATCGAGAGCGGCGGCTTCCTGTTCTACGACTCCACCAAGCCGATGCCGGCTTCGAAGTTCCGCGACGACATCACCGTCATCGGCGTGCCGCTGACGGCCATGTGCAACGAGGCCTACGAGCTGCCGCGCGAGCGCCAGCTGTTCAAGAACACCATCTATGTCGGGGCCTTGGCCGGACTTCTTGGCATCGATCCGCTGGCCATCGAGGAGCTGCTGGTCGAGGACTTCAAGGGCAAGGAGCGCCTGATCGCCGCCAACATCGAGGCGCTGCGGATGGGTCTCGACTATGTGCGCGCCAACCTGGCCGCCCTGCCGCTGCAGGTGCGCAAGGCCGACGCCGTCGGCGACCGGATCTATGTCGAGGGCAATCAGGCCGCGGCCCTCGGCGCGGTCTATGGCGGCGCCACGGTCTGCGCCTGGTACCCGATCACGCCGTCCACGTCGCTCGCCGAGGCTTTCACCAGCTATTGCCAGGACTTGCGGGTGGATCCTGAGACCGGCAAGGCCCGCTACGCCATCATCCAGGGCGAGGACGAGATCGCCTCCATCGGCATGGTGGTGGGCGCCGGCTGGAACGGCTGCCGCGCCTTCACGGCCACCTCCGGCCCGGGCGTCTCGCTGATGACCGAGTTCATCGGCCTCAGCTACTTCGCCGAGATCCCGGCGGTGATCTTCGACGTCCAGCGCGGCGGGCCGTCCACCGGCATGCCGACCCGGACGCAACAGGCCGACCTGCTGGCCGCCGCCTATTCCGGCCACGGCGACACCAAGCACCCGATGCTGCTGCCCGCCGACCCCGGCGAATGCTTCGAGATGGGCGCCCTGGCCTTCGACCTGGCCGACCGCCTGCAGACGACCGTCTTCGTCATGCTCGACCTCGACATCGGCATGAACGAGTGGCTGACCCGACCCTTCCAGTGGGACGACAGCCGCCGTCTCGACCGCGGCAAGGTGATGACCGCCGAGGACCTCGAGGCCGGCGCCGACTTCGGCCGCTACAAGGAGGTGGACGGCGACGGCATCCCGTACCGCACCTATCCCGGGACCCACCCCACCAAGGGCGGCTACTTCACCCGCGGCACCTCGCGGAACCCCTACGCCCGCTATTCGGAGGAGGGCGCGGTCTACGTCGACAACATGGAGCGGCTGCTCCGCAAGTTCGAAACGGCCAAGACCCTGGTCCCGGCGCCGGTCCTGCGCGCCGCCCAAGGCCGGGCAGGGGGCGGCAAGGTCACCGAGGGCGTCCTCTACTTCGGCTCCACGACCCCGGCGATGCACGAGGCGCTGGAGATGCTGGAAGCCCAGGGCCGCCGGCTGAACGCGCTGCGCGTCCGCGGCTTCCCGTTCGCCGACGAGGTCTTCAACTTCATCGCCCAGCACGAGCGGGTCTACCTGGTCGAGCAGAACCGCGACGCCCAGCTGCGCACCCTGGTCATGACCGAGGGCGACGTCGATCCGGCCAAGCTGGTCTCGGTCCTTCACTACGACGGCACCCCCATCACGGCGCGGTTCATCGCCGGCGCCATCGGCCAGCGGATGCAGATGGCCCAGATCGAGGCGGCGGAATGACCTACATCCTGAAGCCCCAGCTCCATCACCCCAGCCTGCCGACCAATAGCCTGGGCTACACGCGGCGCGACTACGAAGGCTCGGTCTCGACGCTCTGCGCCGGCTGCGGTCACGACAGCATCTCCTCGGCGATCATCCAGGCCTGTTTCGAGCTGGAGTTGCCGCCGCACCGGGTGGCCAAGCTCTCCGGCATCGGCTGCTCGTCCAAGACCCCGGACTACTTCCTGGGCGCCAGCCACGGCTTCAACACCGTCCACGGCCGCATGCCCTCGGTGCTGACCGGCGCCAACCTCGCCAACCGCGACCTGATCTACCTGGGCGTCTCGGGCGACGGCGACTCGGCCTCCATCGGCCTCGGCCAGTTCGCCCACGCCATCCGCCGCGGCGTGAACATGCTCTACATCGTCGAGAACAACGGCGTGTACGGCCTGACCAAGGGCCAGTTCTCGGCCACCTCCGACAAGGGCAGCAAGTCCAAGCGCGGCGTGGTCAACCACGACGCCGGCATCGACATGGTCAGCCTGGCCCTGCAGATGGGCGCCACCTTCGTCGGCCGCAGCTTCTCGGGCGACAAGGCCCAGCTCGTCCCCCTCATCAAGGCCGGCCTGGCCCACAAGGGCGCCGCCTTCATCGACTGCATCTCCCCTTGCGTGCAGTTCAACAACCACAACGGCTCGACCAAGAGCTTCGACTATGTGCGCGAGCACAACGAGGCCGTGAACCGCCTCGACGTCATCACCCCGCGCGACCCGATCCACGTGGACTACAAGCCCGGCGAGACCGTCCGCGTGCAGCAGCACGACGGCTCCATCCTCTCCCTCCACAAGCTGAACGAGCTCTACAACCCCGGGAGCCGCGCCCAGGCCCTCGGCTACCTCCAGGCGAGGCAGGCGAGGGGCCAGATCGTGACGGGGCTGCTGTTTGTCGACCCCGAGGCAGGCGACCTGCACGACGCCGTGGGCACGGTGGACACGCCGCTGAACCAGCTGGGCGAGGCGGAGCTTGTGCCGGGAAGCGCGGCGCTGGACCGGATCAACGCGGCGTTGCGCTAACGGCGGGTCTTCGCCGTCTGCCTTTCGCGCGCTGCCAGGACGAGATCCCCTGCGAGCTTGCGCAAGCTAGGCGAAGGCTGCTCGGGTATGATCATCGAGCTCTGCGCGCTCATCTGCGGCAGCATGTTCGTAAGAGGGTTCGGCTTGGCCCCGGGCTTGGGCGAATGCATTGCGAACTCGCCGGTCTCCGGGTCGACAGACGCATCGATGTCGTTTCCAAAAGCCGCCTGAGGCGACCATTCGTTCATGCCCTTGAGCCAGGACCGCATCGAGGCGAGCCACGCCGTGTTGCGTTCGTATTGCGCAGCGCGGGATGTCTCGTTCGCGCATGAATAGCTGACGAGAAACGAAGCCGCGGATTGAAGATTTGGTTCAACCGCCACGACCCGATCTACATTGGCCCGAAGACAGGCCTCCGCCCTGGCGACGACAGGCGCCTTCTCCTGCGCCATCGCCGGCCCGGCGACAAACGCCAACGCCACCAGAAGTCTGAACATTCCGAACGCTCCCCTCGAAGCTGTGAGCTTTGCATTGGGACCGCGAGATGGGTAGCCGCTTGGCCGCTCATCGCGGAGTTCGGCCCCCGACCTGCACATCAGGCGGGCCGCCGCCGGACAGTCGCCTCTCGCCGGTCATCTTCACGCGCCCGACGACGAGTTCGTCAGAACTATGCACAAGCTCTGCTGGCTCGATCGTGGCGGCCGCGGGGCCACCCACAAGCAAGGCCAGGGCGAGCGCCCGGCCGGGCATTCGACGCCTATTCCAGTCGGAGCAGGCATCCCCGCCCGGGATACTCCCCGCCCTGAAATCCATGGTTGATGCGAGCCTTGGGGTCCGGCGATGTCAAGGACGACGCGCCGCGTCGCCGCCTAGCGGCGGGCCTCCGGCCCGTCCTTGAGATCGCCGGACCCTAAGGCAAACTCTGTCCATGGATTGAATGGCTCAGAGCGGCGGCGCCTCTTTACTTCCGCAGGCGGTGGGCGTGGTGGAAGGACGAGCCGTCCGGGCGCTGCAGGAGCGGGATAGGTATGGCGTCCCCTAAATCCGCACGATGGCTTCATGCCTATTAGATTGGGGAGCTCTGTGCCCAGGTGGCTTCGTAGTGTTCGGCCTTGAGGCGGCCGAGTTCTGAATCGGCGACCGCGACGGACGCTGGCGAGCGTTTGGCTATGTCCTTTATCGATTGCGAGATCAGCCAAACTTCCGCGCCGCGATCGAAAATGATCAATCGATCGTGGAGGGCACCAGGTAGCGCGTAACGAACATCAACAGGCTTCTGCTGGCTAGCGGGCTCGCTTGACCATCTTGCGGCCGCAGCAGCCAGCCCCGGATGGTACTCGTTTCGCTTCGCAGTCAAACACCGCGTCGGATTGCGTACCCTGGAGTGGGGCATGAATTCGAGGAAGATGGACGCGTCAAGATAAGGATCGACAACCATGAGATCGGTGCAGTCGCGTTGCAGCAACTTGACGACCGCAGCGTAGCCGTTCCACGTGTCACCCGCAGGAATGAAAGCCCCGCGGGTCTCCAGCGGCGCGTTCAATTCCACCCGGGAGTATGCATTGTGAAGCGGAGCCAAGACCGCTTCTCGACTGTGTTGGTACGTGCGGAGCGACTTACGAGCGTTTCGGAAGTCGACGACATCCGGGATGTATCCTGCAGCCTCGATAAGAGCTTCAGCGCGACCGAGCCATCGCAAGTCGACCTCGGTAAGCGGCACGTCGTAGTCAAGCGTAGGTGCTTGGCTAATTGCAGCCTGGAGGAGAGCTAACAGCTGCTCCGGCGTCGGTTTCGAGCTGATAGTCACGTAGAAATTAGCGCTGCCTTAGCTCCGCCGGTCAACAGCGCGCCACCCTAATGCGAGGGGGGTGCGCACCGCAGACGTCGCGCAACATCGCCTTCAAGTCACAATCTGACCCCTTTTTCCCTACGTCCGCTTCTGACGTACCCCACCCCCACATTCCCACCCGACATGTGGGACGCCCTCGACATCACCGAAGAGGAAGCCGCCGGGCTCGCGGAGATCGCGCGGCATGACCTGGAGCTGGCGCGGGACTTTGCGCGCCGGGCGCTGGCGGCCACCGACAACGACGAGGCCGCCCGGCTGGGGCGCAGCTACCAGCGCGCGGCGCGGTCGTATCGCCAGACGCTCGCCGTCAAGGCGCGGCTGAAGCGCGACCTGGCCGCCGCCGCCCGGGCGCAGGCCGACACGCCGGCGCGCAAGCCCGGCGGCGCGGCCGTCGCGCGCCGGATCGGCGAGCTGCGCACGGCGCTTCTGCGCCTGAGCTGGGACGAGGCCGAGCGCCTGGAAACCGAGGCGGAGGCCGCCGGCGCCTCCGACGCCGCGTGCCTGGAGTTCGCCTGGCGCCGCGTCGACGCCGAAGCGACCATCTCGGACGCCTGCGTCACGCCCGACTTCGCCGCCGGGCCGCTGGACGACGAGGTCGCGCGGCTGGCGCTGCACCTGGGCTTCCTGCCCGAGGCCATCGCCCGCTGGCGCGACCTGCCGGACCCGCCGCGGGCCGCGCTCGACACCCACGTCGAAGTTCCCGACTGGGAAAGCTCGGCCTGAGCCCGCCGCCCGCCGCGTCAGCGCGACGCGGCGCTCGCCGGCGCCGCCAAGGCCCCGCCCGAAACCGCCCCCGGAACCGCCGCCGCGACCCCAGGCTTCAGCGCCGCGGCGACGTCCTTCAGGGCATCCTCGTTCGCCGCGCAATAGGCCGGCCGGTCGGTGAAGCCGATGGCCGCCTGCATGCGGTCCTGGGCATAGGTCGACAGCGCCCAGTCCATCGGCATCGTGAAGGGCTGCGCGAACGGCTGCTCGGGTGCCTTGCGCGGGTTGTCGCACAGCCAGAACGAGATGAACTTGCCGCCCAGGCCGCCGGTCGAGCGCGTGTCGGCGAAGAGCAGCTCGGCCAGGTGCTGGCCGTGGCCCTTGCCGGAGTTGAGCGCCCCGATGGGCGGCGCCAAGAGCTCGTTGGCCGCCAGCCAGCCGCTCTTCTTGTCCACGCCGCTGTAGCGGATGGTCACGATCACCAGGTCCAGCGTGTCGCCATGCCGCTTCGCCGGCCCCAGCTTCAGCGTCCAGGCCAGCTCGCGCGCCGTCTCCACGCCCACGGCGTCGAAATAGCCGCCGTCCAGGATGTGGCGCGAGCCCGTGGTGTTCTTCGGCAGCGTCCCCGCCGGGCTCACGTACGGGAACCGCGCGCCGTTGTGGATCGCCGTGGAAGCCAGCACGTCCTTGCGCGCCAGGCGGTGGAAGTCGTCGGCGTCGACGTGGGTCGGCGAGCCTTCCGGCGCGACGGTGACGTCGACGGCCGAGGTCAGGATCCGGCGGCCGGTCTCCTCGCTGGCCCCGTTGATCACCACCAGCGGGGTCCAGGGCAGCGGCGAGGTGCGCCAGATGTCGAGGAAGGGCCGGGCCATGGTCTCGCGGTCGCAGCCGGGGCAGTCGCGCGACCAGCTCGTCTGCCAGGCCCGCTCCAGCGCCTCGGCCCGGTCGGGCCACGGCATGGGGAAGGGGATGAAGCGCTGGATCAGGTCGTTGGCGAACAGGCTCGCCGCCACGGGGCTCAGGGCGTCGTCGCCCGTGAACTTCGTGATCCGCTCCTGAAGGGCCTGCGGCGTGGCCGGCTGCTCGCGGATCGCCGCCACATAGCCCAGAGAGCCCACGCTGCCGCCCGAGACCGAGCTGATGGCGAACAGCCGCTTGCGGAAGTCGGGGCCGATCTCCTGGTCCAGGGCGGCCAGCACCTGGCCGGTCCAGAAGCCGGCGCGCGAGGCGCCGCCTTCGGACACCACGATCACCAGCGGCAGGGTCTGGCCCGCCGGGTCACGGGTGAACTGGGCGCGCCAGCGGTCGTAGGCCTGGTCGAGGGTCGCGCGCTCGATCGAGGCGGGCTCGGGCCGGCTCCAGCCGCGGCGGCCGACGGCGTGGTTGTCGAGCCAGAGGCTGAACACCACGGCCGCGAACAGCAGGGTCGGCAGCACCGGGAAGCGGACGTTCGCGCCCAGCTGCACCAGTATCGCGATCGACGGGATCATCATGCTGACCGCCAGGAACACCACGGCCGGCGGGCCGATCCAGCGGGCGGGATGCACCGGCGCGAACCACAGCATCAGGACGACCGCCAGGCTGCTCGCCAGGACGAAGCCGACCCAGGCGCGGCCCACGCGGGCCGGCGGCTGGTGCGGCAGGCGCGGCTTCGCCTTGGACTTGGCGAAGCGCACGATGTCCTGCCGTCGCACGATGAAGACGAAGAAGCCCAGGCCCAGCGCCGCCAGCAGAACCGCGATGCCCCAGTTCTCGGTGCGGTTCCAGATCACCGCGTAGATCACGATCACGTAGATCAGCAGCCCCGCCAGCCGCGGCGCCCACTCCAGGATCCGTGGCGCGGGCCAGGCCTTGGGGTCCGAGCCGAAGTTGAAGTTGATGATCACCCGCGGCCAGAACCAGACCTGCAGGGCCAGGAACAGGACGGCCACGGCGAAGGCGATCTGTTGCGGGCCCAGCGGGTCTTCGCTGACCGCCCGCACCACGTCCTGGCCCTGGGGCAGGACCGCCAGCAGCGAGCTGACCAGCAGCGCCATCAGCGCCACGAAGGGTCCGCCCTGGAGCTTCTCGGTGATCAGGCGGAACAACGCCCAGCCGCCCGGATACTGCGGCGGGTCCGGCGGCGGGGAGGGCGGGGAGCCCTGCGGCAGCCGCGTCGAACTGAGCTCGATGGCGCCGGAATTGTTGCCGTAGAAGGCGTCCAGGTCGTTGGCGAACACCACCAGGTCGCCGTTCGCGGGCGCCATCCAGTCCACGCCCCGGCCGATGCGGAACATCGTCTCCGGCTTGCCGTCGATCATGCCCACCAGGCAGAACAGCGGCGCGTTCCAGAGCCGGCCCCAGACGTCCAGCACGTGGAAGAAGAAGTTGCGGTAGCCGTCGGGCCCGCAGGTGATGAACCAGTCGCGCCACGTCCCCGTCGCCTCGAAGCGCCAGGTCTCGCCCTTCGTCACCGGCCCGACCGGCACGGCCTTCTCCGCGGCCGCGACCGTGGTGGTGTACGAGCCCGGGCTGTTCGCCCCGCCTTTCGCTGCGCGCGCCATCGTCCGCCCCGTTCCCGCGCGTCTCCGCGCGCCCCGGGGGAGGCTACAACCGCAAAACGCGGGTCCGCAAGAATGCAGTCGAGGCTTGTGGCGGCGAGGCCTGCGTCAGGCCTTGGCCAGCTCGCCGACCACGAAGGCGTCCTCGCCGTCGCGGACCAGGCCCTCCAGCACGTCGGGCAGGTCGTGCGGGTCGACGATCAGCACCAGGCCGATCCCGCAGTTGAAGGTGCGGCGCATCTCATGTTCCGAGACGCCGCCCGTCTGAGCCAGCCACTCAAACACCGGCGGCAGGGCCCAGGCGTTCCAGTCGAAGCGCGGGACGAGGCCGTCGGCGATGGCGCGCGGCGGGTTCTCCACCAGGCCGCCGCCGGTGATGTGGGCCAGGCCCTTGATCCGGCCGGCCTTCAGGTGCGGCAGCACGGTCCTGATGTAGATCCGCGTCGGTTCCAGCAGCGCCTGCGCCAAGGTCTTGCCCTCGGCGAAGGGCGCGGGCGCGTCCCAGGCCAGGCCCGAGCGCTCGACGATGCGGCGGATCAGCGAATAGCCGTTGGAGTGCGGGCCGGACGAGGCCAGGCCCACCAGGATGTCGCCTTCCTTCTGGTCGCCCAGGCGCGGGATCACCTTGTCGCGATCCACAGCCCCGACGCAGAACCCTGCCATGTCGTAGTCGCCCTCGGCGTACATGCCGGGCATCTCGGCGGTCTCGCCGCCCACCAGGGCGCAGTTCGCCTGGCGGCATCCCTCGGCGATGCCGGCCACGACCGAGGCCGCGGCCTCCACGTCCAGCTTGCCGGTGGCGTAGTAGTCCAGGAACATCAGCGGCTCGGCGCCCTGGGCCAGCAGGTCGTTGACGCACATGCCCACGAGGTCGATCCCGACCGTGCCGTGCAGCCCCGTCTCGATGGCCACCTTCAGCTTCGTGCCGACGCCGTCCGTGGTCGTGACCAGCAGCGGATCGTCGTACCCCGCCGCCTTCAGGTCGAAGAGCGCCCCGAACCCGCCCAGCGACGGCTCAGAGCCCGACCGGCGAGTGGATTTCGCCAGCGGTTTGATGCGTTCCACGAGCTCGTTCCCGGCATCGATGGAGACGCCGGCTTGCGCATAGGTGAGACCGTTTGGCCGTTCGGACATTTACGAACCCGGACTGGAAGTGCAGAGAGACGCGCTTGCGGACTGGAGTCGTCCGCGCGCGGGGCTATAGCTGATTTATGACGCCTATCACTACCACCGCCGAACTCGCGGCGTTCTGCGACAAGATCAAGGGCCAGCCGTTCGTCGCCGTGGACACCGAGTTCATGCGCGAAACCACCTACTGGCCGAAGCTGTGCCTGATCCAGGCCGCAGCGCCAAACGCCGAGGCGGTCATCGATCCGCTGGCCGAGGGGATCGACCTCGAGCCGTTCCTGGCGATCATGCGCGACACGAAGATCCTCAAGGTCTTCCACGCTGCGCGCCAGGACGTCGAAATCTTCAACAACCTGCAGGCCATGCCGCGGCCGCTGTTCGACACCCAGGTGGCGGGCATGGCGGCGGGCTACGGCGAGCAGATCGCCTATGACGCCCTGGTCCGCCAGATGCTGAAGATCGAGCTCGACAAGTCGAGCCGCTTCACCGACTGGGCGCGCCGGCCGCTGACCGACAACCAGCTCACCTATGCGCTGGCCGACGTGACGCACCTGGCGAAGCTGTTCCCGATGCTGCGCGACCGCCTGGAGCGGGAAGGGCGCCTCGCCTGGGTCCAGGACGAGATGAACGACCTGACCGACCCGGCGAACTACGACGTCGAGCCGGAGAACGCCTGGAAGCGGCTGCGGCCGCGCCGGCACACGGCCAAGTACCTGGCGGTCTACAAGGCCGTCGCCGCCTGGCGCGAGCGGATGGCCCAGACCCGCGACCAGCCGCGCGGCCGCATCCTGAAGGACGAGGCGATCGATGAGATCGCCACGCAGGCGCCGACCGACGCCGACGCGCTGGACCGCCTGCGCTCGGTGCCCAAGGGCTTCTCGGGCTCGCGCTTCGGGCCCGACCTGGTCTCGGCCATCCGCGAGGCGCTGAAGGATCCGGAGAGCTACGCCCCGGTGATCGAGAAGACCCGCCAGCAGGCCTCGCCGGCCGCCGGCGCGGTCGTGGAACTGCTCAAGGTGCTGCTGAAGGCCCGCGCCGAGGAAGCCAACGTCGCCTCCAAGCTCATCGCCACGGTCTCGGACCTCGAGCAGATCGCGAACGACGACGAAGCCGACGTGGGCGCGCTCAAGGGCTGGCGCCGCGAGGCGTTCGGCGAGGACGCCCTGAAGCTGAAGCGCGGCGAGCTGGCCCTGGTGCTGGATGGCGCGCGCGTGCGGGTCGTCGAGGTGCGCCGGGCCCCGAAAGCGGCGGCGGCCGGCTAGGCCTCGAGATCCTTGGGATAACTCCAACCGCTTGATCGAACGGCGGTTTCGAACGCCGTTCTCAGGCTGTCCACAGGTTCTGCACCGAAAGCGCCACGGAACGTTCACAGGGTGGTCGCAAGACAACGTTGCGGGCCGGCCGCGTCTGCGCGAACCTCTCCTTGCCGAGAGGGACTGCGGCGCGGCGGACCGGGCGACCGGGAGGCGAAGCGGGCAGGAGGCTCTCCAGAGTGGATGGTTCCGGGGAAACCTGGGGTCCTCACGACGGGGCGGCACGGGAGACGGAACGCAGTCGGGCTGGCTTGCCAGCGGGACCGAGGGCCCCTTCCACCAGCAGGCGCAGATCCCCCAACGGATCTGTTTTAGAGGGCGGTGTTCCGGGCGACCGGGACGCCGCCCTCTTCATATGGGCCCTACGGCTGCGGTCGATCCGGCCGGTGCCGAAGGCTCGTAGGTGGGGATCGCCGGCCGGCGATCCCTGCTTTGCCGCGTCAGCCCATCTCCAGCTTCAGCTTCAGGGCGCTGGCCAACGCCTGGGCCCGGCGCGTCGTCTGCTCGCCCAGCAGCATGTCTCCCCAGTCGCCGAGCGCGGTCAGCGAGAGCCGGTCGCCGCGCATCGTGACGCTGGACTTCTCGAGCAGCGTCGGGTTGCGGGCCGACAGGTCGCAGCCCAGCCGGATCGCCGAGCCCAGCGCGCGCGCCCGCTGCCGCCGCTCGGGCGTCAGGATGCGGCCGATGGCGCCGGCGTCCGGCGGCTGCGGGGCGGCCGAGTGGCGGGCGAAGGCGACGTTGGCCAGGAAGGCCCGCTCGGGGTGGTTCATTCCGGCCAGCGGCGCGCGCAGCACCTGCTCGAAGGCCAGGTCCGCCCTGTGGTCGGGGTGCAGGAAGGCGCCCAGGTCGGCCAGCCGGCAGGCGGCGGCCAGCAGAACGCCATCGCGGCCGCCGAACAGCGCCGGCAGCTTCTCGAACAGCGGCCCGATCCAGGCCTCCAGCGCCTGGCCCAGGCCCGGCGCCACGCCCCGGTGGGCGGCCAGGGCCTCGCAGCCCTCGATCAGCGGGTCGAGCTGGCGCACCTCGGGCGGCATCGCCTCCAGCAACAGGCCTTCGCGCACGCCGTACGCCGAGATCACCAGCCGCTCGACCCCCAGCCGCTCGATCACCCGCTCCAGCACGGTGGCGGCGTAGGGCAGGGTGTCGAAGCGCTTCTTCGAGAGCCCCTCGATGCCCTCCAGGGACGAACGCGACTGGCGCTGGACGAACCGCGCCAGTTCCAGGCCGTCGGCGCGGCCGATCTCGTACTGGTGGGCCACGTGGAGCGGATAGTCGGCCAGCTGCATGTGCAGCAGGGCCAGGTTGCGCCAGGCGCCGCCGACGGCATGGAATTCCGGGCTGGAATAGCGCGGCGCCAGCGGCGTCAGGTGGTCGTCGATCAGCCGGCGCGTGCGGTCCAGGTTCAGCGGCTTCGGCGCGCCCAGGGCGAACGGCCCCAGCGGCAGGGTCGCGCCCTCGATGTTGGAGAAGCCGTTCAGGCGCACCAGCTCCAGGCTGGAGCCGCCCAGGTCGCCCACCACGCCCTCGGCGTCGGGCTGGCCGCAGACCACGCCCAGCGCGGCGTAGCGCGCTTCCTCCTCGCCCGAGAGCACGCGGACGTCCAGGCCGGTCTCGTCCTTTACGCGCTTCAGGAAGGCCTTGCCGTCGGCGGCGTCGCGCACGGCGGCGGTGGCGCAGGCGGTCACCTCGTCGGCCCGCCAGCCGTCCAGGGCCGCGCGGAATCGGCGCAACGCGCCGACCGCGGCCTCCACGCCCTCGGGCGACAGGCGGCGGGTCGCGGTCAGGTCCTTGCCCAGGCCCGCGACCACCTTTTCGTTGTAGATCGTCCAGAGCGCGCGGCCATCGACCCGGTAGATCACCAGGCGGACGGAATTGGATCCGACGTCGATGACGGCCGCCTGGCGGCCTTCCGGGCGCCCGGCGCTATCCCCGCGAGGCCACATTTTCGATCGCGCGCGGCATGTCCTTCACTTTCTGCCCGCGACCGGAAAGGCTGGGATTCGTCATGAAATACTCATGCGCCGAGAAGGCGTTCGGGTGGTCCCAGGCAGGATCACGCCTATAGCGGCCGTCGGCGTCGAGGGTCCAGCTTTGTGCTTCGTCCTTGAGGTTCGCCAGCATGATCTGTTGGAGAACCTGCTGGTGCACCGTCGGGTTCTCGATGGGCGTCATCACTTCGACGCGCCGGTCGAGATTGCGCGGCATCCAGTCGGCCGAGGACATGTAGAGGCGCGCGTGCTGAGACGGCATCGGATGGCCGTTGGCGAAGGCCACGATGCGGCCATGCTCCAGGTAGCGGCCGACAATCGACTTCACCCGGATGTTCTCCGACAGCCCCGGCACGCCGGGCCGCAGGCAGCAGATGCCGCGGATCACCAGGTCGATCGGCACGCCGGCTTGGCTGGCCGCGTAGAGGCCGTCGATGATCTCTGGATCGACCAGCGAGTTCATCTTGGCCCAGATGGCCGCGGGCTTGCCGGCCTTCGCGTTCACCGCCTCCTGGTCGATGAGCCGCAGCAGGTCGCGCTTCATGGTGACGGGCGAGAACGATAGCCGCTCCAGGCCGACCGGCTGAGCATAGCCGGTGACGAAGTTGAACAGCTTGGCCGCATCGCGGCCGTACGGCGGCTCGGTCGTGAACAGCGACAGGTCGGTGTAGATGCGCGCAGTGACCGGGTGGTAGTTGCCCGTGCCGAAGTGGCAATAGCTGCGCAGCGTCTCGCCTTCCTTGCGGACCACGGTCGAGAGCTTGGCGTGGGTCTTCCACTCGATGAAGCCGTAGACCACGTGCACGCCGGCGCGCTCCAGGTCGCGGGCCCACTTCAGGTTGGCTTCCTCGTCGAACCGCGCCTTGATCTCGATGAGGGCCGTGACGTTCTTGCCGTTCTCCGCCGCCTCGATCAGGGCGGCCACGATCGGACTGTCCTTGGACGTGCGGTACAGCGTCTGCTTGATGGCCAGCACGTTCGGGTCGCGGGCGGCCTGGCGCAGGAACTGGACCACCACGTCGAAGCTCTCGAACGGGTGGTGGACCAGGATGTCCTTCTCGCGGATCGCCGCGAAGCAGTCACCGCCGTGGTCGCGGATGCGCTCGGGGAAACGGGCCTCGAACGGCTTGAACTTCAGGTCGGGCCGGTCGGAGGGGATGAGCTGGCTGAGTTCGTCCAGGCCCAGCAGGCCGTCCATCACGATGATGTCTTCGGGATTGGCGTGCAGGCTGGCGGAGATGAACCCGCGTAGATCCTCGGGCGTCGAGGCCTCCAGCTCCACCCGGACGACCGAGCCCAGGCGCCGCTGCTTCAGCCGCGCCTCGAACTCGCGGACCAAGTCTTCGGCCTCTTCCTCGATTTCCACGTCGGAGTCCCGGATGAGGCGGAACACGCCCTGTTCCTCGATCTCGCACCCTGGGAAGAGGTGGTCGAGGAAGAGGGTGACCATGCTCTCCAGCGAGATCACGCGCCGCTGCGCCTTACGCCGCGTGCTTTGGCGGCCGGGCGCCACGTCCCAGAACCGCGCGACCTGGGCCGGCAGCGGGGCCAGGGCGTAGAGTTGGCGGCCGTCCGAAATCCGCCGAATCTTCAGCACCAGCGAGAAAGCCAGGTTCGGGATGAACGGGAAGGGGTGCGCCGGGTCGATGGCCAGCGGCGTGAGCACCGGGAACAGCTCGCTCAAGAAGCGCTCTTCCAGGTTGACCCGCTCGGCGGCGGTGACCTCGTCGGCCGAGATGTAGCGCAGACCTTCGCTGGCCAGCTCGGCGCACAGCTCGCGCCAGCGGATCTGCTGGTCGCCCATCAGCTCGCCGGCGGCCTCGTTGACGCGCAGCAGCTGCTCGGCGGCCGTCAGGCCGTCCTGGCTGACGGCGCGCACGCCTTCACGCACCTGCGCCTTCAGGCCGGCCACGCGCACCATGTAGAATTCGTCGAGGTTGTTGGCGCTGATCGCCAGGAACCGCAGCCGCTCGAACAGTGGGTGGCGCGTGTTCATGCTCTCGGCGAGTACGCGGCGGTTGAAGGCCAGCCATGAGAGCTCGCGGTTGAAGAACCGCGTCGGCGAGCCCGTCAGGTCCTCGTAAGCGGCCGCCGCCGGCTCCGCGGGCGCCTCGGCCGGGGCGCTGAGCGGGGCGACGTCGTTGGGCGGAGGCATCTTGAGTTCCTGTCTGCGTCACACGCTGCGCAAGCGTGCGCGGGAAAGGTTAAGGTCGTCATTGCGACCGTCTGACGACGACCAGAACGGTTTCATCTTCCGGAACGCCTGAAGCGCCCGGTGGGCCTCGTCGATCACGGTCTCTTCGCCGTTGGTCAGCCGCCCGACCTCCAGGCCCGCGGCGAAGGCCAGTTCGCCCGACCGGCGGCCCACGGCGCGCATGGCGACGGCGCGGGCCACGTTCATATCGTTGAGCTCGCCCAGCTGGTCCTGCAGCGCCTTGAGCGCGGTGACGAACCGCTGGCGGCGCTTCGGATGCTTGGGGAAGGCCGCACCGAAGAAGGCGGCGGCGTAGCGCAGCTTCTTGGCCTGCTTGCGGAGGTCGTGGCGGGCGCCGGCGTCGATCTCCAGGAACTTCTTCGCGCCGCGACGCAGCCGGCGGTCGAACTTGTCCATGATCGGCGCGGCCAGCACGGTGGCCGGGCCTTCGCGCAGCGTCCGCTGCTCGTCGTTGGCCAGGCGGCGCCAGCCGCCCACCTCGATCCATTCGCCCAGCATGAAGAGCAGCGCGCGGAAGCGGTCCGAGCGGACGGCCGCCAGCGCCCGCTCGTAGGCGTCGGCCTGGGCGATACGCAGGGCGCGGAAGAACGCGGCGCGGCCGGGGCTCTCCTCAATCTCGTCAGGCGTGGCCGCCTTCTGCAGGAAGACGTCGATATCGCGCGCCTCCGAGAGTTCGCCGGCCAGCCAGCGCGTCTCCGTCCGCGCGGCGTTCAGGCCCTCGGCGTCCAGCATGCCTTTGAACACCGACAGGGCCGCCCGCAGCCGCCGCAGGCCGACGCGGAGCTGGTGCAGCACATCCGGATTGTGCGCGCGGACCAGTAGCCGGGCATTGCCGCCGATCTGGACCAGGGCGTCGCGGGCGATGAGCTGGAAGGCCTGGGCGCCGGTCGTCTCGGGCCGGATGGCCGCGCCCTGGGCCCGCTGCGCCGCGACACCGTCGTGGCCGGCCAGGCGATAGCCGCGCTCGGCCTTGCTCTCGAACGAAAGGGTGATGGCGGCCTTGGCCTGGAGCTCGCGGGCGAGGTCGAACAGCGCCTGCGGCGGGCCCGCCAGCAGCTCCAGCTCCATCTCGCAGATCGGCTCCTGGCGGTCGCCGGCGACGATCAGGCCGGTGTCGAACACCACTTCGATCCGCGTCTCGCCGCGGGTCCACACATGGGCGCGGCGCTCGACCTCGACCGTGAACGCCGGAGAGACGGTCGCCTCGCCGACCACGGCGCGCGCAGGCGTCTCGGCCAGCACGGCGAGGTCCAGGTCGGGCCCGGCGACCTTGGTCTCCCATTCGTCGCGCGCGAACAGCCCGCCCGCGCCGCGATGCTTCAGGGTCTGGACGAAAGTGTCGCCCTTGCGCCGCACGCGCAGGCTGAAGGCCGCGTCGCGCAGGGCGTGCGCCGGGGTGTCGTAGTAGATCGCGTGGAGCTGCGAGATGCTGGCCTTGGCGAGGGGGAAAGCTTCCCCCTGCAGCGCCTCGAGGGCGCCGGCGCCGAGCTGGAACTTGAGCTCCAGCTCCGAGGCGGCCTTGGCCGGGTTCCGCGCGAGCATGCGGCGGGTCTCGGGAACGTGGCCGGTGCGCCACGCGCCGCCACCACTGCCGGAAAACGATTCGCTTTGTCTACCGCGACCAACAAAGATTTATCGGCCCACCGCGTCGAGAGCCCGATTTCGGGCCGTTCAGCCGTCCAGGATTTGCCGCGCCAGAACACGGGTCACCGGCCGGAAACCCTCGTCGCCGGCCTCGTCCAGCCGCCGCACGATCTCGGCCGCGTCGGGGATCGACCGCGCCATGCGGGCCAGCAGATACGGATAGACCTCTTCCGGCGGCTTGATGTTGCGCTCGCGGAAGAATTTGCGGAGCACGCCCTCCAATACCGTGTCGTCGGGCGGACCGATCTCGACGACCGGCAAGGCGTTGAGGCGCGAGCGCAGGTCGGGCAGGGCGGTCGGCCAGGTCGCGGGCAGCGTCCGGCCCGTCAACAGGAGGCCGCCGCCGGGCCGCGCCGCCAGGTTGATCAGGTGGAACAGGCCCTCGGTGGAAACCCCGCGGTCGGCGTCTTCCAGCAGCACCGGTCGGCCGGCGGCCGCCTCCACGTCGGGCCCTTCGGGATCGAGCACCAGGGCGCCCGCCGACTCGGCCCAGGCCCGCGCCAGGTGGCTCTTGCCCACACCCTTCGGGCCCACCAGCGCCAGGCAGCCGTCCCGCCACGCCGGCCAGGCGCGCACGGCGTCGACCGCGTCGGCGTTGGACGGCCCGCGCGCGTAGTCGTCGAAGGAATAGGAGCCTTCGCGTCCCAGGCTCAGCCGGAGCTGTCGCGCCATGGGTCTTTGGAAGCAGGTGGGATCACAGTTGCGTTTTAGGCCGCTCCGCCCGTGAGCGCCACAGGCCTCGGCGCGCTATCCCCAGCTCAGGCGCCGCCGCCGTTCAGGCCGGTCAGCTCCCGCGCCGCCGCCAGGGTCCAGCCGTCGGCCTTCAGGAGTTCGATCGGGCTGAAGCGGACCTTGTAGTCCATCTTCTCGGATCCGCGGACCCAGTAGCCCAGGTAGACGTAGGGCAGTTGCGTCAGCCCGGCCTGGATCACATGGTCCAGGATCGCGAACGAGCCCAGGCTGCGCCGCGACAGGGTCGGGTCGTAGAAGCTGTAGACCAGCGACAGACCGTCGCTCATCAGGTCGACCAGGGCGCAGGCGATCAGGTCGCCGGGGCCGCCGTCTTTCGAGCGGACGCGGTATTCGATGATGTGGGTGCGGACCGCGGTGTCCTCGACCATGGCCACGTAGTCGGGCCAGGTCATCTCGGCCATGCCGCCGTCGGCGTGTCGGGCCAGCAGGTAGCGGCGCAGCAGGTCGAACTGCTCCATCGTCGCCTCGGCCTCGACCAGGTGGCGCTCGACGTCGTCATTGCGCGACAGGATCTTCCGTTCCGACCGCGAGAAGACATAGTCGGTGACCGGGATCCGCGCCGAGACGCAGGCCGAGCAGGCCTCGCAGGCGGGGCGATAGGCGATGTTCTGCGACCGGCGGAAGCCCACCTGGGTCAGGCTGTCGTTGACCGACGCACCGTCCGAAAGCGGCAGGTGCGCAAAGACCTTCCGCTCGAACCGCTCAGGCAGGTACGGACACGGCGACGGCGCGGTCAGGAAGAACCGGAGCTGTCGGGTCGGAAAGTGCTGCGTCACGGACCGGATGTCGCTTTCGAAACAAAACGCCTGGATGGATTAGGCGTCATGCCGCGCCGCTACGCAAGGCGTCCTTTAGAGCCCCGGGTTCGGCGGCAGCACGGGCGCCTCACGCAACAACACGATGGCGATCCGACGGTTGCCGGGCAACATCGGATCGTCGGGGTACAGCGGCTCGGAGCTCGCCTTGCCCGAGACCTGGTAGACGCGGTCGCCGTCGACGCCGGCGCTCTGCAGCACGCCCCGCGATGAATCCGCGCGGGCCGCCGACAGCTGCCAGTCGCCCGCGGGCTTGACCCCGCCGGGACTGGCGCTGGTGTGGCCGTAGATGCTGATCCGGTTCGGCAGCTGGTTGATCACCTTCGAGATCGCGCGCAGCAGCAGCTTGGCGCGGTCGTTCGGCTGGGCCGAGCCCTGGTTGAACATCGAGCGGCCTTCCTGGTCGACCAGCTGGATGCGCAGGCCTTCCGGCGTCTCGTCGATGATGATGTTCTTCGACAGCTCGGCCAGTTCCGGCATCGACTGCAACGCCTGGCGCAGCGACTGGGCGGCCGAGGCGAACATGGCCTCTTCCTTCGCCTGGTCGGACTCGGCCTGCGCCTGGGCCGCGGCCAGGCCCTGTTCCGGGTTCTTGGGCTTGCTGCCGTCCTTGGAGTCGCCGTCGTTGGGGTTTTCCGACGAGGGCGCCAGTTCCTCGATCACGTCGCTGGAGCCGGCGCTCTTCGAGCCGTCGTTGCCCAGGGCCGAGCCGGCCAGGATGCCGCCCGCGCCCGACATCGTCTGCGAGACGCTGGCCGGGGCGAAATAGTCGGCGATGCCGCGCTTCTGCTCCGGGCTGGTCGTGTTGATCAGCCACATCAGCAGGAAGAACGCCATCATGGCGGTCACGAAGTCGGCGTACGCGACTTTCCAGGCGCCGCCGTGGTGGCCGGCCCCTCCGCCCTTCTTGACCTTCTTGATTACGATGGGCTGGTCGCCGACCGCCATGGTTCACCCGGCTTAACGCTGATTCCCCAGCAAACTGCGTCGGGCGCGTTAAGATGACGTTTCGCGGGCGCGAACGGAGGGGACCTTGGCGACAGTTCTGGAGACCGAGCGGCTGATCCTGCGCGAGGTGGAGGAGGCCGACGCCGCCTTCGTGCTCGCGCTGCTGAACTCGCCCGGGTTCCTGGAGAACATCGGCGACCGCGGCGTGCGCACCGAGGACGAGGCCCGCGCCTACATCCGCGAACGGGTGATCGGCAGCTACCAGCAGCACGGCTTCGGCATGTGGCTGACGATCCAGAAGCTGGACCATACGCCCGTGGGCCTGGCCGGTCTGGTCAAGCGCGACGGCCTCGACGTCCCGGACGTCGGCTACGCCTTCGCCCAGCGCGCCTGGGGCCAGGGCTACGCTCAGGAGGCGGCGGGCGCAGTGCTGTCCCATGCCCAGGGCCCGATGGGCATCCCGAAGCTGGCGGCCATCACCACCCTGGAGAACTTCGCCTCCATGGCCGTGCTGCGGAAGATCGGCTTCACCTACGAAGGCACGATCCAGCTCCCGGGCATCGAGCGCGAGAACACCTACTTCACGGTCGGCTAAAGAGGCTTCCCCGCCGCCACGGCAACACCCTACGTCTGGTGCAAACGGGGAGGGCGCGATGCAGACGCGGTTCGTCGAGGCCAACGGGTTCCGGTTCGCAGTGGACGAGGCGGGCGAGGGCGATCACCTCGCGCTCTGCCTGCACGGCTTCCCCGAGAGCCGTTTTTCCTGGCGCTACCAGCTGCCGCTGCTGGCCGAGATGGGCTACCGCGCCTGGGCGCCCGACCTGCGCGGCTACGGCGAGACCGAGCCGAAGCCGAAGGACGTGCCCTCTTACCTCATCGACCGGCTGATGGAGGACGTGGCCGCCCTGATCGACGCCAGCGGGGCGAAGAAGGTCACCCTTATCGGCCACGACTGGGGCGCAGGGCTCGCCTGGACCTTCGCCGCCAACGCGCCCCGGCCGCTGGAGCGGCTGGTGATCATGAATGTGCCGCATCCCGGCGTGATGAGCGAGCACCTGCGCAAGGGCAACTGGGCCCAGTTGCGCAAGAGCTGGTACATGTTCTTCTTCCAGATCCCCGGCCTGCCCGAGCGCGCGCTCACCGCCCGCGACGCCCGGGGCGTCCGCCGCGCCTTCTACGAGATGGCCGTCGACAAGACCCACTTCACGCCCGACGTCCTCGACCGCTACGCACACGACGCCCAGCGTCCGGGCGCCATGACCGGCATGGTCAACTGGTACCGCGCCGCCTTCCGCCTGCAGGGCAAGCTGGCCGGGCCCTGGCCGATGATCGAGACGCCGACGCTGATCGTGTGGGGCGAGGAGGACGCCGCCCTGGGCCTCGAACTCTTGGACGGGACCGACAAGCACGTCCGCGACCTGACCATCAAACGCCTGCCGGGCGTCTCCCACTGGGTCCAGCAGGAGGCCCCGGAGAAGGTCAATCCGATCCTGAAGGACTGGCTGCAGACCCCGCGTCCTACCCCCTGAGCGCCGGCAGGATATGATGCGCCAGCAGCGGCGCGAGCTCCACATCCGGCGCGCTCGGGTCGATCCAGCGCAGTTCGTCGATTTCAGCCGCCGCGGTGATCTCACCTGTGATTTCAACCCGATAGGCTGACGACTTCACGACCGCGCCCGGCTCGTTCGCCGCCGGCGCCTCGAAGCGCCCCAGCAGCAGCGCCGAGACCAGCCGCACCCCCAGCTCCTCGTCGAGCTCGCGCGCCAGGGCCGCCAGGTCGTCCTCGCCCGGCTCGCGCTTGCCGCCAGCCAGCATGAACCTCTCAGTCCCCCGCTTGCGCACCGTCAGCAGTCTTCCCGCGGCGTCAAGGATGACAGCGCCCACCACCTCGACGATCATCGCCCGATCACCTTCCAGAGAGAGGGACCATGGGACGGGCGACGCGGGTTCTGACGGGCGGCATCTATTTCGGCGAGGGACCGCGCTGGCGCGACGGACGGCTGTGGTTCAGCGACTTCTACGCCCACGCGGTGAAGTCCGTCTCGCTGGCGGGCGACCTGCGCACCGAGTTCGAGATCGACGACCGCCCCTCGGGCCTGGGCTGGCAGCCCGACGGCTCGATGCTCATCGTCTCGATGACCAAGCGCCAGGTGCTGCGGCGCTCGCCCGACGGGCGGATCGGCGTCCATGCGGACCTCGGCCGGATCGCGGCGTTCCATTGCAACGACATGGTCGTCGATTCCGCCGGCGGGGCCTATGTGGGCAACTTCGGCTTCGACCTCGACGCCGAAATCCACGCGCGCGGCATCCCCGGCGTGCTGGCCGACCACCCTACCGCCAAGCTGGCCTATGTCGCGCCCGACGGGGCCGTCAGCGTCGCCGCCGAGGACATGCACTTCCCGAACGGCCCGGTGATCACGCCCGACGGCAAGACGCTGATCCTGGGCGAGACCCTCGGAGGCGTCCTGACCGCCTTCGACATCGGCCCCGGCGGCGTGCTCTCCAACCGCCGCGTCTGGGCGCCGACCCTCCCGGCCGTGCCCGACGGCATCTGCCTCGACGCCGACGGCGCCATCTGGATCGCCAACCCGATCGCCCCGCAGTGCGTGCGGATCGCGGAGGGGGGCGAGGTGCTGGAGGTCATCGACACCGGCCAACCCTGCTACGCCTGCATGCTGGGCGGCGAGGACGGCCGGACGCTGTTCATGCTCACCGCCGCCAGCTCCGACCACGAAGCCGCGGCCGCCGCGCAGACGGGCCGGATCGTGGTGGCCGAGGCGGACAGCCCGCGCGCCGGGCGGCCCTAGGCGTCAGTCCCTCCCCATTGAGGGAGGGCTACGCGCCCAGCAGCCGCGCCGCCCTCGGGGCGAAATAGCTGATGATCCCCGCCGCCCCGGCGCGCTTGAAGGCCCCCAGGCTCTCCAGGATCGAGCGTTCCTCGTCCAGCCAGCCGTTCTGCGCGGCCGCCATGATCATCGCGTACTCGCCGGACACCTGGAACGCGTAGGTCGGCATGGCGAAGGCGTCGACCACCTGGCGCACGATGTCGAGGTACGGCATCCCCGGCTTCACCATCACCATGTCTGCGCCCTCGGCGATGTCGAGGGCCACCTCGCGCAGGGCCTCGGCGTGGTTGGCCGAGTCCATCTGGTAGGTCTTCTTGTCGCCGGGATTGTCCACCGAGCCGGTGCCCAGCTTCCCCGAGCCGATGGCCTCGCGGTAGGGGCCGTAGAACGCCGAGGCGTACTTGGCGGCGTAGGACATGATCATCACGTCCTGCAGGCCCTCGGCCTCCAGCGCCGTCCGCAGCGCGCCGCAACGGCCGTCCATCATATCGCTGGGCGCGAGGATGTCGCAGCCGGCCTGGGCCTGTACCAGGCCCTGCTTCACCAGCGCCTCGATCGTGGCGTCGTTGATGATCCTGCCGCCTTCCAGCAGCCCGTCGTGACCGTGGTCGGTGAACGGGTCCAGCGCGACGTCGCACATGATCCCCACCTCGGGGGCCGCGTCCTTCATGGCCTTCACCGCCGTGGCGACGAGGCCGTTCGGGTCGTGCGCCAGCTTGCCGGTGGCGTCCTTCTTGGCGCCGTCGATGTGCGGGAAGACGGCGATGCAGGGGATGCCCAGCGCCCTGGCCTCCTTGGCGGCCGCCGCGCAGTCCTTCACCGACAGCCGGCTCACACCCGGCATCGAACTCACCGGGACTTGGCCCTCGCCCTCGTGCACCACCATCGACCAGATCAGGTCGTTCGGCGTCAGCACCGTCTCGCGGACCATCCGCCGGATCCAATCGGCCTGGCGCAGGCGGCGCATGCGAAGGGCAGGGTAGGCGGCGAGGGGCGCTTTGGTCATGGGCGGGCGTTTGGACCCGCAGCGGGCGGGAGGCAAGACCCGCGTTGACCGGGCGCGTGCAACGCGCGCCAATGTCTGGGGCGTGAGCGCGGGGGGCGGTCGGATGGCGTTGCAGGATCACAGCCGCAGAGGCTTCCTGGGTCTGGCGGCCGCCGGCCTGGGCGGGGCGGCCTTCGCGGCGCAGCCGGACGCCCCGGACCTGATCGTCGTGAACGCCAACGTCCACACGGTCGACCCCAGGGCGCCCCGTGCTCAGGCCTTCGCGGTGAGCGCCAGCCGGTTCGTCGGCGTCGGCGCAACCGACGAGATCCGCGCCCTGGCGGGCCCGCGCACCCAGGTGTTCGACGCCAAAGGGATGACCGTCGTCCCGGGCTTCATCGACTGCCACAACCATGCCTCGGGCGAGATGCTGCTCTACGAGGTGCTGGTCGGGAACCCGTTCGAGGTCGAATTCGTCACGATCGACAGCATTGTCGGCAAGCTGCGCGCCAAGGCCCAGACGCTGGCGCCCGACACCTGGGTCGATGGCTTCTTCTACGACGACACCAAGACCAAGGACGGCCGGCCGATCAATCGCCACGACCTGGACAAGGTGTCGACCACTCAGCCGGTCTGCGTACATCACCGCGGCGGCCACACGGTCTTCTACAACAGCCGTGCGCTGGCCATGGCCGGGATCACCAAGGCCACGCCGAACCCGCCCGGCGGCACCTTCGATCGCGGACCCGACGGCGAGCTGACCGGCCGGGTGACCGACAACGCGATGGACGTCATGGAGGCCATCGGCAAGCGCGAGAGCTTCTCGGCGGCCGAGACCGCCCGCCGAAGCCGCGACGCCGCCGCCCACATCTCGAAGCAATTCGCCCGCTACGGCCTGACCAGCGTTCACCACGAGGGCGGCGACCTGGCGGCCCTGCAGGATATCCGGACCCGGGGCGACCTGCGGCACAGGGTCAGCTACGAGGCCATCGGCCCGACCCTGGAGGCGATGATCAAGACCGGCCTGCAGACCGGCTTCGGCGACGAATGGATCCGCCTGGGCGCCACCTTCGAACACACGGTCGACGGTTCGTTTTCCGAACGCACCCTGGCGATGAGCCGGCCCTATCCCGGCGTTTCGCCGCCCTACTACGGCAACTTGACCGAGACCCAGGAGGTGCTGAACGCCTGGGTCGAGCGGGTGCATCGCGCCGGCATCGAGGTGAACTGCCATGCGAACGGCGACGTGGCGATCGGCAATGTGCTGACGGCGCTGGAGCGGGCCCAGAAGCTCTATCCCCGACCCGGCGCGCGGCCGAAGATCACCCATTGCACCCTGGTGAACGATGACCTGGTCCGGCGCATCAAGGCGGCCGGCGTCGTGCCGGCCTGCTTCACCAGCTACACCTACTACAACACCGACAAGTTCCACTTCTACGGGGCGGAGCTGATGGAGCACGCCATGGCGTTCCGCAGCTTCCTGGACGCCGGCGTGCCGGTGGCCGCGGGGTCGGATTTCTACCCCGGGCCCTTCGCGCCGCTGATGGGCATCCAGGGCATGGTCACTCGCACCGGCTGGAACGGCGAGACCTGGGGCGCCAGCCAGCGCATCACGGTGGCCGAGGCGCTGAGGATAAATACCCTGCACGGCGCCTACGCCAGCCACGAAGAGGGGCTCAAGGGGTCGATCACGGCGGGAAAGCTGGCCGACTTCGTAGTCCTGGCGGACGACCCGCACACGATCGATCCGGCGAAGATCAAGGACATCCAGGTCGTCCGCACGGTGACGGGCGGGGCGACGACGTATCAGGCCTGATCCGCCGCGCCGCCTAGAGCCTTTCCCGTTCAGATGGGATCATTTGAACGGGATAAAAAGGCTCAAATTCCGTAGCTTGGAGCCTGACGGGCGCTTGAACCGGTTTCCACTTCACGCCTGTCACGCGCCTAGCAGCGATGGAAGATGTGGCAGCCGATGCCGGGATAGCCCGACATGCCGGGCGCGTCGCGGTACGTCCTGACCGCCTCGTTGCGCCGGCCCTCGCGAGCGAAGTCGTCCTTGCCCTCCTGCGGATCGTTGGCGCGGGTCACGCCGCGGGCCACGGCGTCGACCCGGCGGCAGGCGGGTGACTCGCGGTTCGGGTCCTTCAGCGGGTCGCAGCGCTGCAGCTCCGGCCCCGGCCGGGGCCAGCGCCCGTCGGCGAACACCGGCCCGTTCAGGTCCACGGCCCAGCGCGGGTCGACGCCCGTCCCCGGCGCCGCGGGGGCCGCGCCGCTCGGGCCCGCCGGGCGACGCGCGACCGTCGCGTCGGACGGGGGCGTCGGCGTGGGCCGGGCGGCCGGCAGGCTGGACGTCGCGGCCTGCGACGGCGCATTAGCCAGCGGGGGCGGCGGGCGCACGCGCACCAGCTCCACGTTCACCGCGGGGACATCGGCCCGGAATTCCTCCACGGCGCGCTTCAGCGCGAACCAGCCCAGCACGATGAGATGCAGCGCCGTCGACAGCAGGAGCGCTGTGGATGTGCGGCTACGGCCCGCCCACCACGGCGAAGCCCGTCCGGCTACGGCCCCCATCTCCACGTCCTCCCGATCAAAGCAGAGCTGGGGAAAGCGTCCGACATGTGGCGGTGCTGCGGCGCACGATTGACAGCCCTTGCGTCGCGCGCTCAACCCCGGCGTCATGGATTTCGACCTCAACGAGGACCAGCGCGCCATCGAGGACGCCGCCCGCGCCTTCGCCGCCGCTGAACTCGCGCCCCACTCGGCCCGCTGGGACGAGGAGAAGGCCCTCGACCGCGACGTGCTGCGCGCCGCCGCCGAACTGGGATTCGCCGGCCTCTACGTCCAGGAAGACGTGGGCGGCTCTGCGCTCACTCGCCTCGACGCCTCCATTGTCTTCGAGCAGCTCAGCTATGGCGACGTTTCCACGGCGGCCTTCATCTCGATCCACAACATGGCCTCGTGGATGATCGACCGGTTCGGCTCGGACGACCTGCGCCGCCGCTGGCTGCCGAAGCTGACGACCATGGAGCTGGTGGCCTCCTACTGCCTGACCGAGCCGGGCTCCGGGTCCGACGCCGCCGCCATGAAGACCACGGCGCGCAAGGACGGCGACCACTATGTCCTCAATGGCTCCAAGGCCTTCATCTCGGGCGCCGGCTTCTCCGACGTCTATGTCGTGATGGCGCGGACGGGCGGGGAGGGCGCCAAGGGCGTCTCGGCCTTCGTGGTCGAGAACGGGACGCCGGGCCTGTCGTTCGGGGCCCAGGAGAAGAAGATGGGCTGGAACGCCCAGCCGACCGCCCAGGTGAACTTCGACGACTGCCGCGTCTCCGAGGCCAACCGCATCGGCGGCGAGGGCGAGGGCTTCAAGTTCGCCATGGCCGGCCTGGACGGCGGCCGCATCAACATCGCCTCGTGCTCGCTGGGCGGCGCGGGCCTGGCGCTGGACACGGCCCGCGAATACCTCGCCACCCGCAAGCAGTTCGGCCAGGCGCTGAAGGAGTTCCAGGGCTTGCAGTGGCGCCTCGCGGACATGGCCACCGAGCTGGACGCCGCACGCCTGATGGTGCGCCGCGCCGCCCATGCGCTGGACCAGAAGAACCCCAAGGCCACCCAGTACTGCGCCATGGCCAAGCGGTTCGCCACCGACGCCGGCTTCGAGGTCGCCAACCAGGCGCTGCAGTTGCACGGGGGCTACGGCTACCTGCGCGACTATCCGCTGGAGCGCATCGTGCGCGACCTGCGCGTCCACCAGATCCTCGAAGGCACCAACGAGATCATGCGCGTGATCACCGCGCGGGAGCTGTTCCGCCAATGAGCACCCAGTTCTCCTCTCCCCCGAGGCGCAGCCCGAGGGGAGAGGGCAGGGAGAGGGGCGGCGAAGGCCGCACGGCTGGCTCTCCCGGCCCATCAAGGACCCGCCTCCTGGCCGAGTGGGTCATGGCTGAAACCGGGGCGGCGGCTGGCGAGACGGCGCCACCCCTCTCCCTGCCCTCTCCCCTCTACGCTCCGCGTGGGGGAGAGGAGGAGCGTGCGAATGTCTGAACCCGAAGTCCTCTGCCGCGTCGAAGGCAAGGTCGGACGCATCACCCTGAACCGGCCCCAGGCGATCCATGCCCTGACCACAAACATGTGCCGCCTCATGACCGACGCGCTCGTGGCGTGGCGGGACGATCCGAACGTCGAGCTGGTGCTGCTGGACCACTCGGGCGAGCGCGGCTTCTGCGCCGGCGGCGACATCCGCATGCTGGCCGAGAGCGGGGCGGGCGACGGCAGGCTGGCCCGCGAGTTCTTCTTCGTCGAGTACCGGCTGAACCACCTGCTGTTCAACTACGCCAAGCCGCGCGTGGCGATCATGGACGGCGTCACCATGGGCGGCGGCGTGGGCCTGTCGCGCCCCTGCCGGTTCCGCGTGGCGACGGAACGGACCACCTTCGCCATGCCCGAGACCGGGATCGGCCTGTTCCCCGACGTCGGCGGCGGCTGGTACCTGAGCCGCATGCCCGACCACATGGGCCTGTGGCTGGCGCTCACCGGGGCGCGGATCAAGGCGGCCGACTGCGAACTGCTGCAGCTCGCCACCGACTTCGTCGAGAGCGCGAAGATCCCCGACCTCAAGGCCGCGATCCTGGCCGAGCCGCGGCGGGTCGAGGCGATCCTCACCGAGTTCGAGGGCGACGCCGGCCGCCCCGCCCTGGCGCAGCATCAGGACGAGATCGCCCGCCTGTTCGCCGGCCCCAGCGTCGAGGCCATCGTCGAGAGCCTGGAGGCGGCCGACACCGACTGGGCGCGGGAACAGCTCAAGGTGCTGGCCACCAAGTCGCCCCAGACCATGAAGGTGGCCTTCCGCCAGCTCAGGTTGGGCGCCAAGGCGAAGGACTTCGCCGAGAACATGGCCATGGAGTACCGGATCGGCGCCCGCGTCGTTCAGCGCCATGACTTCCTGGAAGGTGTCCGCGCTGTGATCGTCGAGAAGGACAACGCGCCGAAGTGGCGCCCGCCGACGCCGGCCGAGGTCGACGACGCAACGCTCGACGCCATTTTCGCCCCGCTGCCTTCCGCCGAGGAGTGGTCGCCTCTACCTTGAACGGAGGCGGCTAAGGCTGGCCGCGGGGAGATCAATCGCATGAAGACCAAGCTTCTGCTCGCCGCCGCTGCGGCGCTCGTGCTCTCGTCGGGGATGGCGTCCGCCGCGCCGTCGGCCGCCGTCACTGCCGCCCTGGCCGACAAGGGCCGCCCCGAGGCCGACACCAAGCGCGACGCCGACCGCAAGCCGGCCGACATGCTGACGTTCGCCGGCGTGAAGCCCGGCGACAAGGTGGCCGACTTCATCCCCGGCGGCGGCTACTTCAGCCGCATCTTCTCCAAGACCGTCGGACCCAAGGGCAAGGTGTTCGCGGTGATCAACCCGCCGGCGCCCACGGCCACCACGCCGCCGCCGATCCTGGCGATCTCGGCCGACCCGCAGTACGCCAACCTGACCGTCGTCTCGACGGGCATCGGCAGCTTCAAGCTGCCCGAGCCGGTGGACGTGTTCTGGACCTCCCAGAACTTCCACGACCTGTACCTGACCCGCTACAACTTCGACGTCCCGGCCATCGTGAAGATGGTCTACGACAACGTGAAGCCGGGCGGCGTCTTCATCGTGCTCGACCACGTGGCCGCGCCGGGCGCCGACGTCGTCCCGACCGCCAACACCCTGCACCGCATCGACCCCGCCGCCGTGCGCAAGACGGTCGAGGCGGCCGGCTTCAAGTACGAGGGCGAGAGCAAGGTCCTGGCCAATCCGGCCGACGACCACACCAGCAAGGCCAACGCGGACGGCGAGCTGCGCGGCCACACCGACCAGTTCATCTACAAGTTCCGCAAGCCGAAATAGGCAGATCAGGAGAGGTATCCATGACCCGCGTTGCGTTCATCGGTCTGGGCAACATGGGCGGCGGGATGGCCGCCAACCAGGCGAAGGCGGGGCGCGAGGTCATGGCCTTCGACCTGTCCGCGGCGGCGCTCGACAAGGCCGCCGGCGCGGGCTGCGCCAAGGCCGCCTCGGTCGCCGAGGCGGTGAAGGCGGCCGACATCGTCGTCACCATGCTGCCGGCCGGTCCGCACGTCCGCCAGGTCTACGCCGAGCAGATCCTGCCGAATGCGCCCAAGTCGGCGCTCCTGATCGACAGTTCGACCATCGACGTCGAGAGCGCCCGCGCCGTGGCGGCCCAGGCCAAGGCGGCGGGCTTCCGCTTCGCCGATGCCCCCGTCTCGGGCGGCACGGCGGCGGCCGACGCCGGCACGCTGGCCTTCATGGTCGGCTGCGACGAGGCCGACTTCGCCGACGTCGAGGCGGCGATCGCCCCCATGTCCCGCGTCACCATGCGGGCCGGCGACCATGGGGCGGGGCAGGCGGCCAAGATCTGCAACAACATGGTGCTGGGCATCTCGATGATCGGCGTCTGCGAGGCCTTCGCGCTCGCGGAGAAGCTGGGCCTGGAGGGCGAGCGGTTCTTCGAAATCTCCTCGAAATCCTCGGGCCAGTGCTGGAGCCTCACGAGCTACTGCCCGTTCCCGGGTCCGGTGCCGACCGCGCCCTCGAATCGCAACTACGAGGGCGGCTTCGCCACCGCCATGATGCTGAAGGACCTCAAGCTGGCCCAGGAGGCCGCGGCGAAGGCCGGCGCCGCCACCCCGCTGGGTTCCACCGCGGAGGGTCTCTACGCCCTGTTCGACCGCCTGGGCGGCGGGGGCAAGGACTTCTCGGCCATCCTGGAGATGCTGCGCGGCCGCTCGGTCTAGAGCGCCGCCCCGTCGAACGGCATGGCCTCGATCCCGTCGAGGTCCAGGTCGGTGCAGCGCAGGTTCACCATCACCGTTGGCGCGCCCCCGAACTCGCCCTCCGAGAACGGCGCGCAGCCGCACGTGGCGCAGAATCGGTGCCGGATGGCGTGGCTGTTGAAGGTGTAGGTCGACAGCGCCGCGCGGTCTGTCTCCAGTGTGAACTCGTCCGCAGGCATCGCGGCAAGCAGCGCACCGCGCTTGCGGCAGATCGAACAGTTGCACGTGATCGCCATCGCCGGCTTCTGGTTGAACGAGAAGGCGATCGCCCCGCAGTGGCAGCTTCCGTGAATGCTCATCGTGGTGCTCCTTTACCGCAGGACGTGCGAACCGTTCGCAAGCCGACCGTCCCACTCACGAATTCTGCAGATCGGTTCACGAAAGTTGCAGCGGTTGCGACCTCTGAATTTATGGACAACGTGAAATCGCGGCGCCAAAAGGCGGACGTATTTCAGGGGCCGGGCGAAGCGCGCTTCTCACAAGAACGCGCACCGGGAACAAGTCGATGGATTACAGGGAAGCTTTCCGCACCGCTCTGGAGCGCGTTCGTTCCGAGGGACGCTACCGGGTCTTCGCGGACCTGAAGCGCCACCGCGGCCAGTTCCCGCGCGCGACCTGGACGAAGGCGGACGGCGCGACGTCGGACG
>Ga0209050_1000432_pt1 | contig 76758 bp, 49 predicted proteins | sample Araplavi_mTSA_r2_FD_184276 | JGI IMG/M metagenome (GOLD analysis project Ga0209050, IMG submission 184276) | Arabidopsis root microbial communities from North Carolina, USA - plate scrape MF_Cvi_mTSA_r2 (SPAdes) (version 2) | ecosystem: Host-associated > Plants > Roots > Endosphere | place: USA...
AAACGTCCGCCGCCGCCCGCAACCTGACGACCGAGGCCGCCTCGCTTAACGATCAGGCTGCACGCTTCGATACCGGCGGCCAGAGGCAGACCTTCCGTCTCTCCTCGGTAGCCTGACGGGAAGGCAGTTCCCCGACTGCCTGTCTTGTCCGCGCCCGCGGGTCGTTCGCGACCCGCGGGCGCAATCGCTTGTAGGCGCCGGCATGCGGTGGCAGAGGCTGTGGCAATCAAAGCGCATGAAAGGGCAGGGCATGACAATCCACGGGGCGATTGAGGCAGGCGGGACCAAGTTCGTCTGTGCCGTCGGCAGCGCGGAGGCGGGATCGCTGCGCACCGCGACGATCCCCACCCGTGATCCGGACGCGACTTTCGCCGAAGTCGCGGCGTTCTTCCGCGATGCGGCGGACCTCGGCCCAGTGGCCGGGATCGGCGTGGCCAGCTTCGGCCCGGTTGGAGTGGACCCCGTCTCGCCGGATTACGGCAAGATCCTTGCGACCCCCAAACCGGGTTGGGAAGGCACCGACCTGCTCGCCCGCATCCGGTCCTTCCTGGACGTGCCCATGGCGATCGATACCGACGTCAACGCGGCGGCTCTGGCCGAAGTTCGCGTGGCGGGGGCGGAGATGCGGCAGCTTGCCTATGTCACGGTCGGCACCGGTATCGGCGTCGGGCTGGTCAGTGAGGGCAGGCCGGTCCACGGCATCGGCCATCCCGAAGCCGGGCACATTCTCGTCCGTCGTCATCCGGCGCATGAAGGCTTTGCGGGGACCTGCCCGTTCCACGGCGACTGCCTCGAAGGGCTTGCTGCCGGTCCCGCCGTGAGCAGCGCATGGGGATCGCCGGCTTCCGAACTGGCCGCCGACCATCCGTTCTGGGAGGTCGAGGCCGATTACCTCGCGCAGCTCTGCATGATGCTGTTCCTGACGATGGCGCCGCAGCGCATCGTGCTCGGCGGCGGCGTCATGAAGCAGGCGCGGCTGATCCCGCTCATCCGTGCGCGCACGGCGGCCCTGCTCGGCGGCTATGTGCAGGCGGCTCGGGACGAGGCGGCGATGGAGCGGCTGATCGTGCCGCCTGCCTGCACCGAGCCTTCGGGTCTGGTCGGCGCGTTTCTTCTCGCCGAGCAGGCGGCAGGCTGAGCGTTCAGGCGCCGCGCGAGGACAGCAGCGCGGCGCCGAAGCCGACGAAGATCGATCCGGCCACCCGATTGAACAGCCGCTTCACCGAAGGACGGCGCAAGTGGCTGGAAAGCGAGCCGCCCGCCAGCGCGTAAGTGCAGTACCAGAGCATCTCGATCACGGCGAACGTCCCTACGAGAATGGCGAACTGCGGGGCTTTCGGCTCGGCGGGATTGATGAACTGGGGGAAGAAGGCGGCGGCGAAGAGCAGCAGCTTGGGGTTGCTGATCGCGATCGTGAAGCCGCCCCGGAACAGCGCCATGGGCGAGGAGCGGCGGTCCAGCCGTTCGTCCGCCTCGTCGGCGGAGACCGGCGCCCGCCACGACTTGATGCCGAGATAGACCAGATAGGCCACGCCGAGATAGCGCAGCACCTCGAACGCGCCGGGGATCGCCTTGAGCAGGGCGGTCAGGCCTGCCGCTGAGGCCGCGAGCACCAGCGTGATCGCCAGCATGCAGCCCGCCATGGCGGGGACGCTGCGGCGGAAACCGAACTCGACGCTGCGCGCCATGACATGGAGCATGTTCGGGCCGGGCGTTCCCGAAAGCAGGAACACCGCGAAAGCGTAGAGCCACCAGGTCTGAAGCGTCATCGATCGTCTCTTCGGAAAAAACCGTCCTTCGCCTAGGCCCGGCGAGGCGCGACCGCAATGGTCTCTTTGAGCATGGCGGTCGCCGCCTGTCGGCGAGCGTTCCGTTAGAGCAGTTGATCCGATTGGATCGGATCAACTGCTCTAAGCTTTTGGTTTGGCGCATTTTCCGAGTCATCAGGTGATTCCACCTGATGAGAAAATGCTCTAAACGGCTTCGACGAGGATCGTGTCGATCGTGAACGAGCCGTCCGGTTCGATCTCGAAATGTGCAGCGACGTCCCGGCTTGCGGCCTCCTGCAAGGCGCGGATTGCGGCGACCTGCCCGGGCGGTGTGCGCATCCGTCCGGTCCAGTCGGCAAAGTCCATGCGCAGGCGAGCTGTGGTCACCCGGGTCGCGGCGAAACCGGCCCGGCCCAGCATCGCAAGCCATTCCGCCGCGGCATAGTCTCGGACATGCGAAAGATCGCGCAGCAGTTCGACCGCCTGCAGATGGGTGTCGGCTGCGGCATTGCCGGGTGCGATCACGTCGATGAAAATCGCCGGCGCGCCCGGCGTGAGCACGCGGCGTGCCTCGCGCAGGCCCGCTTCGGCATCGCGCCAATGGTGCACCGAGAAGCGGCAGGCGAGGAAATCGAAAGTCCGATCCGCGAAGGGCAGGGCTTCCGCAGCGGCGGCTTGCGTCGTCAGATTTGCGATCCCGCGCCGCGTGGCTTCGGCGGACACCACGTCCAGCATGCGCGGCGAGAGGTCGCAGGCGGTTAAGGCGGCGGCGCCGTCCGCCATGGCGTAGCCTGCATGTCCGCCTCCCGCGCCAAGGTCGAGCGCATGGTTGGGCCGAGCTTCTCTGGCCCACTCGGCGATACGGTCGAGGTCGGCGCCCGAAGCATGGACCTGGCTGGTGACATAGGCGGCGGCGGTAGTACCGAACTGCTGGTCGACCAGGGCGTGCCGGTCCGGTTCGCGGGTATCTGCTGTCATGGGTTTCTCCTTGCGAAGCCCCGATCGGCGTAAATATAGCCTGTTACAATGAACATTGTTATCCTGTTATAAGTGACACCATGCAGACCGACGAACAGAGAAGGCTGCTCGGCGCCTTCGTACGTATGCGGCGCGAGAGCATGGCGCCTGAAGGCCACGATCGCCGCCGCCGCACGCCGGGGCTGCGCCGCGAGGAACTGGCCGCCCGTGCCGCGATCGGCGCCACCTGGGTGGCGTGGATAGAACAGGGGCGCGAGGTCCGTCCTTCCGGCGAGACGCTTTCGCGGCTGGCCCGTGGCCTCAGTCTTTCACCCGCTGAGCGTGACTACATGTTCTCGCTGGCAGGACGGCTCGATCCGTCCGGCCCTTCCGCGAATGCACCGGATGCCGCGCCGCCCGCGATTGCGGCGTTGGTGGAGCGGATGGACTGGCCATGCTACGCGCTCGACCCCGCGTGGACGCTCTGCGCCGCGAACATGGCCGCGCGGGACTTGTTCATAGGCCTCTTCGACGAGGATGGCCCGCCGAACCTGCTTCGCTACGTGTTCACGCATAACGCCGCCCGCGCGCTTTTGCCGGACTGGAAGGAGCGGGCCGGGCGCTTGCTTGCCGAGTTCCGCCGTGATTACAGCCATGCCATGGCCGACCCACGGGTGCGCGGCGTGGTCGAAAGGCTCCGGGCGGAGAACGGGGATTTTCGCGATTCGTGGGAAGGGCAGACGGTGCTGGCGCGCGAAGGCGGCGAACGCGTCTTCTGCCACCCGGAGCAAGGTTTGATCCATTTCGTCCAGCACACTTTGGCCGATGTGGAGCGCGGCGATTTCCGGGTCGTGTTCCTGGAACCCGCAGACGCAAGCGCCTGATCGACGGAGCCGCAATTTGGCGCCGCCTGAACACACTCCCTACGGGCCTTGGACCAGTCGATTGGTCCGGATCAGCTCTCGATACCGGTCGGCGCTCCGTTTGGGGATGCTTTTCTGGGTCTGTGGCGATGACCTCGACCTCACAGCGCGGCCGGACTGGTTAAAGGCTACGACGGGCGCGTTAGCGCCAGGGCATCAAGACAGCAAACCGGAGCAGCATCACCGACCCAATTTTGCGGTATAGAGCGCATGGTGGGTGAGGATGTAGAGCGTCTTGCGATCCGCGCCACCGAACAGGAGTTGCAGCGGCCGTTCCGGCACGTCGATCCGTCCGATTTCACGGCCCTCCGGTGTGTAGACGAAGACCTGGCCATTAGCGATGTAAACACGGCCTGCGGTGTCGCGGGTCACGCCTTCACCGCCGCGCTCGGCGAAAGGCTTGAGGTCGGTGACGCTGCCTCCGGTGCCTAGCGTGCCGCTGTAGGTGCGGTTTTCCGAAGCATTGGTCAGGAACACCCGCTCGCCCGGTTTGGCCTGAACGAAGCCGTAAGTGTCCAGCGAGTCCGAGAAGCGCAGGCCCCGGTGGTCGGATGGTCCCTGCGCGAATACGCGCCAGGCGGGCAGGACCACGCTGCCGTCCGGCGAGGCATACTCCTGCGCTTGCTGCCGTGCCATGTTGCGGGTGAACATCTCCGCAAGCGTGGTGAACCGGTACGTCTTCGGATCGATCTGGTCCTTGAACTCGCCGTTGATCCACCAGTTGACCGGCAGCACTGTCGCCGCCGTGCTGGCAGACTTGGCTGGGCGCGGTTCGATCATCGTCAGCTCCGTGTCGGGCGATCCGGGCTTCAGGCTGTAGACCGTGCCGTTGCGCCCGAAGGAGGACAAGACCAGCAGATTGCCCGAACGGTCGACCGTCAGGTTCACCGGATCGAGGGCGGCGTCGCGCACGATCTCCAGCTTGCGATCGTCCGACCAGCTCCAGATGCGCTGGAAATGGCGGTCGATGAAGTAGAGCTTGCCCGCCGCATCCACCGCGCCGCCGCCGATGGAGTGGAAGCCGTCCGCCAGCTTCTCGACGCGGGCGCTTTCAAATGTCGTGGGGGACACCGGGGCGGGCGAGGCCGTCACGTCCAGCACCGCGAATTCGCGTTCGCGCACGTCGAGGCCGTGGGTCACGTCGCGCAGAGCGTTCTCGTAGGGGAATTTGGTCAGGCGCAGGAACGTGGCGCAGCCGTTCTCGTCGCAGGTGCCGAGGCCGCTCTCGGCATTCACATGGACATTGCGGAAGCGGATGTCGTGCGAATTGTAGAGCGTGACGGCGGCGGGGGCCGCCTTGCGGGTGCGGGTCACGCGATAGGCGTGGAGGTTGGCGACCAGGATATTGCTGGAATCGCGGATTTCCAGCGCGACGGCATCGCCGCTCTCGCCCGCTTCGCCCTCGGTTTGCGGGGCGAGCAGTTCCCAGTTGGAGACGCGGTTGAGGCCGATCTCGGTGCGGACGTGGTGCTCGACCGAAGCCTGGATGATCCGACCGGGGGTCGTGGTGTCGGAGATCAGGATGCCGGGGTTGGCGAACGTGCTGGGGCTCCAGATATTGGCGAAAGTGCCGCCGCCGCCCTGCGTCACCCAGAGGCTAGCATATTGCCCGTCCCAGCGCCGCGAGGCGTCGGGGTCGGCGGTCGCGTTGTTGTTGTAGGGATCGGTTCGCGTGCCGTCGAAACGGTTGGTGCCGTGGCCGCCCTGGAACTTGACGTCGTTCACCATCGAGCGGGCGCCCGCCTTCCAGAGCAGAGCCGTGGCACGCGGGTTGTTGCCATGGGTGTCGAGGCCGATTCCGGCGACGATCGCCTCACCGCCCGAGGCGCTTTCCACCAGTGCCTTCGGCGCGCCGATGCCGGCATAGCCGGGCGAGCCGTCCGGCAGGACGATCTGTGTCAGGCTGGGGTGAAGGCCGATCAGCACCGAATCCGGACGCAGGCGCAAGGTTTCGCTGACCTTGTAGAACCCGGCGGGCAGGTAGACCACGCGGTTGGTGTCGATGGCCTTCTGAAGGGCGGCGGTATCGTCGCTGAAGTTGTCGCCCCGGGCACCGAGCGTGCGGACGCTCACCCATTCGGAGACGGGAGGCAGAGCGCGGATAGCCGGAGCGGGTGGGGCGGGCAGGGTCGGGAGCGGCGCCGCGTCGGTCTGGGTGCGATATTCGCCCATCTTGCCGAAGGCCGGCAAGGTCAGCCCGTGGCTGAACGCGGCGACCTTGTAGCTCTCTCCCGCGCCCGGGACCGTCCGCCCGCTTTCGCGAAACCGGGCGAAGACCGGCGTGCGCGAAGCCGTCGCGTTCTGGAAGCCGACTTGCGTGTAGACGTTGTTCTCGTTGGAGACGATCACGCCTGCCTGCGAGACGTTCTCGAACCGCACGTCCTGTCCCCAGAGCCAGTCGCCATAGCCCTTGTCGATCTCGATGCCGACCGGGGTATTGCGGATCGCGACGTTGAGCAGGGTCAGTCCAGCCTCGTGCTCGCGGATGGCGGCGTCGCGCTGGCCCTCAAACGTGGAATCCACCAGCGCAAAAGGCCAGGCTGGCGAGGGCTTTTCGGCGAGAATGCCGTAGCGGCCGCCGCGAAAATGCAGGTCCTCGGCCTCGTTGGCGACATGGTAGAGCCCGGCGAGGCCCGAGCCGATGTCGAAGTCGACATGGCTGATGAAGCTGTGCTGGGCCGCGTGGAAGCGGATCGCGGTGGCGGCGGGATTGCCGTCCAGGATGCGGAAATCGATATTGCCGAGCGCCGAATAGAACGTGCCGGGGTTGGCGTCTGCCACGTCCTTGTTGAACGGCACGGAGCCGGGCGGGGGAAACGCCACTTCGCGGGCATCCTTGGGATCGCGTTCCCGCGCCGAGCCTGCGAAGACGAGCATATGCGCCACGCCGCGCTGGAAACCGGGGGTCTTGGCGCCGAGCAGGATAACGGGTCGTTTCTCGCCCACGCCGAAGATGCGCACGCCGGGCCAGAGGAAAAGCGTGCGGCTGATGCGATAGGTGCCCTGCGGCAGGAACACGATGCCGCCGCCCACGCCCTTGCCTGTCGGTCCCTGCGCGGCCTTGTCGATCGCCTGCTGGATCGCGGCGGTATCGTCGGTGCGGCCGTCTCCTTTCGCCATGACGGTGACGGCGGCGGGTTCGTCCGGCATTGTCGTATAGACGGAAGGCGATGCGACGAGCGGCGCGGCGGCGAGCAGCGTCAGCATCGCCATGGAGGCTGCCAGGATCGCGCGCTTCATGTATTCTCTCCGTATGCTGATTGTTTGCTGCGGAGGCTTCGACAAGCTCAGCCTGAGCGGGTTTAGCGATTGTGACACTACTTCCGCTCACCCTGAGCTTGTCGAAGGGTCAGGCAGGACCTGTCGAAGCCCCTTGCGTTTTTACGCTGACAGATGGGCTGGTCCCGGCTTTCGCCGGGACGACACTACTTGTCAGAAATTGAAGCGAATGCCCGCGCGGTAGATCCGCCCCAGCGTGTCGTAGAGTGCCGGGTTGATGTCGAGACCGGTGTTGGTCTGCGGCGCCGCGACGGGATCCTTGTCGAACAGGTTGTCGATCTTGCCGTAGAGCTGGAGGTTGTCGCCGAACTTGATCGTGGCGCCGACGTCCACGTAGAAGGCGCCCTTCATCGTGTTGTAGTCGATGGTCGGGTGATTGCCGGTGGAGGCCGGGCAAGACGACTGGCAGACGACGTACTGGTTGCCGAAGGTGCCGTCGCTGATCCAGCGCTCCTGCACGGTCAGGCTGAAGCGGTCGCTGTCGTAGGTCTGGACGGCCAGCCACTTCCAGTCGGGTGTCGCGCCGTTGTTGGCGCCCGCCTGGTCGATCGGATCGACGCCCGCAATGCCCGCGTTGACGATGAACTTCTGGATATGGGTGGCCAGTGCACGGACGGTGAAGTTGCCCGGCAGGCCCAGCGGCTGCTGCCACTGGTAGCTGGCCTCGATGTCGAAGCCGCTGGTCTTCCACGAGGCCAGGTTGAACGGCTGGACGTTGACGAAGTTGGTGCCCTGCGGCCCGTCCAGCTGGAAGCCGCCGCAGAAGGCCTGGTTGCCGTCGAAGCAGAAGCGCACGATCTGGTCGGCAGACAGGGTGGAGACCACGCCGTCGAGCTTGATGTGGTAGTAGTCGAACGAGAGGCTGAGGCCCGGCAGCCACGAGGGACGCGACAGCACGATGCCCAGTTCGGTGTTGCGCGCCACTTCCGGCTTCAGGTTGGTGTTGCCGATCGTGTTCTGGAAGATCTGCACTGCCTGGTTGCGGAAGGGGTCGTTGAAGTTCGGCAAAGTGGTGACCGTCGGCGCGGCGAAGAGCTCGGAGAGGTTCGGCGCGCGCACGTCGCGCGAGGTCACGGCGCGCAGGCGGATGCCGTCGAGCGGGGTGTCCCAGGTGCCGCCGACCTTCCACGTCCACACGGTGCCGGAAGTGCTGTAATGCGTGGCGCGCGCGGCGCCGTTGAGGTTGGCGCGGCCGAAGCTGTCGCTGTTCAGCAGCGGCAGGTCGACTTCGACGTAGCCTTCGTAGACCTCGTACTTGCCGCGACCGTTCTTGTAGTTGCCTGCCGCCCAGTTGCTGCCGAGCGTGGAGTTGAGCAGCGGATCGGCAGGATAGTCGGTGCTGTTGGGGCTGAGATCGGAAACGCCAGCGCCATAGGGGTCGGCGTTCACCCGGTAGAACTCACGCCGATACTCGCCGCCGAACGCCACCGAGACCGGGCCTGCCCAGGAATCGAAGGGACTGCCCGAGAGGTTGGCGCTGAGGACGTCCTGCGTCAGCTTGGTGTGCTGGAACGGTCCGTTATCGTGCGGCGCGACATAGGCGAGGGCGGCGTCGGACGGCGCGAAATTGCCGAAGATGTTGATCGGCTGGCAACCATTGGCACGCGCCACCGGATCGGCGCAGACGATGGCGCCGTTGAGGGTGATCGCATTGGTCGCCGCCACATAGCGGTTCTGCAGCACGATGTCGCGGACGCGGATGTCCGAGATGGTGATGCCATGCTCATAGTAGGCATCGTAGTTCCACGAGGTTCCGGCAGCGTCGAATGCGCCCTTGAGGCCGCCGACGAAGCGGTACTGCTTGCGGTTCGTATAGACGTGCGGATCGGGGAACGAAGCATTGCTGGTGCCGAAGCCGAAGCTGGTGATCCCGGCGGCGGCGCAACGGTCGCGCACCAGTTGCGGCAGGAACGGATTGGCGCACTGCACCGTCAGCGAGGGCCTGCCGTAGCCGGGGCTGGGCTGGTTGTTGGTCTTCACCTGGGCGATGTTGACGGTGACATAGGCTTCGTTGTTCTCGGCGAAGTCGTAACCGATGCGGCCATAGCCGTTGATGCGCTCCAGCGCGGACTTGAGCGAGGCGCCCGAGCCGGGCGCGCCGGACAGATCGCCGCCTTCGCAGAAGCTGTTGCCGCGATAGCAGTTGCTGACCTGCCCGTTGCCCAGCGGCTGGCCGTTCGATCCGTAGTTGAAGTTGTAGGGCGTGCCGTTGGCGTCGAAAGCGATGCCCTGAAGCGGGCCGTTGTTGATCAGGCCGTAGCGGGCATACTGGTAGGGTTGGGCGTAGTCGCGGTAGTTGAACTGCGGCAACCCGTTGTTGGTCTGGCCGGTGTTCATCAGCGTGGTGGCGCGGTACCAGTCGCGGCTGCCCGCAAGGTCGGTGCCGAAGTCGCCGGCGCCGACGCCGCCTTCGTGGTCGTATTCGCCGCTGACGACGACATGGAGGCGGTCGTCAAGGAACGACTTGCCCCATGCCGCCTGCACCAGCGCGGTCTCGTCGTCGCCGTACTTGGTGATGCTGCCGAGGATATTGCCCTTGAAGCCCTCGAAGCGGGTGTCGGTGATGAAGTTGACGACGCCGCCGACCGCGTCGGAGCCATAGGACGCGGAAGCGCCGCCCGTCACCACGTCCACGCGCTTGACGAGCAGCTGCGGGAACATGGAGATATCGGGCACGCCGGTCACGTTGGCGCCGACCACGCGCTGGCCGTCGAGCAGGGTCAGAGTGCGGATCGGCTGGAGACCGCGCAGCGAGAACGAGCTGAGGCCCTGTTGCCCGCTCGATGTGCTGAAAGTGCCCGTCGAGGCGCCGGTCGAACCCTGAAGCGAGGGCAACTGCGCGATCGTGGTGAAGATGTTGGGCTGGGCGTTGGCGGTGATCTGTTCCTCGCCGATCACGGTCGTCGGCGTCGGCGCGTTGAAGCCGCTGGTGGTGATGCGCGAGCCGGTGACGACGATTTCCGCCGCCTGACGCTCCGAGACGGGGGGCTCGGGCGGTGCCGGCGGTTCAGCGCTCTGCTCCTGCGCATGAGCCGCGCCCGCAAGCGACACGGCGACAAGCGCGACGAGGCTGGCCCCGGCGCGCTGACGGTGAATAATGCTCCTCACTTTCATCGATCTTCCCCTCTTCCTTCCGGACCGCTTCTTTGTCAGGGCGGCCGTCTATTCTCTTATGGTTGCTGCGTAGAGTGCGTGGTGCGTCAGGATGAACAACGTGCTGCCGTCGGCGCCGCCGAACAGGATCTGTAGCGGGCGCTCAGGCACATCGATGCGGCCCTGCGGCTTGCCGTCCGCCGCGTAGATGTAGACCTGGCCGTTGGCGACGTAGACCCGGCCCTGCCGGTCGACCGCGACGCTCTCGCCGCCGCGATCGGCGAAAGGCTTGAGGCCCTGCAACGCGCCGCCCTTGCCGACCGTGGCGCTGTAGGTCCGGTTCTCCGAGCCGTTGGTGACGAACACCCGCTCCCCCGGACGCCCCGAAATCAGCCCGTTGGCGTTGAGGCTGTGGGACCAGCGCCAGCCGACATGATCGACCGGTCCCTGCTGCCATACGCGGAAGGCGGGAAGCGCCAGGCTGCCGTCCGGCGAGACATATTCCTGCGCCTTGGCCGAACCGGCATCCTGCGCGAAGAGTTCGGCCAGCGTGGTGAACTGGTAGGTCTTGTGGTCGAGCTGGTCACGGAATTCGCCGTTGACCCACCAGTTGACCGGAACCAGCGTTTCGGCGGCGGGCTTGTCGCGCACGGGGGTGGGCGCGATCACGGTCATCTGGTCCTTGGGACCGGCGGGATCGATCGAATAGACGCCGCCCTTGGCGCCGAGCGAGGACAGCACCAACAGGTGGCCGGAGGCATCCACGGCGAGGTTCACCGGATCGAGCGCGTTGTCGCGCACCACTTCCAGACCTCGCTCGCCGGTCCAGCGATGGATGCGCTGGAAGCGGCGGTCGATGAAGTAGAGCGCGCCCCTGGCATCGGTCGCCGCGCCGGAGATCGACCAGAATCCGTCGGCCAGCTTTTCCACCGGCACGGCGGCTGTCGCGGTGGCGGCAACGGTGCTGCCTTTCCCGATATCGAGGCTGGCGAACTCGCGCTCGCGCACCAGGCTTTTGCCGGTCACGTCCTCGATGGCGTTGTCGAAGGGATACTTGCTGGCGCGCAGGAAGGTGCCGCAGCCTTCGTCGTCGCAAGTGGCGTAGCCGCTCTCGCCATTGACGTGGACGTTTCGGAAGCGGATCTCGCCCGAGTTGAACAGCTTCGCGGCGCTGCGGGCCGGATGGTAGCTGCGCGTCACGCGGTAGGCGTGGTAATTGGCGAAAAGGAGATTGTGCGAGTTGCGGATTTCCAGCGAGACGGCGTCCGGGCCGTCGCCCACTTCCTGCTCGGTCTGCGGAGCGAGAAATTCCCAGTTCCGGACGTTGTCGAGCACGATCTCGTTGCGCGCGTGATGCTCGACCGACATCTCGTAGACGTGGCCGGGGGTCTCGGTGTCCGTCACCATGAAACCGGCCTGCGCGAAAGTGTTCGGGCTCCACATGTCCGCGAAAGTGCCACCGCCGCCGTCCACCCAGATGCTGGGATATTGCGCGTCCCAGCGCCCGTCCGAAACCGGATCGCCGCTGCGGGCGGAGAGCGAACCCAGCGGCTTGCCGTCGGCGGTCGGGGTGCCGCCGCCGCCCATGATCTTCACGTCCTCGACGAGGCTGTTCTCGCCCGAGCGCCAGAGGAGCGCGGCGGCACGCGGATTGACGCGCCCGGTGAACAGGCCGAGGCCCGAGACGATGTTATCGCCGCCGCGCGGGCTTTCGAGGATCGGCAGGACCGCACCGAGACCGGCGTGGGCGGCATTGCCATCCGGAACGTAGAGCTGCGTCATCGCCGGGTGCAGGCCGATCAGCACGCTGTCAGGGCGCAAGGTCAGGCGGTTCGTCACCTTGTAAAATCCCGCAGGGAAATAGAGCACCCGGTTCGCGTCGATGGCGCGCTGGATCGCGGCGGTATCGTCAGCCTTACCGTCGCCCACCACGCCCTGGCTGCGTACATCGACCCATTCCGTCATCGGCGGCAGGTCGCGGATCGCCCCCTTGCGCGCGGCCGGCAGGGCAGAGAGCCCCTCGATGTCCGCCTTGGTCGCATAGGCGCCGTCGCTGCCGAGCGAGGGAACCGCGAGACCGTAGGAGAAGTCGGAGACCTTGTAGGCCGCCCCCTTGCCCGGCACCGTGCGTCCGCTGTCGCGGAAGCGGGCGAAGACCGGCGTGCCGCTGGCAAGCGCGTTCTCGAAGCCGATCTGGGTGAAGACGTTGTTTTCGTTCGAGATGACCACGGCCGCCTTGCCGACGTTCTCGAAGCGCACGTCCTTGCCCCAGAGGGAGTCGCCGTAGCCGCGATCGACCTCGATCCCGACCGGCGTGTCGCGGATCGAGACGTTGACCATGGTCAGCCCGACTTCGTGCTCGCGGATGGCGGCATCGCGCTGGCCGTCGAAGCTGGAATCGAGCAGGGTGAACTGCCAGGCGGGAGAGGTCTTCTCGGTGACGATACCGTAGCGCCCGCCGTGGAAGTGGACGTTCTCGATGACGTTTCCGGCCTGGTAAACTCCGGCGAAAGCCGATCCCAGCCGGAAGTCCATGTGGCTGAGGAAGGCATGCTGGGCCATCCTGAAGCGCACCCCGGCGGCGGCGGGATTGCCTTCGCCGATCTCGATGTCGAGATTGCTCATGGCCGAGTAGAACGTGCCGGAATTGGCGTCGCGGACGGTCTTGTCGCGGGGGACGACGGTCGGCACGGGGACGGGCACTTTACCGACGGTATATTGATCGTCTCCGGCAAAGACGATCATCGTCGAGACGCCTTTCTGGAAGCCGGGCGTGCGCGGGGCCAGAACGATGGTCGGGCGCTCCTGTCCGATGCCGTAGACCCGCACGCCTGCGGGAACCACCAGCGTGCGGGTGATGCGGTAGCGGCCCGAAGGCAGGAACACCATGCCGTGACCGCCTGCGTCGCGGGCCTTGTCGAGCGCGTCCTGAATGGCTGCGGTATCGTCGGTGCGCCCGTCGCCGCTGGCCTTCACGGTGATGGCGCGGGGTTCGGCGGGAGCGACGGGAAAGACCGAGGGACCGGACGCGGCTTGGGCGATCGGCGCACTGCCGAGGGGAACGAGTGCGCTCGCCGCCAGCAGACCCGCCATCATTCCGCTGCGTCCGATCATTGCCGTCTCCCTCTGGGTTCGTTCTCGCGCCTTTTGCTAAAGGGAGCGGGCAGGCTTGGCACTTGCGACAAAGGTCGTAGTTCCCAGTCGGCGGTCGGGGCTTCTATAGCTCGCCCATCATCGCGATGGGCCTTGCGCCGTCGCCGGGCTGCAAGGACCCTGTTTTGCCAAGATCCTCAGAAAGCGGCGCTTTTTCGCGAGGCGCGATCATCGTCATGGGCGTAAGCGGCTGCGGCAAGTCGACCCTCGGCGCCTTGCTCGCCGAAGCGCTGGACTGCACCTTTCTCGAAGGCGACTCTTTCCATGCCCCCGAGGCGGTGGCGAAGATGCGCGCAGGCCACCCCCTGACCGACGAGGACCGCTGGCCCTGGCTGGACCGGTTGGGTGCGGCGGCTGTAGCCTCGGTTTTGGAGAAGGGGCGGGTGGTCGTCGCCTGCTCGGCGCTGCGGCTGGCCTATCGCGACCGGCTGCGCGCGGCGATCGGTGCGGATGCGCATTTCGTGCTGCTGGAAACCAGCCGCGAAAACCTCTTCGCGCGGCTGGAGAACCGCCCCGGCCACTACATGCCCGCAAGTTTGCTGGACAGCCAGCTCGCCACGCTCGAAGTACCGCTGGACGGCGAGCAGGCGCTGGTGCTGGCCAGCGAGCAGCCGCCGGAATTCCTGCGCGACACCGTGCTGCGGAGACTGCGTTCGGACTGAAGCGCCCTCAGGGCATCAGGCGACGGCGGCCTTCCCACAGGTGCCAGCGCATCGCCAGCGCCGCGCCTTCGGCGTCCTGCGCGCGGATCGCGGCGACGATCACCTCATGCTCGCGCAGCATAGTGGCGATGACCTCTGGTGGGCGCGAACGCGAGATGTCGACGCCGGCACGCATGACCTTCTCGACATCCGACCAGAGCGCATCGAAAGCGATCAGGAACGAGGGATTGCCCGTCGCGGCGGCGATGCGGCGATGCAGTTCCATGTCCTCGGCATGGGCGGGAGCGTTGGAGAGCAGCGCCTCGCGCAGCATCTCCATGCCTTCCTCGACATGGGCCATCTCCATCGACGTGCGCCGGGTCGCGGCAAGGCGGCAGGCTTCGGCCTCCAGCACGAAGCGGACTTCGTAGCTGCCCAGCGTTGCCGGAAGCTCGCTCATCGGCATGAAGGCGGCGAGCCGGTCGGAAGGGCGGCTCTTGACAAAGGAGCCTGCCCCGCGCCGCGCTTCGGTGATGCCGTCGGAGGCCAGCCGCACCAGCGCCTCGCGCACGATGGCGCGCGACACGCCGAACATTTCTGCCAGCCGGGCCTCCGAAGGCAGGCGCGCGCCGACCTCCAGATCCTTCGACTTGATGATCTCGACGATGCCCGCGTAGGCATGATCGGAAAGCCGTGCCTGGTTCATCGATGCTTTTGCCTGCCCATCATGTCACCCCTTTGTTAGATGACGCTGCTCGCCGCAAGCACCAGCAGCAGGCCGACAACCGCGACCACGGTCTCCATGATCGACCAGGTGCGGAAGGTGCCGGGCATGTCGGTGCCGAGATAGCTCTTCACCAGCCAGAAGCCGGGATCGTTGACGTGCGAGAAGAACAGCGATCCGGCGCCGATCGCGAGCACCATCCACTCGGGCGCGACGCCGGAGGTGGCCACGAGGCCCTCCATCACCCCCGCCGTGGTGATCGTGGCGACGGTCGCCGAGCCGGTCGCGAGACGGATGCAGACCGAAACGCCCCAGGCCAGCAGGATCGGGGAGATCGCGCCGTCGCCCGCCAGACGGACCAGCATGTCTGAAAGGCCCGCCGTTACCAACACTTGCTTGAGCGCTCCGCCTGCACCGATCGCCAGCAGGATGCCGCCCGCAGGCGCCATGGCTTCCAGCCAGATCGCGTCCTGGATGCGGCGCTCGCCCAGACGTCCGCCGAACAGCAGCGGCAGGGCGAAGAGGTTGGCGAGCAGCAGGGCGATCACCGGGTCGCTGATCCAGGTAAGCCACGCCAGTCCGGCAGCGATGCCGGGAGGAGCGATCGCGACGGCCTGTCCGGCGGCGATCAGCACCACCGGCAGCAGCACGGCGGTCAGGGCGCGGGCGACAGAGGGTGTCGGCACGTCCATCGTCTCGGGCGCGAGCAGGGGCGGGCTGAGCTTGACCCCGCGCGCGGTGAAGCGGGCGAGCACCGGCCCGGCAATGATTGCCGTGGGAATGCCTACCAGCAGGCCATAGGCGAGTGTCAGTCCGAGGTTGGCGCCGAGGGCATTGACGGCCAGCAGCGGCCCCGGATGCGGCGGCACGAGCGCATGGACGACCGAAAGGCCGGAGAGCGCAGGCAGCATCAGCCGCAGCTTGGATTCGTCGTCATCCATGCCCTTGGGCAGGGCGGCGGCGGCGGAGGCGACGATCGGCAGCAGCAGGACTAGGCCGGTCTCGAAGAACAGCGGCAACCCGATCAGCAGCGCGGTGAACAGGCTGGCCCAGGGAGCGCCTTTCACGCCCGAGATGCGCAATGCGGCATGGGCGAGACCGGCGGCGCCGTTCGAGAGTTGCAGCATCGCGCCAAGGCCGAGGCCCAGCGCGACCACCAGCCCGGTCCCCCCCAGGATCGCGCCCGCGCCTTTCTCGACCGACTTGGCGGTTTCCTCCAGCGGTATCCCGGCAAGGATGCCGACCGTGAAGGCGCCGCAGAGCAGTCCGACGAAAGGATGGAGCCGCCCGCGCACGATCAGTGCGATGGACAGCGCGATACCGGTTACGGCGGAAAGGATCAGCCGGATGTCTTCCGGAGTCATGGCCGGGTCGATCCCGCGCTGCGCGATTCGGGTTTCACAACGGCTGCATGCTTGCTCGGGCCGGACGGCCGCGCTTGACGAAATGACGGCGTCATCCCTCGCCTCTCCCTTGTTTGCACTATTGTCGGGGGTGGCGATGCCAACCCAAATCTGTTGGACAGGTTATAGCTGGAAGATCGCTGTATTCTACAAAAATTAAGTCGTAGACGCAGATTCTGCTTGAACCTGTCTGACCGATTCCGGTATTACTCGTGTCAACGAACTCCGGTGCGGCGGGTCTTCGATGGGTCTCCGATAGACCTTCGATTCAGGGCGCGGCACCACAAGAATCGAGTAAGTCAGGGAGAAAAGGGATGCACCTCGTTGCAGATCTGTGCACGGTTCCCGTCAGCCAGGATGTCGCCGCGCGCGACGTTGCGGCAACGGCCCTCCATTTTACGCCGACCCAGCTCAAGGTCCTGCGCTGTGTTCGTTCCGGTCTGCTGAACAAGCAGATCGCCTACGAACTCGGCATGGCCGAAGCGACGGTGAAAGTTCACATGACGGCGCTGATGCGCAAGCTCAACGTGCGCAACCGCACGCAAGTGGCGATAGCCGCCGGACAACTGGCGCGCGCCTGATCTCACGGGAGGGAAGGTTATGGGATCGCGGCGCGAAATTCTCGGTATCGGTGCGGGCATGGCGGCGGCGGGCCTGACGCCCGGCTTCGCTTCCAGGGCCTTTGCGGCAGAAGGCCGGAACGGCCGCAAGATCGGCTATGCCATCGTGGGGTTGGGCTATTACGCCACGCGCCAGATCATGCCGAACTTTGCCGGATGCGAACACTCGCGGCTGGTCGCACTGGTCAGCGGTACGCCTGCCAAGCTGGAGCAATATGGCGCGCAATACGGTATTCCGAAAACCCATCGTTACAGTTACGCGCAGTTCGACTCCCTTCGCGATAACCCGGATATCGATGCCGTCTACATAATCCTGCCCAATAGTCTCCATGCCGAATACGCCATTCGCGCGGCGCAGGCGGGCAAGCACGTCCTTTGCGAAAAGCCGATGGCGACGTCGGTGGCGGAATGCCAGGCGATGATCGCCGCCTGCAGCAAGGCCGGGAAGAAGCTGATGATCGGCTATCGCTCGCGGTTCGAGCCTTACAACCGGCTCGCCATCGAACTGGCGCGCGGCGGCCATGTCGGCCCGACGCGGCTCATCACTGCCGAGCATGGCTTCCCCATCCAGCCCGGCCAGTGGCGACTGGACAAGCCGCTTTCCGGGGGCGGCTCGATGATGGATATCGGCATCTACAGTCTCAACGCGGCCCGCTACCTGACCGGCGAGGAACCCCTCGAAGTGAGCGCGGTGGAATCGACCGACCGCTCCGATCCGCGCTTCGCCACGGTCGAGGATCGCATCAGTTTCGTGCTGCGGTTTCCGTCCGGCATTCAGGCAAACTGCATCTCCAGCTACAGTTCCGCGCATAACGGCTACCGCGTGATCGGCACGCAGGGCTGGATCGGGATGGAACCCGCCACGCCCTATGTCGGGCAGACGATGACGATCCGCAAGGACGGTGTCACCGCGCCGAGGACGCTGCCGCCGCCGACACGCAACCAGTTCGCGGCACAGCTCGATCATCTCTCGGAATGCGTGCAGTCCGGCGCGACGCCGATCGTTTCCGGTGAGGAAGGATTGGCGGACATGCGGATCATCGAAGCGATCTACCGCTCGGCGGCGGAACGGCGTCATATTGGACTGACGGCATGACCGACCGCCGTGGCGTGTTGGCCGGTCTTGCTGCCATGCCCGTGCTTTATGCGGCGCGGGCCGCGGCAGAAGAACCTTTCGGAACCGTGCGGCGCCTCGATCCCGAACTGGACCGTATCGTCGCGCCGGGCGCCTCGATACGCCGCCTCGCTTCGGGATTTCGCTGGGCGGAAGGGCCGGTCTGGGTTCCGGGCGAGAATGGCCTGCTGTTTACGGATCCGCCCGCCAATACGGTCCATCGCTGGAGCGAGGCCAAGGGCGTGGAAGTGTTCCTGCGCCCATCGGGGCTTCAGACGCCCGTGCCCGCCAGCATTCGCGAACCCGGCCTCAACGGCCTTGCGCTCGATGCGGGCGGCGCCCTGATCGGCGCCGACAGCGGATCGCGGGCGATCGTGCGGATCGACCTGAAATCCCGCAAGCGCACGACACTGGCGGATCGTTTCGAGGGTAAGCGCTTCAACAGCCCCAACGATGTCTGCGTGGCGAAGTCCGGGGCGATCTACTTCACCGATCCCAGTTACGGACTGGCAGAGGGCGATGATTCCCCATTGCGCGAACTGGCTTTTTGCGGGCTGTACCGTCTCTCTCCGGAGGGCAGGGTCGATCTGCTGGACCGCAGCCATCGCCGCCCCAACGGCGTGGCGCTTTCGCCCGATGAGCGCACGCTCTACCTCTCGCTGTCGGATGAAACCCGGCCGGAAGTGCTGGCCTATGCGCTCGGCGCGGACGGCATGCCGCGCGAAAGCCGCCGGTTTCTCGATATGAAGGCGCAGCTCGATGCAGGCCGCCCCGGCCTGCCGGACGGCATCAAGGTCGGCGCCTCGGGTCATGTCTTCGCGACGGGGCCTGGCGGCGTTCATGTCTGCACGGCCGAAGCGCGCGTGCTGGGGACTATCGAGACCGGGAAGGCTGTCGCCAATTGCAGCATAGGGCAGGGAGGCAAGTCGCTATTCCTGACGTCGTCCGACAGCTTGGCCGTAATACCCCTGCTGCGTTCATGAAGTCAGGAACGAACGACTGAAGCCTGGAATGCCGGGGAGCACAAATCCTCCCCGGCACTTCGTCGTCAGGCGGCAGACGATTTGCGCGCCGTCACCCAGTCGTCCACGACGCGTTCGAGAACCGTCAGCGGCATGCCGCCACCGGCCAGCGCCGTGTCGTGGAAACCGCGAATGTCGAAGCGGTCGCCCAGCGCCGCCTTGGCCTTTTCGCGCAGGCGCACCCATTCGTTGTGTCCGACCTTGTAGGCGCAGGCCTGGCCCGGCCAACTGCAATAGCGATCGATTTCCGAGGTCGCTCCGCCTTCCGCCCGGCCGGTATTGTCGATGAAGTAGCGGATCGCCTGCTCGCGGCTCCAGCCCTTGGCGTGGATGCCCGTGTCGACGACCAGACGCACCGCCCGGAACAGCAGGCTCTGGTAGAAGCCCACCCGGCCCAGCGGATCGTTGTCATAGGCGCCCAGTTCGTCGGCCAGTTGCTCGGCATAGAGGCCCCAGCCTTCGGAATAGCTGGAGAAGAACAGCAGGTTCATCAGCTTGGGCGCCGCCGGGCTTTCCTGCTGGAGCGCGATTTGCAGGTGATGGCCCGGAATCGCTTCGTGATAGGTCAGGGTGGGAAGGCCGAACTTGGGCCAGTTGGCGGTGTCGGTCAGGTTGATCCAGTAGATACCCGGACGCGTACCGTCGAGACTGGGCGGGTTGTAGTAGCCCTGCGATGCGCCTTCCTGGATTTCGGGCGGCACGCGCTTGATCTCCACGCCGGACTTGGGCAGACGGCCGAAGGCCTTGGGCAAGAGCGCCTGCATCGCCGCCATCTGTTCGTTGAGATGGGCGACCAGTTCCACTTTCGCAGCGTCGGTGTTGGGATAGACATTGGCGGGGTTGGCGATCAGCGCCGCCATGCGCGCGCCGACCGTCCCTTGCGTGAACCCCTGCGACTTCAGCAGGGCGTCCGAACGCGCCGTAAGGTCCGCCACCTGTTCCAGCCCGATGCGATGGATTTCCTCGGCGGAGAGCCGGGTCGTGGTGATGTAGTTCAGGCTATTGGCATAGTACTGAGCGCCCTGCGGAAGGCGCGAAACCGAAGCGTCGTGACCGGCCTTGGGCTGGATGGCCTTCAGGACATCGTTCTGGCGCTGGAGGGCCGGATAGACCCGCTCGGCAACCAGCTTGCGGACCCGGTCGCCCCAATCGCCGGGGATCGATTGTTCGTGCGTACGCCGGACGATCGACTGGACCAAGGTGGATTCGCCGGCAGCCGTCCCCAGCATTCCGGCCTGGAGGCCGATGGTCTTGCTCAGGATGAAGTCGGGCGGGATGACGCCAAGGCCGCAATCCTCGCGCATCCGGTCGGTTTCGGCGCCGAGTACATCGGCGAAGTCGTTCACGCGCGACACATAGGCTTCCGCATCGGCGGCTGTCTTGATCGTGTGCTGGTTGTCGAGGAAGTCCCCGGTGCTCAGGTAGGCACCGCCGCCCTGGCTCACGCGATAGATCTGCGGCCATCCACCCTGTCCATAAGGGATGGCGTAAGTCTTGATGACGGCGTCGAGGTTCGCAGCGACCGTGTCGTAATAGATCGCGTCCTGCGCATTCAGCGAGGCCCTGTCGAGCGCGGAAAGCTGCGCGCGCGCGGTGCGGACGAGATTGCGACTCTTCTCCTCTTCCTCACGCGTGGGAACGGTCAGGCGAGACTTCAGAGCGGCGCGGGAGCCGGTGTCCAGCCCCAGTTGCGTTGCAGTCTCGGGCGAGGCATCGACCTGGGCATTGAAGTATTTGTCCATGAACGCGGCAAGGGCGGGGTGCGGACCCGTCGGCGCTGCGGATGGGCGTGCGAATACTGGTCCGGCCGCTACGACGGCGGCTCCCGCCGATGCGGACGAGAGGAAACGGCGACGGTCGATCATGAAAGCTCCGGCATTGGTGTATGGCCGAAGCCTACGCCATGCGCCCGAGCGAATGCAAACGGAACGGAATGGTCGCAATTCCCTATCTCGTTAAATTTCGTCTTTCGGACTTGAGGGATAGGCGCGATCGCGGCGTATTGTCTGCATGACGCCGAACCACAGCTTTCACCGTTCCCTGCTAGAACGCAGGCGTTTCCTGGCCCTTGGCGGTGCTTTCGCGGGCAGCCTCGGCATGGTAGGCCTGTTCCCGGCCTGGGCGCGTAGCGGCACGCCGGGCATCGTCCATGCGAGCACCGATTCCGGCGTTCTGACCGGCAACTCCATCGCGCTTCAGATCGGGAAGAGCCACTTTGCGACCGGCGGACGTTCGGGCCATGCGGTAACCGTCAACGGTTCGCTGCCCGCGCCGCTGCTGCGCCTGCGCGAAGGCGAGACGGTGCGCATCGCCGTCACCAACCATCTGAAGGAGCAGACCTCGATCCACTGGCACGGCTTGCTGGTACCGTTTCAGATGGACGGCGTGCCGGGCGTCAGCTTCCCCGGCATCGATCCCGGCGAGACGTTCGTCTACGAGTTCCCGCTCATCCAGTCGGGTACGTACTGGTATCACTCGCATTCCGGCATGCAGGAGGCCGAGGGACTGTTCGGCCCGATCGTGATCGATCCCGCCGGTGCCGATCCGATCGCCTGCGACCGTGAGCATGTGCTGGTCCTGTCGGACTGGAGTCCGATCCATCCGCATGAGCAGATGCGCCGTCTGAAGATGATGAGCGGCTATTTCAATCGCCAGCGTCAGACGCTTGCCGGCCTATTGGCAGGCAAGGACCAGTCGCTGGCCGACCGCCTCGCCTGGGGGCAGATGCGCATGGACGCGACCGATATCTCGGACGTGACCGGATCGACCTACAGCTTCCTCGTCAACGGCCACGGCAATGCCGAGAACTGGACCGGCCTGTTCGCACCGGGCGAAAAAGTGCGCCTGCGCGTCATCAATGCCTCGTCGATGACCAACTTCAACTTCCGCATTCCCGGCCTGCCGCTGACCGTGGTGGCAGCGGACGGCAATCCCGTGCAGCCGGTCGAGACCGACGAAGTGCAGATCGCCATTGCCGAAACCTACGACTTCATTGTCCAGCCCGGCGCCTCGGAAAGCTACGGCGTGATCGCCGAGGCTATAGACCGTTCCGGTCAGGTCCGCGCGACACTGGCGCAGCGTCCGGGTCTTGTTGGCGAGACACCGAAGCTGCGTGAGCGGCCGGTCCTTACCATGCGCGATATGGGCATGGACATGGACGGCATGGACATGGGTGAGGGCGGCGTGATCGACCTCAGCAAGCCTACGAACAGCTCCATGAGCGGCCACTCGATGTCGATGCGCGATCCCTCGGTCGCGCACGGGGTGAAGATGGGGCCGGGCGTCGCCACGCTTTCACCTATGCCGGTGGATCGGCTTGCCGACCGCCCGACCGGGCTGGAAAGTGTGGATCACCGCGTGCTGACTTATGCGGACTTGCGCTCGCGCGATCCCAACCCCGATCCCCGCGTGCCGAGCCGTCAGGTCGATGTCCATCTGACCGCTGCGATGGAACGGTATATGTGGAGTATGGACGGTGAAACGATGTCGGAGAACCCGGCGCCGATCCCGTTCCGTCTGGGTGAACGCGTGCGGGTCAATCTCATCAACGACACGATGATGCCGCATCCGATCCACCTCCACGGCCACTTCTTCGAATTGGTCAGCGGCGAGCCGGGAAACCGCGCGCGCAAGCACACCATTAACGTGCTGCCGGGCGGAAAGGCCTCGTTCGATCTCACTGCCGATGCCGAGGGCGACTGGGCGTTTCATTGTCACATGCTTCTCCACATGCACGCGGGGATGATGCGTGTCGTCACGGTGCGCCGTGAAGGAGAAGCCTGATGGCTCGGCTGTTCCCGATCCTCACCTCGCTGCTGCTGGCGACTTCCCCTTTGGCCGTGCACGCGCAGGAGACCAACTCCCCACCGTCGCAGGCCGACGAACATGCCGGAATGGATCATGGCAGCATGGATCATTCACAGATGGACATGTCCGGCATGGACATGAGCGCGCCGGGCATGAAAGGCATGGATCACTCGGCCCACGCCATGCCCGCAAGCACGGTGTCCGACGAGCCGGGTGATGCCCCGCCGCCACCGGTGCCGACCGACTTTCCTGCGCAGCGCTTTTTCGCGCCCGACCGCATGGCGGCGTCGCGTGCGGCGATGGTGAAGGAGATGAAGTTCAACACTTTCGCGCTTCAGGTCGACCAACTGGAATTCCGCGCCGGCAAGGGCGGTGATGGTTTCGGCTGGGAAGGGCAGGCCTGGTACGGCGGCGATATCGACCGGATCATGCTCGCCAGCGAGGGTGAGGGCACGTTCGGTGAACGGGCCGAACGGATTGAGCTTAATGCCTACTGGCGTCACGCGCTGGACCCATGGTTCAACTTGCAACTCGGCATGCGGCAGGACTTTCGGCCTGATCCGCAGCGCACTTACGCGCTGGTCGGCATCGAGGGGCTGGCGCCTTACTGGTTCGAGCTGCAAGGGCAGTTTCTGGTCTCCAACAAGGGCGACATTCATGCACGCGGCAAGGCGGGCTACACGCAGCGCATCACCCAGTCACTGGTGGTCGAACCCGAAGCCGAGGTGGATTTCGCGTTTCAGGACGTACCGGCACTGAACGTCTGCGCAGGTTTCGAGCGGCTCGAATTGGGCGCGAGGCTTCGCTATGAACGCAACCGCTCGCTGGCGCCTTACGTGGGCGTGAATTGGGAGCGTAAGCTTGGCGGAACGGCAGACTTAGCTCGGAGGGCAGGCGAGGGGGTGTCCGGCGTTTCGGCAGTCTTCGGCGTGCGCGCGATGTTTTGATGCGCCGCTCGGTCAAGCCTGATCTGCAAGCGCGGTTCGCGAAATGCGCTTTCCTGCAACCGCATCGTCCCTGTTTAACATGGCGCGACCAGGTGGTTGACGAAAAGCCTGGCCAGGCTTTCGGGGAGAAGAATGGTCAGGTATTGCCGGACAGGAACAAGGGGCGGGGCATCTTGAAGCTGCGGCAGATTTACCAGTGTCACCACATGCTTGGCGACAACCCCAAACGGTCCCGAACGTTGTGTCTCGGTCAGAGACTTGCTTGAGAAGCGGCGATAAACTGGGAGGAAGACCGACATGACAGACAACGCCGCCTCCTCGCCATTGGCGCGCGTGCCGGCGATCGATCCGCGCGCGCTGATGACGTTCCGCGTGGTCTGCGAGACCGGCTCGATCAGTGCGGCGGCGCGGATGCTGAACCTGTCGCAGCCTTCTGTGTCCAACACTATCGCCCTGTTGGAACGCCGTCTCGGCGTCGCCCTGTTCGAGCGGCGGCGCGGCGGGATCGTTCTCACCCGCGAAGGCGAAGTGCTGCGCCGCCCGGCCGAGGCGATGGCCCGCCTGCTTTCCGATGCCGTCAGCGATGTGGAGCATGCCCGCCACCACATCGCCGGACCGCTGCGGATCGGCGGCACGCCCGGCGCGCTGCTAACGCTGCTGCCCGGCGCGATCATGCGCGTGGAGGAGGCGGTCGGAGACTTCGCCTTGAGCGCGGTCGAGAAGCCCGACGAACAGCTGCTCGACATGTTGCGCAAGGGCGAGATCGAATTGGCTTTCGTCACCACCCGCATCCAGAACGTGCCGAGCGACATGGTGGAAGTGACGTGTGCGCGCGACCCTTTCGCGCTGATCGTCGGCCCGCGTCATGCCGATCTGGGGAATCGCGTCTCCTTGCGCGAGGTCGAGCATTACCCCTGGGTCCTGCCCGAGGCACGCGGGGCCTTCCGCCGTCAGGTGGACGCGCTGTTCATCGCCGCCGGTGTCTCGGTGCCGCGCACGACGATCCGCTGCGACTCGCTGCTCACCACCCGCGCCATCGTGCGCGAGACCGACCGCGTCACCGTATTGCCGCGCACCGTGGCCCTCGACGGCGCTTCGGACGGCTCGATCCGGGCCATCGCCATCGCGGAGGCTGTCTTCGAACGCAGCGTCGGCGTGCTGCGTCTGGCGGGCCGTCGTCTCTCCCCCCTGGCCGAGGCGATGCTTCAGGCGCTGCCCGAAGTTTCATAGTTTTTCGCTATGGCAAATTGAAAACTCATTATTTTACTTGAGGGCCGATAGCGCGCTAAATCCTCCTCGATCGAAAGACAAAAGACGGGAGAGAGCGATGCGGACCCTGATCCGCGATGTATCCATCTTCGACGGCAGCGGCAGCGCTCTCCAGACCGGCTCGGTGCTGGTGGACGGCGAGCGGATCGCCCGCGTAGCCTACGGCGCCGATGCGCTGGCGGGTGAAACTGCCGACGTGACCATCGACGGGCACGGCAAGACGCTGATGCCGGGGCTGGTCGACGCGCATACCCACCTCACCTGGGGCTCTTCGGTCGAGAAGATCTACCACCAGTTCATCCTCCCGCCCGAAGAGCTGAAGGTCGCGGCTTGGCGCAATGCGCGGGTGCTGCTCGATCACGGCTTCACCTCGATCTACTCGGCCGGTGCGCTGGGCGACATGATCGAGCCGGAACTCGCTGCTGCCATCGCGGCAGGCGAGACGCCGGGGCCGCGCATGGTGCCCTCCACTCTCGAACGCAGCCCGGAAGGCGACGAAGGCGTCGAAACCGGCGACGTGTTCAACGGCCGCGGGCCCGATGCGATGCGCAAGTTCGTGTCCTACTGCAAGGATGAGGGCGTCCAGTCGATCAAGCTGGTCGTTTCCGGCGAGGATGCGCTGAAGCCCGGCTCCGCGATGCAGGTGCTCTATACCCGCGAGGAAATGCTGGCGGCCGGAGAGGCCACGCGCGAAGCGGGCATGTGGATCGCCACCCACGCCTATTCGCCGGAAGCCATCAGCCTCGCGCTCGATGCCGGTGCGCGCATTCTCTATCACTGCTCCTTCGCCGACGCGGCGACGGTCGACCGGATGGCGGCGGACAAGGACACGTTCTTCTACGCGCCCGGTCCCGGCGTTTCGGTGGCGGCGATCGAGGCCAATCCGCCGCCGCATGTGGACATGACGCATATGAAGGCCAGCGCGCATGAGCGCATGGGGCTTGAAGGCAAGCTGGTGCCCGAACTGAAGGCACGCGGCGTGCGCATCCTGACCGGCGGCGACTACGGCTTTCCGTTCAATCCGCATGGCCGCAACGCCCGCGATCTGGAGCATTTCGTCCAGTATTTCGGCTTCACCCCCGCCGAGGCCCTGCGCTCCGCCACCCAGTACGGCGGCGAGCTGATGGGCCTTGAGGTCGGGCTGGTGAAGGAGGGCTGGCTGGCCGACCTGCTGCTGGTCGACGGCGATCCCACGGCGGATGTCGCGATCCTTCAGGACAAGGACCGGCTGACCATGATCATGAAGGGCGGGACGTTCCACAAGGCGCCTGCCGAGATCGAAACGACGGGTTAAATCAGGGGCTAAATCGATGTCGTACGACGTGGTTGTCGTAGGCTGCGGCCCTGTGGGCGCGCTGGCCGCGAACCTTCTCGGCCTGAAAGGGCTCAAGGTACTGGTTCTCGAACGGGAACTGGAACACTATCCGCTGCCGCGCGCGGTCCATCTCGATCATGAGATGATGCGCCTGTTCCAGTCCGCCGGGGTGATCGACCGGGTTCAGGGCGACATGATCGCCACCGACGGCCACCTGCATGTCGGCGCCGACCATGGCGTGATCCGCTACATGGGCACCGTGGGCAAGCCGCGCCCGTTCGGCTGGGCCAACGATTACTTCTTCTACCAGCCCGAACTCGAAGCGCATTTGCGCGAAGGCTTTGCGGCAATGCCGAATGTCGAGTTGAAGTTGGGCGCCAGCTTCACCGGGCTGGCGCAGGACGCTGAGGGCGTGACGGTCGAGTATCTCGACGGAGCCGAAACCCGCAGCGCCAAGGCCCGCTGGGTCATCGCCTGCGACGGCGCGCGCAGCACAGTGCGCAAGGCGCTGGGCGTCGTGCTGGACGATCTCGATTTCGAGGAGCCCTGGCTCGTCGTCGATGCCGAAGTGGAAGGGCCGGTCGCGTTTCCGCCGCTCTCCGGCGTGCCCGAGGGGGCCGATCTCCAGCGCCTTTCGGTGATGATGTGTGATCCTTCGCGCCCCGCCACTGTGGTTCCCGGCCGCCGCGACCATCGCCGATGGGAGTTCATGCTGCTCCCCGGCGAGGACGACACCGCGATGTCGGCGCCGGAAAAGGTCGCCGAACTGGTCGGCGCGTGGATGGCCGACGTGCCGCACCGGATCGTGCGCGCCGCGACGTATCGCTTCCACGGCCTCGTCGCGCATCGCTGGCAGGTCGGCAATGTCTTCCTGGCCGGAGACGCCGCGCATCAGACGCCGCCGTTCTTCGGGCAGGGCATGTGTCACGGCCTGCGCGATGTCGCCAATCTGGCCTGGAAGATGGACGCGGTGGCCAACCACGGCGCCGAGCCTTCGGTGCTGGGCACCTATCAGCGCGAGCGTGATCCGCATGTCCGTGCGGTGATCGGGGCGGCCGTCGCGGCCGGTCGCTACATCTGCGAACTCGATCCCGCAGCGGCCGCCGCCCGCGATGCCCGTATCCGCGAGGAAGCGCGCCAGAAGGCGGGGGAGACCGCGCACGACCTGATCCCCGCCATCGCCGAGGGCGTAGTGCTTGCGCTGACCTCCGCCGCAGGCGTTCGCTTCGTGCAGCCGATGCTGACCGATGGCCGCAAGCTCGATGACCTGACCGGCGGCGACTGGCGCCTCTTCGTCCGCGACGATGCCGTGCCGGGCCGTGCCGAGGGCATCACCCGCATCTCCGCCGGAACCCTGCCGGACAATGGCGCAGTCACCACATGGCTCGACGAACATGGCGCCGATGCCGTGCTGGTCCGCCCCGACCACTACGTCTTCGGCACGGCCAGCCACAGCGCCGAAGACCTCCTCGCAGCCCGTGCGGCGCAGCTTTTCAGCCATCAGGAGCTTGCCGCATGACCCTCACGCTTGCCGCAGCACAGACCATAATCACCGGCACTCTCGCCGAAGCGCGCGCCCGCAATGCCAAGCAATTGGCAGTGATCGTGCTCGACGCGGGCGCACACCCGATCGCCTTCGCGCGCGAGGACGGGGCGAGCCTCTACCGCTTCGACATTGCCAAGGCCAAGGCCGAAGGCGCCGTGGGCATGGACGCGGACACTGCCGTCCTTGCCGAGCGGGCCAAGGGCAATCCCGTGTTCTTTCAAAGCGTCACCGCTGTCGTCGGCGGCCGCATCGCGTTCTCACCGGGTGGGGTGGTGATCCGCGATGCCGCCGGCACCCTGATCGGCGCCGTGGGCGTCAGCGGTGACACCGGCGAGTGCGATGCCGACTGCGCCCGCGCCGGCATCCGCGCCGCGGGACTTCTTCAGGAGCAAGAGCCATGAAACTGCGCAGCATCGAACTGGCGCTGCCCGATCCAGCCGCTGCCGCCACGTTCATGACCGAAATCTGGGGCATGGCTGCTGCCGAAGTTCAGGGCGACACGCTTTACCTGCGCGGCTCCGGCCCGTTCCCCTACCTCGTCGCCTTCGAGAAGTCGGAACAGGAATTCGTCCGCTCGACCACGTTCGTCTGCACGGCCGAGGAACTGGAAGCGCTGAAGGCGCGCATCGCCGCCTCGGGCTGGACCGCAAGCCCAACGGTCAGCCACGACCTTGGCGGTGGGCATGGCCTGCTGGTCGAACTGCCCGAAGGCACGATTCTGCGCTTTCTGGTGGACGCAACCGAAGTCGAACCCATCATCGGACGCGACCTGCCGGTGAAGCTGACCCACGTCGTCTTCAACGCCGCCGATGCCGAAGCTTGCGGTCATGCGGTCGAGGACATTCTCGGCTTCCTCGTGTCCGACCGCACCAAGGGCATGGTCTTCGTGCGCTGCAACGACAGCCACCACTCCACCGCCTTCGCCCGCGCTGGCTTCGCGTCGCTTAACCACGTGGCCTTCGAAATGGAGGACATCGATGCAGTGATGCGCGGCATCGGCCGCTTGCGCGATCACGCCATGGTGCCCGCATGGGGGCCGGGCCGCCACGGCCCGGGAGCAAACGTCTACGCCTATTTCATCGCTCCGTTCGGCCCGGTGATCGAGTTCTCGACCGCCGTCGAAAAGGTGCCGGAGGACTACAAGGCCGGGGTTCCGGAAGACTGGACCTGGCCGCCGAACCGCATCGACCAGTGGGGTATCTCGGACAAGGATTTCGACGGCCTTCGCCGTGCCGAGGAACGCTTCCGTTTCCGCCGCGACTGGGATGCCGCGCCGCTCTGACCATTTGACCGCCACCGCAGCACTCGCGGGGCAGGGGAGAATACGCATGAACCGCTATATCAGCTTCGAACGTCCCGATGGCACCAGGAGCTTCGGCCGTCTCGAAGGGGACAAGGTAATCGATCTGGGCGCATCCGGCGGCGACGCCTGGCTGAAGGACGTGCTGGCCGGTGACCTTGCAGATCTGCCCGCCACCGGCGAGTTCGCCAGCGATGCGGTGAAGCTGCTGCCCGTGGTTCCGAACCCGGAAAAGATTCTCTGCGTCGGCCTCAACTACGCCACGCATGTGGCCGAAACCGGGCGCGAGCAGAAGGAACACCCGGCGATCTTCACCCGCTGGGCCGACAGCCTGATCGCTGACGGCGATGCCATGGTCCGCCCGCCCGAAAGCGAGCGCTTCGATTACGAGGGCGAACTGGCCGTCATCATCGGCAGGGGCGGCCGCCGCATCGCGCCCGAGAACGCTTGGGAGCACGTCGCCGGTTTCGCACCGTTCAACGACGGCTCGATCCGCGACTGGCAGCGCCACAACATCCAGTTCATCCCCGGCAAGACCTGGCCCGGCACCGGCGGCTTCGGCCCGTCGATGGTTGCGGCTTCCGATGTCGCAGACCTTGCTTCGCAGCGCGTGCAGACCCGCGTGAACGGTGAACTGGTGCAGGATCAGCCGGTGTCGGACATGATCTGGGATATTCCCACTGTTATCGCCTACTGCTCCACCTTCACCGATCTGAAGCCCGGCGACGTAATCGCCAGCGGCACCCCCGGCGGCGTCGGCGATAAGCGCAAGCCCCCGCTCTACCTCAAGGCCGGAGACACGGTGGAAGTCTCCGTGGGCGTGATCGGCACCCTTTCCAACCCCGTCATCGACGAGACCTGACGGGTCGCAAGACAACTGACAAAAGCAGCGAATAACAATCAGTTTAGGGGAGAGACCAAATGACCAGCATCAACAAGATCGCTTTGCTTTCCAGTATCGCCCTCGGCGCGTTCAGTGTCCCGGCCATGGCACAGGAAGCTTCGCAGGAGGCCCCGCAGGCTGCCGAGACCCCGGCCATCTCGGGCACCGACATCATCGTCACCGCCTCGCGCCGGGCCGAGCGCCTTCAGGACGTGCCGATCGCCGTCTCGGCCATTACCGGCGACCAGCTTACCGAGAGCGGCTTCCAGAAGCTGACTGACATCCAGTACCAGTTCTCGGGCGTGCAGTTCGGTTCGTCGCCCAACGATTCCGGCTTCCGCCTGCGCGGCGTGGGTTCGGCGGGCGGCTTCTCCAGTTCTTCGGAGCAGAACGTCGGAACCGTGGTCGACAACGTCGTCATTCCCTTTGGCAACCCGATCAACAGCCTTGGCGATCTGGAGCGCGTGGAAGTGCTGAAGGGGCCGCAGGGCACCCAGTTCGGCAAGAACGCCTCGTCCGGCGTCATCAACATCACCACCAAGAAGCCCGATCCCTCGCACTTCTTCGGCAAGGCTTTCGTCAGCTATGCCCAGCTAAACGAAGTCAACGCCAATGCCAGCGTCAATGTGCCGGTATCGCAGAACTCGGCGCTCGCGGTGTTCGGGTTCTATCGCCGCAACGACGGCTTCCTCAAGAACGTCTATCGCGATGAAAAGTGGGGCGGCGAGGAAAGCTACGGCGGCCGCGCCAAGTTCTTCTTCGAGCCCAGCGACGACCTTTCGATCTACCTGATCGGCGACTACTCGAAGATCAGCCGCAAGGGACCCGGCCAGCTCTGGACGCTCAACCGTCTGCCCAGCTTCGCCAATCCGCTGATGGCCGCGCGCTTCGGTAATCTTGCATCGCTGGGCGTGACGGCGGGCTTCGACAATACCAAGTCGGTCGAGGACTACGGCGGTTACTCGTCGGAGCAGAACTACGGCGCCTCGATGGAAATCAACTACGCGCTTGGCGACTACAACCTGACCTCGATCACGGCCTACCGCCGCCTCGATGAAGGCCCGCAGGTCTTCGCCATCGACGGTTCCAGCGTCCCCGTCTTCACCGCGCAGCAGACCGGCACCGACCAGTCGTTCCTTTCGCAGGAACTGCGCATCAGTTCGCCGAGCGGCAGCCAGTTGGAATTCACCTCAGGCGTCTATGCCTCGCGGCGCAAGGTGGGTGACGACAACGACTTCAACCGCGCCCAGCTTCGCCCCGCCAATCCGTTCCAGAGCTTCATCGTCAACATCTCCGGCGGACAGGGCAATACCCAGACCCGCTCGGACTCGCTGGCGGCCTTCTTCGACGGCAAGTTCCACGTCACCGACCGGTTCAGCCTGATCGGCGGCCTGCGCTATCAGTATGACTGGGTGAAGGCCTCGTACTTCTCGATCGCCGACCCGAACTTCCCCTCTGCCGCACCGGCGGCGGACGGCTCGGGCTTCGTGACGCCCTATACGCCGACCCCGCTCCAGACCGGCAGCACCAAGAAGGGCTCGTGGTCCGGCCGCGGCGGCGCCGAGTTCAAGATCACGCCCGACGTCATGCTGTTCGGCACTATCGCGCGCGGCTATCTCGGCCCGACGGTGACGTTCACCGGCCTCACCGGCACGCGCACCAACGTCAAGCCGCAGACCGTCCGCGACATCACCGTGGGCATCAAGTCGCAGCTCTTCGACAAGGCCGTGACCTTCAACGCCAACCTGTTCTACGACAAGTACAAGAACCTCCAGACCTCGGTGTTCAACGGCGTGGAATTCGTCACCGAGAACGCCGGCGGCTTCACGGCCAAGGGCTTCGAGATCGACGCCTCCTGGCGCGTGACGCCGGTCCTCTCGTTCAGCGGCGGGTTCACCTATTCGGACACCAAGTTCACCGACTACGTCACCGCCTGCCCCGAGGACGTGAAGGCCGGATATTCCTGCTATCTCGCGGCTGACGGTGTCACCAGCCTGGTCCAGGCCAAGGGCGAGCCGCTTTCCGGCGCGCCCAAGTACAGCGCCACGCTGGGGGCCGATGTGAAGCTGCCGATCAACGACAACCTCCAGTTCGATACTTCGGCCAATATCTACTACCGCAGCCGGGTGCAGTACGCGGTGGCCAATGCCTATGCCTATCAGGACGGCTACGGCACCATCGGCCTTTCCGCCGGGATCGGCCATCCGGATGGCAATTGGCGGATCGGCGCCTTCGTGCGCAACCTGCTCGACCAGCGCTTCCATGCCTCGGTCATCCACCTGCCGTTCGCGGACTCGGGTGCCTATGTGAACTGGCTGACCCGCGAAGGCCGCCGCACCATCGGTATCCAGGCCGAAACAAAGTTCTGAGCCTATCCGGCCGGAGCCTCGCACGAGGTTCCGGCCGTATTTCCGAACGGCCCGGCAGAGGCCGCACAAAGCAAGGGGTGAAGATGCAGGTGAAACGCGTAATGACGGCGCTGGCGCTTTCGGCGGCAGCGATGTCCTCCGGCTCCGCACTGGCCGCCACGACCTGTCCGGCGTTGCGCTGGACGACGCTGGGGACCGCGGGCGGTCCGGTGCCCACCGCCGAGCGTTCGGAACCGGCCAACCTTCTTACCATCGGCGAGCGGCGTATCCTGGTCGATACCGGCGACGGCACGGTGGACCAGCTGGCGCGGATCGGCCTCGATCTCGGCGCGGTCGACACGGTGTTCATCAGCCACAACCATCTCGACCATACCGGGGGCCTCGCAGCCGTGATCGGCCTGCGCTGGATGAACCAGTTTCCCGGCGTCCTGACCGTCTATGGTCCAGTAGGCACGCGCGCGGTCGTCGAAGGCATCGCCTCCTCGCTGGCGACGCCGGGAAGTATCGGCTTCGGTCTCGGCACGCCGCCGCCGCGCCCGGCGGATTCGGTGCGGGTGATCGAGCTAGCGGATGGGCAGTCGCTCGACCTCGGACAAGGGGCGAGCGTGAAGGTCGCCGCCAACAGCCATTTCGACCATGACGGCGAACCCGACCCGAGCAACGTCTCGCTGAGCTATCGCTTCGCCCTCGGCAATCGCAGCGTGACTTACACCGGCGATACCGGGCCGAGCGCCGCCGTCGCTGCGCTCGCCAAGGGCAGCGACATGTTCGTGACCGAAATCATCGCGCTCGACGCGCTGCTGGGCGAAATCCGCATGCGCCGCAGGGACGCCTCGCCCGAGATGCTAGCCGGGATGGAGCGCCATCTTTCGACCCATCACCTGAAACCCGAAGCGATCGGCGAGATCGCCGCCGAGGCCGGTGTGGGCCGGGTAGTGCTGACTCACTTCGCCGTTCCGCCGGGGCCTTTGCCGCAATACGAACCCGCCATCCGCGCGGGGATCGGCGCGCGCTATGCGGGGCCGGTCGATCTCGCGCGCGATCTCCAGAGCTTCGACGTGGGATGCCGCCCTTGAACATCGCCGCCCGGCTGCGGCGTGAGCAGATCACCAGCGGCGCGATCAACCTCGTCCTGAGCGCGGCGTTCTTCTTCGGTGTCTTCGGGCTTGCCAATCGCCCGTTGCACTTTGCCGCGCCTGACAACTTCGCGCTGGATTTCCTGCCGCAGGCCGCTGCCATCGCCTTGATGTCGTCGCTGGTGCCGCTCCTGGTGGTCTCCGCGAGCCTGCGCAAGGAAGGCGCGCGAACCGGCGGGGCGGCCTTCATCACCCGGACCGTTCTGGCCGTCGTGCTGGCCGGGCTGGCGAGTGCGGCGACATTGGCCGTGATCTGCGTGTTCGGGCCGTGGCGCGAGATCGGCTGGACTTTCGCGCTGGCCGCGAAGCTGGTCTATGGAACCGGGCTGGGGGTGGCCGGAACGACCTTCGCGCTCATCCGCCTGTTCGCGCATCGAGGGAGGGAAACCGCATGACCGCTGGTGAAACCGCAGGCGCCATTGCCGCGATGGGCACCCGGCTGGGGCCCGATGTCGTCGGTGCCTGCCGCGGCCTGTTCGACGCCGAGCAGCAGGCGCTGGTCGCTGAAATTCCGCCCATCGCGCTAGACTGCGCTTACGGCCCCGACCCCCGCAACCGCCTCGATCTCTACGGCGCGGGGGAGGGGTGTCCGGTCGTCCTTTTCGTCCACGGCGGCGGCTTCCTGGTCGGCGACAAGGGAGGCGAAAGTGGCTGGGCGAACGCCCATGTCGGGCGCTGGGCGGCGGCGAACGGGTTGATCGGCGCGGTGATGAACTATCGCCTCGCGCCTGCGCATATGTGGCCGTCCGGCGCGGAGGACGTGGGCCTCGCGGTCGACTGGCTGCGCGCGAACGTGGCGGCGCACGGCGGCGATCCGGAGCGGATATTCCTGCTCGGCACTTCGGCGGGGGCGGTCCATGTCTCGGCCTTTCTGAAAGCGCGCGAGGACCACGGCAAGCTCGTGCGCGGGGCGGCGCTGCTCTCGGGGCTATACGGCTTCACGCCGCTGGATGAGCGCGATATGCTCTACTACGGCCCGCAGGACTGTTACGACTTGCGGATGCCAATGGGAGGGGTGATGGCGACGGGCCTGCCGCTTCTGCTTGCCTGCGCTGAGTTCGATCCGCCGCGTTTCCAGGCGGAATGGGCCAGCCTGCTGCAAGGCCGCCTCGGTCGCCACGGACATTTGCCCCGTGCGCACTATGCCTCCGGGCACAACCATTATTCCATGGCCATGCATCTCGGCACCGCGGACCGCCGCCTGTCGAATGAACTGCTTTCCTTTTTCGCCGACCATTCCTGAGGGGCACTTCCGATGACCAAGATCGCAAATCTCGACCGCCGAAGCCTGCTCGCCGCAGGAGCATTCGCCGCCGCCGCACCCCTTGCGGCGCGCGCTGCGACGAAACGCCCGAACCCGGCGTTTCCCAAAGGCTTCCTCTGGGGCGCCGCCACCGCACCGCACCAGATCGAGGGCAACAACACCGCCTCCGACCTCTGGTTCGTCGAGAACCAGAAGCCGACGATCTTTGCCGAACCTTCCGGCGATGCCTGCAACAGCCTCGAACTCTGGACGACCGACCTCGACATCGTGAAATCGCTCGGCCTCACCTCTTACCGCTTCGGCGTGGAATGGGCGCGGATCGAGCCGGAGAAGGGCCTGTTCTCGCAGGCCATGCTCGATCATTACAAGCGGATCGTCGAGGGCTGCCACGCGCGCGGTCTTGCGCCGCTGGTGACGTTCAACCACTTCACCGCGCCGCGCTGGTTCAGCGCGCAGGGCGGCTGGACGAGCGCCGAGGCCCCGCAGCTTTTCGCCCGCTACTGCGATAAGGTGGCCCGTGCCATAGGCGCTGATATCGCCATGGCCATGACGCTCAACGAACCGAACATCTTGCTGATCCTCAAGAACATCCTGCCGCCGCAAGTCTGGGACATCCAGCGCCAGACCCAGGAAACGGCCGCAAAACGCCTCGGTGTCGAGAAGTTCATCTGCGCCAACGTGGCGGGCCGCGAGGATATCGACGCGATCCACGCAGGCCTAATGGCCGGGCACAAGGCCGCCCGCGCCGCAATCAAGGCCGTGCGCGGCGATCTGCCGGTCGGCTTCACTCTCTCGATCATCGACGAGCAGGCCTCGGGCAAAAACTCGCTGCGCGACAAGGTCCGCGTCGAACTCTACGGCGACTGGCTGGAGATCGCCAAGGGCGACGATTTCATCGGCGTGCAGAACTACGAACGCGCGGTCTGGAATGACAAGGGCCGTCTCCCCGCGCCTGACGGGGCCGACCACAACTGGTCCGGCACCGAAGTCTGGGCGCCGTCGCTGGCAGGCGCGGTGCGCTATGTCCACGCAGCGACAAAGGTGCCGGTGCTGGTCTCCGAACACGGCGTCGGCACCGATGACGACAGCTTGCGTGCACGCTTCATTCCGGCGGCGCTGGAAGGGTTGAAACAGGCGATCGACGACGGCGTGCCGGTGCTCGGCTACATGCACTGGTCGCTTCTGGACAACTACGAATGGATCTTCGGCTACAAGCCGCGCTTCGGTCTGTGCAGCGTGGACCGCATGACTTTTGCGCGGAAGCCCAAGCCGAGCGCTTCGGTGCTGGGCGGGATTGCGCGGCGCAATTCGCTTTAACTCGCAGACAACCGAATTGTCGCTTTCTGGGCGGCGAAGGTTGTCGAACTTCGGAATAATCTGCAGATCACCGCAAGTTTTGCAGCCTTACCGGGCTAAGCAACTGGTGTTTGCCCGAGTCTTGTTGGTTTGGCAGGCGGTATTACTGGAGAAATTCGTATGCAACATCGCAATTTTCGTGCGGTCCTCCTGTTGGCTACCGCACTTTGTGCCTCCCCTGCGATGGCTCAGGATGCCGCCTCGTCACCGTCGACAGCCGACAATTCTGCCGTCCCGCTGGAAGAGCAATTCCGCGATCCGCCCAATTCCGCCCGCCCGCGCGTCTGGTGGCATTGGATGAACGGCAATATCTCGAAAGACGGCATTGCCAAGGACATGGCGTGGATGAAGCGCGTGGGCATCGGCGGCCTCCAGAACTTCGACGCCAATCTCCAGACCCCGCAAGTGGTCGATCACCGCCTCGTCTACATGACGCCCGAGTGGAAGGACGCCTTCCGCTTTGCCGCGCATGAGGCGGATCGGCAGGGACTCGAACTCGCCATCGCCGCTTCGCCGGGCTGGTCGGAAACCGGCGGACCCTGGGTGCAGCCGCAGGACGGCCTGAAGAAGCTGGTCTGGAGCGAGACTTCGGTGCCCGCCGGACAGCACTTCTCCGGCAAGCTGACCGCGCCGCCGGTGCAGACCGGCCCTTACCAGACCCTGGCGCCCGCACTGTCCATCGAGGAGATGATCTCCGGCCATCCCGCGCCTCCCGGCCCGTCGTACTATGGCGAAGTAGGCGTCTTTGCTTTCCCCGAAACCGTGGCGCCTGTTGCAGCGCTGCCGCGCGCGGTCGACGGGCTTGGCAATGCGCTGCCTGCGGCGACGCTGTTCGACGGTGATCTCGCCAAAGGCGTTACGCTGGCGCGCAAGCAGGGCGAAGCGCCCAGTCTGCGGCTCGATTATGCCAAGCCCGCCAGGGTCGGCTCGGCCACGGTCTTCGTACCCGACGTCGTGATTCCCTTCGCGGGAGCCGCTTTTACCGGCGTGCTGGAATCGAGCGGGGATGGCAAGGCGTGGACGCCGATCACCACGCTGACGCTTGGCGCGGTGCCTACGACTGTCAGCTTCCCGGCGGTCACCGCTGCGTACTTCCGGCTGGTGCTCAATCCCCGCAAGCCCGATGGCGGTCTCGGCTCGCCCGCGCCGGGCATTGTCATGGACGGCCTGTTCGACGGCGTCGGCGCGATGTTGGCGAAGAAGCCGCTGATCGTCGGCACTTTCTCGCTCGATACCGAGGCGAAAGTGGACCGTTTCGAGACCAAGGCCGGTTTCATGATGAGCCGCGACTACTACGCGCTGGAAGAACCGAAGGACGATGCCAAAGGCGTGGCGCCTGCCAGTGTCGTCGACCTCACCGGAAAGCTGAAAGCAGACGGCACGCTCGATTGGCAGGCCCCGGCACTGCCGAGGGGGCAGCGCTGGCGGGTGCTGCGCATGGGCTATTCGTTGCTCGGCACCACCAATCACCCCGCACCGCCCGAGGCGACCGGCCTTGAAGTGGACAAGTTCGACGGCGATGCTGTGCGGCGCTATCTCGACCACTACCTGGGCCTATACAAGGACGCCGCCGGGCCGGACATGGTGGGCCGGCGCGGCGTGCGCGCGCTGCTGACCGACTCGATCGAGGTGGGTGAGGCGAACTGGACGCCGAAGATGCTGGAGCAGTTCCAGCGCCTGCGCGGCTATGATGCGCGGCCGTGGTTGCCGACGCTGGTGGGCGTGCTGGTCGGCACCCGCGCCGAGGCGGACAAGTTCCTCTACGACTACCGCCGCACTTTGGCCGACCTGCTGGCGAGCGAGCACTATGGCACCGTCGCCAAGGTCGCCCACGAAAACGGCCTGAAGGTCTATGGCGAGGCGCTGGAAGACAAGCGCCCGATGCTGGGCGACGACATGACCATGCGCAGCCACACGGACATTCCGATGGCCGCCATGTGGACTTTCCGCGAGGAAGGCCCGCGCCAGACCCTGATCGCCGACATGAAGGGCGCGGCCTCGGTTGCGCACCTCTACGGGCAGAACCTCGTGGCGGCGGAATCGATGACCGCTTCGATGTCGCCCTGGGCTTTCGCGCCCAAGGACCTGAAGCGCTTCATCGACATGGAGTTCGTGAACGGCGTCAACCGCCCGGTGGTCCATACCTCGGTCCATGTGCCGGTCGACGACAAGAAGCCGGGCCTCTCGCTGTTCATCTTCGGCCAGTATTTCAACCGGATGGAGAGCTGGGGCGAGATGGCGAAACCCTGGGTGGATTATATCTCCCGTTCCTCGCTGCTGCTTCAGGCAGGGCGGAACGTGGCCGATGTGGCTTACTTCTACGGCGAGGAAGCGCCGCTGACCGGGCTCTACGGCGACAAGCCGGTGGCCGACGCGCCGGTTTCCCATGCCTATGACTTCCTCAGCTACGATGCGCTGACCGGCTTGCTGTCGAACGACGGCAATGAAGTCGTTGCCCCCAGCGGCGCGCGCTATCGGACGATCTACCTCGGCGGTTCCGCGCAGCGCATGACGCTGGGGGCGCTGAAGAAGCTCGCCGCGCTGGTGGAGGGCGGCGCGGCGGTGATCGGCGATGCGCCTGTCTCGACGCCCAGTATGATGGGGGCGCAGGACGCGGAGTGGTCGGCGCTGGTGACGAAGCTCTGGCCGGGCAGCGGGGATGCGACTGTCGGCAAGGGCCGCGTAATCGCCGGCAAGGACGTGGAAGGCGCGCTCAAGACCCTGTCGGTGGCACCCGACTTCGCCTTCACAGGCGCGGAAGCGGGTACGAAAATACCCTTCGTCCACCGCCGCGACGGGCAGGGTGAAATCTACTACCTCTCCAACCCGCAAGGCGCACAGACGATCGAGGCGCACTTCCGCGTGACCGGAAAGGCGCCCGAACTCTGGCACGCCGAAACCGGAACCAGCGAGCCGGTCAGCTATCGCATCGAGAACGGCGAGACGGTCGTGCCGCTGTCGCTGATCGAGGGCGATGCCGTCTTCGTGGTGTTCCGCAAGGCCGCCAAGTCGCAGAGCCTGACGCTGCCCGTGAAGCCGGTGCAGACGCTGGCCTCGCTCGATGACGGTTGGACGGTGCGCTTCCAGGCCGACCGTGGCGCTCCCGCCTCGATCGAGATGGCGAAGCTGGCACCGCTCGAACAGAATGCCGAAGCGGGCGTGAAGTACTTCTCCGGCGAGGCGACGTATTCACGTCGGTTCACCCTGCCCAAGGGCGCCAAGGCCGGACAACCGCTCTGGCTCGATCTCGGGCAAGTGGGCGATCTGGCGGAAGTCACGGTGAACGGCAAGCCGGTCGGCGCGGTCTGGCATGCACCTTACCGGATCGACGTGGGCAAGGCGGTGAAAGGCGGCACGAACACCATCGAAGTGAAGGTGGCCAACCTTTGGGTCAATCGTCTAGTCGGGGACGCTCAGCCGGGCGTAAAGCCCATTACCTGGACCGCTATGCCGACGTATCGTGCCGATGCGCCGCTTCGGTCTTCGGGGCTGATCGGACCGGTTACTTTAGGGAAATAAGATGTCTCAAGCCGCCGGATTGCGTGCGGTGACGATCCATGCTGCGCCATCGATCATCACCGAGGTCTCTCCGGGGCGCTGCGCGAAAGCCTCGCGCACGGCTAAAGCGGCGCGCGCCCGCAGGTCCTGTGGTTGGTCGGCCAGCGCGCGGGACAGCGGGCCGACTGCAAAGGCCATGGCCACGGCATCGTCGAGCGCGGCGTCGCGGTTCTCGCCGCGGCCGAAGGGAATGTCATGATCGAAAGGGAGGATCGCCACATCGGCAAAGCCAGCCTGGCCGAGGATGCTCTCCATGCGGTCGCGATCACCGAAGGAGAACGGCCCGGGAGCTTCGGGATCGGGTGGCGGAGGGATTGAAATCAGGTCCTCGATCGCGCCCATCGGCAAGCGCACCCAGTCGTTCTCCGCCGCCCGGCGCCAGCAGACGAAGGCTAGCCGTCCTCCCGGTTTCAGCGCCCGGCGCATATGCGCGAAGGCGCGGGCGGGGTAGTCGAAGAACATCACGCCGAACCGGGAGAACAGCAGGTCGAAGGCGGCCTGCGGCAGCGGAGCTTCGCCTGCGTCGGCCCGCTCGAAGGACACGGAGATATCAGCGGGAGCGATCCGGCGCGCCTGGTCCAGCAAGACCTGCGAGATGTCCACCCCGAGCACCTGTCCGTCCGGGCCGACTTTGCGGGCCAGCTCGAAGCTGGTCGCGCCCGCGCCGCAGCCGATGTCGAGCACATGCTCGCCTGCTGTCGGAGCGGCGGCGGCAAGCGCTTCGGTGCCGAAGACTTCCAGCATCGCATCGAGCCGCATCTGGTTCGAGACCCAGTTGTCGCCGGTGGAACCGTTCCAGTCGGAAACCTTGTGAATTGGGGATTCCACCGTTTCTGCCTGCCTCATTACCAAACTTTATTTGCGAATCGTTCGCAAATCTTAAAGGCATGATGTGGCGAAGCAATCCCTTGCGGAAGACGCGGCGGAGAGCGACCCATTCAGCGGGTGGCGGCGGAGGCTGCCGTCTCCTTGTTCTCGCCAGCCAGCACGATCCGGTTGCGGCCTTCATCCTTGGCGCGCAGCAAGGCCGCGTCCGCCGTGGCGATCAGGGTATGCGCAGGGCCGTGGTCCGGATATGTGGCGACGCCGATCGAGACCGAGATCGGGCCGAGTGGCAGGCCGTCGTGCACCAGCGTCATGGCCAGTATGCGGTCCTGGATCAGGCGGGCGCGATCGAGCGCGCGATCGCTGTCGCAGGTGGGCAGGAGCAGCAGGAATTCTTCGCCGCCGTAGCGGAAGGCGATGCCGTCCTCGCGCACTGTATTGTCGAGAGCGCCGGCGACCGAACGGATCGTCATGTCCCCGGCGTCATGGCCGTGGCGGTCGTTGAGCTGTTTGAAGTGATCGATATCCACCATGAGGCAGCTCAGCGGAGTCTTCGAGGCATCGGCCTGGGCGACGTTGCGCCGCAGGGTATCGGCCAGTTCGTGACGGTTGCGCAGGCCCGTCAGCGCATCGAACAGCGCCTTTTCATGGAGGGCGTCGCGCAGTTTGAGATTGGCGAGCGCCAGCCCCACCGTTTCCGACATCAGCTCGATATAGACCTGCGTGTTCCCGTCCGGTCCGCGCCGATCCGCCGTGTTTCGGCCCACCATGTTTTCCAGCACCAGCAGGCCGATCGTTTCCCCCTGCGCCGTGAGCGGCACGCAGACGGTGGCCTCGGCCGTCTCTGGCGGGACGTGCTTGCAAGGTACGTCCACGAGGTCGCCGCCGGGCATGTGCGACTGGCCGCGCCGAAGCGCCCAGCAATCGTCGGGGGTGAAGGCGGCATCACTGCCATGGGGCGACTGCCATTCGGAAGCGCAGGCCATCATTCCCAGCCGGGCGTCGAGCGTGTAGAGGCGCCCGGCAAGCTCCGGTGCGATCCTGGGGGCGAACAGGCGCACGACCTCGAACAGGTCCGCCACCGACTCGCAGCCTTGCAGGCGCTGGGTCATGCGCGAGAGCAGGTCGCGCACGTGCCAGTCGGCATCGCGCTCTCGCTCCAGCCGCTGGCGCTCGATGCCGTTCTCCCGGAAAACGCGGATCGCGTGGGCCATGTCGCCGATCTCGTCGATCTGGGAAAGCTGCGGTGGCTCCACCGCATAATCCTGGTCGGCCAGCCGGTTCACCACGTCGCTCAGCTTGACCACCGGCTTCAGGATCCGGCGCTTGAGGACGAAGCCCAGCACGAACAGGAACAGCACGGCGGTGATCGCCACCATGACTTCCGAGACCGTGCGCAGTCGCTGCGAGGCACGGCTGGCTTCCTCGATCGCGCGGTCGGAGCGGTTATCGAGCATGTAGCGGAAACGGCCGAGCAGGAAGTGCACGCGTTCCAGTTCGCGCTCGTACTCCGCGCCGAAAACGATCTTGTGGGCGGTGATCTCGTCTCCCGACTTGATCGCGGCAATGGCGGCCTTCTGTTCGTCCTGGAGAGTCGCCGCCCAGCGCAGTCCTTCTTCGAGCGAGCGCAGTTCCTCCTCTTTGGCGCCATTGTCCTTGAGCTTGGCGAGGCGCTGTTCGACCGGACCGATAGCGGCAAGTGTGCGGTTATAGGCGATCTCGTGGCTGGGGTCGCCGGTTACGGCGGCCAGCCGGGCCTGATCGGTAAGCTGGGCTTCGTCTGCTTCGATCTCGAAGGCGAGCTGGTCGAACAGGTCGCGCTGGCGCACGGCCTCGCGCTCCACCCGATCGGCATTGGAGGCCATGACCATGGTGACGCCGGCGGTGATGGTCAGGCAGACCGTCGCCCCGTAAGCCCAGTTGGTGATCGTCGCGATGCGCATGCCGTTTCCTGCTCCCCTGCCTGGCGGACAGGTTCATCCCGCTTCATGCTCTTGCCTCAGAAAACTTGCCAGCGGGTAAACCACCGCATTGGATATGGTTAGAGCGGCGGATGATCGACATCGCGCACTGCCGCCATAACAATAGGGTATGGGAGACCGCATCGATGTCCCTTCAATCGCGCCTCTCCCGGAGCGATATTGCAAGGATCACAATTCCGGGAAGATCGCCATGTCCAGGGCCGACACCAACGCCATCGCCACCGTCTCGCTGCGCGGCACGCTCGAAGAAAAGCTCAAGGCCGCGGCCGACGCGGGCTTCGACAGTGTCGAGATTTTCGAGAACGACCTGATCGGCTCGGCCCTGCGCCCGCGCGATGTGCGCGCGATGATGGACGACCTTGGCATCCATTGCTCGCTCTACCAGCCGTTCCGCGATTTCGAAGGCATGCCCGGCGAGATGCGCGCCCGCGCCATGGACCGCGCCGAGCGCAAGTTCGACCTCATGGGTGAGCTTGGCACCGACCGCATTCTGGTCTGCTCCAACTGCTCGCCCCACTCGCTCGGTGAGCGCCAGCGAATTGTCGACGATTTCCGCGAACTGGGTGAGCGCGCCGCGCCGCGCGGTATCCTCGTTGGCTACGAGGCGCTGGCCTGGGGCCGTCACGTCAACGACCACCGCGATGTCTGGTCGATCGTCGAGCAGGTCGATCATCCCGCCATCGGCATCATCCTCGACAGCTTCCACTCGCTTTCGCGCCGCATCCCCAGCGAGAGCATCCGCGATATTCCCGGCGACAAGATCGTCTACGTCCAGTTGGCCGACGCGCCGCTCCTCGACATGGACCTGCTCTACTGGAGCCGCCACTTCCGCAATCTGCCGGGGCAGGGCGGCCTCGACCTGCCGGGCTATGTCGCCGAGATCCTGCGTACCGGTTATGATGGCCCGCTTTCGCTGGAGATCTTCAACGACCGCTTCCGCGCGATCTCCTCGCGCCTTGTCGCGCAGGATGGGCACCGCTCGCTCGAATATGTCCGCGATGCCGCCCGGCGCCTGCTGGACCAGCCGACTACGATGCCCGCGCCGCAGCCACCGCTCGGGGCCGAATTCGTCGAGTTCACCGCCACCGGCGAGGATGTGGCGCGGCTCGGCCAGACGTTCCACACCCTCGGTTTTGCGCATGGCGGCACTCATCGGACCAAGAAGGTGACGCGCTGGCGGCAGGGCAACGTCAACCTCGTCATCAACGCCGAGCCCAAGGGCTTCGCCAAGTCCTACCGCATCGTTCACGGCACCTCGATCTGCGCGATCGGCGTGCGGGTGAAGGATGCCGCTGCCGTCATGGCTCGCGCCGCCGCGCTCGGCATCCGCGCCTATAGCCCCGAGGGGCGCCCCGGCCGCATGGCCATGCCCGCGCTGCGCGGCGTCGGCGGCAGTCTTGTCTACCTCGTCGAGGACGACGGCGCCGAAGCGCTCTGGGCGCGAGAGTTCGAGGCGGTGCCGGTCGAGGATCTCACCGACGATGCCGGCGCGCGCGCGATCGACCATCTCGCCGCCGTGGTCCACAACGACGAGTTCCTGTCCTGGCAGCTCTACTGGCGCGCGCTGTTCGGCCTCGAAGGGCGCGACGCCAACGACGTGATCGACCCCTCTGGCCTCGTCCATAGCCAGGCGCTGCAATCGCCGGATGGCAAGTTCCGTCTTACTCTGAATGCCTCGGACGCACGCGAGACGCTCTCCTCGCGCTTCCTGGCGCAGGGCATGGGCGGCGGTTTCCAGCACGTTGCGCTGGCCAGCGACAACCTGCTCGCCACGGCCTCGGTCGTCCGCGCGCGCGGCGCGGCGATGCTCGACATCCCGGCGAACTACTACGACGATCTCGTCGCGCGCTTCGGCTTCGACGGCAAGGTTGCGGCGCGGCTGGAAGAGGCCGGGGCGCTCTACGACGAGGACGGCGCGGGCAACGCCTATCGCCAGCTTTACAGCCGGGCGTTCGACAAGCTGTTCTTCTTCGAGTTCGTCGAGAGGGGCGGGACTTACGCGGGTTACGGCGCGCCGAATGCCGGGATCAGGCTGGCGGCGCAGAACCGGTTCCGGGAAGTGGAAGACGTGGTCGAGTAGGAAAAAGGGAAGATCCGGGGGATGGTCCCCCGGACCCTCGGAATGTCGACCTTGCGCGTGACGCGGTTGGATCGCGGTGCCGCCCGGGTATCTTGGTCCTCATCGCTCTTCTGCGGTGGAGAAGATTCTGGCCCGTTTCGCGGCAATGGCGACGGTTTCGCCGACGGCGGGCGGGGTGTCGTGGGAGTCGACGTCGATCTCGACGATCGTTCCCGTTTCGTGGAGGCGGCCTTCCACGCGCCACGAGCCGCCCTTGCGGAACACGTTGTCGACGATCACCCGGTCGCGGCCTTCGGCGACGATCTCGATGTCGTGCGGGCGGATGTGGCGGCCATCGGGCAGGCGGTTGGTCTCGCCCACGAAGTGGGACACGAAGGCCGTGGCCGGTTCCATGTAGACCTGCTCGGGCGTGCCGATCTGGTCGATGCGGCCATGGTCCATCACCACCACCCGGTCGGCGAGTTCGAGCGCCTCTTCCTGGTCGTGGGTGACGAAGATCGAGGTCAGGCCCATCTGCTTGTGCAGGTCGCGCAGCCAGCGGCGCAGGTCCTTGCGGACTTTGGCGTCGAGCGCGCCGAAGGGTTCGTCGAGCAGCAGCAGGCTCGGTTCGATGGCGAGTGCGCGGGCCAGCGCGACACGCTGGCGCTGGCCGCCCGAGAGCTGGCCGGGGTAGCGATCTCCGAGGCCTTCCAGCTGGACCACCCGCAGCAGTTCCTGCGCGCGCGCCTTGATCTCGGCCTTGGGCGGGCGATTGCGGGCCTTGCGCACGGTGAGGCCGAAGGCGATGTTGTCGGCCACGGTCATGTGGCGGAACAGCGCATATTGCTGGAACACGAAGCCGACGTTGCGCTTGCCGACCGGGATGTCGGACACGTCTTCGCCATTGAAATGGACGTGGCCCTCGTCCTGGAATTCGAGGCCGGCGATGATGCGCAGCAGTGTCGTCTTCCCCGAGCCGGACGGGCCGAGCAGGGCGATGAACTCGCCGGGCTGGATTTCCAGGTCGATGCCGTGGAGCGCGGGGTAGTTGCCGAAGCGCTTGGTGATGTTTTCTACGCGGATCAATGTCTTGCTCCCGAGTGAAGGTCGAAGCGCCATTCGAGCACGGTCTTGAGGACGAGAGTGACGAGGGCGAGGGCGGCCAGCAGCGAGGCCACCGCGAAAGCGCCGACGAAGTCGTATTCGTTGTAGAGGATCTCGACGTGGAGCGGCATCGTGTTGGTCTCGCCGCGAATGTGGCCGGAGACGACCGAGACCGCGCCGAACTCGCCCATGGCACGGGCGTTGCAGAGCAGCACGCCGTAAAGCAGCCCCCAGCGGATGTTCGGCAGGGTGACGTGCCAGAAGGTCTGCCAGCCATTAGCGCCCAGCGATACCGCGGCTTCCTCGTCCTCCTTGCCCTGTTCCATCATCAGCGGGATCAGCTCGCGGGCGACGAAGGGGAACGTGATGAAGACGGTGGCGAGGATGATGCCCGGCACCGCGAAGATGATCTTGACGCCATGCGCGGAGAGCCACGGTCCCAGCAGGCCCTGCGCGCCGAACAGCAGCACGAAGATCAGGCCCGAGACCACCGGCGAGACCGAGAAGGGCAGGTCGATCAGCGTCAGCAGCAGGTTCTTGCCGGGGAAGCTGAACTTGGTGATCGCCCAGCTTGCGGCAAGGCCGAAGACCATGTTGAGCGGCACACTGATCGCGGCGATGATCAGCGTCAGGCGGATCGCCGAGAAGGCATCCGGATTGGCAACCGCGTCGAGGAACGGGCCGATGCCCTGCTTCAGGGCTTCGCTGAACACCGCGATCAGCGGCAGCATCAGGAAGAACGCCAGAAAGGCGAGCGCGAGGGTGATGAGCAGGACCTGCGCGATCCGGCTTTCCGTACCCGGTGTGATCTTGCGGGTTTTCCGGGTCATGCGCCGAGCCTCTTGCGACGGATGGACTGGACGGCGTTGAGCGTGAACAGCACGGCGAAGGACACCAGCATCATGACCATCGCGATCGCGGTGGCGCCGTCGTAGTTGTACTGTTCGAGCTGGGTGACGATCAGCAGCGGCGCGATCTCGGTGCGGCCGGGCATGTTGCCCGAGATGAAGATCACCGAGCCATATTCGCCGACGCCGCGGGCGAAGGCCAGTGCGAAGCCGGTGAACAGCGCGGGCAGGATCGCCGGGAAGATCACCCGCGCGAAAGTCTGTGCGCGGCCCGCGCCGAGCGTCGCGGCGGCTTCCTCCACGTCCTTGCCGAGATCGGCGAGCACCGGCTCCACCGAGCGCACCACGAAGGGCAGGCCGATGAAGACGAGCGCCACGGTGATGCCGATCGGGGTGAAGGCGACCTTGATGCCCAGCGGGTCAAGGTACTGACCCACCCAGCCGCTCGGCGCGTAGAGCGCGGTGAGCGCGATGCCGGCAACGGCGGTGGGCAGTGCGAAAGGCAGGTCCACCAGCGCCGAGATCACCCGCTTGCCGGGAAAGGCATAGCGCACCAGCACCCAGGCGACGAGCAGGCCGAACACCGCATTCACGAAGGCGGCGGCCAGCGCCGTGCCGAAGCTCAGGCGATAGGCGGTGAGGGCGCGCTCCGAAAAGCCGACCTCCACGAAAGCCTGCCAGCCCATTCCCGCCGACTTGATGAACAGCATGGAGAGCGGGATAAGCACGATCAGGGAAAGCCAGGCCAGGCTGAACCCGAAGGTCAGCCCGAAGCCCGGCAGCACGGAGGGCGCACGCCATGTGGTCTTGCGCGTCGTCATGGATGGCATCTGCAGTGGCCTGCTCGATCTTGGCGCGGGGCGCGGTTTACTTCTTGGTGTAGATGCGGTCGAACACGCCGCCGTCGTCGAAGTAGGTCTTCTGCGCCTTGGTCCAGCCGCCGAAATCCTTGTCGATGGTGGTGAGGTTCAGCTTGGGGAACTGGCTGGCGAACTGCTCGGCGATCTTGGGATCGCTTGGGCGGTAGAAGTTGCGGGCGATCGCGACCTGGGCTTCGGGGGTATAGAGATATTCGAGGTAGGCCTTGGAAACCGCCTCGGTGCCGTGCTTCTTCGCATTGGCCGCGACTACGGCGACCGGCGGTTCGGCAAGGATCGAGATCGAGGGTACGACGATCTCGAACTTGCCCGCGCCCAGCTTCTTCTCGGCCAGCAGTGCCTCGTTCTCCCAGGCGAGCAGGACATCGCCGATGCCGCGTTCCACGAAAGTGGTGGTGGCGCCGCGCGCGCCGCTGTCGAGCACGGGAACCTGGCCGAAGAGGCGCTTCACGTAAGTTTCCGCCGCCGCGTCCGATCCACCCGCCTTGCGGCCATAGGCCCAGGCGGCGAGGAAGTTCCAGCGCGCGCCGCCGCTGGTCTTGGGGTTCGGGGTGATGACCTGTACGCCCGGCTTCACCAGGTCGTTCCAGTCATGGATGCCCTTGGGATTGCCCTTGCGAACGAGGAACACGATCGTCGAGGTATAGGGCGAGCTGTTGTCGGGCAGGGCCTTCTGCCAGTCGGCGGGGAGCAGCTTCGCTTTGCTGGCGATCACGTCGATATCGTAGGCCAGCGCCAGCGTGGCGACATCAGCTTCGAGACCGTCAATAATCGCGCGGCTCTGCTTGCCCGAGCCGCCGTGGCTCATGCGGAACGTCACGTCCTGCCCGGTCTTCTTCTTCCAGTAGGCGGCGAAGGCCGGGTTCACGGCCTGATAGAGTTCACGCGTCGGATCATAGGAGACATTGGTGATCTCGACCGAATTGCCCGACTTTCCGCTCGAGCATCCCGCAAGCGAGACCGCCAGCGCGCTTGCGGCGGCCATCGATAGGAACAGGCGGCGATTGAGGATTCCGGCATTCATCGTGTCATGTCTCCCGTGGATGGCTAATGCCTAAACTCAATCGATTTTGTTGACATTAAATATGTAATTGCAAGGCCGCAAGCATACCTTTTGGCGAAAGGCCGATACCCCGGTTCGTCTTACCTTTGGGGCGCGTTGCAGGCGGTGATCCGGGGCGATTCCGATATTCGCGGCTGCATTTTCAAAAGGATAATGGTCCATCCGCTGAGGCAGTTCCATCCTCCAAAGGGGGCAGCAATCTATTGTCACGTAAAGAATCGTCGTGTTCAAGCGCGATGCGATCCGGCGGAATCAAGTTCGAAGCGATCGGTGGTTGGCGGTTCACTTTCAACTCCGGGTTGAAAGATATTCGCCTCGATGAAGGATTATCGAACGATGAAGAGGGCTGCATAGAACCGCCTGATTTTCAGTCTATTTTGCTCCGGAGCTCTCCATGAACAAGACCGTCTCGATCGCTGCCATTGCCCTTGCCGCCGCCACGCTGGTCGGCGCTCCCTCGCTTCTCGTTGCGCAGGCTTCGGTCGCGCCCGAAGCGGTCCAGGCCGGGACGTACAAGGTCGAGAGCAACCACACGCTTGCGCAGTTCGGTGTCAACCATTTCGGTTTCAACGATTTCTTCGGCACGATCCCCGGTGCCACCGGCTCGCTGGTGCTGAACCCGAAGGCGCTGGACAAGTCCAGGCTCGACGTTTCGCTGCCCGTTTCGCGCATTTCCACTACGAATGCGACGCTCGACAGCGAACTGGTCGGCGCCGACTGGTTCGACGCCGCGACCTATCCGACGATCCGTTTCGTCTCGCAGAAAGTGGAGCAGACCGGCCCGCGCACCGCGCGCATTTCCGGCACGGTGACGATGCACGGCGTCAGCAAGCCGATGGTGCTGGACGCGACCTTCGGCGGCGCGGGCGTAAACCCGATGGACAAGGCCTATACGGTGGGATTCCGCGCCACCGGTTCGCTCAAGCGCTCGGAATTCGGCGTTTCCAAGTACGTCCCGGCGGTCAGCGATGAAGTGCAGATCCGCATCACCGCCGCGTTCGAAAAGGTGAACTGAGGGTTGTAGAACCTGCCAAGGGAGACCTTTCGAAGGTCTCCCTTGGCAGGTTGGGCCGATGCCGTCACATGCGGCCGGTGCGGCAGCTTTCATAGAGGAACCAGGCGCGGCGTTCGCTCTCGTCGATCCAGACCTCGATGAGGCTGGCCGTGGCGATATCGCCGTACTCGTCGCAAAGGGCATGGACGGCGCGCATTTCCGCCACGAGTTGCTTGTTGTCGCCATGCAGTTCGGCGAGCATGCCCTGCGGATCGACATAGTCGGCATTGTTGTCCAGCAGGCGCTGGTGGCTTGAAATGTCCGAGATCGAGCGGATCGTGATGCCGCCCAGCTTGCGGGCGCGCTCGGCGATGGGATCGGTCATCGCGAAGATCTGATCGCCCTGCTCGTCGAGCAGCAGGTGATAGTCGCGGAAGTTCGGGCCGCTCATGTGCCAGTGGAAGTTCTTGGTCTTCAGGTAGAGCGCGAAGACGTCGGCGAGCAGGGCCTTGAGGCCGCCGGAAATGTCGCGGGTGGCGTCCGCGCCGAGGTCGGTGGGCGTGCCGAGCTGGCGCTGGGCGGGCGAGATGATGGATTGATCGGACATCGATTGCTCCGGGAGGATAGCGGCGACCCGATGCCGCCACGCTCCATCAGGTAGTCACGGTGCGGCGCTGCACCCAGCTAGACCAAAGTATGGCGTCCACTGTCCTCTGCGATGAGGCGATCGTCAGGCGCGGCGGGGCCTTGGCCGCTGGTGCATCATGGGCTAGGCGCCTCTCAGGAGAACAGGAATGGCGCTATCCACCCGCGCAACGAAGATGCTCGAACAGGCCGGCGTGGGCTTCGACCTTCATGCCTACGACTACGACCCTTCCGCCGAGAGCATCGGGCTTGCGGCGGCGGCAGCGATCGGAGCGGATCCGGGGCAGGTGTTCAAGACGCTGATGGTCCTCGCCGACGGCAAGTCCGCCTGCGTCATTGCCCCCAGCAGCGGCGAAGTCTCGATGAAGAAAGCCGCTGCCGCCTTAGGCGCGAAGAGCGCGGCCATGATGAAGCCCGCCGATGCCGAGCGGCTGACCGGCTACAAGATCGGCGGCATCAGCCCCTTCGGGCAGATGCGGAAAGTCCCGGTCGTGATCGACGAGACGGCGATCCGTTGGGATGCGATCTACATCAACGGGGGGCAGCGCGGCTTGCAGGTCAGGTTGACCGGAGAGGATGCCCGGCAGGCCCTCGACGCGAAATTCGCCGATATCTCAAGCTAGCCGCTCGATCGCGAGCTACGACACGACTGCCCGACCTCAGGCTTCGGCGTTATCGAAGACGTAGCCGAAGGATCGTACCGTGCGGGGCAGGTGCGGCACCTGCATCGAGCGCAGCTTGCGGCGAAGGCGGCTGACCCAGGAATCCACGGTGCGCTCGTCGCAGACGTCCACGCTTTTGCCGAGTACCCCGATCAGTTCCCCGCGGGTGAACACCCGGTTGGGATTGCGGGCGAAGTGGTTGAGCAGGCGCTGTTCGTTCGATTGCAGCGGTACGACCAGCCCCTTGTAGCGTGTCAGGTGCGAGTCGGGCTGGATCGTGAGTTCGCCGATCTGGATCGCCGGCGCTTCCTTGCGGGCGGCGGCGGTCGGCTGGTAGATTCGCAGCCGTTGGACCAATGAGGTCGGGGTGAGGGGGCCGACAAGGTAGTCGTTCGCCCCGGCATCGAGCGCGCGGGCCTGCGCTCTCGGGTCGGCTTCGGGCAGCACCATGGTAACGTGCAGGGGGTGATCGTTGATGCGATCCTGCAACAGGCCGCAGAGCTGAAGTCCCGACATTTCGGGCAGTATCCAGTCCACGAAGACCCAGGTCGGCGCCTTGGCGGCGCGCATGCAGAGATCGGTCGCATTCATCACTTCCACTTCGAAGGAGAGGAAGGCGTCGCGAACGGCGCTGATATGGGCAAGCTCGCCCGATGTCAGCACGATGTCTCCGGATTTGATCATTGTCTCCACCATTTCGGCACGAACGATCAGGTCACATAGTACCCCATTCGATGCCATGCACATGTCAAATTTGTCATGTTTGCCCTGCCACAATTGCGTCAAGAAAATTACAAAAAAGCAACACGGATGTGACGCGGGCCACGCCTAGTGAGCCTCCCTGTCGCCCCGCCGGGCGATCCCCTTGCCGCGACTGCAAGGAGGAAAGCCTAGCATTCCAGGGAGTTTTCGCATGATTCGCCACGCCATCCGTCTGGCGGCCACTTGCAGCATCGTTGCGTTGAGCCAGGCCCCGGTCGCCGCTTTCGCTGACGAAGCAGCAATAAATGCAGCAGCTGCCGACAGCGGTGAATCCGCGCCGATCATCGTCACCGCCACCAAGCGCGAGACCGATCTCCAGAAGACCCCGATCGCCATCGCCGTCATCGGCAGCGCCGATATCGAGAAGCAGCACGTCCAGAGCCTGATCGATCTCGCCAGCGGCAGCGTCCCCTCGCTGCGCGTGGCCACCTTTGAAGCGCGCCAGTCGGCCCTCACGGTCGGCATTCGCGGCATCGTGCCGTTCGATGCCAACCAGACTGCGCGCGACCAGGGCGTCGGTGTCTACCTCGACGGCGTCTACCTCGGTCGCCAGCAGGGCCTGAACGCCGCGCTGTTCGACGTGCAGCGCATCGAAGTCCTGCGCGGTCCGCAGGGCACGCTGTTCGGTCGCAACACCGAAGGCGGCGCGCTGTCGATCGTCACCAAGGCACCGACCGGCCAGTTCGGCGGCCGCGTGGAAGCGGGTATCGGCAACTACGGCCAGCGCACTGGCGAAGCCCACATCGACCTGCCCGAGTTCCACAACATCTCGATCAAGGTCGACGGCGTCTACCAGCACCAGGACGCCACTACCAAGAACCCGCTCGCGGGCCAGACCGGCTTCAACTACTACGACCGCGTCGGCGGTCGCATCCAGGCCCAGTGGAAGCCGGTCGAAGGCTTCACGGCGAACATCTCGTTCGACAAGTCGCGCGACGACAATACGCCGATGTACAGCCAGCTCATCAACTACAACCCCAAGGGTCTGCGGGTCGCGACCCTCGCGCAGATCGCCGCGAACGGCGGCAAGCTGCCGAGCGGCACGATCGCGCCGCTTTCCCCGCTGGTCCATGTCAGCGGCGACAAGCGCATGAAGACCGCCGACATCGGCGTGCCGCAGCAGCCGAGCGTGGACCGCACGCAGGGTGTGATGGGCAACCTGAGCTACGATCTCAGCCCCGATCTGACGATCCGCTCGATCACCGCATGGCGTCAGGTCGATACCGACCAGTATGACAACTCGGGCGGCGCCCACCGCACCGTATTCCTGCCGAACACCAAGTTCAGCCGCTACTCGCTGTCGTTCCTCGACCAGCACCAGTTCAGCCAGGAACTCCAGCTTGTCGGCAGTCTGCCGCAGGTCGATTTCGTGGCCGGAGCCTATTACTATAATGAGCATGCCAGCGAATATGCGGCCACGCCCAGCTCCAACCTCTGGAATTCGGACGGCACCGGCTACACCACGCTCAGTCCCAATGTCACCGGCAAGGTGAATTCGAACAATCAGGGCTGGGCCGACGACTCCCTGTTCCTCCAGCGCAACAGCCGCGCCAAGGCGCAGAGTATCGCCGCCTTCGCCCAGGCCACGTATACGCCTGCCGGTCTCGACCAGGTCCACCTGACGGCTGGGGGTCGCTATACCCACGACAAGCGCGACGGCTTGCTGGACATCGTCAACGGCGCCACGGTGAATTATGGCTTCCGCTATCGCAAGGACCGCTTCGACCCGATGGTCACTCTGGCCTGGGACGCGACGGACGACGTGAACCTCTACGCCAAGTATGCGACCGGATACCGCGCCGGCGGCGCCAACGACCGTTCGCAGACTTTCGACGCCTTCGGCCCGGAAACGGTGAAGTCCTATGAAGTCGGCGCGAAGATGATGTTCCTCGACCGCAAGGTTCGCCTGAACCTGGCGGGCTACATCATGGATCGTGACGGCACGCAGGTCGATTTCGACAACGTCAACACCGATCCGAGCAGCCCCTACTTCAACCTGCACACGCAGGAGACGCTGAATGCGCCGGGCACCACCAAGATCCGCGGCATCGAGGCGGAACTGAACGTCCACCCGACGAGCAACCTGACCTTCGGCGCCTCTTACGCCTATACTTATACCCGCGTTCCCAAGACGCTGAACCCGTTCCTCAGCACGGCGGCCAATCCGGTCTACCAGAACGTCTTCATCGTCTACACGCCGCCCCATGCGGCCTCGGGCTTCATCGATTACTCGGTGCCGGTGGGCAGCGGCGACGAGAGCGTGCAGTTCCACCTCGACGCGGCCTATTCCGACCGCCAGTACAGCTTCGAGGATGAGAACGTGAAGGCGCAGAGCAGCTTCATCGTCAACGGCCGTATCGCCCTGGCCGATATCCCGATGAGCGATGCCGGAACGTCCCTGACCGTCTCGGTCTGGAGCCGCAACCTGCTCAACGAGACGCATATCTATCGTCTCTCGAATGCCAATGCGAGCACGCTGGGTGCCTATGGAAACTTCAACCCGCCGCGCACTTTCGGCGTGGAGGGCGTTGTTCACTTCTGACTTTGATTTCCGGCGGAGTCTTTCCTGCAAGGCCCGCCGGCAGGTTCCTGCCTGAATGCTGCACGCGGCGAGACTCCGGTCCCGCCGCGTGCTCTTTTATCACGCCGGGATCAGCGGCACTTCACGCCGCCGCGATCGATCTGACGACCCAGCAGGGCGCCGCCCGCGCCGCCGGCCAAGGTGCCTAGGGTGTTGCCGCCGACTAGCTTGGCGAGCAGCGCACCGCCCACCGCGCCGACAACGAGGCCGGTGGTGCCGTCCGAGCGGCGGCAATAGGCGCGTCCGTCCTTGCCGCGATAGATGCGGTCGTTGCGGCTCAGGCGGCGATCCTTGTAGTTGCCCTTGTGATAGCTGCGCGAGGGTTCCCAGTTGCGGTCGTTGTCACGCCAGGCATGGGCCGAACGGTCGTTGTGGTCGCCCGGACGCGCTTCCGCGGGCAGGGTGATGGTCGCCGAAGCGACGGCGATGAGGGCGCCGAGGCCGATTGCACGTTTGAACATCTTGATGGACCTTCCAGTGAGGTTGAGAAAAGAATGAGCGAGCGGGTTTCCGCTGCGAGCAAGTCTTCTCAACGAGTTGCGGACTTAACGGTTCCTGAAACCGTATCGGGCGGTGGACGGCGGGCCGCCGATATGGCAGCGAGCCGCGATCATCGATGCGTTTTTTCCGTTGCCGTCTTCGGAGCGGCTCAAGAGACTGCATCCGCACATTTCTGAACGGGGTTTCATGGCAAAGGAAAATGGCAGTGCGCGTGCGGGATCGCCGCTCGAACTGACCTTGCGCGGGGTGCTGCTGGGCGGGGTGATCACGCTGCTGTTCACGGCGGCCAACGTTTATCTCGGTCTCAAGGTCGGCCTGACATTCGCGACCTCGATCCCGGCGGCGGTGATCTCGATGGCGATCCTGCGCGGGTTCAAGGACTCGACGATCTTCGAGAACAATATCGTCCAGACCGTCGCCAGCGCGGCCGGAACCCTGGCGGCGATCATCTTCGTGTTGCCGGGCTTGGTCATGATCGGCTGGTGGCAGGGCTTTCCCTACTGGACCACGGCGGCGATCACCGGCACCGGCGGCATCCTCGGCGTGCTGTTCTCGGTGCCGCTGCGCCGCGCATTGGTGATCGACACCCCGCTGCCCTATCCCGAAGGCCACGCCGCTGCCGAAGTCCTGCGCGTCGGCTCGGAATCGCGCGAGGGCGCGGCGGAGAGCGCCAAGGGCCTGTCGGTGCTGCTATGGAACGCCCTGGCCTCGGCCGGGTTCGCCATTCTCACGCAGACGCGGCTGGCGGTGGCCGAAGCCTCGGTCTGGTTCCGTGCTGGGCCGGGCGCGACCGGGATTTCCGGCGGCCTGTCCTTTGCGCTCATGGGCGTCGGCCATCTCGTCGGCATTTCCGTGGGCATGGCGATGTTCCTCGGCCTCGTCGTCGGCTGGTGGGTGCTCCTGCCGATCCTGACCGCGCAGAACCCGCTGCCGGGCGGCGTGGAAGTCTGGGCGACGAGCGTGTTTGCCGACAATGTCCGCTTCTTCGGCGCGGGCGTGATCGGCGTGGCGGCGGTCTGGACCCTGCTGCGCATTGCCGGGCCGGTGATCGGCGGGGTACGCTCCGCCATGGCCGCCAGCCGGGCGCGCCAATCCGGCGCGACCCTGGCGGTCGAGGAGCAGGACCTGCCGATCTCGATCGTCTTCATCGGCACCCTGGCCATGCTGGTGCCGATCGCGATTTTGCTCTGGAGTGTCGTCGGCAGCGGCCCGCTGGCCGGATCGGAAATGCTGCTGATCTCCGGCGCGCTGCTGTTCATTCTCGTGATCGGCCTGCTGATCGCCGCTGTCTGCGGCTATATGGCGGGCCTGATCGGGGCTTCCAATTCCCCGGTCTCGGGCATCGGCATCCTTTCCGTGGTCGCTGCCTCGCTCATGCTGGTCGGCCTGTTCGGCCGTGACCAGCCGCCGGGAACGACCGACGCGCTGGTCGCTTATGCCCTGATCGTCACCGGCATCGTCTTCGGTGTGGCGACGATCTCCAACGACAATCTCCAGGACCTCAAGACCGGTCAGCTCATCGGCGCGACGCCGTGGAAGCAGCAGGTGGCGCTGGTGATCGGCGTGGTCTTCGGCTCGCTGGTGATCCCGCCGGTGCTCGACCTGCTGAACACCGCCTTCGGCTTCGCCGGAGCGGCCAATGCTGGCCCCAACGCGCTTCCCGCCCCGCAGGCCGCGCTGATCTCGACGCTGGCCAAGGGCGTGCTGGGCGGCAATCTCAACTGGACGATGATCGGCTGGGGCGCCGCAGCCGGCGTCGCCTTCATCGTGCTCGACGAAGTGCTGGGGCTGATGGGCCGCCTGCGCCTGCCGCCGCTCGGCATCGGGATCGGCATCTACCTGCCGATGAGCGTGATCCTGCCGACCGTGATCGGCGCGGTGCTCGGTTTCTTCTACGACCGCTGGGCCTCGAAGCAGCGCGATCCCGAGTTCGCCGAGCGCATGGGCGTGCTGACCGCCACCGGCCTGATCGTGGGCGAAAGCCTCTGGGGCGTGACGTTTGCAGGTATCGTCGCCGCTTCGGGCAGTGATGCGCCGCTGGCCTTGGTCGGCGACGGTTTTGCCGGTCCCGCCCTCGTGGGCGGCACGGTGCTGTTCTTTGTGCTCGTCCATGTCCTCTACCGACGCACGCGCCAGTTGGTAGTCGCTGACTAACCGGCTGCACCCCGGCATTCTGCCGAATGCCGGGGCCGTCCTCGACGGTTCCGATAAAAGCATCTTTCTGTAATCAAACGATATCGCGAATCCTTCTGGAAAGCGCGCAGATCACGTGTGGCCGGATTGCTTTTCGATGCCGCGTCGCATTCGATTGCATCAAATAAAGGCGTCTCATAAATCTCTAAATTGAATGCGGAAGTCGTAAGAACTGCATCCATTCTGAAGGTTTATTTTGGGGCCGTAATGAACCTATAATAAGCGCCGTCAGGTTCATGGCAAGTCTGCTGCTGCACGATCCTCTGCTTTGAAAATAAACAATAAATAGCAAGTTTTTGGCAGTGCATTCGCCTTGCACCACGCTTTTTAAAGCGGTGGCATACCCGTTCGGCGCAGCGTCGCGCTGGTCAGGCGAGCGATATCCGCGACCAACCGTTTCAATTGCGCGGGATACATCGGTCTCGGAGTCTCGTTGCACCCCGTAACTGGGTGGAAACGCAAAAGTTATTCGCCTTATATGATGGGTGTGTAGACGTATCGATGAAACTGCCGGGGCTTGCATGTTCGGTGAAGAAGTCTCCTGTCTCCCGCTGGCATGCTGTTTGTTTGTTAGTTTAGTAAAATAACAGCGTTGTTATAGTTCTCCCCGATCGCAGTCCATTCGATACGCCGACAACCGGATGCGTCGCCTCATGGCGAGGCTCATGTTGGGAGGTACGAGATGGACAAGCGGGTCGAGATCGTGGATCGCGGAAGCAAGACTGCCAAGGCTTCGGTCGCCGGCAGCGGGGAAACCCGGATACCGGTTCCGATTGACTCGAATATCCGGATCGACGCGCCTCCGAACTCGGTTGCCTCGATGGTTCGCGAAGGCGACGACCTGATCCTGAAGTTCGCGGACGGATCGAGCATCCGTCTGGAAGGCTACTTCGCCTGCCAGCCCGAGGATCTCGGCCAGTTGAACCTGCATGATCCGTCAAGCGGCGCGCAATGGCTCGTCAACCTGAGCGATACAGCATGCGTCGCGCCCGGCGATGTATCGAGCGAGGCACTCAGTTACGATTTTGCGCCGCTCGATGGCGCCTCGGCCACGGCCGGAACTGCGGCGGCAGGTGCGGCCGGTGGCGGTTTCAGCAACGGGTTGCTGATCGGCCTTGGGGCACTCGGCCTGGGAGGCGGCATTGCCGCAGCCGCTAGCGGGGGTGGTGGCGGCGGCAGACGCGGAGGTTCCGGAACCCCTCCGGACACGACTCCTCCTTCCGCCCCGGTCGTAACGGGCGCGACCGACGACGTGGCGCCGGTAACCGGTGCGATTGCGGCAGGGGGCTCGACCAACGATCCCACGCCGACTTTCAGCGGGACGGCCGAGGCAGGCTCGGTCGTGGCCGTGTTCGACAACGGAACGCAGATCGGCACTGTGACGGTGGGGGCCAGCGGCAGCTGGACTTTCACGCCGACGCCGCCGCTGGGTGACGGTCCGCATAGCCTGACGTTCCAGGCGACCGATGCTGCCGGAAACAAGGGCGCGGCATCGGCCCCCTTCACGTTCACGGTCGATACGGCGGCGCCGGAGGCTCCGCTCGTGACGGGCGCGACCGACGACGTGGCGCCGGTAACGGGAGCGCTCATGGCGGGCGGCTCGACCAACGATCCCACACCGACGTTCAGCGGAACGGCGGAACCCGGCTCGGTGGTGACGGTGTTCGACAACGGCACTCAGATCGGCACCGCGACGGTGGCCGCCAACGGCAATTGGACTTTCACACCGGCATCGCCGCTGGGCGATGGACCACATAGTCTGACCTTCACCGCGACGGATGCGTCCGGCAATCAGGGCACGGCTTCGGCGCCCTTTGCCTTCACGGTGGACACCGGCGCACCGAATGCACCGACCTTGAACCCTACCGACGGTACGACGATCTCGGGCACGGCGGAACCCGGCACGACGATCCAGGTCGACACCGACGGTGACGGTGTCCCCGACGCCACTGCCGTTGCGGGCGAAAACGGAACGTGGAGCGTCACGCTTCCCGAGCCTTTGCCGAACGGCACGGTTATCAGTGCCACGGCGACGGATACGGCGGGCAATGCGTCCACTCCCGGCAGCGCCACCGTCGACAGCAGCATCGACACCACACCCCCGGCTGCTCCGGTGGTGACAAGTGCGACCGACGATGCCGAGCCACGCGTCGGGCCGATCACGGCAGGCGGCTCGACGAACGACCCCACGCCCACGTTCAACGGGACGACCGAGCCGGGTTCGGTGGTAACAGTGTTCGACAACGGTACCCAGATCGGCACCGCGACGGTGGCCGCCAACGGCAGCTGGACGTTTACCCCAGCGCCGCCGCTGGGCGAAGGGCCGCACAACCTGACCTTCACCGCGACGGATGCTTCCGGTAACGAGGGCACGGCCTCGGCATCATTCGCCTTCACGGTGGACACCAGTCCGCCGGAAGCGCCGACGCTCAATCCCACCGACGGCACGGTTATCTCCGGGACGGCGGAACCGGGTGCGTCGATCGGCATCGATCTCGACGGAAACGGCGAACCCGACGCTTTCGCTCAGGCCGACGGCAGCGGATACTGGATTTATGTGCCGGGCAACCCGCTTCCCGACGGGGTGACGATCTCCGTCACGGCTACCGATGCAGCGGGCAACAGCACCCAGCCCGTCTCGATCGTCGTCGATGCGACGGTTCCGCTCGCGCCGGGCATCGTCGAAGTGGTGGACGATGTCGAGGGCATTACCGGCGTCGTCGCGCGGGGCGGTATCAGTAACGACGCAACGTTGACCATCAACGGTACGGCGGAGCCCGGATCGATCATCCGGGTCTACGACGGCGAGTCTCTGGTCGGCACGACGACCGCGAGCAATACCGGCTCCTGGAGCGTGACGACCGGCGCCCTTTCCGAAGGCATCCACGGCTTTTCGGTTACTGCGACGGATGCGGCCGGCCATGTCAGCGGACCATCGACGACTTACGTCGTGACGCTCGATTTCTCTCCCCCGACGCTGACGGTCAACCCTACCGACGGCGAGACTCTTTCCGGAACGACCGAACCCGGCGCTTCGGTGCTGGTCGATATCGATGGGGACGGCAATGCCGATCTGACGGCGACGGTAGCGCCGAATGGCGCCTGGGTGGTGAACTTCCCGTCGCCGCTCGAAAACGGCGCGGTGGTGAACGTGGTGGCGGTCGATCCGGCGGGCAATGCCACGGCGCCTTCGCCGGTCACGGTCGATACCTCGATCGATGCCTCGCTGCCATCGGAGCCGGTCGTGGGTTCGGTCACCGACGGGGTCGACCCCGTGGAGGGCGCGCTGACGAACGGCGATGCCACCAACGATCCGCAGCCTTTGCTGAGCGGCACCGCCGAGCCGGGATCGACCGTGACGATCTACAATAACGGCATCCAGATCGGCACGGCCAGTGTGAGCGGAACGGGGGCTTGGACCTTCCGTATTCCCGCGCCGCTGGAGGACGGTCCGCACAGCCTGACCACCACCACGACGGGCACGAATGGCAATGTCAGCCTGCCGTCGCCCGCTTTCGAACTGACCGTCGATACCCAGCCTCCTGCTGCCCCCGTCGTCAACTCTTCCAATGGCGAGACGATTTCCGGCACGGCCGAGCCGGGCACGACGGTCAGCATCAATATCGGCGGGGTCATCGAAACGGCGCAAGTGAACGAGAGCGGCGCCTGGAGCGTTACGCCCGCCTCGCCGCTTCCCAGTGGTCCTATTCAGGTGACGGCGATCGACGCCGCGGGGAATGTGTCCGGCCCGACCAATGCCGCGATCGATGCGGACGCGCCGCCCGCGCCCGCGATCGGGGTTGTCTTCGATGACGTGGGGCCGAAGCAGATACCCATTGTCAGCGGTGCGCCGACCGATGATGCGCGACCGGTCTTTACCGGCACTGCGGAGGCCAATGCGGTCATCCGGATCTACGAAGGGACGACGCTGCTGGGGACGGCCGTCGCGAACGGTAATGGGGAATGGTCCGTCACCCCGGATGCGCCGCTATCCGAGGGCAGCCACAACCTGACGATCACCGCGACCGATGCAGTGGGCAACGAGAGCGACCCGACGCAGTTCCAGCTCGTCGTTGATACCCAGGTGCCGGATGCTCCCTCTATCACGCTGGTTGCAGACAATGCCGGACCGGAGAGCGGCAACGTCGGCCCCGGCGGCTTCACCGACGATCCGCGACCGGTGCTGACCGGTACGGCCGAGCCGGACTCCGTCGTCTCGATCTACAGCAACGACGTCCTTCTCGGAACCGCGGATACGAATGGTCTCGGGATCTGGACTTTCACGCCCGACGCGGACCTTCCGCAAGGCAGCAACAGTTTCCTGATCGTCGCAACCGATGCAGCGGGCAACGTCAGTGCGCCTTCCGTGCCTTATCAGGTTACGGTTGATGCGGACGGTCCGACGCAGCCGGTGATCGTATCGGGGTTCGACGATGTCGGCCTGGTCCAGGGCACTTTCGCAAGCGGGGCGTCGAGCGACGATACCTTGCCCGTCCTGACCGGCACGGCCGATCCCAATGCAGTCGTCTCGATCTCCATAGGCGGAGTTCCGGTTACGACGGTTACGGCGGATATCTTTGGAAACTGGACGTTCACGCCGAGCCAGGCGCTGGTGAACGGCACTTACATCTTCACCGCCAGCGTCACCAATCCCGCCGGTGTGACGGCGCTTTCGGCGCCGTTCCAACTGACGGTGACGACGCAAGGCCCGGCGGCCCCCTCGATCAGCGCGGCTGAAGACGGAACGGGCCGCTACACCGGCCCGCTCGGCACCGAAGACTACACGGACGATGTTCTGCCGGTGCTTTCGGGAACGGCGGCTATCGGCAGTACCGTGACCATCCTCGACAATGGCGTTGCCATCGGCACGGCGGTCATGGACGGCAGCGGCGGTTGGACCTTCACGCCGCCCGGCGGTCTTTCCGAGGGACGGCACGATTTCACCGCGACCGCCACCGATGCCGTGGGCAACAGCAGTCAGGTTTCGGGCGTATTCACGCTGTTCGTGGATACCAAAGCGCCCGACGCGCCAATCGTGGAGCCAAGCGCTGGCACGATCCTGACCGGAACCGCCGAGGCCAACGCCCGGATCGAACTCGACTTCACCGGTGACGGCATCATCGACGATTTCACCACGGCGGACGGTGACGGGCTGTGGACCTATATCGCCATTCCGCCGCTGGCGAACGGCGTGACGGTGACGGTCGTTGCCGTGGACGAGGCGGGGAATGTCTCGGGAACCGACAGCATCGTCATCGATCTGACGCCGCCCGCCGCGCCGATCATCACCGGCGTTATCGATGCCGTCGGCGACCAGACCGGCAACGTGCCCGATGGCGGTGGCACCGACGATCCGCTGCCGGTCATTACCGGCACGGCCGAACCCGGCGCGACGGTGACGATCTACGATAACGGCGTACCGATCGGCACGGCCGAGGCTTCAACTACGGGCGCGTGGCAGTTCGAAATAACCGCGCCGCTTTCCAATACCGCTCATGTCTTCACCGCCAGCGCGGCAGATGCCCTCGGCAACGCCAGCGGCCTTTCCGAACCCTACGACGTCACGGTCGATACCGGCACGCCTAGTGCGCCCGTTATCACCGGGGTGGAGGATCACGCGGGTCTTATCCTCGGCAATGTCGGCCCCGGCGGCACCACCGACGATGCCCTGCCGACGATCAGCGGCACCTCCGATGCCAACGCCACGATCACGATCTACGACGGTACGACCGAACTGGGTACGACAGTGGCCGATGGCAACGGGTTCTGGAGCTTCACGCCAACCGCCCCATTGCCGGACAAGGCCTACGATTTGCGCGCCACGGCGACGAATGTGGCGGGCAATACCGGCGCATCCTCGAACGGCTACGAGGTGACGGTGGACACGGTGCCGCCCGCCGTGCCTTCGCTCGATAGCGTGAGCGGCAATGAGCCTGGCAATGTCGGCGCCATTATCGAGGGCGGCCTCTCCAACGATACCACGCCGTTCCTGAGCGGTACGGCCGGTGCGGACGAGGTCATCTCGATCTTCAACAACGGCGTGCTGGTCGACACGGTCACCGCAGGCCCGACCGGCGCCTGGAGCACCACGCTCAACCTTGGCGAAGGGCCACAGAGCATCACGGTGAGCGCAGCCAATGCGGCGGGCAACAGCAGCCCGACAACGGCGCCGTTCACCTTCACGATCGACGCCACCAATCCGGACGCGCCCACGGTTAATCCGACCAACGGCACCGGAACGCTGACCGGCACCGCCGAACCGGATTCGACAGTCTCGATCTCGATCGGCGGAGCGGCGGCGGTTACGGCGCCTGTCGATCAGGACGGCAACTGGAGCTATCCGCTCTCGGGCAATCCGCCCGACGGTACGCCGATCGTCGTCATCGCCATCGACCCGGCGGGGAACAGTTCGCTGCCGACAAACGTCACCGTCGATCTCGACCCGCCGGCACCGCCGCAATTGTTGACGGCAACCGACGACCAGGGTGCCGTCCTCGGCCCGATCGGCTCGGGCGACACCACCGACGACAGCCTGCCGGTTCTGACCGGCACCAGCGAGGCGAATGCCACGATCGTCATCTACGATAACGGTGGCGAGATCGGCAGGGTCCAGGCGAACGGCAGCGGGGCGTGGACGTTCACGCCTTCCGTGCCGCTTTCGGACACCTTCCACAGCCTCACGTTCGCAGCCATCGATACGGCAGGGAATCTGGGCCTGCCCGGCCCGGCATTCGAGTTCACCGTGCTCACCACCCCGCCTTCGGTGCCCAGCATCGCGACCGTCACCGATGACGACGGAACGCCGCTCGTTATCGCGAAAGGCGGCAGCACCAACGATGATACGCCCCTGCTGAGCGGCATTGCCGATCCGGGTGCGATCATCACGCTCTTCATTGATGGAATTGAGGTGGTTCCGGTCACACCCATCGTCGCCGATGCGACGACGGGTGCCTGGTCCTACTCGCCAACCCTCCTTGAGGGACCGCACAGCTTCACCGTGACCGCGACCAATGCCGCAGGCAATGAGAGCGCGCAATCTCCAGCCTACACGGTCATCGTCGATCTGACCGACCCGAATCCGCCGGTCATCAACCTGAGCGACGGCAATACCGTTACCGGAACCGGCGAAGCCGGCGCGACGATCACCCTGCTTGTGACTGGGGATAGCACACCCCATCAGACAGTGGTCAACAGCCGCGGCGAATGGAGCATCACCTTGCCTGGCCGGGCCGCAGACGGAGCAGGGCTGACTGCCATCGCCACTGACCCGGCGGGGAATGACTCGCTGCCCGGTTCCGGCTCGGTCGACTGGGACGGCGGTATTCCACAGCCGGAAGTCCCGGTCCTGATCTCGATCACCGATGCCGTCGGCGCCATCCAGGGGCCGATCGACAACAACGGCGTTACCAATGACAGGTTCCCGGCGATTACCGGCACTTCCAGCGCCAATGCACTCATCACGATATACGATGGCGCGGCTGTTATAGGTACGACGATCAGCAGTCCGGGCGGCAGCTGGAGCTTCACGCCGACCCTGCCTCTGGGCGAAACCGGACACAGCATCAGCGCCACCGCAACGGTCGGAGGGGTTGAGAGCATCAGCGGCAACACGATCGTGTTCACGGTCGACGCCACGCCTCCCGGCCAACCGATCGTTGCACCCAGCAGCGGCGCGGCACTGAGCGGCACGGCCGAGGCCAATGCCACCGTCAGCATCGATTTTGGCGCGGCGTCTGGTCCGGTCATCGTTCAGGCAGATGGGACGGGTGCCTGGAGCTATACGCCGGTGCCGCCGCTGGCCAATGGAACCGTCGTCAACGTCGTGGCGATCGATGCGGCAGGCAACCAGTCCGTCGGGGCCTCGATCGCGGTCGATGCGGCGCCCCCGGCCACGCCTTCGATCACCGGCGCGGTCGACAATGTCGGCCTGGTGCTGGGACCGATCGTCAACGGTGGCGGCACCGACGACACCACGCCGACGCTATCCGGAACGGCCGAAGTGGGATCGACGATATCGATCTACGATGGCGCCACGCTGCTTGGAACGACGACGGCGACGGACGGCACATGGACCTTCACGCCCGGTGTACTGCCGGAAGGCCCGCACAGCTTCACCGTCACGGCCGCCGACGCGCTCGGCAATGTCAGCGGCAGTTCGGCTACCTTCTCTCTGACGATCGTGACCGGCACGCCTGCTGCGCCCATCATCACCGGCGCCTTCGATGACGCGACGCCGGGTGTCGGTGCGATCACCAACGGCGGGGCGACCAACGACAGCCAGCCCACGCTCAGCGGCACCGGCTCGGTCGGAGATACCATCTCGATTTACAACGGCAGCACTTTCGTCGGTTCGACCGTCGTCGTGGCCGGCGGAACCTGGAGCCTGACGCCGAATGCGGCCCTGCTCGACGGCACTTATACGCTGACCGCAGTGGCCACCAATATCGCCGGTACGCAAGGCCCGGCATCCTCTTCGTTCATCTTCACCATCGACACCACACCGCCGGGTACGCCGGTGCTTCTCGGCGTCACGGACGATGTGGGTCCGATCCTGGGCGTGCTCGCCAGCGGTGCGGCGACAGACGATACCCTGCCGACTCTTACGGGGACGGCCGAGGGTAATGCGCTCATCTCGGTCTACGACGGCCAGACCCTGCTGGGCACCACGCTGGCCAGCGCTTCCGGCGCCTGGACCTTCACGCCGCCACTACCGCTGGGCGTCGGGGGTCATGCCCTGACCGTGACGGCAACCGATGCCCTGGGCAATCAGAGCGGGGCAACAGCGGCCTTCAACCTGACCATCGACCTCACCCCGCCAGGTGCTCCGGTCATTGTCGGGGCGCTGGACGATGTCGGCGGATCGCAAGGACCGATCGTTACTGGCGGTCTCAGCGATGACGCCCTGCCGCAGCTTTCCGGCACGGCAGAGGCAAATTCCACCGTCTTCATCTACAACAACGGCGCTCTGCTGGGTTCGGCGCTCGTCACCGGATCGGGGACGTGGACTTTCACGCCGCCTTCGCCGCTGGCGGACGGCGCGCACAGCTTCACCGCGACGGCACGCGATCCGGCAGGCAACCTGAGCGGGACGTCAGCGGCCTTCGTCGTCAATATCGATACGACGCCCCCGGTGGCTCCGGTCATCACCGCGATAACCGACGATCTCCTGCCACAAGTCGGCACGGTGGCGAGCGGCGGCGTAACCAACGATACCCAGCCGACGCTTTCCGGCACGGCGGAAGCCAATGCCTCGGTCTCGATCTATGACAACGGAAACCTGATCGGCACCGTCAACGCCGGACCGACAGGAAGCTGGACCTTTACGCCGGGCACTCTTCTGCCGGAGGGGAACCATAGCTTCACCGCCCGCGCCACGGATGCCACCGGCAATCAGGGCGCGGCATCCACGGCCTATTCCGTGCGCATCGACACGACACCGCCGGAAGCGCCGGCCATCTCCAGCGCAACCGACGATGTCGGTCGCATACAGGGACTGGTGCTGAGCGGCGGCGTGACCGACGACACCCTGCCGCTGCTGCGCGGCACCGCGGAAGCGGGCTCGACGGTGACGATCCTCTCGGGCGGAGTGGCAATCGGCACGACGCAGGCCAATGCCAGCGGGAACTGGACCTTCACCCCGCCCACGGCGCTGACGGAGGGCACTTACACCTTCACCGCAGTGGCGACCGATGCGGCGGGTAACACCGGCAGTCCCTCTGCGTCCTTCACGATAACGGTGGACCTGACCGCGCCGCCGCCCCCGGTGATTACCGGCATTACCGACGATGCCGCACCGAACCTGGGTCCTGTCTCCAATGGCGGCACCACTAACGACACCACGCCAACGCTGTCGGGCACGGCTGCGGCAAACACGGTGGTCCTGGTCTTCGATGGCTCGCTGTTGCTGGGAAGCACGACCTCGAACGCTTCGGGCATCTGGACCTTCACGCCGGGAACCGCCATAGCCAACGGCGCGCATAGCTTCACGGCGGTCACGACCGATACGGCAGGCAATGTCAGCGCGGCGTCCAACAGCTACGGCATGACCGTGGACACCGTGGCGCCGACCCAGACGGTCACGTTCACTTCACTGACCACGGATACCGGCACCCAGGGTGACTGGAGCACGCAGGACACTTCGCCGACGATCGGTGGCACGCTCAGCGCGGCGCTCGGCGTCGGTGAGCGGGTGCAAGTCCAGATCGACGGCGGGAATTGGGTCAACGTTACCGCCTCGGGTACGACATGGTTCTACGGTGCGGGCACGCTGACGGTCGGATCGCATACCGTGTTTGCCCGCGTGATCGATGCGGCGGGCAATATCGGTCCCAGTAGTTCGCAGGCCGTGGCGATTACCGCGATTCCGCAGCAGGCACCGGTGGTGCAGTCCTCGGGCACGTCGCTCCTGGGCCTGGTGGGGGTCGAGGCACTCAGCCTCATCGATCTCAAAACCCAGTCGTTGACGGCCTATGATCCGAACAACAATCTCAGGAGCGTACAGGTGCGCTATGCGCCGCTGCTGGCTCTCAGCCTCGGCGCCTATACCCTGACCGCGTCCTCCGTGCTGGCGGCCGAACTCGGTCTCCAGATCAGCATCACCAACACGGCGGGCCTGCTCGGTGTTGTCGCGCCGACCTCGACTCTGACGATCACGGCAATCGGCGGCGGCACGATCGACAACCTGGCGATCAACGAACTGCTCAATACGGTCCATTTCCAGCAGAACGTCTCGCTTCTGGGCGTGGATCTGCTGAACTCCGTATCGATCACCGCTACCGACAGCACCAACCTTTCGTCCACGGCGTCGACGGGAACCCTGCTCGATCTCAGCCTGCTGAATGCGAGCGGATCACCGAACGTCATCGAAGGGGACGGCCTGTCGAACGTGCTCAACGGTACCGCCGGGAACGACCGTCTCTACGGTCACGCTGGAAACGACACGCTGAACGGCGGCGACGGCAATGACTTCCTGCGCGGTGGCGCCGGGGCGGATACCCTGAACGGCGGGGCCGGAAACGACACTCTCGTCTACGATGCCGCCGACGTCCTGATCGATGGTGGAACCGGAACGGATACACTTCTGATCGACAGCGGCACCGGGCTGGTGCTGGACTTGGGCACAGCCACGAACATCCGAAATATCGAGGTTATCGATCTCGGCACAGGTGACAGTGGAAGGCAAATAAATCTCACGGAAGCAGGCGTTATCCGTGCGACGGAAAGTGCCCATCAGTTGACTATCAACGGTGATGGAAAAGACACCGTGAACATGACGGGCGCTGTATTTCAGGGTCAGGCACTTATAAACGGCGAGGCTTATAACCATTATTCGTTAGGTTCTACGGATATATATGTAGACCATCCGGTTATGGTGGTTGTATAAGTCTAACTCCTTTGAGTGATACAATCATAAAAGGGGTTGCATGGCATTTGCTGAGTGGAGGTTCGCCGGGGCGGTGGGTATCGCCGCCCTGGGTATCATGGGAAGCCGAGGTCACGCAGAGGATCGGAAGGAGAGGCAGGCAATAACCGCTACCGGAGAATTACCTCCGATCCGGCAGCAATTGACAGAAGCCCCCTCGGCTCCGTCGAGAGAAACAATGTCGCCCGCAGGCGGGATTGCGCAGAACGGCGAGCCGCAGGCGGGCGAACCGCTGGTTCCGCCACAACTGGATCTTTCCGATGCCGTCGTGCTCACGCTGATGCGCCACCCGGAAGTCGCGCGGGCCAATGCCGCTCTAGCGCGAGGGCGGGCAGATCTGGGGGCGGCGAAGTCGGTCTGGACGCCGCAAGTGGGCTATCAGGCCAATATCGGGCCGAACATGCTGTCAGGTCGCAACACTTCCGGCCTCAACGAGAACATGGCCGGTCCCAGCGTCTATCTCCAACAGCAAGTCTGGGATTTCGGTCGCTCGAAGGGAGAGATCCGCGCGGCTCGCTCGACAATGCGGCAGCGTCGCTACGAACTGGAATCCGTGGCCGATCAACTGGCGGAGCAGGGCGCCGTCGCTTTCCTCCGGGTCAAGCGCTACGAACTGCTGTCGGTCGAGGCGAAGAAGCAGGTCGAGGAACTGGAACGGCTGCGCCACCTGATCGGCCTCCGCGTCAATGCCGGGGTTTCCGACAAGTCCGACCTCATGCTGGCCGACGTCCGCGTGGAAAGCGCAAGAGGTGAGGCAATCCAGGCGGAAACCGCGCTGGCGGTGGCGCAGTCCACCTTGCTCAACCTGATCGGCGACCTGCCGCTGGCCTACACCGATCCCAGCGCCCAGATATCGCGTTTCGAAACCGGCGACGACGAACCCGATTACGAAAAACTGCCTGCGGTCGTTGCTTCCGAAGAAGCTGAGCACGCGGCGGCGGCGAAGATAGGTCAGGCCAAGGGGGAGCGCTATCCCCGCCTTGGCCTCCAGCTTGGCTACACGCGCAACAACTATACCTACAACACCCGCGACAATTCGTTCTCCGGCATGGTGACGGTGACCGGCAATCTCTACCGCCGCAGCGACCATTACGTGATCGAGGCGGCCGAGGAAGATCGCCGTGCGGCCGAAGCGGTCAAGGACAGCACCGTGCTGGAAGCCCGCGGCAAGGCGCTCACCGCGCGTCAGGAGATCCGTGCCGGGCGCGCGCGGATCTCGGCCTATGCGCTTCAGGAACGGCAGGCTGTAACCGCCAGCCGGATATTCTTCGAGGAATACAAGCTCGGCAAGCGCACCTTGACCGAGCTGCTGAACACCCAGCTCGAAATCTACCGCGCGGCGAGCGCCCGCATCGTCGCGGAATACGACATCATGGAAGCGCGCGTCCGCTTCGAGAACGTCAGCGGAACCTTGCGGCCCTCGCTTGGCCTGCCCGCCCGCCTGCGTGAGGAGGAAGACTTCGATGGCTGATATTGGCGAAGCGCTCCATGCCCCCTGGACGGCAGCGGTGGCCGCGCTCGGCACCTTGAAAGGGGTGCCGGTGGGAGCGCAGGAACTGACGAACCGGCTCTACTGGTCGGAAGGGCAGGATGCCGAAAAGACCCTGATCCACGCGGCGCGGCTGTCTGGGCTGGAATTCCAGATCGTGACCATGCGGATCGACGAGGTGCCGCAGATTCTGCTGCCTGCCATCATCGAACTGAACGACGGCGGCGCGGCGATCCTCCACGCCCGCGATGCGCGCAGTGTGCGCGTGTCGATGCCCGGCATGCGGCAAGATGCGCCTGTCGAAATCCCGATCGACGTGTTTCGCGGCCAGACGACGGGTCGGGTCGGCTTCGTCGAGCCGCTGTCCACGCGCTCGCGCGATGCCCGCCTCGACGAGTTCCTGCGGGCGCCGTCGCGGTCCTGGTTGTGGGACATCATCATGGCCGACCGGCGCGGCTACGGCGAAGTCATGCTCGGTTCGGTCTTCGGCAACCTGCTGACGTTCGCGACCTCGCTCTTCGCCATGCAGGTATGGGACCGCGTGATCCCCGCGCAATCGATCCCGACGCTCTGGGTTCTCGCGCTCGGCACCGGGATGGCGCTGACGCTCGAACTCCTGTTGCGGACCGCGCGCGTGCAACTGGTCGACCGCATCGGCCGCCGCGCGGACATGGCCATCTCCTCGCGCATCTTCGCCCGCGCGCTGGATATCCGCAACGATGCCCGCCCGCGTTCGACCGGCGCGCTGATCGCCCAGCTTCGCGATGTCGAGCAGATCCGTGAGATGCTGACCTCCACGACCGTCTCGGCGCTGATCGACCTGCCGTTCATCGGCCTGTTCCTGGTGCTCTTCGCGTTCCTCGCCGGACAGCTGACGTTCGTGCTGATCGGTGCTGCGGCGCTGATCGTGCTGCCGGGCCTGCTGCTCCAGCGCCCGCTTGCCCGGCTGGCGACCGAGGGCATGCGCGAGGGAGCCTTGCGCAATGCGATCCTGGTGGAATCCATCGAGCGCATCGACGAGATCAAGTCGGCCCAGGCCGAGGCCCGCTTCCAGTCGCTCTGGGAGCGCCTGACCCTCGCCGGAACCCGCGTCGGCGCCGAGCAGCGCTTTCTCGCGGCGCTCTTCGTCAACTGGACCCAGACGCTCCAGCAGCTCGCCTATACGGCGGTGGTGGTGGCCGGCGCCTTCAAGGTCATGGAAGGCGACATGACGATGGGCGCTCTGATCGCCTGTTCGATCCTGACCAGCCGGGCGCTCGTGCTCTTCGTGCCGTTCGGCCAGATCTTCACGCGCTGGCAGAACGCCAAAGTCGCGATGACCGGGCTGGAAGACCTGTTCGCCAAGCCGGTGGACCACGATCCCGAGCGGGGACTACTGCGCCGCGCCGCGCTCAACGGCTACTACGAGATCAAGGACCTGACTTACGCCTACGATCCGGAAGGCCCGCTGGCCCTGAAAGTCGATCGCCTGTCGATCCATGCGGGCGAGCGGGTGGCGCTGCTCGGGCGGATCGGGGCGGGCAAGTCCACGCTGCTGCGCCTGCTGTCCGGACTGGCCTGGCCCACTACCGGCGAAGTGCTGCTGGACGGCACCAACCTGACGCTCATCAACCCCGTCGATCTGCGCCGGGACACTGCCTATCTGGGGCAGGGCGCGCAGCTCTTCCTCGGCACGATACGCGAGAACCTGATGATCGGCGCGCCCGGCGTGAGCGACGAGCAGATCATCCATGCCCTGGCGGTGACGGGCGGGCTGCCCCTCGTGCAGAACCAGCCGCAGGGCCTCGACCTGCTGTTGCAGGAAGGCGGGGTAGGGCTTTCGGGCGGTCAGCGGCAGACCTTGCTGTTGACCCGCGCCCTGCTGCGCAACAGCAACATCCTCCTGCTCGACGAACCGTCCGCGCCGCTCGACGATATCAGCGAGCGGGCGCTGGTCGCCAACCTCGGGCAATGGCTGCGCGGGCGGACATTGGTGGTCACGACCAACAGGCCGGGGCTGCTGGATTTGGTCGATCGCGTCGTCGTGATCGATTCCGGCCGCATCGCGCTCGATGGGCCGAAGGAGAAGGTCCTTGCCGCCCTGGCCGGGCCTGCCGGTATCCGGGAGAAACGCGCATGAGCGGCGGAGCAGGGGCGGCGGTAGCGCCAGGCAGCAGTCTGCTGGAAGGCATCGGCGGCGAGGAGGACAGCCGCTGGCTGCGCACGGTCGGACGGCTGCGGATCATCCCGATCCTCTCGGTCGCGATCCTCGCGTTTCTGGTCTGGAGCTATTTCGGCGTGCTGGACGAAGTTGCGGTGGGAACCGGCAAAGTCACCCCGCCCTCGCGTTCGCAGGTGATCCAGAGCCTTGAAGGCGGCATCGTCAACGGCATCTTCGTGCACGAGGGCGATATCGTCAAACCGCACGAGAAGCTGGCGACGCTCGATCGTGCCCGGTTCAGTTCCATGCTCGGCGAGGCGGAGGCCAAGGCGCGGGCTTTGGAAGCCACGGCGGCACGACTGGAAGCGGAGATCAACGGCGGCAGTCCGAACTTCCCGCAGGCGGTTCGGGAGACACCGGGGCTGATGGCCCGCGAGATGGAACTGATGCGCTCGCGGCGGCAGAACCTCGATGTCGCCACGGCCAGCCTGCGCCAGTCGCTGGCCCTGACCCGGCGGCAACTCGCCATGACCGAGCCGCTGGTCGAACTGGGCGCGGCCAATCAGGTCGAGATCATTCAACTGCGCCGTCAGGAGAACGAAATTCAGGCCAAGCTCGATTCCCTGCGCAACCAGTATGTGATCGATGCCAGTGCCGACTATGCCAAGGCGCGGGCCGAACTGGACCAGACCGTGCAGGTCATCGGCGGCCGCCGCGACCAGCTCGACCGGACGGTGCTCTATTCGCCGGTGCGCGGGATCGTGAAGAACCTGGAAGTGACGACGATCGGCGGGGTGATCCAGCCGGGCGGTTCGCTGATGGAGATCGTGCCGCTGGAGGATCAGCTCGTGATCGAGGCGCGGCTTTCGCCACGCGACATCGCTTTCATCCGGCCGGGCCAGCCCGCCACGGTGAAGATCACCGCCTACGATCCCTCGATCTACGGGACGCTGGCCGGGACCGTCGATCGCATTTCGCCCGATACCTTGCAGGATGAAGTGCATCGCGATCAGGTGTACTACCGCGTCTATGTGCGGACCCAGCGCTCGACCTTGCGGACGAAGAACGGGCATGAATATGCGATCATGCCGGGCATGGTTTCGACCGTGGAGATCAGGACCGGCCGCAAGACGATCCTGCAATATCTGATGAAGCCGATCAACAAGGCCAAGGAGGCCATGCGCGAGCGGTAAAGGCTCAGACGCGCTGGCAGGTCGAGGTTGGAGCCTTGCCGCTGCCCTTCCCGAGCTTGGCATGGATACGGGCGAGGAAGGAGCGGGTGCGGGCCTTGGGCTCCAGATCGTCGCAGCAGGTGAGCTTCCAGGTGCGGGCGCGAACGTCCGCCGGTTCTCCGGCCAACAGGCGATTGCGGTCGCCCACGGGTTCGACCGAGGCCTCGCCGGTGTTGCAGACGTCGTCGGCCCTTGCCACGGCACTCCCTCCGCCAGCAGAGCCGCCGCCGCGTCCACCGCCCCCTCGGGTTCCTCCACCTCCGCCGCCCCCACCGGCACCGCCGCCGCCTCCGCTACTGCCGCCGCCATTGCCACCGCCACCGCCGGACTTGGCGATCGCGGGAGAGGCCAGCGAGGTAGAGAGGAGCATCGTCATGGTCGGTGGCACCAGCAGGGAGTATTTCCCGCAGGCCGCGAGAAAGGATCGACGGTCGCTTTCCCCTTGCGAGCCGGTGAACACTTCGGGCTTTTCCATGACTTGCCTCCGCATCCTGCCCCTGTCTTGAAAGTACAGGAACGCCGTGCAGAGGTAAGCCGCTCTTGAGAGTGGCCCGTGCCTCTCCTGAAGTTCGGCGAGCTACGCCGGATGGCCCCGGCAGCTAACACGCTTGTACAAAAGGACTTCCGGATAGCTAGGGAGAATTCACCATCGGCATCACCCTTCGTTCGTCGATCGAGTGAGCCCTTGGCAAATGAGGAGAAATATCAGGCGGTTTCGGGTCGATTCTGAAGTTTCGTCGAACGGAGCAATTCCAGCAGGCGCCGCGCAATCTCACGTTCGCCCATCACTACATGATCGGCGCCGATCCGGGTGAGGTGATCGACTTCCTCGTCCGAGTGTGCACGGGCAAGAATCTGGATAGCGGGATTGAGCTGACGTGCGCGCTGGGCGATCACGCCCGCTTCGAAGCCTTCGGGAATGGCGATCATCAGCCGCGTCGCTTCCCTTACCTCGGCCTTGTCGAGAATATCCTCGCTGGATGCATTGCCGGCAATGACGGTGTGGCCGCTCTCACGCGCCCGTTTGACGAGATCGGGGCGTTCCTCCACCACGACGAGCTTGCGCAGATCACCGGTCATTCCCTCGGCCACCAGCCTGCCGACGCGCCCGTAGCCGATCAGGATGAGCCGCTCGCCGGGACGAGGTGTCGTGCCAGCCTCGCGGCGTTCGCGTTCGGCGGCCGCCACCGACTTGACGAGGCTGTGCCGTCCGGCGAGCCAGCGGAAAATGAGCGGGTTGAGAAAGATCGAAAAGATCGCCCCGGCCAGGATCAGGTCGCGGCCTTCTTCCGGCAGGACCTTGAGCTGGACGCCGAGCGCTGCGAGCATGAACGAGAACTCGCCAATCTGGGCGAGGCTGGCGGCGACGGCCAGCGCGGTCTGCGTCGGATGGCCGAAGAGCCGCACGATGGCGACGGCGGCCAGTGACTTGCCCACGATCACAATGAGCACGGTGGCGAGCACTGCCCCGGCATTCTCGACCACCACGGAAGGATCGAACAGCATGCCCACGGACACGAAGAACAGCACCGCGAAAGCGTCGCGAAGCGGCAGGGTCTCCTCGGCGGCGCGGCGGCTGAGCTGCTTTTCGCCCATGACCATCCCCGCGAAAAAGGCCCCGAGCGCGAAGGACACGTCGAAAAAGTAAGCCGCGCCGAAGGCCACGCCCAAGGCTATCGCGAGTACCGCCAGGCGGAACAGCTCGCGCGAGCCGGTGTGTGCGGCCCAGTGTAGCGCTGCAGGAATTACGCGCTTGCCGACAATCAGCATCAGCGCGATGAAGCCGCCGACTTTGGCCAGCGTCAGCCCGATGGTCCAGGCGAGGTCCATGCCCGACTGCGCGTGCCCGTTCGCCAGACCGGCCAGCGCGGGCAGGAGCACGAGCACGAGGACCATGGCAAGGTCCTCGACGATCAGCCAGCCGACCGCGATCCGGCCGCGCTCGGTATCCATCAGGTTACCGACCTGAAGCGCCCGCAGCAGGACGACCGTGCTCGCCACCGACAGGGCAAGGCCGAAAATCAGGCCGCCCGCAAGGTTCCAGCCGAGCCACGCGGCAAGGCCGACGCCCATGGCGGTGGCGATCGCGATCTGGAGCACGGCGCCGGGTACGGCGATATTCTTGACCGAAAGCAGATCCTTGACCGAGAAATGCAGGCCGACGCCGAACATCAGCAGGATCACGCCGAGTTCCGCCAGTTCGTTGGCGAGGGCGCTGTCGGCGACGATGCCGGGGGTGAAGGGACCGACCAGTACGCCCGCGAAAAGATAGCCCGCCACTGGTGAAATCCTCAGGCGATGGGCGAGGGCGCCCATCGCGAAGGCGACGACCAGACCGGCAACGACCGTTCCGACGAGAGGCGTGGTATGCGGCAAACGAAACTCCCGTCCGGAACTATCTCGGCATAGGCAATGCCGATGGTTCGTTCACTCCAGGGTGATGACGAAGAGAACCGCAAGGCCTGCCGCTGCCATCGATACGACCAGCAACAGCGGCAGCATCCACCCCGGAGCTATACTACGCTTACGGACCATTTCCGGTTCCTTTCCGCCTGCGTCGATAAAGCATCATGCTCCGGGAATGCGGTCTAGTTCGTGACGTTTTCGTTTCGGAATGTTTCTGACAGGTTCTTTGTTCAATAGATGTCGCGACGGTATAGACCCGTTTCGGCCATGTCCTCCAGTCGCTCGTCCCCAAGTGCCGCTCGCAGTGCCGCGTCGACGGCGGGCGCCATGCCCTGGAGGCTGCCGCAGACCAGGATTGCGGCGCCGTTCTCGACCCAATCGCGCAGGTTCGTCTCGGCTTCGGCCAGCAGGTGCTGGACGTAGCGGCCGCAATCGGCATCGCGCGACCAGGCCCGGTCGAGGCGGGTGAGGGTGCCGCTGGCCAGCCATCCGTCGATCTCGTCGGCCAGCAGGGCGTCGTGCGCGCGGCTGCGCTCGCCGAACAAGAGCCAGTGGCCGCCGCGTCCGTCTCGTTCGGCGGCGCGCAAGTGGCCGCGAAGACCGGCGAGACCGGTGCCGTTGCCGATCAGGATGAGCCGTTCGGCCCCGGCAGGGGCATGGAAGCCCTCGTTCGGATGCAGGCGCAGAGCGACTTCGCTGCCGAGCGGGGCGAAGTCGGTCAGCCAGCCTGAGCCGAGGCCCAACGTGCCGTCGCTCCGCGAGACTTGTCGGATCAGCAGATCAAGGCGACCGTCGGCCGGGATCGAGGCGATCGAATATTCGCGGTGCGGCAGCGGGCGCAGCGCCGCGAGCAGTTCCGCGCCGCTCGCGACCGGATGATCCGGGACGAGCGATAGCGCAAGGTGTTCGGCAATGGGCCGACCTTCGATCCTCTCGGCGCCGTTCAATCCACTATGAGCGAGATAGGCGGCGACGCGCGCCGGATCGTTGGCGCCGGGCAGGACTTCGGCGATATCGCCGGCCTGCCAGTCGCGGGCGCTGTCTTCGCAAGGCTCCAGGCTGACCAGGAAGGCCGGTCCCCCGGCGCTGCCCGGATTGAGCAGACGGCGTTCGGCAAGGCGCCAGCGCTCATAGGCGGCAGGCTCCCAGTCCGGCAGGTCCGGCTCGGCGCCGAGGGCGGCAAGCTGCTGCTGCCATTGGCGCTGGGCGTCGCCGTCGTCGCCGTCGACCTCGATCATGTCGAACAGGCGGCGGGCGCCACCGGCATGGAGCCAGTGATCGACCGAATGGCCGAACGCGCAGAATTCGGGATACTCGCGATCGCCAAGCGCGAGCACCGCATATTCGAGATGATCTGCGCCGGGCGGCGTCGCCATGACCTGCCGCGCGAAACGACGGGCCGGGTCCGGCGGCTCGCCTTCGCCGTACGTGCTGACCACGAAGAGTGCGCGGTCGACTTCGGACAGCACGCCGTCGTCGACGGCCGAGAGCGGCATGACCTTTGCGCCGCCGAGGGCGGCGGCG
>Ga0209050_1000435_pt1 | contig 76330 bp, 66 predicted proteins | sample Araplavi_mTSA_r2_FD_184276 | JGI IMG/M metagenome (GOLD analysis project Ga0209050, IMG submission 184276) | Arabidopsis root microbial communities from North Carolina, USA - plate scrape MF_Cvi_mTSA_r2 (SPAdes) (version 2) | ecosystem: Host-associated > Plants > Roots > Endosphere | place: USA...
GATGAATAATTACCGGTAATTATCGCTCGTACGGCGTTTCGTCGGCCCTTCCAACCTTCAGAAAAAGGTCGACCAGACACGGAAACACACCGGATATTATAGCGTTTTCTGCTGCGTCGCAATAGCATTTCGGGCGGTTTACACAACTATTTTGCGAAAACGCAATATTTTTTTCCCGCGTCGAACTGCTGGCATCTGCAGCGATTACCGTCTTACCTCGAACTGCAACATTTTACATTTTTCCGGCTCACAATCCAGTCGTTCCTGGCCTCAGGCCCGGCTGTGTTTCAGCCCAGATAGCTTCATAACGCTCCAAACTGGTTTGGGTTGACGATGGAGCATCAAAATCTGCTTCGCCGCGGAAGTGGTCGGAATGGAAGCGGCGCACGATGTGAACGCCATCGGCAACCAGGAAGGAATCGGTCAGGGTGCTGATGCTGCGGCTGGTCAGGCGGCATTCGACCTGGTGGCTGTAATCTTCCAGCAGTTTCAGGAAGCGCGGTTCATTGCGCTCCAGATGCTCATTGCTGTGGGCAACCAGCTGGATGCGCCCCTTGTGCTGCAGGAAGTGGCGCAGCAGGGCATCGGTCTTGGAATGCCCCAGCTGCCACCACGCGTAGTCCGGGTCGAACATCTGCAGCGTCAGGCGGGCCTGGGAGATGCAGTCCAGCAGCAGGGCCTGGAATTGGGTACGGCTGTCAAAAAGCTGCTTCTCCATGCTATCTCCGATTATTTGTTCAGTTCCAGCCAGCCGTCGGTGTACCAGGCGAACAGCGCTTCCAGCACATCTTCAGAAGCGGCTGCCACCGCTGCGCCATCCAGGCCGCGCGTGTTGGCCAGGGCTTCCAGTGTCGCCTTGTCAGCCTTGTTCATCGCAAACGACTCACCGTTGATGAAGACATTCTTGCCGCGGTACAGCATTTGCGTCTTACGTGAGAGGGATACCCCTTTTTTCTCGGCAGATTGCTGGAATTTGCCAGCAGTTAGCGGCTTTTCCACGGGCTGGAAGAAGACGTTGTGTTTTGGCTCGGACAGGTATTCGCCAAGGAAAATGGCGAAATCGTCTTCGGTAAAGCTGACCTTATTCAATTCGTCCGCCAATTTGCCCAGCATGGCTTTTGGAATTTCAGCTGGCTTATTGGTGGGTTCCAGGTCCGGGTCAGCATAACGGCCAGGCAGGTCGATGGAATCGGCCATGAATTGCAGGAAGGCTTCGCCCAGTTCCTGGTAGGACGGCGAACGGAAGCCGATCGAATAGGTCTGGCAATCGCCGATCGCTTCGCCGTCGTGGGCGTAGTGCGGAGGCAGGTAGAGCATATCTCCCGGCTCCAGCACGAACTCCTCGGTGGCCTTAAATTTCTTCAGGATCTTCAGCGGCAAGCCTTCGATCAGGGTCAGGTCCTTTTGCGCGCTGATTTTCCAGCGGCGCTGGCCTTCGGCCTGCAGCAGGAACACGTCGTATGAATCGAAATGCGGGCCCACGCCGCCGCCATCGGTGGCAAAGCTCACCATCAGGTCGTCCAGGCGAGCATCGGGCAGGAAGCGGAACTGGCGCAGCAGCGCGTCGGCCTTGTCGTCCTGCAGGTTAACGCCCTGTACCAGCATGGTCCACTCGCGCTGCTTGCGCGCAGGCAGTTCTTTGAGCGGGCCGTGCTGCATGTCCCAGCTGCCATCCTTCTTGGTGACCAGGCGGCTTTCGACGTAGTCCTTGGTGGCCAGTTCGGCCAGCTTGTCGAAAGGCAGCAGCGGCTTGAAGCCAGGGATGGCCTGGCGGATCAGCAGCGGCTTCTTGTGCCAGTATTCGCGCAGGAATTGTTCGGGCGTGATATCGCCCAGGAGAGTGAGTTTTTTCATGGCGCGATTATAGCAAGCGGTATAATCCCTTCCAGCTTAGAAAAGAAAGGAAGCTCAATGAAGATCGCCAAGAATACCGTTGTGACGGTGGAATACAAACTGTCCGACGCACAGAACAATCTGATCGAAGACGGTCGCCAGCCTATGGTTTACCTGCACGGTGGCTATGAGAACACCCTGCCAAAGATCGAAGAAGAACTGGACGGCAAGGAAAACGGCTACGCCACCACGATCCAGATTGAACCGGAAGACGCCTTTGGCGATTACGATCCGAACCTGCTGAAAGTGGAAGAACGTGCGCGCCTGCCGGAGCCGCTGGAAATCGGCATGCAGTTCGAAGGCCTGCCTGAAGGCGGCGAGGATGACGACGCGATGATCTTCACCGTGACCGAGATCGCCGAAGACAAAGTGGTCCTGGACGGCAATCACCCGCTGGCTGGCATGGCCCTGCGCTTCGAGCTGAAAGTGGTCGACGTGCGCGCCGCCACCGAAGAAGAAATCGCCCACGAGCACGTGCATGGCCCGCATGGCCATCACCACCACGACGGCGACGAAGAGGGCGACGATGGCGAGGAAGGCGATCACTTCCGCAGCCACCCGATCCACTAAGATCCCAAGCCCCGCAAAGCGGGGCTTTTTTATATCACTCGCTGCCCAGGACGAAAAGCGAGGCGCTGCCGGGGATCACGCGCAGCGCAGTCCATTCGGCCCCCAATGACAGGTGGCCGACGTTTTTGTTCCATTCGATTACCGGGGCGGCGTTGCCCTGCTTGCGGTTATCCACCAGCAGCAATTGTCCCGGATACTTGTCGGCCTGCGAACGCACGATGCGGCGGATTTCGGTAAAGCCGTCCCGCTTCTGCGCCAGGCGGGCAAAGAAGCCTTGCTCCACATGGGCGCCGATGTCGCCATCCATGACCAGCACGATGCCGGCGATGTTCTTGCGCTTGGCGTGCAGGAAGGCACGGTGCAGCCAGCCGCGGTTGGCCACCATGCGGTCTTCGTACTCGCTGTTGCGGCCAGCTTCGGCCAGGTAGTGGTTGTTCCTGGCTGGCACGTTGAGCGTAACGAACAGGACGTTCTCATACTCCCAATAGGTGTTCTCGGCGTAATCGCGGAACTTGGCGATGCTGGACTGGCGGTTCAGCGGCAGCTTGCCTTTACCCAGCGCCTCCGGTTCAGGGAAGAACAATTCGCGGATGCGGTTCAGGCGTTCGATGGCGTTCGACTTGCCGTTGGTATTGCGGCACTCGGTCCAGTCGCTGCCGGCCGGCAGCAGTACCAGCGGGCGCTCGGCGCTGTTCATCAGGTCGCGCCGTTCCTGGTACAAGTTATCGCTGCAGGGTTCGTTGGGCGACTTGATGCCGTTGGCGATCAGGAAGGCCGGCTCGGTGCGGCTTGCTTCGGCCAGCATGCGGCGGAATTCGGCATCGCCTGCGCCCTTGGAAAAGCTGTGGCCAAGCAGGGCGAAGCTGAATTCGCCCTTGCGCGGCGCAGTCTTGTCGCCGCGCGCGCTGGCGGCCGGCGCGGCCAGCACGGCCAGCGCCAACGTGGCGGAAGCGGCCAGCGTGCTGAAGGCAGAGCGCCTTTTCATGCCTGTGCCAGGCGCTTGAGCTGGTAGAGGCGGTCCAGCGCTTCGCGCGGGGTCATGGCGTCCGGGTCGATGTCGTCGAGCGCTGCCAGCAGCTCTTCGGCGCGCGGATCGGCGCTTGGCGCGGCAGTTGGCGCCGCATCGTCGTTGGCATCGGCCACTGGCGCGGCGAACAGGTCGAGCTGCGGCGTTGCATCCAAGGCTTGCGCTTCCAGGCGTGCCAGGTGCTTGCGCGCGGCCTTGATCACCGGCTGCGGCACGCCTGCCAGCTGCGCCACCTGCAAACCGTAGCTTTGCGAGGCCGGACCGTTCTGCACCGCGTGCAGGAACACGATGGAATCCTTGTGCTCGACCGCCGACAGGTGCACGTTGGCGGCTGTTGGATGCGCCTCCGGCAACTGGGTCAGCTCGAAGTAGTGGGTCGCAAACAGCGTGAAGCTGCGGCTGGTTTCGATCAGGTGGCGCGCAATCGCCCACGCCAGCGCCAGGCCGTCGAAGGTCGAGGTGCCGCGGCCGATTTCATCCATCAGCACCAGCGAATGTTCGGTGGCGCCGTTGAGGATGGTGGCCGCTTCCGTCATCTCCACCATGAAGGTGGAACGGCCGCCAGCCAGGTCGTCGGTAGCGCCGATGCGGGTGAAGACGCGGTCGATTGGGCCGATGGTGGCGCTGGCGGCCGGCACATAGCTGCCCACATAGGCCAGCAGGGTTATCAGGGCAACCTGGCGCATGAAGGTCGATTTACCGCCCATGTTCGGGCCGGTGATCAGCAGCAGGCGGCGGTCGGCCATGAATTTGCAGTCGTTGGCGATGAAGCGCTCGATCTGGTTTTCCACCACCGGATGGCGGCCTTCGACGATATTGATGCAGGGCTCGGCCACCAGGTTCGGCGCGCACCAGTTGTTGCGCAGCGCGTGTTCGGCCAGCGCGCAAAGGGTGTCGACTTGCGCCAGGGCCTGGGCGATCGCTTGCAGCGGGCCGATAAAGGGCGCCAGTGCGGCCAGCAGTTCGTCATACAGCATCTTCTCGCGCGCCAGGGCGCGGTCCTGCGCCGACAGGGCCTTGTCTTCGAAGGCCTTGAGTTCCGGCGTGATGTAACGCTCGCAGTTCTTCAGCGTCTGGCGGCGGCGGTAGTCTTCCGGCACCTTGTCGGCCTGGCCGTTGGTCACTTCGATGTAGAAGCCGTGCACGCGGTTGTATTCGACGCGCAGGTTGGCGATGCCGGTGCGTTCGCGTTCGCGCGTTTCCAGGTCGACCAGGAACTGGCCGGCGTTTTCCGACAGGCCGCGCAGTTCATCCAGCTCCGCGTCGTAGCCGCGCGCGATCACGCCGCCGTCGCGCACCATCGTCGCCGGTTCCGGCATGATGGCGCGGACCAGCAGGTCGACGCATTCCTTCGGCTCGTTCAGGCCGAAGTGCAGCTTGGCCAGCAAGCCTTGCGCATTGTCGTGGCTGAGGGCGCGCTGCATGGCGTGCTGCAGCTTGGGCAGCTGCTGCAGGCCGTCGCGCAGCGCGGACAGGTCGCGCGGGCGGGCCGACAGCAGGGCCACGCGGGTGGTGATGCGTTCGATGTCCGGCACTTGCGCCAGGTGGTAGGCCAGCGAGCCAGTGGTGTCGTGCTGCATCAGTGCTGCGATGGCGTCGTGACGCGCGCGGGCTACCGACTGGTCGCGCTTGGCATGGTGCAGCCAGTGGCGCAGCAGGCGCGAACCCATGGCCGTGCGGCAGTGATCCAGCAGCGAGAACAGGGTAGGGGACTCCTGGCCGCGGATGGTTTCCGTCAGTTCCAGGTTGCGGCGCGTTGCGGCGTCCAGGCCGATGTATTCGTTTTCCGTTTCGCAGGACAGGCTCTTGACGTGCTGAAGGCCACGGCCCTGGGTCGATTGCGCGTAGCGCAGCAGGGCGCCGGCCGCGCCGAATGCAGCACCCAGGCCTTCCGCGCCAAAGCCTGTCAGGGTGGCGACCGACAGCTGGTCGAGCAGGGCCTTGTGGCCGTGCACCACGTCGAAGTGCCAGGCCGGCACGTTGTTGACGTGGCAGATCGAGATGTCGTCGAACATGTCGGCATCATCGCCGCGCAGGATTTCAGCCGGCGCAATGCGCTCCAGCTCCTGGCCCAGGCGCGTGTTGACGCTGCGCTGGTCGCCCGAGAATTCCATCAGGCGCAGGGCGCCGGACGCCAGCGACAGCCAGGCCAGGCCGCAAGTGACCACCTTGCGGTTGCTGATCATGGTCATGGCCAGCAGCGGGCGTTCCGATTTTTCCGGCAGCAGGTCCGAGTCGGTCAGGGTGCCTGGCGTGACCACGCGCACCACCTTGCGTTCGACCGGGCCCTTGGCCAGTGCCGGATCGCCAATCTGCTCCGCGATCGCGCAAGACTCGCCGACCTTGACCAGCTTGGCCAGATAGCCATCGAGCGAATGGAAAGGCACGCCAGCCATCTTGATCGGCACGCCGTTCTGGCTGCCGCGCGCCGTCAACGTAATGCCCAGCACGCGCGAGGCCTTCTCGGCGTCGTCGAAGAACAGCTCGTAAAAGTCGCCCATACGGTAGAACACCAGCATGTTCGGGTAATCGGCCTTGATGCGCAGGTACTGCTGCATCATCGGCGTCACTTTTTCGGCCGGGCTGTTCTTGACGGCGTCTGGATTGATTTCGGAAGGCAGGGTGGTCATTTTTCGGAATTTCGTTCGGGCGCCGCGCCGCGCGCGGTAAAACGTTGCATTTTACCCCACGGGGCGGGTGTGCGACAGTCGCGCCGATTCATAGATAAACCGCTCTAATGATGCCGTATAGCAACGTATTGTGCGAGACTTCTTGCCCAAATGCAGTTAAACTTCCGTCAAATTATTTTTCGGCAAGACTTGTTCTGCTGCTTAAGGAATCCTTGTGAAACGTTTATTCAAGCCTTACAACAGTGGCTTCACCCTGATCGAAGTCATGGTCACGGTCGCCATCATCGCTATCCTGGCGGCAGTGGCGTTGCCAGCTTATAAAGACTACATCATTCGTGGCCACATTCCTCAGGCGACCAACGGCCTGTCGGACATGCGTATCAAACTGGAGCAATTCTTCCAGGACAACCGCACCTATGCCGGGGCCTGTGCCGATGGGGCAGTTGCCGCGCCGCCGAGCAACCCGGATTTCACCTTCACCTGCAACATAGCCAAGGACGGTTTGAGCTACGGCCTGAAAGCCGAAGGGAAGGGCCCAATGACCGGTTTTACCTATGAGTTAAACGAGGCCAACGCCAAGAAGACGTCGGCAGTTCCGACCGGCTGGGGTGGCTCGGATTCCTGCTGGGTGACCGCAAAGGGCGGGCGTTGCTGATGCGAAAACAAAGTGGCGTGACCCTGATCGAGTTGCTGGTGGCCATCAGCATCCTCGGCATCCTGCTGGCGCTCGCAATCCCGAATTTTTCCCGCATGGTGCAGGACGCTCAGAACCGCACTGCTGCCGAATCATTGCTGAATGGCCTGCAAATGGCGCGCACGGAAGCCTTGCGGCGCAGTACGCAGGTGCGCTTCAGCCTGACCGACAAGGAAGGCAAGGTGGCCTGGACGGTTGGGTGCGTGAACGCCAACATCTGTTCGGCGGCGATCCAGCAGCGCGCACCGGAGGAGGGCGGCGGTAACGCGCGAGTCGGCGTCACCACTGACGCCCTTCCCAGTCCGCTCAAGGCTGATACATTCGCCGCGGCCTTGGCGCCCGGCGCCGGCCTGGAAAAGACGGCCTTTGTGACATTCGACGGCTTCGGACGGGCAAGTGCTGCCGCCGGCACTGAAATCAGCCGCATCGACGTTACCAATGCCAAGTCCGCTGGCGCGCGCCGCTATGTCGTCACCGTTAGCGCGGGCGGCCAGGTCCGCATGTGCGACCCCGACAGCAAGCTGGATGGCACACCACAAGGCTGTACTTAAGGAGTAATCCCATGATCCGCAATTTAAAACCTGGCCGCCAGGATGGCATCGTATTGCTTGAAGCGCTGGCGGCCATCCTGGTTTTCTCGTTCGGCATCCTTGCCTTCCTCTGGATGCAAGCCTCGGCGACGCGCCAGGTGTCCGATTCCAAGTATCGCCTTGAGGCCAGCTTCGCTGCCAACCAGATATTGGGCGAGATGTGGGTGCATCGCGACAAATGGTCCGAATACGCAAGCACGGACGAGGCGCTGGAAAGCCTGCCCGGCGGCACGCGCACGGTGGAGGTCAAAGGCAACCAGGTAACCATCACTATCAAGTGGAAAAGTCCTGGCGAATCCAAAGCCCACAGCTACCAGGCTGTAGCGCAGATTAACGGATGAGGAAAATTATGCATAACTCCCAGAGAGGCTTCACGATGATCGAGGTCATGGTGGGCCTTGTCATCGGCATGTTGGGCACACTGATCGTGGCCCAGGCCTTCACCAATAACGAAGCGCGCAAGCGCACCATCACCAGTGGCGCTGATGCCCAGGCCAATGGCGCCATCGCGCTGTACATGCTGGAGCGCGATACCAAGATGGCCGGTTGGGGCATGACGGCCAGCACCAGCTCCTACGTCGGCTGCAACAACGTCTATGCCTATTGCGACAAAAGCGCGGAGTGCGGCGGCAAAGAGGGTGCTCTGACCGGTATCGACTTTGCGCCGGCATTGATCAAGGATGGAGGCGATGGGCCGGATAGCATTGCTATCCAGTATTTTGCCGATCCAAACCAAAGCTCTTACCAGCCATCCAGCTCGACTAGGATCCGTAAGCCAATGCCGCAGCCGTCGGCCGAACTGGAAGTTGCCAATGCCGCCGTATGCACGGACGGTGACCTGGCGTTGGTGTCGCAAGCCGGCAACTGCACCATCATGAAGATTACGGCGGTCCAGGCCCAGGCCTCGAAGCTGCAGCACAATTCTGGCGTTGACGGAACGTACAATCCGCCGGCATCTTATTTCGAGGGCGCTTCCAACCCCTGGCCAAAATATGGCTCTGGCGCCAACGTCACCTGTTTCAAGCCGGCCAACGGCTACCCGATTTTCCGCAAGAGCTATTCGATCAATACCGCGACCAGGCAGCTGGAGCGCAGCGATAACTCGCAAGTGCCAGCCGTCACCAATGAGCTGGTCATGTCGGACGTGGTAGACCTGCAGGCTGAATACGGCATCGCGCCTGACCGCAGCCAGGCAATCGACACCTGGGTGAGCGCTGCCGCGTCGCCGTGGAATGCTCCTGCCTGGGCGGACTGGCAGCGCATCAAGGCGATCCGCATTGCCATGGTCACGCGCAGCAGCCAGTATGAGCGGCCCAAGAGTGCCGGCGCGGGCTGTACAGCGACCACCGCATTGTCGTCAAGCTGGGCCAAGTTCAAAACTGACAAATACCCCGAAGACTGGGGTTGCTACCGTTATCGCGTGTTTGAAACGGTCATCCCGTTGCGTAACGTAATCTGGGGAAAATTATGAATTCCGTAGTCAATGCCGCGTCGTGCCGTCGGCAAGAAGGGGTGGCGCTGGTCATGGCGCTGATCGTGCTCGTGGCCATGACCCTCGCCGGGCTGGCGATGATGCGCTCGGTCGACTCCTCATCCTTGGTTGCTGGCAACCTGGCATTCAAGCAGAGCGCTGCCATCAGCGCCGATGCCGGGGTGGAAGCGGCGATTGCATGGCTGGGCGCCAATGCGGCGCAGCTTGACAAGGATGATGGCGCCAACGGTTACTCGGCCAGCAGCCAGGATAATCTTGACCTGACGGGGAACAGCACCGAAGAAGCCGATGATGACCTGGACTGGAGCAAAGCCACCCTCGTCAAGAAACTTGCTGTCGACTCGGCCGGCAACCAGGTGTCGTATGTGATTCACCGGATGTGCCAGACGGCCGGCTCGCTTGATCCCTCCAAATGTTCGACCGCGACCGTCGACGGCGGGGACGTGCCGCAGGGGACAGAAAGCATCGGGATCCTGCGCCCCATGCTGACCTACCAGCCGTTGGGGAGCGGTTACAACTCCACCGAAGGTGGCGTCCAGATTGGACTGTACCGGATTACGGTGCGGGTTGCTGGTCCACGTTCCAACGTCAGCTTCGTGCAAGCAATTATTTCACAATGAGTATACGAGACTTATCGATGAGGCCACTCTTTAAACAATTGATGCTGGCGGCACTGTTTGCCGGCAGCGTGCTGGGCGCAGCCTTGTCGCGTGCTGCCAGCACGGACCTGGCCGACAAGCCGCTGGCCAACTCCACGACCGTGCAGCTCCTGCCCAACATCATGCTCGACCTGGATAACTCGGGCAGCATGCTGTGGAACTACATGCCGGACTATGTGCGCGTGCAGTCGAATGGCAGCTACGGTACTTTTTGCCGTGACAAGGACGGCAAGCTGGCAGTGATTTGCCAGAATGGCGATCCGCCATTTGCGACCAGCGCTTTCAACAAGATTTACTATAACCCGGCAGTGCGTTATGACTGGCCGACGACGGCCAAAGGCGAACGCCTGCCCGACGCCACCCCCTCACACCGGACTGAGTACAAATCGCCGTGGTCGAATATCCCGAGCGACGGCTATGGCATCCAGTATATCGACAAGACCTCCGCAGAGCCGCTGCGTAGAAACCCAAGACCATGTGGCGTCGGCTACTATGACAGTAACGATCGCTGGGTCGAGAACGATTGCAAGACGCTGGAACCAAATGAGACCATCAATTTGCAGGATAGCGGGACCAGCATAGCGGCCAGCTATCTCGATCGGGTCTGGTGTCCTAGCGCGAGCTCCAAGGACAAGGACTGCAAACAGGCAATCAGTGGAACCAGCTACTCCTATCCAAATTCAGAAAACTCGGTACCGAGGGAAGTCAAGGGCTCGCCCTATTACTACAACGTGTCGTCCGTGAAATGGTGCAAGGGTAGTTCCACCACCGATTGTGTGGATCTGCGCGACGCAAGCCATCAGACCGTTGTTTATGGCAAATGGGAGCGGGTTGACATTACGCAGACCCGCAGCAGCTATCCAAAGGCGGCCACGCGGACCGATTGCGCCGCCGCGAACAGCTGCAGCTACGAAGAAGAGATGACCAACTTCGCGACATGGTATGCCTGGTACCGGACCCGAACCCAGATGACCAAGTCGGCCATCGGCCTGGCGTTCAAGGATGTGCGCGGCAATGCCAAGTCGGTGACGGAAGATAAGGACGACCCAAGTTATTTCCATGCGCGCCTTGGCATGATGACCATCGATAACAAGACCATCAAAGTGCCGATCAGGCCGTTTGAGGGGGACTACAAGCAGGAGTTCTATGATGAGCTGTATAAGCTCTACCCGAATACCAACACGCCATTGCGCGATGCGTTGAACGAGGTTGGCCGGCTGTATAAATTCGGCAAGAACGCGGCCTTTCCCAAAGGGCCGGATCCAATCGAACAGGCATGCCAGCGCAACTTCGTCATCCTTGCTACGGACGGTTACTGGAACGGGAACCAGAACCTGTTTACCGACGAAGGGAAAACGACCCTGTTGAAGGACCAGGACGGCGACATCAAAAAAGCGCCGCGGCCATCCTATGCGCCCTACTATCCTGGCGACGGTACCGAAAAAAATCCTGGTGACTATGTTTCATTGGCGGACGTTGCGTTTTACTACTACAACAACGACTTGCGTCCGACGATGGAGAACATTGTTCCCAGCGCCGGGGGCGACAAGGCCGTCAACGACGTTGCGAATCACCAGCACATGACCACCTTCACGCTTGGCCTGGGGGTGGACGGAACGCTGGCTTACCGCAGCGACTACAAGACGGCAAAGGCTGGCGACTATTACAAGATCCTGCAAGGGGGCACCAAGGAATGGCCGGCGCCGTTCCCCAACGACCCGACCGCGATCGACGACTTGTGGCACGCCGCCGTCAGCGGCCGCGGCAGCTATTTCAGTGCCAAGGACCCGGCCACGCTGCAGGAAAGCCTGCGCCAGGCGCTGGGCAGTATCGGCCAATCCGACGGCAGCGGCGCCGCTGCGGCAACCAGTAACCTGCAGCCGGTCGAAGGTGACAACTTCATCTATATTGCGAACTACCGCACCCAAGCCTGGGATGGCGAACTGAGCGCCTATGCCATCAACGTCCTGACCGGTGAGATCACTGGCGAGCCGAAATGGCAGGCAGCGGTGGAGTTGCGCAAAAAATTCGCGACCGATGGCAGCGACAACCGCACCATCTATACCTCGGATACCAGCAACAAGCTGGTGCCGTTCACGGCCTCTGGCCTGAAGGGCTCGTCCCAGCTGGACTTCTTCTCGAAAACGGTGCAGCAGTCGCTGAGCCAGTATAAGAATTGGACCGCCAAGCAAGTCGATGCTGCAGATGCCGCCAACCTGGTGAACTTCCTGCGCGGCCAGGATCCGCTGGACAAGGACGGCAAGCGCCTGTACCGCGTGCGCGACAAGGTGCTGGGCGACTTCGTCCATTCCCAGCCGGTGTACGTCAAGAACCCGCCGTTTGGCTTCCTGGATGAGGGCTACGACAAGTTCCAGCAACAACAAGCGAACCGGGACGCCATCGTCTACGCCGCCGCCAACGATGGCATGCTGCATGCTTTCGATGCAAAGACTGGTGAGGAACGCTGGGCCTACATTCCGCCCATGGTCCTGCCTGACCTCTGGCAACTGGCCAATAGCGACTATGCCGACCGTCATCGCTACTACCTGGATGGTCCGCTGACTGTTGCGGACGTCAAGATCGGCAAGGACTGGAAGACCATCCTGATCGGCGCGATGGGCAAAGGCGGCCGCGGTTACTATGCGCTCGATATCACCGACGCGAAACAAGCGCCGCAGGTATTGTGGACTTACTCGGCGGAAGACAATCCGAATATGGGTTACAGCTATGGCCCGGCGCACGTCACCAAGATCGAGGGCAAATGGGTTGCCGTGCTGACCTCCGGCTATAACAACGTCATGGAAAACGGCAAGTACGACGGCGATGGCGACGGCCATGTGTTTATCCTTGACCTGGCCGAGGAAAAGATAAAGGACAGTGTCAAGGACATCCCCACCGGCGTTGGCACCAGGCAGACCCCTAGCGGACTGGCGCGCATCAATATTGCTGCGGTTAAGGACTTCAACAAAGACAATACGGAAGACAAGGGTTACGGTGGCGACCTGCTGGGCAATTTGTGGCGCTTCAACCTGAAGGAGCGCACCGCGACCAAGCTGATGGCACTGGGCGCCAGCCGGCCGATCACGGCTGCACCGGACCTGGCCCGACGCGACGATGGCACGGCCGTGGTGTATTTCGGCACCGGACGCTTCCTGGGCTCCAGCGACCTGCAGATTCCGGAGACCAGCATGACGGCGCAAGTCGTTGGCGGCTTCAAGGACGTGGTGACGGACAAGCCGCTCAGCCTGGACAGCCTGGTTGAACAGACCATGGATGATGACGGCGATTCACGCAGCAGCACGTCGACCAAGACGCTTGACTGGGAGAAGGATACGGGTTGGTACCTGCAGTTACCGAGCAAAGGGGAGCGCGTGAACATTGACCTGCAGCTGTTTGGCGGCGTCCTGGTGGTGTCGACTGTCGTACCAACGGCCTCGGCTTGCCAGCCCGGCGGATATAGCTGGCTGTACCAGTTCAGTACCAGCGGTGGCGCGACAGTGCGCGATACGCCAGTCGGCAGCAGGCTCACTTCACCCGTGGTGGGGACGACGCTCAGCCGGCTGTCGAACGGCAAGGCTGTGGTCTTCGCCATTACGGCCGACGGCAAGCGTCCCAAGGCGATTCAGTTGAATCTTCCGAAATCGGGAACCGGCGGTGGCGGCACCAACACCACCACCCAGGAAGCCAAGCGGTTGCAGTGGCGTGAGTTGGGCAAGTAATACCCGGTCAGGACGGCGGTCGCATGCCATTGCCTTGCTCCTGACCGTTTTAGCCCACCTGGCTATCCTGGCCAGCGTGGGCAGGCGTAGTGCAACTGTTGAAAGCGCACCGCGTCCGGGCTCCGCCATGCTGGTGGTTGCCCTGCTACCGACGCCGGCACAGAGGCCGGCGCCGGCCCTCAGCGATGCGGCTGTGCAGCAGCCAGCCTTGGTCCCAAATCCAGCTGCAGACCCAGAACCATCCCCCGCCCCAGCCGAAGCAGCCATTCTCCCTCCGCAGGCCGAGCCGCTGCCTGAGCCACCGCTGGCGCCGCGTTTTTTTCAAATGGATGAACTGACCGATCGGCCCTCGATTGCCAGCGGCTTGGCCAAGGGGCGCTGGCTGGTGCTGCCGGGAGCGGCTGGCGGCCGCATTACGGTACGCTTCTGGATCAACGACACCGGCGAAGTAGTACGTGTCGAACTGCTCGATAGCGACGCCGACGAGGACGAGAAGGCAAGCATGCTGGCAGCATTGCAGCAAGTGCGTTTCCATCCAGCCCATGTGGGCAGCAGCGCCGTGCACAGCGAAGTGCAAATGGATATACGGGTGGTAAGCGAAGTCGGCTTGTAGAAATTAGTGCCAATTCACAACCCGGCCGCGCTGCTCCGGCACCAGCAGCATGACGTCGCCCGCTTCCACAGCGCTGGTCGGATCGGCCAGGAAGCGCGACAGGCCCGCCTCGCCGCTGCGCGCCTGCACGCCGACCCAGGCGTCGCGCCAGGTGTGCTTGGCGGCGTACAGCGCGGCATCGGCCAGGCGCTGCAGCGATTCCGGCGTCAGCGCGCTGGGACGGCCGGGCATGCCGGGGAAGGTGGCAAAGCCGATCGAGACGGTCTTGCGCAGCACCTGGCCACCGGGGATCCGGAATTCATGGGCAGCGACGGCGAGGCGGATCTTCTCGGCCAGCGCCGGCGCGTCGTTGCGGTCGATGAAGCGCGCCACCAGCAGGAATTCTTCGCCGCCCCAGCGCACGATATGGTCGGAGCTGCGCATGCAGTCGCGCAGCAGGCCGGCCGTCTGCTGCAGCACGGCGTCGCCGGCAGCATGGCCATGCTGGTCATTGACGCGCTTGAAGTGGTCGAGGTCGAGCATGAACAGCACCAGGTCGGAGTGCGGTTCCGGCGGCATGCTGCGATGGCGGCGCGCGGCCAGGTCGAAGTCGGCCTGGATGGTCTGCTCCAGGTAGCGCCGGTTGTGCAGGCCGGTCAGCGGGTCGGTCAGGCTGGCTTGCTCCAGGCGGCGCGAGGCCGCTTCCAGTTCGGCCGTGCGTTCGGCCACCAGGCGCTCAAGGCGTTCGCCGCGGCGGCGCAAGGCGTGCAGGCGCAGGCGGAACAGGAAGGCCAGGCCCAGCGCGCCCAGCACCCACATGGCGGAGCGGAACCACCAGGTCTGGTAAAAGGCCGGCTGCACATGCAGCTTGAGCGCCCATTCCTGCGGGCTCCACTGTCCGGCGCGGTTGCTGGCCTGGACCCGCAGCTGGTACTCGCCCGGCGGCAGGTGCGAATAGGCTGCCACGCGCTAGCGCGCATCGACATTGACCCAGCCGGCGTCATAGCCATCGAGCCGGTAGCGGTATTGCTGCTGCTCGGGCGCGCTGAAGTCGGGCGCGGCGAATTCGAGGCGCAGGTCGCGCTGGCTGGGCGAGAGCGTGCGCTCGGTGACGATGCCGGCGCCGGGCTGCTCGATGCCATCGATGGTCAGCGCGGTCGCCGTAACGGCGGGTTTGTATTCCCAGCGCCGCAGCATGCCTGGCCGCACACGCAGCAAGCCTTCCGGCGAACCAAACAGCAGGTCGCCATTGCGCATGCGTGCGCGGCTGGCGTAGTACAGGGTGCGGAACTCATTGCCGTCGGCGCGGTCGAAACTGCGCCAGCGCCAGGTCAGCGGGTCGATGCGCACGCGGCTGCCGAGCCACACCTGGCCCTGGGCATCCTGCAGCAGCGATTCGGGCGGGTGGGGCGGCAGTTTCAGGCGGGCCGACAGCACGTCAAAGCGTGCCAGCTTGCCGTCGAAGGAGCGCAGGATGGCGGCGCCGGACTGGGTGGCGAGCCAGAGCTGGCCATCCTTGTCGACCATCAGGTCCGGTACCCAGTTGTCGGGCAGGCTGTCATCGCGCGTTGGGTCGCGGTAAATTCGGCGCGCCTTGCCGGTGCTGGTGTCGAAGGCATTCAGGCCGTCATTGGTGCCAATCCACAGCGTGCCGTCCGGCGCGAAGGCCAGCGCTTCGACTTCGCGGCCGGACAGGCTGCCAGCGTCGTCGGGATCGTGGCGCCATGCGCTCACTGCACCATCCTTGCCGATGCGCGCCAGGCCTTGCTGGGCGCCGGCCCACAGCGCGCCGTCAGCGCCGAAAGCCATGGTGCGGATCGGGCCGCCGGGCAAGCCCTGTGCGCTGCCGAAGCGCTGGAAGCCTGGCTGGCCGGGGCGCTGGCGGTGCAGCGTACCGTCCAGCGTTGCTACCCACATGCTGCCATCCGGACCCTGGGCCAGGCAGGTGATGGCGCCGTCTGCCAGCGCATCGCTGCGGCCGGCGTCGGGGCGGAAGCCCGCCACCAGCTTGCCGCCGGCATCGAGCACGTCGACGCCATTGCCATTGGTGCCCAGCCACAGCTTGCCGTCGGCCGCTTCCAGCGCGCGCACGATGGCCGGGTGGCTCGGGCCCAGCGGGTTGGCGGGGCTGTGGCGCAGCTTGAGGAAAGCGCGGCTGGCCGGATCGTGATGCGCAATGCCGCCGCCCCAGGTGCCGGCCCAGGCCAGGCCGGAGCGGTCCACCAGCAGGGCGCCGATGCGGTCGTTGCCGATGCTGGCGCTGCTGGTGCTGTCGTACTGGAGGCGGTCGACCACGGCCAGGCTGGCGCCATCGACTACATCGATGCCTTTGCCGAAAGTGCCAAGCCAGATTTCTCCCGGCAGTGGTTCGGCGATGCTGTAGATCCAGAAGTGGCCCAGGCCAGTGAGCGTTTGCACTTTGCCGCTGGCCGGATCATACACGGCGGCGCCCTGGCGCGAACTGCCGATCCAGATGCGGCCCTGGCTGTCCTGGAACAGGCGGATGGCGTTGCCCGGGCCCACCGGCGCCGAAAAGCGGCCAGCGCCCAGCCAGCGCTGCAAGCCGGCATCGCTGGCCACCCACAGGCGGCCTTCGCGGTCCAGCAGGACAGCGCGCAGCTGGTTGTTGGCCAGGCTGCTGCTGTCGCCTTCCACATGGCGGTAGTTGCTGAACTGGCCGCTGGCCGGATCGAGGACCGACAAGCCGTTGTCGGTGGCCAGGTACAGCTCCCCGCCTGCCAGTTGCGCAATACCTTCCACCCGATCGTTGGCCAGGCTGTTCTTGCGCAGCGGGTCGTGGCGGAATTGGGTGAAGCGTTCGGTGCGCGGATCAAATGCCGACAGGCCGCCGCTGATGGTGCCGACCCACAGCCGGCCATCGCGCGCGGCGTACAAGGTGCGGATATAGCTGCCACCCAGCGCCGCAGGATCGCCGGGATGCGGGCGAAACACCTTGTAGCCATAGCCGTCGTAGCGCACCAGGCCATCCTGGGTGCCGATCCACAGCAAGCCCTGGGCGTCCTGCGCCATTACCGTGCTCAGGTGGGCCGGCACCTGGTCCGGCATCGCAATGCGCTGGAATGACACGACGCCCGGCCGCTGCTGTGCCGATGCATGAGTGGCGGCAGCAAGAAGGCAGGCGGTCAGGCAGGACCGCAGCAGCGAACGACGGAAGGGCATTTCCGGAAGGGGAAAGGTTGTGTAACTATCATTATGCCATGCCGGACTTATTGATACTTGGAAGTCATGCGCAGCCACTGCGGATCTTCGCGCATGCGCTTGACGATGGGGGCGATCTTATCGAACAGGTCGTTGCGTTTCAGCGGCACCAGGAAGCGGCGTTCCGTCGCGCGGCCCGGCAAGTCGACGAAAGTGAGGCTGCCGTGCAGCCCGTGCCGGCGTACGAAATAACGCGCCGCCGACTCGGACACGGCCACGCAATCGATACGGCCGCGGCGCAGCTTCTCCAGGTTGATCTCCTCGCTGATCGCATCCTGGCGCTGCAGGCCGTGGCGCTGGATCCATTCATCGATGCCGGGATAGACATAGCCCAGCGTGAGCCCTATCGATTTGCCGGCCAGCCCTTGCGGGGCGTCCATTTGCAGCGGATGGTCGGCGCGCGACACCAGCACGAAATGGTCAATCGCAAACGCCGTGGTCCACAGGTATTTCTTCTGTGCGACGTCATCAAACCATTGCGGCATCATGCCAATAACGATGCCATCCAGGCTGCCGTCTTCCAGCTGCATCTGCAACCGTTTGCGCGGCAGGTAAGCCAGCCGGAAACTGGTGCCATCGGGAGCTTGCTTGTTCAGGTAGTCGATTGCTTCGTAATAGATACCTCGCGTGCCGTCGATCACGAGGGGCGCGAAATTGGCGCTGGTGTACACCGTCACCGTTTCCGCCTTGGCGGCCGGCAATAGCAATGACACACATAGCGTCAGCAACGGCATTAAAAGTTTCATAGGTGCACTATAGCAAAGCGCCTTATACATGCATCATGAAAGTTAAATTCTCGATTGGCAATTGTTTCGCACGGGCGCAACAGAAATGGTGATGGGGAAAGAGATTTACGTAGCAAATTCTCACGAATTGTAACTATTACCGATAAATCGGCATAAGATCAAAGCAAGAGGTATCGCGGTGCTGCAATGCACTTTTTGCCAATCCTTTCTTTGGGAACTGCCATGAATCCAACCTCCCTTCTCGGTCAGCTCAAGCTGGGTCATAAGTTCGTGATTCTCGGCTTGATCGCAGCTTTGCTGGCGATTATCCCTGCCTTCCTTTACATGAGCGAAGCCGGCAAGGTGCTCGACGCTTATGAGGGCGAGCATGAAGGCTTGCCCATCCTGGTAGACGGCCTGAAGGCCGTGCAATACACGCAGCAGCACCGTGGCTTGTCGGCGCTGGTGCTGGGTGGTGTGAGCAATGTGGCGGAAAAGCGCCGCGCGAAACAGGCGGAAGCCGACGCGGCATACGGCAAGCTTGAGAAGGATGTCGCGAAGCTGGGCGACAAAGCCATCATCGACGCCTTCGCCGCTGCCAAGCAGGAATGGGAGACGCTGCGTACCAATGTGGCGGAAGGCAAGATCACCGTGCCGCAAAGCTATGCCGGACATACCGGCCTGATGCCCAAGCTGCTCAAGGTCAACGAGCTGATCGGCGATGCGTATGGCCTGAGCCTCGATCCCGACAAGGACACCTACCAGCTGATCCAATCGATGTTCTACCAGTTGCCATGGCTGACCGAGGAGACCGGCAAGACGCGCGCCAAAGGCGCTGGCTTGCTGGCGAAAAAAGAAGCGAGCGCCGAAGACCGCTTGCAGCTGGCCGCCATCATGTCGCGCGTGACGGACCGCCTGGACCAGACCATAACCGCCTTCAACAAGGCCGCCGCCGCCAATCCTGCCATCGAGGCCAAGCTGGGCGCGCAATTGCGTGCAGCGGCTGATACGGCGCACAAGATCGTCGAACTGGGTACGGAGCAGATCGTCAAGGCCGACCCGCTGACCTATGCCGGCGAGGAGTGGGTGGCCAAGACCACGGCGGCAATCGACATGCAGTTCGCCGTCAACGAAGCCGCAGCCAAGGAAATCGATGCGATGCTGTCGCAAAAAATCACTGGCTTCACCGAGCAGCGCTGGATCATGGTGATTTCGATGGTGGTGCTGTTTTCACTGGCAGCCTGGATCTGCGTGCTGATTGCCCGTTCGGTGACGGTGCCGCTGAAGAATGCCATCGCCGTGGCGGACGAGGTGGCGCAGGGAAAACTCGATAACGACTTCGACGTCGGCCCGCCCAATGAAGTAGGGCAGCTGCTGCGTTCCCTGAAGTCCATGAGCGAGAGCTTGCGCGGCATCGTGTCCGATGTGCGCGCCAGCGTGGACCAGATCAATGCGGCCAGCCGCGATATTGCGACCGGCAATGCCGACGTGTCTTCGCGGCTGGAGTCCCAGGCTTCCAACCTGGAGGAAACTGCCTCCTCGATGGAGGAGCTGACTTCCACCGTCAAGCAGAATGCCGACAATGCGCGCCAGGCCAACCAGCTGGTGCATACCGCTTCCGACGTGGCCAGCAAGGGCGGCAATGTGGTGTCGCAAGTGGTGCAGACCATGGGCGAGATCAACGACAGCTCGCGCAAGATCGTGGACATCATCGGGGTGATCGATGGCATCGCCTTCCAGACCAATATCCTGGCGTTGAACGCAGCCGTGGAAGCAGCGCGCGCCGGCGAGCAGGGGCGCGGTTTTGCGGTGGTGGCATCGGAAGTGCGCAACCTGGCGCAGCGCTCGGCGTCCGCGGCCAAGGAGATCAAGGACTTGATCAACCACAGCGTGGACCGGGTCGAAACCGGCAACCGCCTGGTTGGCGAAGCCGGCCTGGCGATGCAGGAAGTGCTGAAGAGCGTGCAGAGCATCACGGCCATCATGCAGGAGATCGCGACCGCATCGGCCGAGCAGGGCAACGGGATCGAGCAAATCAATATGGCCGTGACCCAGATGGACGATACCACGCAGCAGAATGCAGCGCTGGTGGAGCAGACCGCGGCCGCTTCGGCGAGCCTGCAGGACCAGGCCCAGATGCTGGTGCAATCGATCAGCATCTTCACGCTGGGGAATGAGGGCGAGGCCGCACCGGTGGTACGCAAGGCGGCTGCTGCGCGGCGCTTGCCGGGCAATGTGCGCGCATTGCGCGCGGCCTCGGTATAATTTCTTGCATGGAAAAGCTCAGGGACTTAGCCACCATTATTTCGGAAGTGCAGCGTGGGGAATTGGTTTTCCCCACCAGCGTCAATGCCGCACTGGCATTGCAGCTTGCATTGGCGGACCCTGATTGCCACGACGATGAAGTAGCGCGCAAAGTGCTGGGCGAACCGGTGCTGGCGGCGCGCGCCGTTTCCCTGGCCAATGCGGCAGTATTCCGGCGCCATGGCGCGCCGGCCATCACCAGTGCGCGCGCTGCCGTGATGCGGCTTGGCTACCGCAACCTGTATTCGCTGGCCGCTGCCATGGTGGTGCGGCAGTTCGGCGCCCGCATCCGTGACCCGCAGCTGCGTGAACGCGCCGAGCAATTGTGGAAGTACTCTGCCCATGTGGCGGCCATCGCCTATCAGGTGGCGCGCCATATTACCCGCACCGATCCCGATACGGCGCTGTTTGCCGGCATCGTGCATGAAGCCGGCAATTTCTTCCTGTTGTCGCAAGCAGACCAGGTAACTGGCTTGCTCGATGAAATGGGTTCCCGGCTGGGACCGGTGCAAGAGATCGTGGCGCGTGAAGTGCTGCGCAAGCTGCAGGTGCCGGAGGCAGTCAGCGCTGCCATCATCAGCCTGCGCGATGGCGCCATCAGCCTGCCGCCCAGCGGCTTGCGCGATACGCTGCTGCTGGCGCGCCATTTGTGTCCCGTGCTGTCGCCGCTGCCTGCACCGCAGGACGATTACCTGGTGCGGCGTTCCGATATTGTGCAATGCCTGGAAGACTTCCCCGGCCTCGCTGAACTGCTGGATGTCGCTGCGGCTGAAGCGCGCTCGATGGGCGTGGCGCTACTGGCCTGAAGCGGCCGACGGCGCGTTCTCCAACAGTTGTTTCGCCAGCAGGCTGGCGTGCGGCGTGAGCGCTGCAAAGTCGCGTGCGCACAGATAGAGGCGGCGCGTAGCCCAGGCCTCCGCCAGCGGCACGATGGCCACGTCGCGGCGCAATTGCCGCGCCACCGCGCCCGACACGATCGCTATGCCGATGCCGGCTTCGACGTGCATTGCCACGTGGTCGATGTTGCGCAGCAGGATGCGGTAGTCGAGCTGGCAGCCCAGGCGCGAGGCGCGTTCCGCTAGATGGGTTTCCAGTGCCGTATCGGCGATGCCGACAATCGGCTCGCCAAGGATATCGGCAAACGTCACGGCATTCTCGCTCGCCACGCGGTGCGCATGGCTGGCTACCACCACCAACTGGTCACTGGTGATCAGGTGCGTCTGCAGCGGGCCGAAGTCGGTGATGTCGGCCACGATGCCAAGGTCGGCGCGCCGGTCGACCATGGTCTGGACGATTTCCGCGCTGGGGCGCTCCAGCAAGTCAATCGACAGGTCGCGATAGGCGGCCAGGAAGCGGCACAGGTGGGGCGGCAGGAAGGCCGCCAGGGCGGCGGAATTGGAGAGCAGGCGGATGCGGCCCTTCAGGCCCGTGGCGTAGGTGCGCAATTCGCCGCGCATCTGTTCAACCTGGCCCAGGATCGAGCGGGCATGCCGGACCAGGGCTTCGCCCGCGGCGGTGGTGCGCACGCCGCGCCGGTTGCGCTCCAGCAGTGGCGCGCCAAGGGCCTCCTCCATGCCGGCGATGCGTTCGCTGACGGAGGCCAGCGCCAGGTGCATGTTGCGTGCGCCGTGGGTCAGGCTGCCGCATTCCACGACAGTCAGGAAGAGCCGCATATCGGTCAGGTCGAAGCGCATTTGGATCTCCAGCATTCGGAATTTCCGAAGTGTAGCACCGGAATTGCCAGATTGCGGGGCTGCCGCATGCCGTCTAACATCGCTTGCATGGACACGATGATTCTGACATTTTCCGCAGGGATGTTGGCTGGGGCGATGAATGCACTGGCGGGCGGCGGATCTTTCGTCAGCCTGCCGGCGCTGATCGCGGCTGGGGTGCCACCGGTTCAGGCGAATGCTTCCAGCACGGTTGCGCTGTTTCCGGGCGGCTTGGCCAGCGCCTGGACCTATCGCGATGGCTTGCAGCCGGTGGGCGGGGTGCCGCTGCGGGCGCTACTGGTGGCCACGCTGTGCGGCGGCCTGGCTGGGGCCTTGCTGTTGCTGCGGACTTCTTCGACTGCTTTCACCTTCGTGCTGCCATGGCTGCTGCTGTTGGCGTCGATCGCACTAGCCTTTGGGCGGCGGCTTGGCGAGGCATTGAGGGCGCGCTGCGAGGTGCGGGCGCCTGCGGTGTTGCTGCTCCAGTTCGCGCTGGGCGTTTACGGCGGCTATTTTGGCGGCGCGGTGGGGATCATGATGATGGCGATGTGGGGCTTGATCGACAAGCATGACCTGAAGGACCTGAATGCACCACGGACTTTACTTGTCAGCGCAGCCAACGCCGTGGCGGTGCTTGCCTTTGCCGCCGCCCATGCAGTGCACTGGCCGGCAACGCTTGCCATGCTGGCAGGGGCCACAGCCGGCGGCTACGGCGGCGCAAGGGTCGGCCGGCGCGCGCCGCCCGACGTGATCCGCGCCATTACCTTATTCGCGACATCCTGCATCACGCTGGCGTTTTTCTGGAAGACTTACTTGGGAGGGAATCATGCTTGACGCACTGCTCGAAACCATCGGGACGCTCGGAGTCCTTGCCAATATCTGGCTCAAGGTCGGCGCAAGCTTGCCTAAGGCTCAAAGTCGAAATCAAGCAATTCATCAGCAGTGAAAGGCAGCGTTGTGGGCAGCACGGCCTGGGCCAACCCCGTTTCGCGCGCAGCTTTGCGAGCCGCGGTGAGGTAGACGCCAATCGCTTCGTCAAGCAGATCGTGCCGAAGGCTGGGGTAGCGCTTGAGTAGCAACTCGATTCGTGAGCGCTGCTCAAGAATGGTCTGGCGCCAGCTGCGCGATTTGCGCAGCGGCTGGTATCGGCATTTGAGCAAATGAACTTCCAGCACGCATAGGCGGCTGGCAAGCTGGTGCCTGATGTGGGATGCCATGCTGGTCAACTCCTCATAGAGGTTTGGAATGTCGAGCAAATCGAATTTGCGATCGCGCAGCAAGGCGGCCTGGGTTTCGACCCAGGGGATGAAGTCTTCTTCGTAAGCGGTGTGGTTCATGGCTAGCCCTCCCAAAGGACAGGCTAGGCGTTGCAGCCCGCCCCAGTCAAGCGCGGCCGGGGCAGGATTTGAGGCGGATCAGAGGCGGGATTGTTCGAGGATGCGGACCAGCGATTCGATGCCTTCGGCGTCGACGGCATCGAAGCGTCCCGGCAGCGGGCTGTCGAGGTCGAACACCCCGATCACCTCGCCATCCTTGCCGAAAATCGGCACCACCAGTTCCGAGCGCGAGGCAGCATCGCAGGCGATATGGCCAGGGAAGGCATGCACGTCTTCCACCACGCTGGTAGCGCGTTTCTCAACGGTCGTGCCGCACACGCCGCGGCCTTTCTTGATGCGGATGCAGGCTGGCTTGCCCTGGAAGGGACCGAGCACCAGTTCGTCCGGACCTTGCATGAAATAGAAGCCGGCCCAGTTCAGGCCCGGCATCGTGTTGAACACCAGCGAGCTGGCATTGGCCGTATTGGCGATCCAGTCATGTTCGCCGTGCACCAGTCCACCCAGTTGCGAGCGCAGGTCTTCGTACATGGCGCGCTTGGCTTCGGGCGTGTCGGTGCTGTAGGTGGTGTCGCTGAGGGAGAAAGACATATTGCAGCTCGGTATGTTACATAGGTGGCCGACATCTTACCAGCAATCGCGCTAAGTTGCGGCTATGGCTACTCATCATCAAATCCATCGGCTGCTGCGCGACGTGTTCGGCGTCGAACACCTGCGCGCGGGCCAGCAGCAAGTGATCGACAGCGTGCTGGCCGGCCACGACACGCTTGCCATCATGCCAACCGGCAGCGGCAAGTCGCTGTGCTACCAGATTCCGGCATCGATTCTGAAGGGCAGCACGGTTGTCGTGTCGCCGCTGATTTCGCTGATGAAGGACCAGGCGGAAAAGCTGGACGATATCGGCATCGAAGCAGCCCAGCTCAATAGCAAAGTGCCAGCCGAGGAGCAGCATGAAGCGCTGCAAGGGCTGAAAGACAATGAGGACCGCATTGTGTTCTGCACGCCGGAGCGGCTGGCGACGCCGGAGTTCATGTCTTTGCTGCACAAGGCCGACATCGGCCTGGTTGTTGTCGATGAAGCCCACTGCATTTCGCGCTGGGGCCACGATTTCCGTCCGGCGTACCTTGATATCGGCGCCGCGCTTGACGCGCTGGGCCGGCCGCCAGTGCTGGCGCTGACAGCCACCGCCACCGACGAAGTGGTTGACGACATCCGCCGCCAGCTAGGGGCGCCAAAGATGCGCGTGGTGAATACCGGCATCTACCGGCCCAACCTGCACCTGGCCGTGCGCCAGGTGACGAACGCCGATGAGCGCACAGCTGAAGCGCTGCGCCTGGTGCGCGAGACGCCGGGCAGCGGCATCGTCTACGCGGCCACAGTCAAGGCGGCGCAGGAAATGCTGGCGGTGCTCGAGGAAGCCGGGGAAAGCGTGGCGCTCTACCACGGCAAGCTGCACGCCGGTGAACGCCATCAGAACCAGGAAATGTTCATGTCCGGCGCACGCCGCGTGATGGTGGCCACCAATGCTTTCGGCATGGGCATCGACAAGCCCGACATCCGCTTCGTGATCCACCTGCAAGTGCCGGCCAGCCTGGAAGCCTACTACCAGGAGGCGGGGCGGGCCGGGCGCGACAGCGAGGCGGCCGATTGCACGCTGCTGTATTTCCACGAAGACAAGCGCGTGCAGCAATTCTTCCTGGCTCGCAGCTATCCCGATGCGGCCTTGCTGCGTGCAGCCTATGGAGTCGTGGCCAGTGGGGAGCGGCCGCGCGACAAGCGCAGCCAGGTGGCGCTCAAATTGCTGAAGGAGGGCGGCTGGCTGAAACAGGACCGCAAGCTGCAATACCGCGTGGCCGGCGAAGCGCCGCGCCCGATCGATCTTGAACGCCTGGCGGAACGCTACCGCGAAAAGCAGGAGCACGACCGCGAAGCCCTGGCGCAAATGGTGTCGTATGCCCAAAGCGGGTATTGCCGATGGAAACTCCTGCTTGACTACTTCGGCGACGAATCGGCCAATATTGAGCGCTGCGGCACTTGCGACAATTGCAGGTATCCTCCAACAATTGACGCAGGAGGGTGACGATGGCGGATATGGTTGTCGTGCGCAAAGAGGGGCTGTACTGCGCGCCAGGCGGTTTCTACATCGACCCGTGGCGGCCGGTCGAACGTGCCGTGATCACGCACGGCCACGGCGACCACGCACGTCCCGGCCACGCGCACTACCTGTGCGCCACGCCAGGCATGGGCATATTGCGCGCCCGCCTTGGCGACATCAATCTCCAGGGCCTGGCGTATGGCGAATCGCTGGAGCACAACGGCGTGCGCATTTCGCTTCACCCGGCGGGCCACGTGCTTGGCTCGGCGCAGGTGCGCATCGAATACCGGGGCGAGGTGTGGGTGGCTTCCGGCGACTACAAGGTGGAGCCGGACGCTACCTGCACGCCATTCGAGCCAGTGCGCTGCCACTGCTTCATCACCGAATCCACCTTCGGCCTGCCGATCTACCGCTGGCAGCCGCAGCAGGCAATCTTTGACGACATGAATGCCTGGTGGCGGCGCAACGCGCAGGAGGGGCGCTGCAGCGTCATGCTGTGCTACGCCTTCGGCAAGGCGCAGCGCATCCTGAGCGGGCTGGATCCGGCGATCGGTCCGATCGTCTGCCATGGTGCGGTGGAACCGCTGAACCGGATTTATCGCGAGGGCGGCGTTGCGCTGCCGCCGACGGTGATGGTGAGCGATGTGGACAAAGCCGCACTGCGCCAGTCGCTGGTACTGGCGCCGCCTTCGGCTGCGGGATCGCCATGGATACGCCGCTTTGGCGATTTCAGCGATGCCTTTGCCAGCGGCTGGATGCAGTTGCGCGGTGCGCGGCGACGGCGCGCGGTGGACCGTGGCTTCGTCCTGTCGGACCATGCCGACTGGCCTGGCCTGATGCAAGCGATCCGCGCAACTGGTGCGCAGCGCGTGATCGTGACGCATGGCTCAATTCCCGTCATGGTGCGCTGGCTGTGCCAGAACGGCTACGACGCCAAGGGCTTCGATACCGAATATGGCGACGAGGAGGCTGGGGAGGGCAGCGATGCGTGAGTTTGCCCGCCTGTATGCGGAACTGGACGAAACCACGTCCACCAAGCGCAAGCTGGACGCGCTGCAAGCTTATTTCAGCAAGGCCGCACCGGAAAATGCTGCATGGGCCGTCTATTTCCTGGCCGGTGGCAAGCCGCGGCAAGCGGTTCCGGTCAAGCTGCTGCGCCAGTACGCGACGGAATATGCCGGATTGGACGAGTGGCTGTTCGACGAATGCTACAACGCGGTAGGCGACCTGGCCGAGACGATCGCCCACATCCTGCCTGCGCCGCGGCAGGAGAGCGACGTTGGGCTGGCGGAGTGGATCGAGCAGCGGATAGCACCCTTGCGTGGCGCAGCGCCGGACGAGGTGCGGTCGGCCCTGTTCCGTTATTGGGACGAACTGGAGACGCGCGAACGCTTCCTGCTGGTGAAGCTGATTGGCGGAGGCTTCCGCGTAGGCGTATCGCGCCTGCTGGTCACGCGGGCGCTCAGCGCCATCGCGGCAGTGGACAGCAAGCTGGTAGCGCAAAGGCTGATGGGCTGGACCGACGGCAGGGTGCAGCCGACGGCGCAAGGCTTTTTGCAGTTGATTGCTGCGCCGTCGGCAAGCGAACACGCGGAGCGGGGCGGGCAACCGTACCCCTTCTTCCTGGCGCATGCCTTGCAGGCCGACCCTGCTACGCTGGGCGACCTGGCGGACTGGCAGGTCGAGTGGAAATACGATGGCATGCGCGCCCAGCTCGTATCGAGGGGCGGACTGAACTTCCTGTGGTCGCGTGGCGAAGAACTGATTACCGAGCGCTTCCCGGAGCTGGTATCCATCCGCCTGCCGCAGGGTACCGTGATCGACGGTGAAATCCTGGTCTGGCCGCAAGGCGATGCACCGGCGCCGTTCGCAGCCCTGCAAAAACGCATTGGCCGCAAGCTGCTCAGCGCAAAACTGCTGGCGGAATTGCCGGCGGTGCTGGTGGCGTATGACTTGCTGGAACTGGATGGCGTCGACGTGCGCCAGTTGCCGCAGCACGAGCGGCGCGCTTTGCTGGAACAGCTGGTGCGTCAGGCGGGGCAACCGCAACTGCGCCTGTCGCCGCTGGTACTGGCGGAGGACTGGGCGCACCTGGCGCAGATCCGCGGCGAGTCGCGCGCGCGGGGTGTCGAGGGCATGATGCTCAAGGCGCGCGGCGCACAGTATGGTGTCGGGCGGACCAAAGACGTGGGCACGTGGTGGAAGTGGAAGATCGATCCCTTCAGCGTTGACGCGGTGCTGGTGTATGCGCAAGCGGGGCATGGACGGCGTGCTTCGCTGTACACCGACTATACATTCGCGGTATGGGATAGCGACGCGGAGGGCGAGCGCAAGCTGGTGCCGTTTGCCAAGGCCTACTCCGGCTTGACCGATGCGGAGATCGCGCAGGTGGACAGTGCGGTGCGCCGTACCACCATCGAGCGTTTCGGGCCGGTTCGCAGCGTGAAGCCAACCATGGTGTTCGAGATCGGCTTCGAAGGCATCGCGCTGTCGCCGCGGCACAAGTCGGGCATCGCAGTGCGTTTTCCGCGCATCCTGCGGCGGCGCGACGACAAGGCGGTGGAAGATGCCGACACGCTAGATACCTTGCGTGGCTTGCTGGCGCAGGCGCCGCCATGAGTCCAGCCTTTCCACGCCCGCGCCCATTGCCGTCCCGCCGCCCGCCGACAGCGCCAGCCGAGGCGAGCCTGGCCGAGAACGCGGAGCAAGGATCTGCGCCTGCCCCAGCGCCAGCGCGGCGCCCCGCCGCCGGCTCGACCGCTGGTCCTGCGCGGGCAACCGTGCAAGCCTGGTTCGCCGCGCGCGGCTGGAAGATATTTCCCTTCCAGCGCGAGGTATGGGATGCCGCCCGGCGCGGCGAGTCCGGCCTGCTGCACGCTACGACCGGCTCCGGCAAGACGCTTGCCGTCTGGCTGGCAGCATTACAGCGCGCGAAGGCCAGCCGAAAGCCTGGCTTGCGCGTGCTATGGATCACTCCCATGCGTGCCCTGGCCGCTGACACCCTGCGCGCCTTGCAGTCCTCCGCCGCAGACCTGCTGCCCGGCTGGCAAATCGAATCACGCACCGGCGACACCGACAGCGCTACGAGGACACGGCAAGCACGCATCCTGCCGCATGCGCTGGTGACCACGCCGGAAAGCCTCACCGTCCTGCTGAGCCGCCCTGAGGCGAGGGAGCTGTTTGCACAACTCGATATGCTGGTGGTCGACGAATGGCACGAGCTGATGGGCAACAAGCGCGGCGTGCAAACACAGCTCGCGTTGGCGCGGCTGCGCAACTGGCAGCCAGGCCTGGTGGTATGGGGCTTGTCGGCCACCCTCGGCAACCTGCAGCAGGCGGCCGAGGTGCTGGCGCCGCAGGGAACCATCGTCGAAGGCCACCTGCGCAAGGAGTTGCGCATCGATACGCTGATCCCGGACCACCCGTCGCGCTTCCCCTGGGCCGGCCACCTCGGCATCCAGATGCTTGAGCCCGTTGCGAACGAGATTGCACAACATGCCAGCACCCTGGTGTTCTGCAATACGCGATCGCAGGCCGAGCTGTGGTACCAGAACCTGCTTGAAGCACGGCCCGAGTGGGCGGGACTGATCGCCCTGCATCACGGCTCACTCGACAAGGAAGCGCGCGAGTGGGTCGAGCAAGGCCTCAAGCAGGGCAAGCTGAAAGCCGTGGTGTGCACATCGAGCCTTGACCTGGGCGTGGACTTCCTGCCGGTCGAAAGGGTGCTGCAGGTTGGCAGCGCGAAAGGCATCGCGCGCCTGCTGCAGCGCGCCGGCCGTTCGGGGCACGCACCTGGCCGCGTTTCGCGCATCACCCTGGTGCCAACCCATAGCCTGGAGCTGCTGGAGGCCGCCGGCGCCATCGAAGGCGTGCGCGAACGCCATATCGAACCAAGGCTGCCGCCGGAAAAGCCGCTGGACGTCCTGGTGCAGCACCTGGTCACGGTGGCGCTGGGCGGCGGCTTTCGGAGCGAAGAACTGTTGGCCGAAGTGCGCACGGCGTGGTCGTACCGGGCACTGAGCGACGGGGAATGGCAATGGGCGCTGGATTTCGTGGCGCGCGGCGGGCAAAGCCTGTCCGCCTATCCCGAGTACCGCCGCGTGCTGCCCGACGAGGAAGGCATTTATCGCGTTCCCGATGCCGGCGTCGCGCGCCGCCACCGCATGGGCATCGGCACTATTGTTTCTGAGGCGACGGTGCAGGTGAAATATATGAACGGCTCCCCGCTCGGCAGCGTGGAAGAGGGCTTCATCGCGCGCCTGGCCAAGGGCGACCACTTCCTGTTCGGCGGCCGCATCCTTGAATTCGTGCGCATGCATGAGATGACCGCCTTCGTGCGCCGTGCCACTGGCGCCAAAGGCGCGGTGCCGCGCTGGCAAGGCGGCAAGATGCCGCTGTCGTCCGAACTGGCGCAGGCCGTGCTAGAACAATTGCAGTGTGCCACGGAAGGGCGCTACGATGGCCCGGAAATGCAGGCCATCCGGCCGCTGCTGGAAATCCAGCAGCGCTGGTCGGCGCTGCCAACGCCGGATACCACCGTGATCGAGGCCATGGAAAGCAGGGAAGGGCATCACCTGTTCGTCTATCCATTTGCCGGGCGGTCGGTGCACCTGGGGCTGGCCTCCCTGCTGGCCTACCGCATCGCGCGCGCACGGCCCGCCACGTTCTCGATTGCCGTCAACGATTACGGCTTCGAGCTGCTGGCGCCGGAAGCGTTGCCCTGGCGCGAGGCCTTATGCGATGGCGGTGCTTTCACCACCGACCATTTGCTGGAGGACGTGCTGGCGAGCCTGAATGCCAGCGAACTGTCGCAGCGCCGCTTTCGCGAAATTGCGCGCATCGCCGGCCTTATCTTCCAGGGCTACCCGGGACAACCGAAGAGCAATCGCCAGTTGCAGGCTTCCTCCTCGTTGTTCTTCGAAGTATTCCGCAAGCACGATGCCGGCAACATGCTGCTGACACAAGCCCAGCGCGAAGTGCTGGAGCAGGAACTCGAACTGCGGCGCTTGCGCAGCACGCTGGACGAGTTGCAGAAGCGGCAAACCAGCTTCCACGAAGTGCGCCGCGCTACGCCGTTCGGCTTTGCACTGATGGTTGAACGCTTCCGCGAAAAGCTGACGACGGAGCGGCTGTCGGACCGCGTGGCGCGCATGCTGCGCGAACTTGAACAGGCTGCCGGGCCATGAATGCCATTGCCACCGAACTTGCCGGAGAGCGTGTGCTGCTTTTGCCGCAAAAGGCCTTGTACTGGCCCGCAGCGAAAACCTTGCTGGTGGCCGATATCCACTTCGGCAAAGCCGCCAGCTTTCGAGCGCTGGGCGTACCGGTTCCGCGCGGCACTACGACGGAAAACCTTGCAGCGCTCGAAACGTTGTTAACGACGCATGACGCGCAGCGCATCGTCTTCCTTGGCGACTTCCTGCATGCAAAGGCGGCGCAGGCACCGGCCACTTTGCAGGCCATGCTGGACTGGCGCGCCCGGCATCGCGAACTCGAACTCTTGCTGGTGCGCGGCAACCACGACTGGCACGCAGGCGACCCGTCTGGACTGCTGCGGGTGACGATGGCCGACGAGCCTTTTGCCTGCGGCCCTTTCGCCTTGTGCCACCATCCCGATGTCTCTTGTGAAGGCTATGTGATCGCCGGACACGTGCATCCCGTGTTTCACCTACGCACTCAACGCGAGTCGCTGCGCCTGCCTTGCTTTCTGCTCGGCACTACTCGCACCATCCTGCCGGCCTTTGGTTCCTTTACTGGCGGGCACTCTTTAATTCCGCAAGCCAGTGACAAAGTCTATGTGGTTGCCGACGAAATGATTTTCCTGATTGAAAAAAGGTAGGCGATATCCTACATTTGTCGCGCTGAACGTCCTATATTACCTGTACAGTGCTTGCACTAACATGAGTTCTCCCGCGCCTACGGTAAGGGGCGGGGGTCTTTTCCACCGAACCAAGCAGGGGGACGAATCATGGCTTCGAATAATCCAGGCGACAAACGCGGCAACCGGCAGGATAGTCCGGCCGGCAGCAAGCAAAGTGCACGTGGCTTTGCCTCCATGGACCCACAGCGCCAGCGGGAAATCGCTTCCGAAGGTGGCCGGGCTGCGCACCAGAAAGGCACGGCGCACGAGTTCACTTCCGAGGAAGCACGCCGCGCAGGCAGCATGAGCCACAAGAACGATGGCAACCGCCAGAGTGGTTCGCGGGGCAATGCCAGCCGCAGCGAGCAACAGCCCAGCCAGGGCCAGCAGGAGGTCGGCAAGGACTTCCAGCAGGACTACCAGGGCAACAAGCAAGGTGGCGATAAGTACTAAGTTTCTATCGATGCAAGGAGGCCAGCATGGGACGGCCTGACAAACCCAGTAAGGATACGGAGAACCAGCAAAATTTTGTGCTGGTCGATACTGAGCATCCGGAGATCGCGAATACCGATATCCCGGAAGGCCAGGTCCGCCGCGCCGACCGACCTTTGCCGGGCAACCGGCAAAGCGCTACGGAAAGCGGTTCGCGGCAGGGCGGCAGTGGACTGGGCACCGAAGGCGGTGCACCGGGGCCGGAAGCAAGTTCCGGCGTTTGAATAGAAAAAGCGGGCCGGTTTCGTACTGGCCCGCTTTCTTTTTGCGCCTTATTCCCTTAGAACATGAAATTCGCGGTCAACTGCGCATAGCGCGGTGCGCCAAGGGTAGCGCGTGCGCCGCTGTTGTTCAGCGTGTTGACGTAGAACTTGTCGAACACGTTGTACAGGTTCAGTTGCAGGGCGACATTCTTGTTCAGCTTGTAAGATGCCATGGCATCGACCACCGTGTAACTTGGGATGGCCGGCATATTGACCGTTGCCGGCGACAGTGACGGATCGATCAGGCGCTTCTGTTCGCCCATATAGCGCGCCCCGCCGCCAAGGGTCAGCTTGTCGTCGAACTTGTACGTGGTCCACAGGGTGGCGGACACTTTGGGCGACCAGCGCGATGGCGCGCCGACGGCGTTGTTGCCGCTGGTGCCTTCCTTGATCTCGGTATCCATGGTGGCGATGCCGGCAGTCACCGCCCAGGCCTTGGTGATCTGGCCAACCGCGCCCAGTTCCAGGCCCTGCACGCGGCGTTCGCCCAGCTGCGCCCAGGTGTTGGTGACAGGATCCACCAGCTGCGGGAATTCGTCCTTGTTGGTGGTGCGGTACAGCGCGGCAGTCAGGGCCAATTGTTTCTGGATCACGTCCCACTTGGTGCCAAGCTCGATATTGCTGGTCTTCTGCGGCTTCAGCGCCGGATTGTTGGAATTGGCGGAAGTCTGCGCGACCAGAGAGAGGTTGGCGCTGCCTGGAGGCGTTTTGGAATTGGCGTAAGCCAGGTAGATGCTGCCATCCTGGCTTGGCTTGTACAGCAGGCCGGCCTTGACACTGGCCAGGTTGCCCGACTTCTCTACGTGGGCGCCGGTCAGCACATTGGTGGTGGTGTTCAGCGTGGCGCTGTCGGTGCTGGTGTTGTAGCGCTCGAAGCGCAGGCCGCCATTGACCTGCCACTGTTCGTTCAGCTTGACGGTGTCGAAAGCGTAAGCACCGACTGTTTCGGTCTTGCCGTTGGTGAAGGCGCCGCTCAGGACTGGCTTGAAGCCGGCCAGGGCATCGTTCGGGTTCGGATGGTACAGGTTGGCAGCCGGCGCTGTGCCGAGGCTGGCTTGCAGGCGGGCTGGCGCGAACTGTTCTTCGCTCAGGAGCTCAACGCCGGTCGACAGCGTGTGCTGCAGGCCGCCCAGCGTGAATTCGCTGACGATATTGGTGGTGTTGGCCAGGATCTTGTTTTCCTGCAGGACGCTCTGGCGCGTGCGGCTGATGGTCCAGGTGGCTGGATCGGCCGCCGGCGCGGACAAGGTGTTGATGCCGGTCAGGATGCGATCCATCTTGGACTTGCCCCAACGGGTGGTGTTGGTCAGGGTAGTCTTTGGTCCCAGTTCGTGCTCGATCCTGGCAGTCAGCATGTCGGCGTCGACTTTCTCGAAGTCGCCATTGATGCCGTACCAGTTGTTGCGGTCCACGCGCGGCGCCGTGCGCAGGGCGGAGCCGGCATTGTAGAAGCCTTTGACGCCCACGCTCGGGGTGCCGCCGTCAGGCACCTTGTCCTGGCGGATATGTTGCGAGAACAGGTAGAGGCGGGTCGGCGTGCCCAGGCCCCAGGCGATCGACGGCGCGATGCCCTTGCTTTCGCGATCCAGCGCATTGCTGCCTTTCATGCTGCCATCCTGCAGCATGGCGTTCAGGCGGAAGGCGCCGCTGCTGCCGAAAGTGCGGGTCACGTCGGCAGTGCCGCGCTTGACGCCGCCCTGGGTGAAAGCAAGAGACCCCACACTGGATTCTTCACGGGTCGGCAGCTTGGAGACCAGGTTGATGTAGCCGGCGGCCGCGCCACGGCCGATGTCGGCGCCGGCCGGGCCCTTGGCCACTTCGACCTGCTCGATATTGAAGGCTTCGCGGGTCACGGCGCCGAGGTCGCGGATGCCGTCGACGAAGATCGAGGACTGGGCGGCGAAGCCGCGCATCTGGAAAGTATCGCCAGCGCTGGTGTTGCCGTTCTCGCCCAGCTGCAGGGTGATGCCCGGCGTATTGCGCAGGGCCTCGACGATGGAGGAGGCGCCTTGTTCCTGGATCAGTTCTTTCCTGATCACGGAAATGGTCTGCGGGGTATCGACCAGCGGTGCGGTCAGTTTTGGCGAAGACGCGCGGTCGGTCTTATAGGCGGCTTCGGCGGCGGCTTCGACCTTGACTTCGGCCATGGTCTTTTCTTGCGCCTGGGCCTGGACCGACAAAGGCAGGCCGATGGCGGCCATGGCGAGCAGGGATTGGTTCAGCAGCGGCTGGGTGGCCAGCGTGTGCTTGCGGCTACGGATGGTCAAAATTCTCTCCAGATTTGATGCAGTTGGTGTTTTACGGCTGGCTGCATCCGTCAAACTGGGAGATGGCTGGCTGTTGCGGGTATGTAAAGCAATGTAAATGATAACGATTCTCAATTGCATTAGCAAGTCCGGTGCATTATCATCCGGTATTCACTTATGGAAAGTAACAACTTGGGCAGTCCAGAAATTGAAGCGAAGCGCCAGGCAAAGCGAGCCGTGTGGCTCAAGCTCCTGCACGAATGGCATTGGGTCAGCTCGGCCATGTGCCTGCTCGGCATGTTCCTGTTCGCGATTACCGGCATCACACTGAACCACGCCAGCCAGATTGAATCCAAGCCGTCCGTCGTGCGCAAACAGGCCACGGCGCCAGCGGCACTGGTCAGCGAGCTGCAAGCCTTCGCCGGGAAGCATGACGGCGAAAAGGCTCCGTTGCCGGAAGCGGGCGAACGCTGGCTGCGCGACACCTGGTCGCTCAAGGCGGGAGGGCGCGAAGCCGAATGGTCGGCCGACGAGGTTTACCTGCCGCTGCCGAAGGCGGGCGGCGACGCCTGGGTGCGCATTGGCCTGGAAGACGGCGCCGCCGAATTCGAGAATACCGACCGTGGCTGGATCTCCTGGCTCAATGACGTGCACAAGGGCCGCAATACCGGCGCGGCCTGGAACTGGTTCATCGACATCTTTGCGGCAGCCTGCCTGGTGTTCTGCATTACCGGTTTGCTGATCCTGAAATTCCATGCGGCCAAGCGGCCGTTTACCTGGCCGATGGTGGGCCTGGGCGTTGTCATTCCATGTGTAATCGCTTTGCTCTACATTCATTAAGGACTTCTGTATGAAACTTCGTTATTCCATCGCCGTCGGCTTGCCGCTGGTGAGCGCGTCCGCGATGGCGGCCGACCTGACGCTGAAATTCGAACTGCCGCAACTGAACGTGGCTGAATACCATCGCCCATACGTGGCAGCCTGGCTCGAGAATGCGGACCAGAAGGTTGTCGCCAACCTGGCGGTGCTGTATGACGTGAAGAAGAAGGACAACGCCGGCACCAAGTGGCTGAAGGACATGCGCCAGTGGTGGCGCAAGGCCGGCCGCGACGTGGAAATGCCGATGGATGGCGTGAGCGGTGCAACCCGCGCCCCGGGCGAAGTTTCCCTCAGCTTCCCGGTGGCGAAAGACGCCCTGAACAAGCTCCCGGCCGGCAATTACCAGCTGGTGCTGGAAGCGGCGCGCGAGGCAGGCGGCCGTGAGCTGGTGAAGGTGCCGGTGGCGTGGCCGCCGAAGTCGGCGCAGTCCTTCTCCGCCAAGGGCAAGGAAGAACTGGGCGAAGTCACCGTGCAAGTCAAACCATAAGGATCCGCCATGAAGCTGAGCAAAACCCTGATCGCGCTGGCACTGGCCGGCGCCGCCTTCAGCGCCCAGGCGCACAAGCCATGGCTGCTGCCTTCGTCCTCGCTGGTGGATGCCAAGGAGCCTTGGGTGACCGTGGATGCGGCCATTTCGGAAGGCTTGTTCGATATCGACCACCAGCCGCTGAAGCTGGATGGTATCTCCATTACCGGCCCGGACGGCGCCAAGGTCGACATGCAGAACGCGCTGACCGGCCGCCTGCGTTCCACCTTCGACGTGAAGATGGCCAAGCCGGGCACCTACAAGATCGCTCTGGTAAGCCAGTCGGTGATGGCAAGCTGGAAGGTCAATGGCGAAATGAAGCGCTGGCGCGGTTCAGAGGCGGAGATGGCGGCCAACGTACCCGCCAATGCCGAAGAACTGAATGTGTCGCGTACCAACAGCCGCCTGGAGACCTTCGTCAGCGCCAACAAGACCGATGAAGCGGTGTTCAAGCCAACCGGCGTTGGCCTGGAGCTGGTGCCGGTCACGCACCCGAACGATATGCGCGCGGGCGAGGAAGCGAAATGGAAGTTCCTGCTCGATGGCAAACCGGCTGCCAACCAGGCCTTCAGCCTGATCCCGGGCGGCGTGCGCTATCGCGGCACGCTGGGCGAGATCCGCCTGTCGACCGATGCCAAGGGCGAAATCAGCTTCAAGATTCCGGAAGCTGGCATGTACCTGGTGTCCAGCAGCTGGCCTGCAGCAGCTGCGCCGCAAGCAGGCCAGCAAGCAGGCCCGCGCCAGATGCCGCCACGCCGCGTGACTTACGCAGCGACGGTGGAAGTACTGCCGCAGTAAGCAGGTGCGCCGCGTTCTGCTGCCGCCCGCCATCTCCGCCGAGCCTGCGCCGGCGGGGGCCGGCATCGTCGATTTCGGCGGCGCCAGCATGGGCACCACGTGGTCGGCGCGGGTAGCACTGGCGCCTGGCGCGATGGCTGCCGGAGCGCCGCTGCGCGCAGCGAGCCTGCAGGCCGGCTTGCAGGAGCAGCTGGACCAGGTGGTGGCCGAGATGAGCCACTGGGAACCGGCTTCGGACCTGGGCCGTTTCAATCGCGCGGGCGCCTGCACCTGGCATGCGCTGCCAGCCGATTTTTTTGAAGTCCTGAAGTACGCGCTCGACGTAGCGCGCGAGACCGGCGGCGCCTGCGATCCCAGTGCCGGCGTGCTGGTTAACCTGTGGGGTTTCGGCCCGACCGGCCGGCATGACGAAGCCGGCTTCGTGCCGCCTTGCGCGCGCGACGTGGCGACCGTGCGCGCCGGCATGGCAGGGCGCTTGGTGGAACTGGATATCCCGCGCCAGCGCGCCTTCCAGCCCGGCGGCGTACAGCTCGACTTGTCGGCTGTGGCCAAAGGCTTTGCCGTCGACAAGCTGGCGCGCTACCTGGAAGGGCAGGGGTGCCGCCACTACCTCGTTGAAGCCGGCGGCGAACTGCGCGGCGCCGGTTTCAAGCCGGATGGCCAGCCGTGGTGGGTGGCGCTGGAGGAACCGCAGGCGCCAGGCGCCGGCAGCGCAGGTGAAATCGCCATCGCCTTGCACGGCCTGGCCGTCGCCACCTCGGGTGACTACCGCAAATATTTCATGCAGGACGCGACGCGGCGCCCGCATACGATCGATCCCCGCACCGGCCTGCCGATTACCAACGCGCTGGCTTCAGTCACGGTGGTGCACGAAAGCGCCATGGCGGCCGATGCCTGGTCGACGGCGCTGACAGTGCTCGGCCCTGAGCAAGGCCTGGCGCTGGCCGAACGCAAAGGCCTTGCGGCACGCTTCCTGCTGCGCGAAGGGACGGGGCTGCGCGAAATCCTCAGCAGCCGCTTCCAGAAGATGCTTGAAGAAGAATGATCCTCACGAACGACCCATCCCGCCTCGGCCTGGCGGCCGCCATGATCGCCGCCTATGGCGTAGTTTGCCTGCTGCCCTGGCTGCGCGCGCGCCGCGCCCGTACTGCAGCGCAGGCCGCGCGTGCCGCGGCAGGGGATTCTCCATGGCTGGTGGCTTACGCCAGCCAGACCGGCAATGCCGAACTGCTGGCGCGCCAGACCAGCGAAACCCTGCGCGTGGCCGGCATTGCGAACCATCTGTGCGACTTCGACGAACTCGATGCTGCCACGCTGCAAGCGGCAGAACGCGTCCTGTTCCTGGCTTCGACGTACGGCGAAGGCGATCCGCCCGATGCCGCCGCGCGCTTTGCGCAGCGCCTGATGGCACGCAGCGACCTCGCACTGGGCCAGCTGCACTATGCCGTGCTGGCGCTGGGCGACAGCGCCTACAGCAGTTTCTGCGGCTTTGGCCGCGCACTCGATGCCTGGCTGGCAGCACGTGGCGCACAAGCGCTGTTCCCGCGGGTTGAAGTCGACCGCAGCGCGCCGCCCGCCATCGCTGCCTGGCGCCAGCAACTGAGCCACCTGGCCGGCACCAGCGACGCGCCGGACTGGGACGCACCGGAATTTGGCGAATGGCGCCTGGCAGAACGGCGCAAGCTCAACCCCGGCAGCGCGGGTGCGCCGATCTACCACCTCGAGTTCGAGCCGATGGATGGCGCGCCGCTGCCCGCATGGCAATCGGGCGACCTGGTACAGGTCGCGGCGCCGGCCGACCCGGAGCGTCCGCGCGAATATTCGATCGCCTCCATTCCTTCCGATGGCCGCGTGCACTTGCTGGTGCGCCTGCATCGCCATGGCGACGGCAGCCATGGCCTGGCCTCTGGCTGGCTCACGCAGCAAGCCGAAGAGGGCGCCATGGTGCGCCTGCGCCTGCGCGAGCACCGCCGCTTCAGGCTTGAGGAAAACGCCGGGCGCCCGCTGATCCTGATCGGCAACGGCAGCGGCATTGCCGGACTGCGCGGGCATCTGAAGGCGCGCGCTGCCGCCGGCCAGGCGCGCAACTGGCTGCTGTTCGGCGAACGCGATCCGCAGCACGACGGGTTCTACCGCGATGAACTGGAAGCCTGGCAGCGTGCGGGCATGCTGCCGCGCCTGGACCTGGCCTGGTCGCTCGGACCGGATGGCCGGGAATACGTGCAAGACCTGCTGCTGCGCCACGCCGGCACAGTGCGCGCCTGGGTGGCAGACGGCGCCGCCATCTACGTCTGCGGCAGCCTGGAAGGCATGGCCGCTGGCGTCGATCATGCCTTGCGAGAAATACTTACTGGCGAGGAAATGGGCGACATGTCCAGTTCAGGCCGCTACCGGCGTGATGTCTATTAAGCACGCATTCGGCTGCTGTCGCGCTTAGACAACGTTTGCGCCCAGGTTTTCTCGAACTAAATTTGGATTAGGCCGCCTCTTGGTAAATATTCTAAGAATATTTCGGATATGTAACAAGTTTGACATCAAATCAACGGATTTTCCGCGCACTGGCAATCACGGAACTTGCATAATCCCCAACTGACTAGCATAAGTGAAGTCGCTTTATTTATAAATAAAAGGGGAGTAGGGATGTTTTTCCAAGAGAAAGTTGGCGTGCGCTCGGTACGCCTGGCCGTGTCGGTGTTGACCATGATTGCCGCCAGCGCTGCCTTGGCGCAGGAAGCGCCGATCCAGCGTGTTGAGATCACCGGTTCCGCTATCAAGCGTATCAATGCCGAAGGCGCGCTGCCAGTGCAACGCCTGACCGCCGAACAAATTGCCAAGTCGGGCGCAAGCAACGTTGCCGACCTGATCCAGGCGCTGCCGGCAATGCAGGGCTTCCAGGTTGCCGCCATTGCCGCCGGCACCAACTCGGGCGGCAACGTGACCGCTTCCATCCACGATATCGGCGCCAGCTACACCCTGGTGCTGCTGAACGGCCGCCGCATTGCCCCGCAAGGCTCGGGCTCCACCATCAACCTGAACGCCATCCCGATGAGCGCGGTTGAGAACGTCGAGATCCTGACCGACGGCGCGTCCGCCCTGTACGGCTCCGATGCAATTGCCGGCGTCATCAACTTCATCCTGAAGAAAAATTACCAGGGCTTCAATATCGAAGCCAGCCACAGCCAGCCGACCCAGTCCAGCGCAGGCCGCACCAGCAACTTTAACCTGACCTACGGCATGGGCGACCTGGATGCCGACCGCTACAACGTGCTGCTGACCTACCGCAAGGATGAGACCAAGCAAGTGCGCGCGCTGGACCGCGACTTCGCCGACACTGCCTACGTCCCGTTCAACTGGAATGGCAACAGCTACATTTACGACCGCACCAGCCCGGCAGCCATTCCGGCCAACGTGTCGGCCACCTTCAAATCCGGTGCTGCGCCAATCGGCTTCAACCCGTACCAGAAGAAGAACGGCCAGTGCGCACCGATGAACCAGCTGGCGCTGAGCAACACCGCCCTGGTGCAGAACTGCGGCTTCGACTTCGTGCAAACCATCGAAATCGTGCCGCAAAACAGCCGCGACAGCTTCTTTGGCAAGGCAACCGTGAAAGCCACCGACAAGATCAATGTGTTCGTGGAAGCAGCGTACTCGCGCCTGGACCTGACCGCGCGTATCGCGCCGAACACCGCTTCGGTCGCGATTGCCAAGGGCTCGCCGCTGTACAACACCTATGTGCGTCCATACCTGACCGCTGCGCAAGACACCGACATCAAGAGCGTGACTGCCAGCTACCGTACCTATGACTGGGGCACCCGCGACAGCGAAACCCTCACCACGTCCAAGAACCTGGTGCTGGGCGCTGAAGGCGATATCGGGACCTGGAGCTTCGGCACCGGCCTGACCTGGTCCAAGAACGCCATCGACGAGCGCTATGTGGGCGGCTACGTCAAGAACACCGAATTCCGCGACATGCTGGCCAAGAACCAGTTCGACCCATTCCTGGGCATTGGCGGCCAGTCGGATGCGACCAAGCAGCTGATCGCCAATTCGGTGTTCAACGGCTCGATCCGCGATGCCTCGACCACCCTGAAGGGCATCGACGCGCGCGCTTCCCATGAACTGTTCCAGCTGCCTGCCGGCACCGCGCAGATCGCACTGGGCGGCGACTACCGCAACTACCATTACCAGCAATCGCCGCACGCCACCAGCTCGGACATCTTCGGCTTCAGCGCATCGCCAGCCTATGACATGGAGCGCAGCAACTACGGCGTGTTCAGCGAAGTGAACATGCCTGTGCTGAAGGGCCTGGAGCTGACTGGTGCTGCTCGCTATGACACTTTCGAAGCAGTCAAGAACAAACTGGCCAACCGCGACATGGGCAGCAAGGAATCGTCCAGCACCTACAAGGTGTCGGCACGCTGGCAGCCTACCCCGTCGTTCCTGATGCGCGGTTCCTACGGCACCGGCTTCAAGGCGCCTTCCATGCTGGACATCGGCCAGCCGCTGGTCGCGGCGGGCTTCACCTCCAACTCCTGGGATTGCCCTGCCAACCTGAAGGCTGAGAATGCGGACTACTGCCAGGTAGGCAAGCGCCAGTACAACGTGCTGTCCGGCGGTAACGAAAACCTGAAGCCGGAGAAGTCCAAGCAATTCACCGTCGGCTTCCGCTTCGAGCCAACCAGCAGCTTCTCGGTGCAAGCCGACCTGTGGGACGTGAAGATTCGTGACGCCGTGTCGAGCGTGTCGGAAGCACTGATCTTCGGCGATCCGGTCAAGTACCGCGAGCTCTTCACCACCTTCGTCGACCCAGGCAATGGCCAGACCTACTGGGCGAAGAAGACCCTGTCGATCAACATCGGCAAGACCCACAATCAGGGCATCGACTGGGAAACCACTTACCGTCACAACTTCTCGTTCGGTAAGCTGACCACCATCCTGAACGGCACCTACCTGATCAAGTCGGACTACACCAAGCCGGGCACGGACAACGACTGGGTCAACAGCATGAACTACTTCGGCGTCAACGATGCCGTATCGTTCCGCCACATCGTGCGCCTGTCGACCACACTGGATACCGGTGCCTTCTCCAACTCGCTGGTGGCCAACTACCGCAACGGCTACACCGATGCTGAAGCGCAGAGCCGCAACGTCGCCACCAACCAGCTGGAGACCTTCCGCGTGCACGTTCCTTCGCACCTGACCTTCGACTGGCAGGGCAAGTGGAAGGCAACCAGCAACCTCCTGCTGCGCGCCGGCATCAAGAACATTGCCGACCGCAACCCGCCGTTCTCGCTGCGCGCCTCGTCGGGCCACCAGGTTGGTTTCGACCCACGCTACGCGGACCCGCTGGGCCGCACCTTCTACCTGACTGGCAGCTACACGTTCTAAGCTAGTCAGATAGCAAGAGAAACGCCCCGCGCGCGAGCCGGGGCGTTTTTCTTTGCGTCAAGTATCGATACAATTCAATCAAGTCTGGATACATTTTATTACAAGCATATCTGCGAGTTACTTTGCAAGTTTTGGTTGCTGCAAACAGATGTACATTGAATAAGTTTGTTGTATTGTTGCTCAAAAACGACAAATGCTCAGTTTTTTGGCAAATTTAATTCCGGTTCTTTCACTATCTTGCGAATTTTCCCTGTAACTTTCAGAAATGTAATAGCAGGGCATTAAATTGCGCGTTTGCTCCCCCCATAATCCGCGGTCGGTGAGCAAAATGCAAAAAAGAAACTTTGCTCATTCGAACGTTTTCAGTAACCCGAAGGAGTAAAGAAATGGCATTCCAAGAAAAGATCGGTGCGCGTTCCGTGCGCCTGGCGATGTCCGCCCTGGCCCTGGTCGCAGCCGGCCAAGCCGCCGCGCAAGAAGCCCCAATGCAGCGCGTTGAAATTACCGGTTCCGCGATCAAGCGTATCGCCGTCGAAGGCGCACTGCCAGTGCAGCGCCTGTCCGCCGAAACCATCGCCAAGACCGGCGCCGGCACCGTCGCCGACCTGATCCAGGCGCTGCCAGCAATGCAAGGCTTCACCGTTGATGCAGTCGCTGCCGGCTCCAATTCGGGCGGCAACGTTTCCGCTTCCATCCACAACATCGGCGAAGAGTACACCCTGGTGCTGCTGAACGGCCGCCGCGTGGCCCCGCAAGGTTCGGGCTCCGCCGTCAACCTGAATGCCATTCCGATGAGCGCGGTTGAGCGCGTTGAAATCCTGACCGACGGCGCTTCCGCACTGTACGGTTCCGACGCGATCGCCGGCGTGATCAACTTCATCCTGAAGGACAGCGTCAAAGCCACGTCGATCGAAGCGAACATCACCCAGCCGTTCGACAGCAGCTCCGGCCGCCAGACCTACTTCAACCTGACTTCCGGCTGGACCGATGAAGCAGGCCGCATCAAGCTGGTCGGCTCCTACCGCCACGACGAGCGCAAGGCAGTCAAGGCCACCGAGCGCGACTTCGCCAAGACCTCCTACCTGCCATTCAGCCACAACGGCGCCGACTACGTGATGGACCGCACCAGCTCGTCGGCAATCCCTGCCAACGTTCAGGTCAAGATGAACAAAGCCAGCGGCACTGGCACCGAAGCGATCGGTTTCAACCCGTACTACAAGGCCAACGGCAAGTGCGCACCGGTGAACTTCTACCAGGCAACCAACGATGCCACCACCCAGAACTGCGGTTTCGACTCCAGCTCGATGGTTGAAATCGTTCCTGAAAACAAGCGTGACAGCTTCTTCGGCAAGGCCACCTTCAAGCTGAACGACAACATCAACCTGTTCGCTGAAACCGCGCTGTCGCGCCTGGACCTGACCGCACGTATCGCCGCCAACACCGCGCCGATCAGCATCGCCAAAGGTTCGGCTTACTACAACGACTACGTCAAGCCATACCTGACCGCCGACCAGGATTCGCGCGTGACTTCGGTCAACGGCCTGTTCCGCACCTATGACTTCGGCAGCCGCGCCAGCAACACCATCACCGATTCGACCCACTTCGTTACCGGCCTGGAAGGCGACCTGGGCGCATGGGCGTTCAACACCGGCCTGACCTGGTCCCGCAACAAGATCGACGAGCGTTACGTTGGCGGCTACGCGCTGAACCAGCCGTTCCGCGACATGGTTGCCAACCGCACCATCAACCCGTTCGAACCGATCGGCAGCACCAAGGCGACCGCACAGCAACTGTCCGACGCGACCTTCATCGGCTCGATCCGCGAGGCATCGACCACCCTGAAGGGCATCGACGCACACGGCTCGCGTGAACTGTTCTCCCTGCCAGGCGGCGCAGCACAGATCGCAGTGGGCGGCGACTTCCGCAACTACCACTACGAGCAGACTCCTTCCGAAGCAGCAAGCAACGGTTCGATCTACAACTTCAGCACTCCTGCACGCTACGACATGGAGCGCGACACCTACGGCGTGTTCACCGAACTGGCTGCACCAGTGTCGAAGAGCGTTGAACTGACCGGCGCGGTACGTTACGACGGCTACTCCGCCATCGACAACGGCCTGACCAACACCAAGATGGGCAAGCGTGAACACGCAACCACCTACAAGGTATCGGCACGCTGGCAGCCAACCCAGGGCTTCCTGGTGCGCGGCTCCTACGGCACCGGCTTCAAGGCGCCTTCCATGCTGAACATCGGCCAGCCACTGGTCACCGCCGGCTTCACCGCCAGCTCCTACGCTTGCCCGACCGCGCTGGGTAACGATTCGCTGTGCCAGCCAGGCAAGACCCAGTACAACGTGTACTCCGGCGGCAACCCGGACCTGAAGCCAGAGAAGTCGAAGCAGTTCACCATCGGCTTCCGTGCTGAACCGACCAATGCGTTCTCCTTCGGTGCCGACCTGTGGGACGTGAAGATGACCGACGCGGTTTCGGAAGTATCCGAGCAGCTGGCGTTCTCTGACCCAGTCAAGTTCCGCGACCTGTTCACCACCTTCACCCAGCCTGCAACCGGCGCTACTTACTGGGCCTTCAAGTCGCTGTCGATCAACATCGGCAAGACCCACAGCCAGGGCCTGGACTGGGACTTCACCGCTCGCCACAAGTTCGGCTTCGGCAACCTGACCTCGAACCTGGCAGGTACTTACCTGATCAAGTCCGACTACACCGAGCCAGGCACTTCGGACAAGTGGACCAACGACATGAACTTCTTCGGCACCGACAACAAAGTCGCGTTCCGTCACGTTGTTCGCTGGACCACCACCCTGGACACCGGCGCGTTCAGCAACACCCTGATCGCCAACTACCGCAACGGCTACACCGATGCGTCGGCGACCGTGCTGAACCTGAGCACCAATGCGACCGAGAAGATCCGCCTGCACGTGCCTTCGCACCTGACCTGGGACTGGCAAGGCAAGTGGACTGTCAACAAGCAGTTGGCACTGCGCGCTGGCATCAAGAACCTGCTGGACCGCGATCCACCACTGTCGCTGCGTAACTCCTCGGGCCACCAGGTTGGCTTCGACCCACGCTACGCCGACCCAATGGGCCGCACCTTCTACCTGACCGGCAATTACAGCTTCTAATCGCCGAGCTCAGTAGCAAAACGCCCCGTGCGCGCAAGCGCCGGGGCGTTTTTTATTCGGGGTCAGGTCTGTCATTTGGACAGTTAGCGCGAACATTTGATCTAGCTCAATACGCAAAAAACCTTTGTTTTGCGTATTGAGCTAGATCAAACAACGTGTGTCGGTGTCCAAATGACAGACCTGACCCCGACTTTTATTGGGGTTCGAGGGCGCGCTGGAGGGTGGTGACGCTGGGGTTGTCGACGAAGATGCAGCGTTTCTGGTGGCGCTTGCAGAAGTCCTTCACGCGCCAGTAGGCGCTGTGGCTGATGCAGGCGGTTTGGCAGATCACCAGGTCGGCGGCGGCCATGCTGCTTTCGAGGCGGGCGACGTTGTCTTCGAGGCCACCGTCGTGGTGCAGGAATTCGGCGCCGGCGTCTTCAATCACACTGCGGTAGCCGGCGACGTTGCCGGCGCGGCCGCCTACGCACAGCACGCGTTCGGCAAGCAGGCCGTGCAGCGTGACGCGTTGTGCGATGGTGCCCGCCCGGGCAGCCGGCCCGCCCGTTGCGGCGGTGACGGCTGCCGGAGTGGCGGGCGATGGTTGCGTGGTGACTGCTGCCAGCGCGGCGCGGGCTTCGGTGAGCTGGCGTTCCAGCGCGCTTGCTTCAGCGCGGGCGGCGGCGGCTTCGGCACGCAAGTCGTGCACGCGCTGTTCGGTGTCGGCCAGCTGGCGCGCCAGGCGTTCGCGTGAGGCGAGGCCGGGGATGGTGGCGTGCAGTTCTTCCAGTTGCTGGCGCAGCGAGGCGAGCACGCTGTCGCGGCCGACCAGTTGCGCGCGCAACTGCATCAGGGCGGCGGCATGGGCTTCCTGTTCGGCGTGGCGTTCGGCTTGCCAGGCGGCGCTGCGCTGCTGCTGGCGCGCCAGTTCACGCTCCAGTGCTGCGTTGGATTGTTCAAGCACCTGCAGGCGGCTGATGTCGGCGCGCGTGGCGGCGCCGGCCTGGTGCTGGATCATGTGCAGGTCGCGGCACATGCGTTCCTGCAGTTCGAGCGTGCAGTGCGGGTGGCTCAGGCCGGCCCAGAACGGGCCGGGTACATCGCCGCTGGCGACGGCGGCTTCCCACAAGGCTTCCAATGCGGCGCTGTTGCGTGCGGGGCGGAAGCGCTGGATCACGACCGCGTAGCGGCGTTCCAGTTCCTTCTGCACGGCTTCCGACAGGCGGTTGCGCGTGCCGCATTCGCTGACGGCGCCGACGTGCACTTCGTAGTCGTCGGCCAGCACCTTGCCGCCGACGGCCTTGGTGACGATCTTGCGCAGCACGCCAAGCGGCAGGCCGACGCCGACAAGCGGGCAGTGGCAGGTGTGCGGGAGGTCCCAGATGCGGCGGCGGCGTGCAGGTTCTGCGGCCGCTGGCTTGGCGGCTGGGGTGTCATGCTTGTCGCACATGGCGGACCTCAGGCGGGCAGCGGGGCAGGGCGGGGGCGGCCGATCAGGCGCGCCAGGAAACTGGCGCGTTCCTGCGGAGGACGGGCTTGTTCGACCACGGCGCCCCACTGTTCGCATAGCTGCTGGCAGGTGGCGCGCAGCACGGGCGACAGGTCCGGCAGCGCCGACAGCGCTTTCAGGTGGCGTTCGATCACCGATGCCAGCTTGACGCAGCCGCCGTTGTCGGCGGCATTGGCGGTGTAGTGCGACATCAGGTGCAGCACGGCGGACAGCATCAGTTCCGGCTGCCGGGCAGCGGCGCTGTGCGTGAAGATCGGGTCGTTGCGGTCGATAGCCATGATCACTCCAAGAGTTCAGGGGTGGCTGGCTGCCGCGTGTGACGGCTGGCTGGCGATTGGGGAGGGGGCGCCTCAGGCAGTCAGGATCAGCTTGTTCAACTGCGTGATGCGAAGACGGTAAATGCGGCCGGCGTGTTCAATTTCGATTTCGCGCTGGTCTTCCATCAGGCCGGCGGTGGTGTAGCGGCGCAGGGCTGGGGTCGGCTGCTGCGCGGCAGAGGCGGCAGCAGCCATGGGTTTGGGGGCGTCGATAGTGGCGGAGTTTTGCATTGTTGTTTTTCCTCAGATAAGAATGATTCGCATTTGCATTATGCGCAGGTCGGCAATGCTTGTCAAATAAATTATTGAAGAAAAAAAGAGGCCCGCCGAAGCGGGCCAAAGCTGGGTGAGTAGTACTCTTTACAGTGTCGCCAGCAGCGGCACGGCAGCTTCGCTGGCGGCGGCTTTGGCGCGCGACGGCAGCTTGCTGCGCGTGCGCGATGGCGGCAGGCGACGCAGGGATTTCAGGGCGTCGACGTCCTTGATGCCGATGGTGCGCTGGTCCACGCTGATCAGCCCGATCTCGTTGAAGGCGGACAGGGTGCGGCTGACCGTTTCCAGCGTTAAGCCGAGGTAGCTGCCGATCTCGTGGCGCGTCATGCGCAGGTTGAACAGCTTGCTCGAATAACCCATCTGCGAAAACTTTTCCGACAGCGTGACCAGGAAGCGTGCCACCCGGGCCTCCGCGCTTAACGCGCCCAGCATGCCGATCATGGCTTGCTCGCGCACCAGCTCGCGGCTCATCACGCCGTACATCATGTTCTCCAGCTCCACGTGGGTGCGGCCCAGCGTGGTCAGCTTCTTGAACGGCAGCAGGATCAGGTCGCAGTCCGACAGCGCCACCGCCTCCGAGGCGTAAGTCTTGCTGTGGATGCCGTCCACGCCCATCAGGTCGCCCTTCATCGGGAAGGCCAGCACCTGCTCGTTGCCGAATTCGTCAATCAGCACCGTTTTCATGAAGCCGGAGTTCACCACGTACAGCATGTCGAACGGCTGGCCGATGGTATGCACGCGCTGGCCGGTCTTGAACTGCACATGCTGGAACAGCAGCTCTTCGGAATTGAGCGATACCGGCGGCAAGTGCAGCAGTTCGCACACTTCTTTCAGGTTGGACCACAAACGGCCTTGCCGCTGGCGGCCGGCCTCATGGGACACGGGTTGCGTTGAGAGCATGCTGATCTCCTGGTTCCCAAACGGAATGGTTTCAGTATGCCAACGTGAATGTGGGAAAAATATCAGTGGTTGCTGAATATGCCCGTAGGAGGGTAGACCGGTGGTGTAGGAATTATCCTAAAGGCAATCTTGTCCATCATGCCTTGAACGGGGTCAGTAGCTTGTGCGCCACTGCGTACTGGACCATTTCGGACAGCGAAGCCATGCCCATCTTCTGCATGATGCGGGTCTTGTGGGTGCTGACGGTTTTGACGCTCAAGTGCAGGCCGTTGGCGATCTCGGTGATGGATTTTCCCGACACCAGCAGCGAAAACACTTCGAATTCGCGGTCGGAGAGCTGCTTGTGCAGCAAGGTTTCGGCCGGCTGCATGATGTTCAACGCCAGTTGCTCGGCCACTTCGGTGGAAATGTAGGGGCGGCCGGAGGCCACCTTGCGGATGGCGCCCACCAGCTGGGTGCCGGCGCTTTCCTTGGTCAGGTAGCCCTGGGCGCCGGCGCGGATGGCGCGCACCGCGTATTGCTCTTCCTCGTGCATGGTGAGGATGAGGATGGCCAGCTTGGGCGATTCGCTGCGGATCTGGCGGATCAGGTCGACGCCGCTGCGCCCTGGCATGGACAGGTCGAGCAGCAGCAGGTCGAAGCCGCCCTGGCGGATGTGGGTGAGGACTTCGAAGCCGTCGATGGCTTCGCCTACGATGTCGATGTCGGGAGCCCCGTCAAGAATGCGCTTGAGCCCTTCGCGCATGATGGTGTGGTCGTCGGCAATGACAATTCGAATCATAGTTCCTCAATAGTTAGCAATACTGGTCTTCACGCTCCGGCCCGGCAGGCCGGAGCGCGTGGTAACGCCAGGCCGTTCAGGCCGGGCGCGGGTCTTTGATCAGCCGGTGCACCAGCACCGGGATCTTGGTATGCGACAGCACCTTGTTGGTCACGCTGCCCAGGAGCAGGTGGCCCCAGCCGCTGCGGCCGTGCGAGCCAATGAAGATCAGGTCGCAGCCGCACTGGCTGGCCACTTCCACGATCTTCAGCGCGGCGCTTTCGGCAAAGGCTGTCATGCCTTCCGCCCGCACGCCCTTTTTCGCGCAGGACTCAAGGATAGACTGGACATGCTCATTGCCGGCGCGCTGCATTGCCGCACGGTACTCTTCTTCGCTTGGGTAGCTGGGCGGAATGATCTCCACGTAAATCGGGTACTGGTATTCCGGCGCCACGAACAGGGCCAGCACTTCCGCGCCTAGCTGCTGGGCGAATTCGACCCCGGCGCAGGCGGTCTTGCTGGAAACGGCCGAGCCGTCCGTCGTAATCAGGATTTTCCGATACATATCTCAGCCTCCTTTAACTATTTAAAAGAGCCAGTTCCTGCCTTCATTGTAGCCCCGTTTACCAGTATTGTTCTGCTGTAAAGAGTTGATAATTATCAAGAAACTGTCACGAGCACATCGCAGATGGCGCAAATTCCCGTTATTTCAGGGGCTTGCAGCGTGTATTTCACACCATCCGCAAATACAACAGTACACTTGGAGGGCGATTTGGCTTCACCTAAGAGATTGAACTGAGTGGGCTGCCCCTGTTACACTCGCGTGAGTGCCTTGTTTATTGCCGAGCGTCAAATTTGACAATTTTTTCCCGGCAGCAGGAACTTTTGAAAATTATGGAGAAGCAGGAATTATGACCGACGCCGCTGATGATTTCGATGCATTATTTGAGGAAGTATCTGCGCAACGGGCCAACGCGCCTGCACCTGCTCCAGCGCCTGCCGCGGCCGCTGCGGCATCCGGGTCGGGCGATTCCGATGACTTGGAAAGCCTGTTTGATTCAGTAGCAGCATCGAGCAAGGCGGCAGCCCCGGCCCCGGTCCCGGCCACTGAACCGGCTGCAGTCAGCGGCGACGCGCCGGCCGAAGGCGGCGAGCACGCGGAAGGCATGTTCGAGCGCCTGGGCGGCATCGTGCGCCTGCTGCACGATTCGCTGCGCGAACTGGGCTACGACAAGGCCCTGACCGAAGCGTCCACCCAGATCGTGGACGCGCAGGATCGCCTCGAATACGTGGCCTCGCTGACCGAGCAGGCAGCCAACAAGGTCCTGAATACCCTGGACGACGGCATGCCGGCACAGGAAGTGCTGTCCAAGCAGTCGAAGGAAATGGAAGAGCGCTGGGCGGCCCTGTTTGCGGGCAAGCTGAGCATCGACGAATTCAAAGCCCTGGCCGGCGATTCGCGTGCCTTCGCCGCCAAGGTGTCGGAAGCGACCGAGGCGGAAAAAGCGCGCCTGCTGGAGATCATGATGGCCCAGGACTTCCAGGACATCACCGGCCAGTTGATCAAGAAGGTCGTCGCCATCACCAAGAAGGTCGAATCCGAGCTGGCGCAACTGTTGAAAGACAATGCGCCGGCCGATGTGCGCGAGAAGATTGCGCAGAAAGAGGTGTCGCTGATGTCGGGTCCGTCCGTGCCTTCGGAAGCCCTGAATCAGGACAGCGTCGATGACCTGCTTGCCGACCTGGGGTTCTAATGGACGATATGCTCAAGGAGTTCGTTGTCGAGGCCATGGACCTGGCCGTCAACGTCGAAGAGCACCTGCTGCGCCTCGAACGTGACCCCGACAACAAGGAAACGCTGAACGCAGTTTTCCGCTCGTTCCACACCATCAAGGGTGGCGCGGGCTTCATGAACCTGGGCGCGCTGGTGTCGGCCTGCCACCTGACCGAGAACCTGTTCGACGCGCTGCGCACCGGCGCGGCGCCCGTCACGCCGCTGTCGATCGAAGCTGCGCTGCAGGCGTCCGGCTTCGTGGCCGACCAGTTGACCGACCTGAATAACGGCACAGCGCCGGACCAGCTGGCGCCCATGCCGGCCGACCTGGAAGCGATCCTGAAGGATGCGATCGAGGGCAAGGCCAGCTCCGCCGCGGGCAAGGCCAAGCCGGCTGCAGCGCCGACGCCGGCCGCTGCGGCACCTGCCGCCGCCCCGGCTGCCGCTGCACCGGGCGCTGCCCCTGCCGCCGCGCCATCGGCCGATGGCCTGGACTGGGAAGGCATGTACGAAGCCGTGGTGCCGCCTGGCACCTATGTGCGTCCGGTGGCCGAAGCGCGTGCCGAAGGCGTGGCTGCGGCGCATGCTGCCGCCGAAGGCACCCAGGCTGCGGTGCATGCCCCGGCTCCGGAGGCGAAAGAACGCCCGGCCGGCGAAGCCAAGCCGACCTCCGCGCCGGCCAAGGAAGAATCGATCCGTATCGACGCCGTCAAGCTCGATGCACTGCTGGAAGTGGCCGGCGAATCGGTGCAGGCCGCCAACCAGGCAGCGGTCCTGCTGGAACGCCTGCAGCAATTCAAGTTCGAAGGCCAGGCGGCGACGCTGATGTCGGCCCTGACCGAAACCCTGGAGCGCGCTTCGCGCTATTCCACCGAACTGCAGCGCGCCACCCTGGCGACCCGCATGCAGCCGGTCGGACGCCTGTTCCAGAAGTTCCCGCGCCTGGTGCGCGAGTTGGCGAAGGACCTGGGCAAGGAAGTCGAGCTGACCATCGAAGGCGCGGAAACCGAAGTGGACCGCGTGGTGGTGGACAGCCTGTACGACCCGCTGGTGCACATGCTGCGCAACGCGCTGGACCACGGCGTGGAAGCGCCGGACGCCCGCATGGCCATCGGCAAGCCGCCGAAGGCCTACATCTCGCTGAAGGCATGGCAGGAGGCCAACTCCGTCATGATCGTGCTGCAGGACGACGGCAAGGGCATGGACCCGGTCGCGCTGCGCCGCAAGGCGGCGGAGAAGGGCCTGATCTCGCCGAGCGCCAACCTGTCGGACGACGAGTCCTACCAGCTGGTGTTCCTGCCGGGCTTCTCGACCAAGGAAGTTGCTTCCTCCGTGTCCGGCCGCGGCGTCGGCATGGACGTGGTCAAGACCGCCGTGGAAAAGAACCGCGGCGCGATCCATATCGAATCGGCCCTGGGCAAGGGCACCAAGTTCGCCATCCGCCTGCCGATCGAACTGTCGATCGTGCCGACCATGCTGGTCTCCACCTCCGGCGCGCTGCTGGCGCTGCCGATGGCGGTGGTCGAGCGCGTGGTCGAGCTGCCGGAAGTGTTCATGGAAGTGGGCGGCGCGCCGGTCCTCAAGGACCAGGGCCGTCCATTGCCCGTGCGTTCGCTGGCCGGTGCGCTGGGCTACGAGCCATGCTCGGAGCGCGTGGGCATCGTCATCAACTCGCCGCAGCCGTACATCCTGGCCGTTGCGGCCGTGGACGGCACTGCCGACCTGGTGATTAAACCGATGACCGCGTTGTCGGTGGACGGTATCACCGGCACCGCGCGTTCCGCCGAGGGCGACCTGGTCCTAGTAGTTGGCCTATCGTTCCTGATGGACGGTTGCAGGGGAAGTGTAAGGATGGCGGCGTAAGCCACCTCCAGGAAAAACTGAAATACACAAGCCTGCAGCCTCCCAAAAAGGGGCTGCAGGCTTTTTTTATTTGGCGCCATCGCTCGAAATCTACGTTGAATTGCTCACAAGGCGGAAAACAGCCGGATTTTGCATTGCACAAAATATGGCATAATCAAACGGATCACCTTATTTGGCAGCATCATGAAAACGCTTTACGACAAACTCTGGGAATCCCACGTAGTACGCACCGAGGAAGACGGCACCGCCCTCCTGTACATCGACCGCCACCTGGTACACGAAGTGACCAGCCCGCAGGCTTTCGATGGCCTGCGCAATGCCGGCCGCCAGCCTTGGCGCCTGTCGGCCAACCTGGCCGTGGCCGACCATAACGTTCCGACCACGGATCGTTCGCACGGCATCGAAGACCCGGTCTCGCGCCTGCAGGTGGAAACCCTGGACAAGAACACCAAGTCGGTCGGCATGACCTACTTCAACATGAACGACAAGCGCCAGGGCATCGTGCACGTGATCGGCCCGGAGCAGGGCGCGACGCTGCCGGGCATGACCGTGGTGTGCGGCGACTCGCACACCTCGACCCACGGCGCTTTCGGCGCGCTGGCGCACGGCATCGGCACCTCGGAAGTGGAGCACGTGCTGGCGACCCAGACCCTGCTGGCCAAGAAATCCAGGTCCATGCTGGTGCAGGTGGACGGCGCGCTGCCGGCCGGCGTGACCGCCAAGGACATCGTGCTGGCCGTGATCGGCAAGATCGGCACCGCAGGCGGCACCGGCTATGCGATCGAATTCGCAGGTTCTGCCATTCGCTCGCTGTCGATGGAAGGCCGCATGACCGTCTGTAATATGGCGATCGAAGCGGGCGCCCGAGCCGGCATGGTCGCGGTGGACGAAACCACCATCAATTACGTCAAGGGCCGCCCGTACTCGCCGGTGGGCCCGCAATGGGAGCAGGCGGTCGCTTACTGGCGCACCCTGCATTCCGACCCGGGCGCCAAGCACGACTTCGTCGTGACGCTCGATGCCGCGCAGATCCTGCCGCAGGTGACCTGGGGCACCTCGCCGGAGCAGGTGACGTCGATCGACGGCCGCGTGCCCGACCCGGACCAGGAAAAAGACCCGGTCAAGCGCGACGCCATGGAAAAAGCGCTGGTGTACATGAACCTGACGCCGAATACCCGCATCGAAGACATCCGCATCGACAAGGTGTTCATCGGCTCCTGCACCAACTCGCGCATCGAAGACTTGCGCGCCGCCGCTGCCGTCGTGCGCGGCAAGCAGCGCGCTTCCAACGTGAAGCTGGCGCTGGTAGTGCCGGGTTCGGGCCTGGTGAAAGAGCAGGCCGAGCGCGAAGGGCTGGACGCGATCTTCAAGGCCGCCGGCTTTGAATGGCGCGAGCCGGGCTGCTCGATGTGCCTGGCCATGAACGCCGACCGCCTCGATCCGGGCGAGCGCTGCGCCTCCACTTCGAACCGTAATTTTGAAGGCCGTCAAGGCCAGGGCGGACGCACCCACCTGGTGTCTCCCGCCATGGCGGCGGCTGCCGGTATCGCCGGCCATTTCGTGGATGTTCGATCCATCCGCTAACCTTTGCTTGCTACAGCAGACATCATGAAAAAGCTATTTGCCATCGCCATTGCCATCTCCGCCTTTGCCCTGACCGGTTGCAATACCGTTGCAGGATTCGGCAAGGATATCCAGAAAGTCGGCCAGAAAATGGAAGGCGCCGGCAATAAATAACCGCTGACCGGCGGACCGCGACGGTCCGCCGTCGCCACCCGTTGAGAATCATGGAAAAATTTACCGTCTATGAAGGTTTAGTTGCACCGCTTGACCGCGCCAACGTCGATACCGACGCGATCATCCCTAAACAATTCCTGAAGTCGATCCACCGTACCGGTTTCGGCCCCAACCTGTTTGACGAGTGGCGCTACCTGGACCACGGCGAACCGGGCATGGACAACAGCAAGCGTCCGCTCAATCCGGACTTCGTGCTGAATCAGCCGCGCTACCAGGGCGCATCGATTCTCCTGACCCGCAAGAACTTCGGCTGCGGCTCCTCGCGCGAACACGCGCCGTGGGCGCTCGACCAGTATGGCTTCCGCGCCATCCTGGCGCCGAGCTTTGCGGACATCTTCTTCAACAACTGCTTCAAGAACGGCTTGCTGCCGGTCGTTCTCAGCGAAGCGCAGATCGATCATCTGTTCAATGAAGTCAAGGCTTTCCCGGGTTACCGCCTGGTGGTGGACCTTGAACAGCAGCGTGTCGGCACCAGCAACGGCTCCGTCTCCTATCCCTTCGAGATCGACGCCTTCCGCAAGTACTGCCTGATGAATGGTCTCGACGATATTGGCCTGACCCTGCGCCATGCCGACGAGATCCGTGCGTTCGAAGAGCGCCGCCTTGCCAGCCAGCCCTGGCTGGCGAATGTCATTTAACAGATAAAAAGATCATGAAAATCGCAATCCTGCCGGGCGACGGCATCGGCCCGGAAATCGTCAGCCAGGCCGTCAAGGTCCTGAACGCGCTCGACGAGAAATTTGAAATGGAAACCGCGCCGGTCGGCGGCGCCGGCTACGAGGCCAAAGGCCATCCGCTGCCGGAGGAAACCTTGGCGCTGGCCAAGGCGGCCGACGCCGTGCTGTTCGGCGCTGTCGGTGACTGGAAGTACGACACCCTGGACCGTCCGCTGCGTCCGGAGCAGGCCATCCTCGGCCTGCGCAAGAACCTGGGCCTGTTCGGCAACCTGCGCCCTGCCATCCTGTACCCTGAACTGGCGGGCGCTTCGACGCTGAAGCCGGAAGTGGTGTCGGGCCTGGACATCCTGATCGTGCGCGAACTGACCGGCGACATCTACTTCGGCCAGCCGCGCGGCGTGCGCGAATGCCCGGACGGTCCGTTCAAGGGCCAGCGCGAAGGCTTCGACACCATGCGCTATGCGGAAGGCGAGATCCGCCGCATCGCGCACGTGGCGTTCCAGGCGGCGCAAAAGCGCGGCAAGCGCCTGACCTCCGTCGACAAGGCCAACGTGCTGGAAACTTTCCAGTTCTGGAAGGACATCGTCACCGACGTGCACAAGGAATACCCGGACGTGGCGCTGGACCATATGTACGTCGACAACGCCGCCATGCAGCTGGTGCGCGCGCCGAAGAAATTCGACGTCATCGTCACCGGCAACATGTTCGGCGACATCCTGTCCGACGCCGCGGCCATGCTGACCGGCTCGATCGGCATGCTGCCATCGGCTTCGCTGGACGCCAACAACAAGGGCCTGTACGAACCATCGCACGGCTCGGCTCCCGATATCGCGGGCAAGGGCGTTGCCAACCCGCTGGCCACGATCCTGTCGGCCGCCATGATGCTGCGCTATTCGCTGAACCGCGCGGAGCAGGCCGACCGCATCGAAAACGCAGTCAAGAAGGTGCTGGCCCAGGGCCTGCGCACGCCTGACATCTACGAAGAGGGCACCACCAAGGTGGGCACCGAGCAGATGGGCGACGCAGTCGTAGCGGCACTCTGAGGCACTCTGAAGAATTCACACCCAAAGGAAAGCAAAATGAAACTCGTAGGTCTGGTTGGTTGGCGCGGCATGGTCGGTTCGGTCCTGATGCAGCGCATGCAGGAAGAGGGTGATTTCGCCCACATCGAGCCGGTATTCTTCTCCACTTCGAACACCGGCGGCGCTGCGCCGAAGATGGCGAAGAACGAGACTACCCTGAAAGACGCCACCAACATCGACGAACTGAAACGCTGCGAGATCATCATCTCCTGCCAGGGCGGCGACTACACCACCGAGGTATTCCCGAAGCTGCGCGCAGCGGGCTGGAACGGCTACTGGATCGACGCCGCGTCGACCCTGCGCATGGACAAGGATGCCGTGATCGTGCTCGATCCGGTCAACCTGAACGTGATCAAGGACGCGATGGCCAAGGGCGTGAAGAACTTCATCGGCGGCAACTGCACCGTGTCCTGCATGCTGATGGGCCTGGGCGGCCTGTTCAAGCAAGACCTGGTGGAGTGGATGACCTCCATGACCTACCAGGCGGCTTCCGGCGGCGGCGCCCAGCACATGCGCGAGCTGCTGACCCAGTACGGCACCATCAACGCCTCCGTCAAGCACCTGCTGGACAACCCGGCTTCCGCCATCCTGGAAATCGACAAGCAGGTGCTGGCCACCCAGCACGGCCTGTCGCCGGAAGAAACCAAGCAGTTCGGCGTGCCGCTGGGCGGCAACCTGATCCCGTGGATCGACAAGGACCTGGGCAACGGCCAGTCGAAGGAAGAATGGAAAGGCGGCGCCGAGACCAACAAGATCCTGGGCCGCGGCGAAGGTTTCTCCGCCTCCGCGATCCCGGTCGACGGGCTGTGCGTGCGCATCGGCGCCATGCGCTGCCACAGCCAGGCGCTGACCATCAAGCTGCGCAAGGATGTGCCGCTGGACGAGATCAACGACATCATCGCCAAGGACAACCAGTGGGTGAAGTTCGTGCCGAACACCCGCGAAGCGTCGGTCAAGGAACTGACCCCGGCCGCCATCACCGGCAGCCTGGCGATTCCGGTCGGCCGCGTGCGCAAGATGTCGATGGGCGGCGACTACCTGTCCGCCTTCACCGTCGGCGACCAGCTGCTGTGGGGCGCCGCCGAGCCGCTGCGCCGCATGCTGCGCATCGTATTGGATAAATAAAAAGTTATTAATCAGCTAATACCTACTGAATAATAAACAAGATAAGAAGTATTTTCTAAAAGCCGGATTTCAAAGGAAATTCCGGCTTTTTCTTTGGGCGAAGGAATATTTTCGGCATGAACGAAACAGAATAGTTCCTTTAAAGGAAGAATAGTGGGACAATGCTTGCATGCTCTAAAGCATGATGTTATGTTGAGACCTCTGGAAAAGTAACTTTGTTTCCACGTTAACCATTTTTCGTCGCTCACTATGCCTGTACAAAAACCTTCCAAGGTCGCTTCGTTCGCGTTGAAAACACTGACCGCTGCTGTGCTCAGCGGTGCAGTGCTCGCACCTATTTCCGTCAACGCAGCAGGCCTTGGCAAGCTCACTGTGCTCTCCTCGCTGGGGCAGCCGCTGCGCGCCGAAATCGAATTGACGGCCGTTTCCGCTGAAGAAGCGTCCGAACTGGTGGCCAAGCTGGCCTCGCCGGATGCCTTCCGCGCCGCCAATATCGACTTCAATTCGGCATTGCTCAGCCTGCGCTTCGAGGTCGAAGCCCGTGGCTCGCGCCAATTTATCCGCATCACTTCGTCCCAGCCGATCAACGAGCCTTTCGTTGACATGCTGCTGGAATTGACCTGGACCAATGGTCGCCTGGTGCGCGAATACACCTTCCTGCTCGATCCTGCCGACCTGCGCACGACCAATTCGGCGCAAGTGGCAGCGCAGCGTTCGCGCCCTGCCGCCAAGCCGGCTGCCGCTCCGGCGGCTGCGCCAGCTGCTGCGGCGCCGGCCCCGGCTGCTGCACCAAGCGCAGCGCCGACCGCGCCTGCCGCACCGTCGCGTACACCGGAGCCGGCGGCTGCGCCGCGCGCCGCTGCCGCCCAGGACGGCGCTGCTGCCGACAGCTACCAAGTCAAGAAGGGCGATACGCTGGGCAAGATCGCCGGCCGCCTGAAGCCAGCCGACGTGTCGCTGGACATGATGCTGGTCGCGCTGTACCGCGCCAATCCGGACGCCTTCAACGGTTCCAACATGAACCGCCTGAAGTCCGGCACCATCCTGTCCGTGCCGGATGCCGGCACCGTCAAAGGCACCAGCCAGGGCGAAGCCCACGGCGTGGTGGTGGCGCATGCTGCCGACTTCAACGCCTACCGCTCCAAGCTGGCAGGCCAGGTGGCTGCGGCCACGCCGTCCAAGGAAGCTGAATCCCAGCAGAGCCAGACCGGCAAGATCACTGCCCAGGTCAAGGAGCGCCCGACGCCGGTCACCGAGTCGAAAGACCAGCTGAAACTGTCCAAGGCCGGCGAGGCTTCCAGCAAGCCGGGCAAGACCGGCGCAGTGGAAGACAAGATCGCCAAGGACCGCCAGATGGCCGACGCCAGCGCCCGCGTGAAGGAGCTGGAGAAGAACGTCAACAACCTCGAGAAGCTGATGGAGGTGAAGAACAAGGCTGCCGCCAGCGCGCAAGCGAAGGCCAGCGCTTCTGCACCTGCCCCGGCAGTGGCGCCGGCACCAGCTGCCGCGGCACCGGCGGCCAGCCCGGCCGTCAAGCTGTCCGAGCCTACGCCAGCCCCGGCGCCGGCTGCTACCGCCCCGGCTGCTGCCGCACCTGCCCCAGTGGCCGCGGAAGGCGCCGCTCCGGCCGAGGCCGCACCGGAAAAGCCGGCCAAGCCAAAGCGTACCGTGGTGACGCCGCCGCCTGCGAAAGTCGAGCCGGGCCTGGTCGACATGATCATGGAAAACATCAAGCTGATCGGCGCCGGCGTTGCTGCGCTGCTCGGTATCGCTGCGCTGATGGTGGTACGCCGCCGCAAGGCTGCCGAAGAACTGGCGCTGCCGAATACGGAAGCGGCCAGCGTGCTGGGCGATCCAGGCACCACGGCGCATTCCCTGTTCGCTGAAACCGGCGGCCAGAGCGTGGACACCAGCAACAGCGTGTTCAACTCCAACTTCGCCCCTTCGGCCAGCCAGCTCGACACCAATGAAGTCGATCCAGTGGCGGAAGCCGATGTGTACATCGCTTACGGCCGTGATGCCCAGGCAGAGGAAATCCTGAAGGAAGCGCTGCGCGTCCATCCTGAACGCCACCCGGTGCGCCTGAAGCTGCTGGAAATCTACGCCGGCCGCAAGGATGCCCGTTCCTTCGAAACCCAGGCCAGCGAGCTGTATTCGATGACCAAGGGCGTGGGCGACGAGTGGGCGCAAGCTGCTGCGCTGGGCGTCAGCATCGATCCTGACAATCCGCTGTACGTGAGTGCTGCGCAAGCCAAGGCCGCTGCCGGCATGGGCGGTGCTGCCGCTGCCGCCGGTGCAGCCCCTTTCGTAGCCAGCGAGTCGAATGAGCTCAACGACTTCGCTGCGATGTTTGCTGAGCCCGCTGCACCAGCCAACGCTGCAGCCGATGGCCTGGACCTGGACCTGAGCCAGGACGCCGCGCCTGCTGCCGCCGTCAGCGCGATGGACTTTGACCTGGACCGCGACGCCGGTGCGCTGCCGTCCCTGGCTGAAGAATCCAAGCCAAGCCCGAAAGCTGCCGATAGCAACACCCTGGACTTCGACCTCGGCGGCCTGAGCTTCGACGAGCCTGCCGCTGCGGCGCCGGTTGTTGCCGAAGCAGCGCCGGCACCGGTTCCTGCTGCGGAAGAAGTGCACGACCTGTCCTTCGACCTGGGCCTGGATGCACCGGCTGCCAAGGTGGAAGCGGTGGAAGCTGCTCCAGTGGCTGATGCCATGGCCGATATCGGCATGGACTTCAATCTGGACCTGCCAAGCGAGTCCAAGCCGGCTGCACCTGCCGCCGACCCGCTGGCAGACCTGAGCAGCATGGACTTCTCGCTGCCAGCGGCGAGCGCGCCGGCTGCTGCGCCAGTTGAAGAAGCGCCGCTGTCGGCTGCCGACTTCGCGCTGGACCTGCCAGTGGAAGCCGCTCCTGCCGTCGCTGCGGCGCCGGCGGCAGCCGACTTCGACCTGTCCGGTATCGACCTCGACCTCGGCGGCGTTGGCCAGGCGACGGCCGAAGCGCCGAAGAACGAGGAAGAGATGTCCGCCCTCCATATGGAAATGGACACCAAGCTGGACCTGGCTGTGGCTTACCAGGAAATCGGCGACAAGGAAGGCGCCCGCGAGCTGCTGGATGAAGTGATCCGCGGCGGCAGCGACGACCAGGTCTCCCGTGCTTCGGCAATGCGCGCCCAGCTCGGCTAATCCCTGATTCGCCGTATAATGCCCGGTCACAGATCAATCTGACCGGGCATTTTTTATTTTGAAACGCATTGCATTAGGGGTTCAGTACAACGGCGCCGACTGGCTTGGCTACCAGATCCAGCCGCATGGCCAGACCGTGCAGAACAAGCTGGAGGAAGCCATCGAGCGCTTCGCCTGCGTCAGGCTGGGCACCACCTGCGCCGGCCGCACCGATGCCGGCGTGCACGCCCTGAACCAGGTCGTGCACTTCGACACCGAGCTCGATCGCGCGGAACACGCCTGGGTGCGCGGCATCAATGCCTTCCTGCCCGAATCGATCGGCGTGCGCTGGGCGCGCTACGTGCCGGAAGCGCCGACGCCCGAGCAGGAATTCCATTCGCGCTTCAGCGCCCGTTCCCGTACCTATCATTACCTGCTGTACAACCACCAGGTGCGTTCGCCGCTGCTGGCGGGCCGCGCCGGCTTCACCCACTGGAAGCTGGACGTGGAGCGCATGCGCGAAGCGGTCAAGCCGCTGATCGGCACCCACGACTTCACGGCCTTCCGCGCCTCCATGTGCCAGGCCAAGACGCCGGTCAAGGAAATGCAGATGATCGAGATCGAGCGCCACGGCGACATGATCCTGTTCACCTTGCGCGCCAGCGCCTTCCTGCATCATATGGTGCGCAACCTGGTTGGCTCGCTGGTCTACGTTGGCCAGGGGCGCGAGAATATCGAATGGATGGGCGAGCTGCTGGCTGGGAAGGACCGCACCAAGGCGGCGCCGACCTTCATGCCGGACGGCCTGTACCTGTCCCGGATCGAATACGACGCAAAATGGGGCTTGCCGTACGAGGAGCCCAGCATCCTGCCTGCTTTCTGAGGAAATTCACACATGCCACGCACGCGCATCAAGATCTGCGGCCTGACCCGCGAAGAAGACGTCCAGGCCGCTGTGGCGGCAGGCGCCGATGCAGTGGGTTTTGTGTTTTACGAGAAGAGCCCGCGCTACGTGACGCCGCAACGCGCGGCCGAGCTGATTGCGCTGCTGCCGCCGTTCGTGACGCCGGTCGGCCTGTTCGTTAATCACACGGCGCAGCAGGTGGCCGACACCGTGGCGGTGGCGCCCGTATCACTTTTGCAATTCCATGGCGATGAGACGGCGGAGCAGTGCGCGCAAGCGGCGCGTGCGGCGGGCAGGGCGTTTGTACGGGTCTTCCGCGTCAAACCCGACACAAGCGGCGCTGAGCTGCTAGAATATGAGCGACTTTGCCGCGCATCCAGTGGCTTGTTCTCGGGCCTCCTGCTCGACACCTTCGTGGATGCATATGGCGGCGCAGGAAAGGTTTTCGATTGGTCCCTAATCCCAAAAGATCTCGCGCATCGGGCCGTTTTGAGTGGTGGCTTGAGCGTGCAAAATGTGACTGGCGCAGTGGCCAGCGTTCGCCCTTACGCGGTTGACGTCTCAAGTGGCGTCGAGCGCGCCAAGGGTATCAAAGATGCTCGCCTGATCGCGGAGTTCATTCGCGGCGTGCGGGCAGCAGATGCCACGTTTGAGAAAGATCCGCACCATGAAAACCCCGGTTGATGCGCCTCCAGCGCACCTGTTCCACGCCTCGTCTTACCACTTGCCTGACGCCACCGGCCATTTCGGCCCTTACGGTGGCTCCTTCGTTGCCGAAACCCTGAGCTACGCGCTGGCCGAGCTGCGCGAAGCCTATGACCGCTACAGCAAGGATGAACTGTTCCTTGAAGAGTTCCGCTATGAGCTGAAGCACTTCGTCGGCCGTCCATCGCCTGTGTACCACGCCAAGCGCTGGTCCGACCAACTGGGCGGCGCGCAGATTTTCTTCAAGCGCGAAGACCTGAACCACACCGGCGCGCACAAGATCAACAACGTGATCGGCCAGGCTTTGCTGGCCAAGCGCATGGGCAAGCCGCGCATCATCGCCGAAACGGGCGCCGGCCAGCACGGCGTTGCTACCGCGACCATCTGCGCGCGCTTCGGCCTGGAGTGCGTCGTCTATATGGGCAGCGAGGACGTGAAGCGCCAGGCGCAGAACGTGTATCGCATGAAGCTCCTGGGCGCGACCGTGGTGCCGGTGGAATCCGGCTCCAAGACCCTGAAGGATGCGCTGAACGAGGCGATGCGCGACTGGGTCACCAATATTGAAAACACTTTCTACATCATCGGCACGGTGGCGGGTCCGCATCCGTATCCGATGATGGTGCGCGATTTCCAGTCCGTGATCGGCGAGGAATGCCTGCAGCAGATGCCTGAGATGACCGGGCGCCAGCCGGACTATGTGGTGGCCTGCATCGGCGGCGGCTCGAATGCGATGGGAATTTTCTATCCTTACATCGACCAGGCTGCGACGGCGCTGGTTGGCGTCGAGGCGGCAGGGGAGGGGCTCGATACCGGCAAGCATGCGGCTTCGCTGACGGCCGGCTATCCGGGCGTTTTGCACGGCAATCGTACTTACCTGCTGCAGGACGAGGGCGGTCAGATCATTGAGACGCATTCGGTGTCGGCGGGCCTGGATTATCCGGGCGTGGGGCCGGAGCATTCTTACCTGAAGGATTCGGGACGGGCGCAGTATGTGTCCATCACTGATGACGAGGCGCTGCAGGCTTTCCACGATTGCTGCCATATCGAGGGGATTATTCCTGCGCTGGAGTCTTCGCATGCACTGGCGTATGCGGCCAAGCTGGCGGCGACGCTGCCGAAGGATAAGATCATCCTGGCGAACCTGTCGGGCCGGGGGGACAAGGATATGCATACCGTTGCGCAGCGCGCGGGGTTGCAGTTCTAAAACCGGTAAACCGGTGCCTGACCCGCAGGGTCGGGCACCCGGCCAACGACCGCCGCGTACCAGTGTCTGACCCCGTGGGTCAGACACTGCCTTACCGGTTTGAAAGGAAAAAACATGACTCGTATCGAACAAACCTTCGCCACCCTGAAAGCGCAAAACAAGAAAGCCCTGGTCACCTTCATCACCGCAGGCGACCCGCAACCCGGCAAAACCGTGGAACTGATGCACGCCCTGGTCGAGGGCGGCGCCGACATCCTCGAACTGGGCATCCCATTCTCCGACCCGATGGCCGAAGGCCCGGTGATCCAGCGCGCCTGCGAGCGTGCGCTGGCCAACGGCGTCGGCATCCGCGACTGCTTCGACTTCGTGCGCGAATTCCGCAAAACCAACACGACCACACCGGTAGTCCTGATGGGCTATGCCAACCCGATCGAACGCCTCGGCGCCGATGCCTACATCGACGCCAGCCGCGCCGCCGGTGCCGACGGCGCGATCGTGGTCGACTATCCACCGGAAGAATGCGAGGAATTCGCCGCCAAGATGCGCGCAGCCGGCCAGGACCTGATTTTCCTGCTCGCCCCCACCTCGACCGAACAACGCGTGCAGCAAGTGGCGCGCGTCGGCAGCGGTTTCACGTACTATGTGTCGCTGAAAGGCGTCACCGGCGCCGGCCATATCGACACCGAAGACGTGGCGCGCCGGCTGGACATGATCCGCAAGCACGTCCAGCTGCCGCTAGGTGTCGGTTTCGGCATCCGCGACGGCGCCACCGCCAAGGCCGTGGCCTCTGTGGCCGATGCGGTGGTGATCGGCAGCCGCATCATCCAGGAAATCGAGGCGGCCGGCCCGGAAAACGCTGCAAAATCAGTACGATCGTTCGTTTCCGGCATTCGTCAGGCACTCGACGAAAACCGTTGATTTGAGGGCAATATTCTGCCTGTTTTGTTCGACAGGACAGGCAGAACCGGCTACACTTCCGGCCTAAGTTAGTGCAAGAGGAGAAATTTATGAGCTGGTTGGAAAAATTGCTGCCACCGCGCATCCAGCGCTCGGAAGCTGCCGCTCGCAAGACAATGCCTGAAGGCCTGTGGGTGAAATGCCCATCCTGCGAGGCAGTCCTGTACCGTACCGACCTCGAGTCGAACCTGCACGTCTGCCCCAAGTGCGACCACCACATGCGTATCCGCGCCCGCGAGCGCCTGGACGCACTGCTGGACGCCGGCGGCCGTTACGAAATCGGCCAGGAAACCCTGCCGGTCGACACGCTGAAGTTCAAGGACAGCAAGAAATACCCTGATCGCCTGAAGCAGGCAATGGAAGCCACCGGCGAAACCGATGCCCTGATCGCGATGGGCGGCTCGATCATGAGCCTGCCGGTTGTCGTGGCTTGCTTCGAATTCGAATTCATGGGCGGCTCCATGGGTTCCGTGGTTGGCGAACGTTTCGCCCGCGCGGCCCAGGTGGCGCTGGAACAGAAAGTGCCATTCATCTGCGTGACCGCCACCGGCGGCGCGCGTATGCAGGAAGGCTTGCTGTCGCTGATGCAGATGGCAAAAACCACTGCCATGCTGACCAAACTGGCCGAGAAGAAGCTGCCGTTCATCTCCGTGCTGACCGACCCGACCATGGGCGGCGTGTCCGCATCGTTCGCCTTCATGGGCGACGTGGTGATGGCCGAGCCGAAGGCGCTGATCGGTTTTGCCGGTCCGCGCGTGATCGAAAACACCGTGCGTGAAAAGCTGCCGGAAGGCTTCCAGCGTTCCGAGTTCCTGCTGACCAAGGGCGCGATCGACATGATCGTGGACCGCCGCCAGATGCGCGAAGAAATCGCACGCCTGCTGGCGCTGATGCAGAACCAGGCCGCCGAAGTGCTGGCCTAAGCTTTACGTTTCACCCGGCGCGCGCAGCCTCCTGCGCTGCGCGCCCAAAAATCCCTCCCTGGCGATAATGTCCAATCTCCCGAATACCCTCCCTGAATGGCTTGCGCTGATCGAGTCGCGCCATGCCGAAACCGTCATCAACATGGGCCTGGACCGCGTGCGCGCCGTCAAGGAGCGCATGGCGCTTGCCTTCAAGTGCCCGGTCATCATGGTGGCCGGCACCAACGGCAAGGGTTCGACCTGCGCCATGCTGGAATCGATCCTGTTGCAGGGCGGTTACCGTGTTGGCCTGTACATCAAGCCGCACTTCCTGCACTTCAATGAGCGTGCGCGCCTGAACGGCGACATGGCCAGCGATGAGCAACTGGTGGAAAGCTTCAATTTCGTGGAACGGGCGCGCGGCGATATTTCGCTGACCTATTTCGAGTTCACCACGCTGGCCATCATGCACCTGATGTCGCAGGCGACGCTGGATGTGGTGATCCTTGAAGTTGGCCTGGGCGGCCGCCTGGATGCGGTCAATGTGATCGACGCCGACGTATCGATCGTGACCAGCGTCGATATCGACCACGTCGATTACCTGGGCGGCACGCGTGAACAGATCGGCTTTGAAAAGGCGGGCATTTTCCGCACCGGCAAAGCCGCCATCTGCAGCGACCCGGTGCCGCCGCAGTCCCTGATCGACCACGCCATGGAAATCGGCGCCGACCTCTGGCTGATGGGCCGCGATTTCAATTATGCGGGCGACAAGCAGCAGTGGAATTACGGCGGCCGTTCGCAGCGCCGCAATTCGCTGGCGTATCCCGGCCTGCGCGGCGCCAACCAGCTGCTGAACGCCTGCGCGGCGCTGGCGGCACTGGAAGCGCTGAAGATGGAACTGCCGGTTGGCGCGCAGGAAGTGCGTACCGGCCTGGTGATGGTGGAGCTGCCGGGCCGTTTCCAGGTACTGCCGGGCCGCCCGACCGTGATCTACGACGTGGCGCACAATCCGCACGCTGCGGCGGCGCTGGCGCAAAACGTTGGCAATATGGGTTTCAGCCCGTACACCTTCGCAGTGTTCGGTTCGATGCACGACAAGGATATCGACGGCGTGATCAAGGCCATGGCGCCATGCGTCGACCATTGGTGTCTTACCAATTTGCCATCGCCGCGCGCGGCGACCGCTTCCGAACTGGCCGCCAAAGTGCAGTCAATTGAAGCAAACATGGGCGAAAAAACCGTCAATATTTTCGATGAACCAGGCCAGGCATTCGCAAATGCGATGAGCAGGGCGGGCGAGAATGATAGAATTGTGGTCTTTGGATCATTCCTGACTGTCGCCGGCGTCATGGCGGCGAAAAAATCCTCACTCCACTGAGAAAATTCCGCATGGGCTTGTTATCGAAATTTGGCAAAAACAAGCAAGATGCCGCTGGTGAAGACAGCGGCTACTACCGCGCACAGGACGACAGGGCCCTGGACGACAAGGCCCGTTCCAAGCGCGCATCCAGCGCTGGCGCCGACGCGGCGCCGCGCCGCAACAGCAGCAAAAATACCCCAGATCCTGTACTGCCAGAGAAGAAGCGCGCCCGCCGCCGCCTGGTCGGCGCCATCGCGCTGGCGCTGGCTGTCGCCATCGGCCTGCCGATGCTGCTCGACTCCGAGCCGAAATCGTCGGTGTCCGATATCGCCATCAATATGCCATCGAAGGACAAGCCGGGCGAGCCGCTGAATGGCGGCCCTGCCGTGGCGCCTGCGCCTGCGCTGGAACAGCCGGCTGCCCCGGCCCAGGCACCAGCCGCCAGCAAGCCTTCTGCCGCTGCGCCAAGCTCGCGCACCGTGGCGCCAGTTGCCGCGGCAGGTGCATCGCTGGATAAAGGTGAAGAAATTGTCCACGTGCCGGCCAAGCCGGCCGTGACCGAACCTGCGAAACCGCCAAAAGCGGCCGAACCGAAAGCGACTGAGCCCAAAGTCGCCAAGGCCGAGGTGAAGCATCCCGAACCGAAGCCTGAACCAAAGAAACCGGAGCCCAAGCCGGAAGCCAAGCCTGCCCATGCTGACGATGCGCGTGCGATGGCTATCCTGGAAGGCAAGCCAACCGAAGCGGCGCCTTCGACAAAGTATGTGATCAAGGTCGGAGCCTTCGCTGCGAAAGAAAAAGTGGACGAGCTGCAGCGCAAGCTGGGCGAAGCCGGTATCAAGTCTTATGCGCAGAAAGTCAACACCGCCAACGGCGAATTGACCAGCGTGCGAGTCGGTCCCTTCCCGAACAAGGAAGAGGCCGAGAAGGTCAAAGCCAAGCTGGGCAAACTGGGCCTGAGCGGCAGCCTGACACCGGCCTGATTGACGATTTGAGGCTGCGCTGACGTGACGATTTTCGATTACCTGGTTATTTTCGTGCTGATCGCATCCATCGTCATAAGTACCATGCGCGGCCTGGTCAAAGAGGTATTGTCCCTGGCCGGCTGGATCATCGCCTTCGTGGTCGCCAACGCTTACGGCCCCTGGCTGGCTGCGATGCTGCCGGAAGCCATTCCGGGCGAGGTGGTGCGGCTGATCGTTGCCTTCATTGCACTGTTTATCGGAGTGCTCATCCTCATGGCCTTGTTGACCATGGCAATCAATGCACTGATCGAGGCAGGCGGCCTGACCTTCGCCGATCGTGGCCTGGGAGCCCTGTTCGGGTTCGGCCGGGGCATTGTGATTGTGCTGGTTGGCGTCATATTGTGTGGGATGACCGCAATGCCCAAGCAGGAATTCTGGAAGAACGCGCTGTTGAGTCCCCTGGCGGAATCCGGCGTGCGTACCGTGAAACCATTCCTGCCCGCTGCGATGGCGGAGCATGTCCATTTTTAGAATTCTTTAAATCCGCAGTACCAAGTTTAGGAGCACACTATGTGTGGCATCGTCGGCGTCGTATCCCACCAACCAGTCAACCAGATGCTGTATGACGCGCTGCTGCTGTTGCAGCACCGCGGTCAGGATGCGGCAGGCATCGCAACCAACCAAAGCAACACGTTCTCGATGCACAAGGCCAATGGCCTGGTGCGCGACGTGTTCCGTACCCGGAACATGCGTTCGCTGAACGGCAATTCCGGTATCGGCCACTGCCGCTACCCGACCGCCGGTTCTTCCAGCGAAGAAGAAGCGCAGCCGTTCTACGTCAACGCGCCGTTCGGCATCACCTTGGCGCACAACGGCAACCTGACCAACTGGGAACAGCTCAAGGACGAGATGTTCAAGATCGACCGCCGCCATATCAACACCGACTCCGACTCGGAAGTGTTGCTGAACGTGCTGGCGCATGAAATCCAGAAGGCATCCACCGGCGTCACGCTGACTCCAGAGAACATTTTCCAGGCGGTGACGGTACTGATCAAGCGCGTGCGCGGCGGCTATGCTGCGGTGGCGCAGATCGCAGGCAGCGGCATGCTGGCGTTCCGCGACCCGAACGGCATCCGCCCACTGTGCCTGGGTGAGAACGAGACCGCCGACGGCAAGGAATACATGATCGCTTCCGAATCCGTGGCACTGGAAGGCATGGGCTTCCGCTTCGTGCGCGACGTGCTGCCGGGTGAAGCGATCTTCATCGACAACGACAACAACCTGCACGCGCAGATCTGCGCAGCTGCGCCGAAGCTCAATCCATGCGTGTTCGAATACGTCTACCTGGCGCGTCCTGATTCGGTGATCGATGGCGCCTCCGTGTACAACACGCGCCTGAAAATGGGCGAGTACCTGGCCGACAAGATCAAACGCGAAGGCCTGGCCGAAGGCGTGGACGTCGTAATGCCTATCCCTGACTCCTCGCGTCCTGCCGCGATCCAGCTGGCGATGCGCCTGGGCGTCGACTACCGCGAAGGCTTCATCAAGAATCGCTACATCGGCCGCACCTTCATCATGCCTGGCCAGGCGATGCGCAAGAAGTCCGTGCGCCAGAAGCTGAATGCCATCGGCGACGAATTCAAGGACAAGGTCGTGCTGCTGGTGGATGACTCCATCGTGCGCGGCACCACCTCGCGCGAGATCGTGCAGATGGCACGCGAAGCTGGCGCCAAGAAAGTGATCTTCGCCTCCGCAGCGCCACCAGTGCTGTACCCGAACGTGTATGGCATCGACATGCCGACCCGCGACGAACTGATCGCCCACGGCCGCACGCTGGACGAAATCTGCAAAGAGATCACCGCCGACGCGCTGGTCTACCAGGACCTGGAAGACCTGAAGAAATCGATCGCCGACGTGAACCCTGCGCTGACCGAATTCGAGGCTTCCTGCTTCGACGGCAAGTACATCACCGGCGACGTGTCGGCCGAGTACCTGGACCGCATCGAACAGTCGCGCCACAACCCGAAGAAGGCCAAGGTTGCTGAAGACGCAGCGCGCACGCAACTGAACCTGAACACTGCTACGACGGAATCCTGATGAAGAACTACGGCTTCACGACCACCATCCTGCACAACGACCGCCAGAAAGGCATCGAACACGGCTCGCTGCATAAGCCGATCCACACTTCGGTGACTTTCGGCTATGCCGACGCGCGCCAGCTGGCGTCGGTCTTCCAGGGCAAAGAGCCGGGCTTCCGCTACGGCCGCCAGGGCAACCCGACGGTTGCCGCGCTGGAGGACAAGGTCAGCAAGATGGAGCAGGGCGTGGGCACGATCTGCTTTGCCACGGGCATGGGCGCGATTGGCGCCGTGTTCCAGGCGCTGCTGCGTGCCGGCGACCATGTCGTGTCGTCGTCGTTCCTGTTCGGGAATACGAACTCGCTGTGGCAGACCGTGGCGGGGCAGGGCGTCGGCGTGGACTTCGTCGACGCCACCGACGTGGCCAACGTGGCTGCGGCACTGAAGCCGGAAACCCGCATGGTGTTCGTGGAGACGATCGCCAATCCGCGTACCCAGATTGCCGACCTGAAACGTATCGGCCAACTGTGCGCCGAGCGCGGCATCCTGTACATCGTGGACAACACGATGACGTCGCCTTATCTGTTCCGCCCCAAGGATGTGGGCGCGGGCCTGGTGGTGAATGCGCTGACCAAGTCGATTGGCGGCCATGGCAATGCATTGGGCGGCGCGTTGACCGATACCGGCGCGTACGACTGGACCCGGTTCCCGAATATATTCGACAACTACAAGAAGAATCCTGCAGTGCAGTGGGGCCTGGTGCAGATTCGCGCCAAGGCGCTGCGCGATTTCGGCGCATCGCTGGCGCCGGAGGCTGCGCACCACATCGCCGTCGGCGCCGAGACGCTGGCCCTGCGCATGGACCGCACTTCCGCCAATGCCCGTGCGCTGGCCGAGATGCTGGAAGGCGACGAGCGCGTGGCGGCTGTGTACTACCCGGGGCTGAAATCGCACCCGCAGCATGGCATTGCAAGCGAGCTGTTCAAAGACTACGGCTCGCTGCTGAGCTTTGAACTGAAGGATGGCATTGACTGCTTCGACTACCTGAACAAGTTGAAGCTGGCGATCCCGACATCCAACCTGGGCGACACGCGCACTTTGGTGATCCCGGTCTCGCACACCATTTTCTACGAAATGGGCCCAGAGCGCCGAGCCTCGATGGGCATCGCAGATAGCCTGATCCGCGTCTCCGTCGGCATCGAAGACACCGCCGACCTGATCGCCGACTTCAAGAACGCGCTCGACTGATACGCTTCAGCCCGTGTCCCACCATGGGGTCACACCCGAAATGAGACACGAGCCCTGCAGTGCAGCGGTTGAGCCCGTGTCCCGAATCGGGTGTGACCCCAGGGTGGGACACGGGCTCTTCCGTTAGTAGGGGATGCCGAAGATGGCGGTGAAGCGGGCTTTCTGCTCAGCGGTCGCGGCTGGGTCTCGCAGCAGGTAGGTCTCGAGCATGCCGAATTGTTCGAGGCGCAGGCCGATATCCTTGAACAGCGGGGCGAGGTCGGGGGCCTTGCTGGTGGCAACGATGTTGTTCAAGAGCGGGTCGAGATCGACGCCGCTGATCGCCCTGGCAATGCGGACGATGTCGGCCTGGTCGTAGGTCTTGCCCTTGTGGCCGAATTCCTTGTACATTTCTTTCAGCAGCGTATCGAGGCTGGCTTTGCCTTTCGTGGCTTTGCGCAGTTCCACGTCCATCGCCAGGCCGGCGATCGTGCCGCCGCCGTAGACCAGCAGCCAATTGCGGTGCTTGTCCTTGACCGCTTCGCGCACGGTGACCGTCAGGCCCTGCACATTGCGCGCTACGTTCTGCCCGCGCGCCAGATTTTCCAGCTGCTGGATCAGCATGCTGCGGTCCAGCAGCTTGTTGCGCGCCATGGTGACCACGGTGACGTAGTCATTCACGCCTTCCTTGAACCATTCTTCGCTTTCGTTTTTCGGCACCAGCGAATGGCCATCCCAGAAGTGGGCCAGTTCGTGCGCCATCACCTTGCCCCAGATCGGGCGCGACACTTCGCTGCCGTCGTCTTTCAGGTATTGGCTGAAGGAGGCTGCAAAGGCGCCGCCGTCCCCGGTAGCACCATGGTTGATCACGATCAGGAAGCGGTCGGCGACGGGGCCGCGGCCATACAACTTCTGGTAGCTGTTCATCTGCTTGTCGATCATGGAGATGAAGGCGTCGCGTCGCTTCCAGTACTGCTTGCCCATCACCAGCGTCATTTCGACGCCGCCGGCTTTGAAGGTTTCCGCGCGGGCCGTGCCGAAGAAGAAGGCGTTGTTCACCAGTTCGCGGCGCGTGTCCACGATAAAGGTGCCGGGCTTGGCGGTGCTGCGCCAAGGGGTGTTGGCTTTCCAGCCCGTTGGCAGGTCGAAGGTGACTTCGGTCTGGCCGAGCATCTTCACTCCGGGCACGATGAAGAGGGGGTAGCCGACAGACATCAGGCCTTCGTCAGTGTGGTAAGACACCTCTTCGTTCCCGCCCGGCCATTCGTACTTGTCGTGCTCCAGGCGGATGTCGTAAGAGAGGCGCAGGCGGCGGTCGCCGTCCACTTCGTATTCGCCTTCCCCTTTATCGTTCAGCGTTACGGCATTGCCGGCCATGTCATGCACCTGCAGCCTTTCGATCAGGTCGGCCTGGCCGTTCTTCAGTTGCGGGATCGGCATGCAGTTGAATAGCGCGAGGTCGCGGCCTTCCACCCAGACGTCGGCTTCAACGTGGGCGCGCTTGGCATCCTTGTCGATGCTGAGGTGGTAATGGTTGGTCTGGTTGTCGAAGGCGAGCGCGGATTGCGCTGCCAGCATCGCGGCTGCGATGCATAAATGCTTGAACATCAAATCTCCCCGGTTGTGGTGTGTTTTTTGTGACTTTAAGCCGGCGCAGCCACCCGGGGAGCGTGACTGCGACGAACTGCAGAATTGGCGGGACAGGTTGCAGGCTTAGCGTAGCGCTTTTTCCACAACTGCCTTCATGGCGGGCATGGCGCAGCGCAGGGCGGCGTGGCCGCAGTCGGTGTCGAGCACCGTGGCTTCTTCCTTGCGCAGCTTGGCGAAGGCGCTCGCCGGCCCGGGATTGACCAGGTGGTCTTGCGCGGCATTAATTGGGACCAGGCGCGCCTTGATACGGGCTGCTGTTTCTTCCAGCTTGCCGCCCTGGGCGATGTCGTGGCCTAGCACGGCGCGGATCTGCCACAGGGAATTGTTGGCGTCTGTGCCGTCAGGATCAGGGGCCTGGCTCTCGCGGAAGAATTTTTCGAATTCCTTCGGCGCGGTGTGTGCGCTGCGGTGGGCCGGGCTGTCGAAGTTCATCGCGAACAGCAGGTTATACATCGGCAGCGGCGGGTTCCTGGCGTAGCGGCCGCCCGCATACGCCGGGTCGTCAAGCACCGATTTCTCGACGATGCGCAGGAACAGCATGTCGGAAGAGGTCAGCCGCGGCGTGCCGGCGATGGGAATGGCAACGTCCATGAAGCCGGGGTAGCTGACGGCCCACTGGAAAGCCTGCATGCCACCCATCGAGTAGCCCATGACGGCGTGCACGTGCTTGATCCCCAGTTTTTCGGTCAGGAGCTTGTGCTGGCTGGCGACCATGTCGCGTATAGAGAACTGAGGGAAGGCTGGACCGGGTTGCGACTTGCTGTTGGATGGCGAGCACGAAACGCCATTGCCCAAGGCGTCGACCACGATCACGTACCACGGCGCGGGATCGAACAAGGCTCCGCTTTGCAGCATGCCTGCAGCATCGCGGCTGGTGCCCGTGTGCCATGTCGTGAACAGGATGACGTTGGACTTGTCGGCATTCAGGGTGCCGAAGGTCCGGTAGCCGAGCGAGCAATCGCTGATCGTCGCCTTGTTTTCAAGCTGCAGGTCGCCCATCCTGGCAAATTGTTGTTGCGGGGCGGTGGCGTGTGCGGTGGACACCGACAATGCAAAGGCGCACAGGATCGAGCTGATACGGCGGACGTGCATGCTATCTCCTCTTCTTTTTTCCGATGCAAGAAGGATATCTCGGCCCGCCATGCCGTGGCACTCGGGTGCGACAGGTTGCAGGAATCTGGGAACAGGCTGGCTTAAAACGGCACCACGCCGGGCTTGTCGTAGGGATGGCGCCAGCCGGACAAGGCGCGGATACGGCCCAGCCAGGCGTTCACGTGCAGCGGGAAGGTGACGTGCGCTTGCTCGGGCCAGAACATGTAGCCGCAGGTCGAAAAATCGGCGATCGTAACCGTGTCGCCAAGCAGGAAGCTGCGGCCGTCGGAAAGTTCCTCGTCCAGGCGCGCGGTGTCCGCGTCGAAGCGCGTGCGCATCCAATCCAGCACGCCGGGCGGGTAGCCTTGCGGGTCAAAGCGCTGGCCGTAGCGCAGGTGGGGCAGGGACGTACCAATGCGGTTGGCTTCCCAGAACAGCCATTCGCGGCAGCGCGCCAGGCGGTCAGGCGTTTCGCCACCGAAGGCCTGCATGTGCTGGGCCAGGAATAGCAGGATGGCGTTGGATTGCACGTAGGACTGACCGTCGTGCACCAGCAGTGGCACTTCGCCGTATTTGGCGAGTGTGCGGAATGGTTCGGGGCGCGCCTCGCGGTCGAGGCGCAGGTCGACTTCTTCGTATTCGTATGGCAGCGCTGCTACTTCAAGCAGCAGCCGCACCTTGAAGGTGTGGCCCGATTCGGCGCTGCCATACAGCTTGAACATCAGTGCCAAGTCCGCATCAGGCCGACGGCCAGGCCCTCCAGGGCAAAGTCGTCATCAGGGTTGACGGTGATGATTTTGAAGTCCGGGTTCTCAGGCAGCAGTTCAATCTTGCTGCCGGTTTTGCGGTAGGTTTTGACCGTGACATCGTTGCCGATGCGGGCTACAACGACTTGGCCGTTGCGGGCGCTGTCGGTTTTTTTCACTGCCAGCAAGTCGCCGTCCATGATGCCGATGTCGCGCATCGACTCGCCTCGCACTTTCAACAGGAAGTCAGGCTTGGCGGAGAACAGCTTGGGGTCAACGCTATAGGTCGTTTCCAGGTTTTCCTGCGCCAGGATGGGCGAACCGGCGGCGACGCGGCCAATCAGGGGCAGGGAGACCAGCATGCCGGCTGGTACGGCAGGCATGTCGTCGAATTCAACGCCGGCGCGTGGCGCCTGGCGTGGCGCTGCGGTGCCGGTGGACGCGCCGCCGAAGTTGCCGGTCAGGCGGATGCCGCGCGAGGTGCCGGCAGTGATTTCAATTGCGCCCTTGCGTTGCAGGGCTTTCAGATGTTCTTCTGCGGCGTTGGCGGATTTGAAGCCGAGCTCCGCCGCGATCTCGGCGCGGGTGGGAGGAAAGCCGGTGCTGTCGATCGCATCCTTGATCAGGTTGAGGATCTGTTCTTGTCTTGCTGTGAGCTTGATCATGGCGCTATGGTCACTATTGTGGACTGTGGATATAGACAGTCTGTATTTTTGTACAGTATGAAAGGAATTGCAAGCAAATTTGTTGCATTGACAGAAAATATTCGGCTTAATGTTGATTCGACAACCATTTGGAGGGCAGGATGGGACGGTTTGCTTTCTTGCTGGCGACGGGGATTTCCTTGTTCGGTGCCTTGATCCATTTCGCGGCGCCTTTGCTGGGGCCGGAGTGGTATGCCTTCCTCCAGGCGCCACCAAAAGTTGTGGCGTCAGCCCAGGCGGGTGGGTTGTTGGCGCCGGCCGGCGCGATGGTTATCGGCTTGCTGATGCTGCTCTGTGGCGCCTATGCATTGGCTGGTGCCGGCATCCTGCGCTGGCTGCCGTTTGCACAGATGGGGCAGGGAACGATTGCTGCTGTCTGCCTGCTGCGTGGTTTGCTGGTGTTACCGTATTTGTACAAATTCCCCGATCGTGCCTGGACGTTCGATGTAGTTGCGTCAGTGATCTGGCTTGCTGCGGGGCTTGGCTTCCTCGCAGGTATCCTGCAATCCGCACGCAGCCGCCGTGAAAACCTGGTGAGTGTTTCATAAGCCGGCGGCCTGCAACGCCCCTTCAAGCGATTCGGCGTCGAGCAGGGCGATCGCCAGTCGTTCCAGTTGAGTTGAATCGGCGCGCTGCAGCGTGCGCTCCAACGTTGCGGACACTCGGCCAAACTGGATCGCAAGCTGGAGCTTGAGCATCTGGCGTTGACCAGCCGCAAGGCCTAATGCCTCTCCTTCCGCTTTTCCTTCAGCTTTTCCTTCAGCCTCACCTTTAGCCCATCCCTCAGCCGCACCTTTTGCCCATCCCTCAGCCTCACCTTTAGCCCGTCCCTCAGCCTCGGCCAACTTTTTGTGGCGTTCGAGGATAAGTTTCGGGAGCATGTAGTTGAGGCTGTTCTTGTCTTCTTTCTCATGCTCCAGGATGAAGTCGTCGATATCCATGATTAATCTCCTTTGCCGGTCCGCTGGCAGTGGCAGCATCCAGTCTATGATCTTTTGCAGTTCATTAAGTTCCGTGTTTTTTACGCGCCGCTCGTGGATGGATCGGAGCAGAGCGAGTTTGGCTTGGTAGCGAGATTCGGCTCGGCGGCGGGTGTCGAGTGCAATCAGGTGCGTCTTAAGTGCCATTGCGACCGGAGCGCCAGGCTGAGGCGGCACAGCGCGGCTATCACGATAGTCGAGTAGTTTCACCGACCTGAACTGGAAGATGGTACCGCACCCAATGCGCAGGTCAGTAACGCAGGCGGGGCGCCAGGTCGGGCTGGAATCGCCCAGTATGGCCAGGCTGAATACGGGCCTGGCAAAACGGTCGCGCAAGCGGGCGTGATAGAGCGCCATCCGTTCAGCGAAGCCGGCTTGGCGGGTGCACTGGATTTCGACGTGGATACACGCCTCGCTGTCATCCAGGAGCGTTACAAGAGCGACGAAATCGGGGTCTCGTTCTCCGGTGCAGCTATCGCTTGTGGCAGGCAACAGGCTCTTGTCCGGAAGATAATATTGCTGCGACCAGTCAACCAGGGCGTGAACCTCCGGGAATAGGATTGCCAACGCTGCCTGCAGTCGGCGCGGCAACAGCAGCTTCCAGGCGAGGTCAGGACGGTCCATGGCCAAGCATGCCAGTGCCCGGACTGGGGCATCTTGCGCGCCATCAGTAAACCTTGAGCCGGCCGGCAAAGTCTGCTATGCTTGCGGGCTTACCTCTTCCCACACCCGTCTTGACGCCGGGGTGGGCTATATTCACAGTCCTTAAGGGAGTTATTAATGC
>Ga0209050_1000436_pt1 | contig 76328 bp, 53 predicted proteins | sample Araplavi_mTSA_r2_FD_184276 | JGI IMG/M metagenome (GOLD analysis project Ga0209050, IMG submission 184276) | Arabidopsis root microbial communities from North Carolina, USA - plate scrape MF_Cvi_mTSA_r2 (SPAdes) (version 2) | ecosystem: Host-associated > Plants > Roots > Endosphere | place: USA...
AGAAGGCGGCTGCCAAGAAGACGGTAAAGAAGGCAGCCAAGAAGGCGACTGCCCGCAAGGCAGTGAAGAAGACGGCAAAGAAGGCGGTCCGCAAGGTCGCCAAGAAGGCCGCCGCCAAGAAGACCGCAAAGAAGGCAGTGAAGAAGACGGCGAAGAAGGCGACCCGCAAGGTTGCCAAGAAGGCCGCCGCCAAGAAGACCGCGAAGAAGGCCGTCCGCAAGGTAGCCAAGAAGGCGGCTGCCAAGAAGACTGCCAAGAAGGCCACCCGCAAGGTAGCCAAGAAGGCCACCGCCAAGAAGGCGACCGCCCGCAAGGCTCCGGCCAAGAAGGCGTCCGCGAAGAAGGCAGTGAAGAAGGTCGCCAAGCGCAAGCCGGCGGTCCGCAAGAAGAAGGCTGCACCGGTCGCTCTGCCGGCAACCCCGGCACCGCTGATCTGATTCATTCCCGATAGCCGTACCTGAAACCCCTTCCCGGTAGCCCAGCGGGAGGGGGTTTTTTTTGCAAAGCAAAAAAAAATCCCCCTCCCGCTGGGCGAGGGATCAACGAACGTTGATCCCGATATGTAGTGCCGGCCGCTGGCCGGCCCAGGCGGTGCATGGAGCCGGCCAGTGCATGGAGCCGGCCAGTGCATGGAGCCGGCCAGCGGCCGGCACTACCCGGCCAGGCGGTGCATGGAGCCGGCCAGCGGCCGGCACTACAGGCTCCAACAAAAAAGCGGCCATGGGCCGCTTTTCTGTTTCCATCCGGCGGCTGCGTCTACCGCGGCGAAGCCACCGCGCGATCCGACGACACCCCCTTGCGCTTGGCCGGGCCGCTGTCTTCGGTCATCAGGTTGTCGCTGCCGAAGTCGGTGTCCACATCCAGCCAGCGCTGCGCCGGCAGGCCCAGGGCGGCATCGAGCACGGTCGGGAGCAGGCCGCTTGGCAGACTGCTTTCGCCGTTCCACATGATCGCAATGCCAAGGTCGCGTTCGGGCACCAGCGCCACCAGGCCGCGATAGCCCTGCACCGCACCGGCGTGGAAGACCACTTCATGCCCGGCGTAATCGAAGTTGCGCCAGCCCAGCGCGTAACCGGCCGAATGCAGGCGTTCGCGGCGCCAGCCTGAGCGCATCTCGCCCGGCGTGTTGACCAGCGTCGAGTGCAGCGTGGCCAGCAGCGGCGCCGGCAGCACATCGGGGCGATGCCCGGTGTGGGCAAGCAGCCACTGCGCCATGTCGCTGGCACTGGCATTGACGCCTGCGGCAGGGGCAAGGCGGTAGTAGGTCGGCTTCGGGTTCAACGACACCCAGCCGTTGCGGCTGCGCACATGCGGGCGCGCCCAGCGCGAGCTTGCCTGGATGCCGGCCAGGCCCAGGCTGGCATCGTCCATGCCCAGCGGCTTGAACAGACGGCGTTCCACGGACTGTTCGTAGAAGCTGCCGGAGGCGGCGTAGACCACGTCGCCGATCAGGCTGAAGGCCACGTTCTGGTAGGCGTAGCACTCGCCCGGCTGGCACTTGAGCGAGGTCGCCGCCAGCTTGTGGGTGAGCGTGTAGTACTCGGCGTTCGCCTCGATGTCGCGGTCGTAGGCGTTGTACGGCAGGCCGACGCGGTGGCTGAGCAGATCGGCCACGGTCAGGCGGTCGGTGGCTTCGGGGCTGTTGAGCTGGAAGCCGGGCACGTAGTCGGTGACCTTGCTGTCCCAGCGCAGCGTGCCGTCATTGACCAGCAGCCCGGCCATGGTGCCGGCGAAGGCCTTGGACAGCGACGCGAGGCGGAACACGGTGTGCGCGTCGACCATCTGCGGGTTGTTGACGTCGGTGACGCCGTAGCCGCGCGCGCTGAGGATGCGGCCGCCCTGCACGATCGCCACGGCCATGCCCGGTACACGCTCGCCATAGGTCAGCTGCTGGGCCATGGATTCGATGTTGGCCACGTTGAACCCGGCTGCGGGAGGCAGCACGTTCGGGTTGGGCGAGGTGGCACGGTAAGCGGCCGGTTGGGTGTGCGCGACGGCCGGTGCCGCGCTGTTCTCGATGTTGACCGGGAACGCCGGCGTCTGTGCGGTGGACGACATTGCGATGGGCATGAGCATGCCCAGCAAACCGGTTGCCGCCGAACGGATCGGTCGGCGCCTGCTGTTCTCTTTCATCGTGTGGGGCCCGTGCGCAACTGCTTGGGCCGATTCTAGCGCTGCTTTTCGTGATTGCACAAACGAAGCGAAGATGAATGCGTATCGCATTGAAAAGGCCCGGTTTTTGCATGGAGGGACGCGGCCGCTGTGATGGCCTGTTCAGGTTTGGCGCAGCCACGCTGCCGCGCGCTCGGCGATCATCATGGTGGGGGCGTTGGTGTTGCCGCTGACCAGGGTTGGCATGACCGAGGCGTCCACCACGCGCAGGCCGCCGATGCCGTGCACGCGCAGCTGCTGGTCGACCACCGCATCGGTATGGCCGCCCATCGCGCAGGTGCCCACGGGGTGGTAGATGGTCTCGGCCTTGGCGCGGATGAAGGCGTCCAGTGCTGCATCGTCCAGGTCGACACGTGCGGGAAAGATCGGTGCGCCGCGCCAGCGGTCGAACGCGGCCTGGCCCAGGATCTGCTGCGACATGCGCACGCAGTGCCTCATCATCGCCAGGTCATGGCCGTCGGCATCGCCAAGGTAGTTCGGCTCGATCCGCGGAGCGGAGGCGGGGTCGGCATCGCGCAGGTGGATGCGGCCACGGCTGCGCGGATGCAGGGCGCAGGCGTGCAGGGTGTAGCCGTCCCCGGGCAGGCGGTGGCGGCCATGGTCGTCGAGCATGGCCGGTACGAAATGAAACTGCACGTCGGCGCCGGCATCGCGCGCCAGCGGCGAGCGGGCGAAGCCGCCGGCCTCGGCGATGTTGCTGGTGCCGGCACCGCGCCGGCCGCGCAGGAAATAGTCGAAGGCGATCCGGGCCTGGCTGCTGCGGTCGTAGCTGACCCCGGGCCGGGTATGCACCAGGGTACAGATGTCCAGGTGGTCCTGCAGGTTGCCGCCCACCCCGGGCAGGTCGGTGCGGATGCTGATGCCGTGCGCGCGCAGCGCGCGCTGCGGACCTATCCCGGACAGCATCAGCAGCTGCGGGGAATGGATGGCGCCGGCGCTGAGGATCACCTCGCGGGCCGCGTGCGCGCGCTGGTGCGCGCCGCGGTGGTGGAAGTACACGCCGTTGGCGGTATTGCCCTGGAAGCTCAGTGCGCGCGCCCGCGCGCCGGTCAGCACGGTCAGGTTGCGGCGGCCGCGTGCGGGCCGCAGGTAGGCGGTGGCGCTGGAGCAGCGCGCTCCGTCGCGCTGGGTGACCTGGTACAGGCCAACGCCGACCTGCTGGGCGCCGTTGAAGTCGTCATTGCGCGGGTGGCCGGCCTCGCGGGCGGCGTCGAGGAAGGCGTCGGAGAGCGGATTGTGGTGGCGCAGGTCCGATACCGACAACGGACCGGCATCGCCATGCCATGGGCTGGCGCCACGGCTGTTGTCTTCGCCGCGCAGGAACCACGGCAGCACCTCCGCCCAGCCCCAGCCGGTGGCACCGGCGGCGGCCCAGCGGTCGTAGTCGGCCGCCACGCCGCGCACGTAGCACATGGCGTTGATCGCGCTGGAGCCGCCCAGTACCTTGCCGCGCGGCCACCACAGGCGGCGGCCGTCCAGTGCGGGTTGGGGTTCGGTGTAGAGGTTCCAGTTGATCCGGCGGTTGTTGACCAGCCGGGCAAGCCCGGCGGGCATGTGGATGAAGGGGTTGAGGTCGCGCGGACCGGCTTCGAGCAGCAGGACGCGGCAGTCCGGGTCGGCGCTGAGCCGGTTGGCCAGCACGCAGCCAGCCGAGCCGGCGCCGACGATGATGTAGTCGTACATGTCCGTTCCCCAACGGTGACCGGTCGAGCATACGGCAGCAGGCGCTGCGTTGCTGCGTTGCACGGATGGCGCTGCGCATCACTGGCGATGTTGCGGTGCATCGTTTACCGTGCGCGCTTGATCGCCCGGAAACCCCACGATGCTGCTGCCGCCACGCCGCCTGTGCGGGACCCGTACGCCATGACCGCCCCGTCCCACCCCGCGCCGTCCGGCCTGCGGGCGGCGCTGCGCCAGTCGCCGCCGCTGTGGTGGGCCTGCGTGTACTTCTTCTGCCTGCTCAGCGGTTACTACGTGCTGCGGCCGGTACGCGAGGCGATGGCCGCGTCTGCGGACCTGCAGGCGGTATTCCCGCCGCTGCTGATCGGCTGGTTCTCCCGGCACGGCATCGCGCTGCAGGACTTCGTGCTGCAGGTGCTGTTCACCGGTGTGTTCGTGATCATGGTGGTGCTGCAGCCGCTGTACGGGGCCCTGGTGAGCCGCTACCCACGTCGGGTGTTCCTGCCGCTGGTCTATGGCTTCTTCATCGCGACGCTGTTGGGCTTCTACGTGTTGTTCGACAGCGCGGTGCCGGGGCGGGGCATGCTGTTCTTCTTCTGGGCGGCGGTGTTCAACCTGTTCGCGGTCGCGGTGTTCTGGAGCTTCATGGCCGATGTGTTCTCCAATGTGCAGGCACGGGCGTTCTACGGCTACATCGGGGCGGCGGGAACGATCGGGGCGTTCCTTGGTCCGACGCTGACGTCGACGCTGGTGCAGCGTGTTGGTATCGCCAACCTGATGCTGGTCTCGGCCGGGTTCCTGTGCATCTGCCTGTTCTGCATCTGGCGGCTGCGGCTGTGGGCCGTGGCGCGCGAGCGCGAGCAGCAGCTGGTATCGGGCGAAACGCCGATGGGCGGTGGGGTGCTGGACGGGTTGAGGCTGATTGCGCGCGAGCCGCTGCTGCGTTGGTTGGCGGTGATGGTGGTGTTCGGGGTGGGCATCGGGACGCTGCTGTACAACGAGCAGGCGTCGATCGTGCGCCGTCTGTACACGGACCCGGCGGCGAGCACGGCGTTCTATTCGCGGATCGACCTGGCGATCAATGCGCTGACGCTGGTGCTGCAGCTGGGGCTGACGCGCTGGCTGCTGTCGCGGTTCGGGATCGCGCCGGCGCTGCTGATTCCGGGCTTTGCGATCATCGCCGGTTTCTCGGTGCTGGCGGCGTCGCCGCTGCCGGTGATGGTGGCGATCGTGCAGGTGCTGACGCGCGCGAGCGAGTTTTCGCTGGCCAAGCCGGCGCGGGAGACGATCTTCACGCGGGTGGACCGGCAGTGGCGCTACAAGGCCGGTGCGGCGATCGATACGGTGGTCTACCGCGCCGGTGACCTGACCTTCGCGTGGGTGCACAAGGGGCTGTCGCTGTTCGGTTCGCGGGCGGTGTTTGCCGGTGGGCTGGTGGTGGCCGGGATCATGACGATGGCGGCGTTCGGGCTGCTGCGCGAAGAAAAGAAGCTGCCGGTCGAGCGGCCGGAGTAAGCTGTTTCCAACTTGTTCGAGGCTTGCGCATGTACTGGACCGCGGTAACCCTGACCCTGGTGGTCGCGCTGTTGCACGTGTACTTCCTGGTGCTGGAGATGTTCCTGTGGACCCGCCCGCTGGGTCTGAAGACGTTCCGCAACACGCCGGAGAGGGCAGAGACCACGCGGGTGCTGGCAGCCAACCAGGGCCTCTACAACGGCTTCCTGGCCGCCGGCCTGTTCTGGGGCCTGTTCGACCACCTGCCGATGCTGGTCAACTTCATGCTCGGTTGCGTGATCGTGGCCGGCGTGTACGGCGCCTACAGCGTCAACAAGCGCATCTTCGTCATCCAGGCCCTCCCGGCGATCTTCGCAGTCATTGCCTGGCAATTCGTGCCGGCATAACCGCCGTCGCACGCAATCCCGTAGAGCCGGGCTCTGCCCGGCTGCTTCACGCATTTCGGCGAACCGCCCCTGTCTGATGCATTCCCTGAGCTGGGCCGGCGGGTGTGGGTTTGCGGGACACGCCGTGAATACGTCCATGTAGGCTTGTAGAAAACATCCATGTTTTCTACAGTCCCGCAAACCCACCCCCGCCGACCCTCCGATAGTCGGTCGGTGGCCACGGGAAACGCGGGAATGCGTGGAGCCACGCCGTGCATGGCTGCTTCTTGCATCCGCATACGACCGCCCCAGCTCGTAAGAACTGAAACGCTGCTCTTCGCGAGATACAGAATCAACCGCGCTTGACCGGCGACACCCACATATCAATCCGCGCTTCGAACACCACCGTTCCGGCGGTATCACGAACGTGCACATTCACCGGCAGCGCATAGCCTGCTTCGGCAGCAACGATTGCTTGCGCAGGCGTCGCGACTGCATGCTGGGCGCCGGTAGCCTTGGCCAGGTACTTCACCTCCATGCCCTTGGGAATCCAGCGCATGCCCTTGGGCAGCGAGGCGTCGACCATCAGCCCGGCGGTGAGCTCGGCCAGGTTGCACAGTGCGATCGCGTGGACGGTGCCGATGTGGTTGGTGACCTTGCGCCGGTGCGCGATGCGGCCTTCGCAGCGGCCCGGTTCGAGCACGGTGATGCGCGGGGCGATGCTGGCGAAGTAGGGCGCCTTGAAGCAGACCGCGCGGGAGAACAGCCATTGGCCCGCAGGCCAGCGCTGCATGCGGTGGTAAAGGTTCAACAGAGGGGCGGCCATGTGGGTTTCCCTTAAAAAAACGGCGGACCGAAGTCCGCCGTTGTGGTGCATGCCGGGAGCGGATTACGCCGCCTGCGACTGCGTGTCCTTGCGTTCGCGGTCGTAGTAGCTGGCCGCGCGCAGTTCGTGCGGCTCGAAGTCGTCCACGGTGATCGTGTCCATCGTCAGCGTGCGCAGCTCTTCCAGCAGCGTGCGCTCGTCCTGGGTGATCACGCCCTCGGCCACGGCCTCGTCCAGCTGCGCGTTGAAGTCCAGTGCCTCGATGCCCTTGGTCTTGAGCGCCTTGAGGAACTTGCGCTCCACGGGCTCGGCCATGATCGCCTTGGACAGGTAGCTGTTGATGCGGCCACCCGGGTTGTTCTCGCACGGGGTCAGGAACACCCCGTTGGCCAGGCGGTCGCGGGCTTCGTTCGGCGCCATCAGCAGCGCTGCCACACGGTGGCCCAGGCGGTCGCCCGGGGCCTCGGCGCGGCGACCGAACGGGAAGATCAGCAGCCACATCAGCCAACCGATCGGACGGATCGGGAAGTTGCGCAGTGCCGCCGACAGCGATTCTTCGATCTTGTGCACGCTGTCATGGAACGCCCAGGCCAGCAGCGGCTGGTCGGCGACCGGCGCGCCTTCGTCGTGGTAACGCTTGAGCATCGCGCTGGTCATGTACACATGGCTGAGCACATCGCCCAGGCGGCCCGACAGCGATTCCTTGAACTTGAGCTTGCCGCCCAGGGTCATCATCGAAATGTCGGCCATCAGCGCCAGGTTGGCCGAATAGCGGTCCAGCTTGCGGAAGTAGCGGCGGGTGTAGGCGTCGCCCGGGGCGGCACCGAAGCGCGCGCCGGTCAGGCCCAGCCAGAACGAACGCACCGCGTTGGAGATGCCGAAGCGGATGTGCCCGAACAGACTGCGGTCGAACGCCTGCAGGCCGGCCTTGGTGTCCGGGTCCTGTGCCGCCTTCATTTCCTGCAGCACCCACGGGTGGCAGAGGATCGCACCCTGGCCGAAGATCAGCAGGCTGCGGGTCATGATGTTGGCGCCCTCGACCGTGATGGCGATCGGCGCGGCCTGCCAGCTGCGGCCGGCGAAGTTGCGCGGCCCCAGGATGATGCCCTTGCCGCCGATCACATCCATCACGTCGGAGATTACTTCACGGCTCATGGTGGTGCAGTGGTACTTGGCGATTGCCGACGGCACCGACGGCACGTCGCCCCGGTCCACCGCAGCGGCAGTGGCCTGGCACAACGCACTGATGGCATAGGCCTTGCCGCCGATGCGCGCCAGCGCTTCTTCCACGCCCTCGAAACGGCCGACCGACAGGCCGAACTGCTTGCGGATGCGTGCGTATGCACCGGTCACCACCGCGCCGGCCTTGGCACCGCCGCTGGCGGTGGAGGGCAGGGTGATCGAGCGGCCCACGGCCAGACACTCGTTGAGCATGTTCCAGCCCTTGCCGGCCTTCTCCGCACCACCGATCAGCTGGGTCAGCGGAATGAAGACCTCCTTGCCGCGGATCGGACCGTTCTGGAAGGTCGAGTTCAGCGGGAAGTGGCGGCGGCCGATTTCAACGCCGGCGGTGTCGCGCGGCAGCAGGCCCAGGGTGATGCCGATGTCGCGGGTCGGGCCGATCAGCCCGTCCGGGTCGTACATGCGGAACGCCATGCCGATCAGCGTGGCGACCGGGGCCAGGGTGATGTAGCGCTTGTCGAAGGTGAGCTTGACGCCCAGCACCTGCTCGCCGTTCCACTCGCCGCGGCAGACGATGCCGTAATCGGGGATCGAGGTCGCATCCGAACCCGCGAACGGACCGGTCAGGCCGAAGCACGGCACTTCACGGCCGTCGGCCAGGCGCGGCAGGTACAGGTCCTTCTGCTCCTGGGTGCCGTAATGCACCAGCAGTTCGCCCGGGCCCAGCGAGTTGGGCACGCCGACCGTGGAGCTGACCACGCTCGAGACCGAGGCCAGCTTCTGGATCACCTTGTGGTGGGCCAGCGCGCTGAAGCCCAGGCCGCCGTATTCCTTCGGAATGATCATGCCGAAGAACTTGTTCTTCTTGATGAAGGCCCACAGCTCCGGCGGCAGGTCGGCGTAGACGTGGGTGATTTCCCAGTCGTTGACCATCGCGCACAGTTCTTCCACCGGGCCATCCAGGAAGGCCTGCTCCTCGGCGGTCAGCTGCGGCTTGGGATAATTGAGCAGCTTGTTCCAGTCCGGGTCGCCGGTGAACAGTTCGCCTTCGAAGCCGACCGAGCCGGTTTCCAGGGCGATGCGCTCGGTCTGCGACAGCGGCGGCAGCACCTTGCGGAACACCTTCATCATCGGCGCGGTCAGCAGCGGCTTGCGGATGAAGGGCAGCAGCAGCGGCACCGCAATGACGGCGACGATGGCCGCCGCGACGATCGTGGCCGTCTGGTTGATGTAAGGAACGAACCAGCAGGCTGCCAGCAGCACAAGGCTGACCAGCGTCCAGGTGATCAGCCGCATCCGGTGGTAGGCGACGAAGGCGCCTGCCAGCAGGATGGCGAGGAAGGGAACGACAATGCTCATGAGCGTGCTCCGGTGACGTGCTCGGTTGTGGCGGACAGTGCCACGGCGGAGGCCGAGGGCAACACGTCCAGATAGTCCAACACAGTAGCGGTAAAGGCGTTGTTGTCGTCACCGGCGACCATGTGCGTGGCCTCCGGCAACTGCACGTGGCGCGCGTGCGGCACCAACGCCAGGAATTCGGCCACCGTTTGCGGGGTGACCAGGGTGCTGCGCCCGCCGCTGACCAGCAGCACCGGGCATTTCACCTGGCGCGCCGCATCGGCGAGCGCGTCCTGGTGCTGTTCGCTGTCGCGTGCCAGTTCGGCCACCAGGCGCGGGTCCCAATGCCAGCGCCAGCGGCCGTGGCCATCCTCGCGCAGCAGTGCGCGCAGCGCGTCGTCGGATTTGCGCGGGCGGTGCGGCACATACGCGGAGATCACGTCGGCGGCCTGCTCCAGCGACGCGAAACCGTCCGGATGTGCGGTCATGAACATCAGGATCTTTTCAACGCCGGCGGTGTCCCAGCGCGGGGTGATGTCCACCAGCACCATCGCCGAGAACAGGCCGGGCCAGCGCGCTTCGGCAAGCAGGCCGAACAGCCCGCCCATCGACGCGGCGACCAGGATCGGCGGCTGCGGCTGTTCGCCGGCCAGCACGATCAGGTCATCGGCGAACTGTTCGCCGTGGTAGGGCAGTCCGGCCGGGTTCCAGTCCGAATCCCCATGCCCACGGGCGTCGTAGGCCAGGGTCTGGTAACCGGCTGCTTCAAGCGCCTGGGCGGTGGCCGTCCAGGCATGCCGGGTCTGGCCGAAGCCATGGGCGAACAGCACGGTGCCGCGGCGACCGGGGGCACTGCGGGTGGCAGCCAGCACGGTGTCGTGGGCGGCAGTCAGGTGGAGGGCAGGCGTTACCATACTTGCTAGTATGGACCTGCCTTGGGGCGTGTCAATACCGGTGGGTATGGTTTGGCCAGCAATTCCACACAAACCGACCCCGGCGTATGGTTAAATCATCACCATGAATGAACCTGAAGCTACTGCCGGCGAGCCGAGAGCCGGCCGCAACAGCCGCCTGAGCGCGGAAGACTGGGCGCAGGCCGCCCTGGACCTCATCGCTGAACAGGGAGTTGGCGCCGTTGCGGTGGAACCGCTGGCACGACGCCTGGGGGTGACCAAGGGCAGTTTCTACTGGCACTTCCCCTCGCGCGATGCGCTGCTGCAGGCCGCGCTCGAGCGCTGGGAGCTGTTCGAGCAGGAACAGGTGTTCGGCAGCCTGGAAGACGTGCCGGACCCGCGTGCGCGGCTGCGCCAGCTGTTCCAGGTAGTGGCGCACGAAGTGCAGCCGCACATCATCTACAGCGAGCTGCTCAAGGCGCTGGATCACCCGATGGTGCGCCCGGTGATCGACCGCGTGTCGCACCGCCGCCTGGAGTATCTGGTGGCCTCGTTCCGCCAGGCCGGGTTGAGCCGCACCGACGCGCAGCACCGTGCACGGCTGGCGTATGCGGCGTATGTGGGCTTCCTGCAGTTGTCGCTGCAGCTGCAGCAGCCCAAGCCGGCGCGCGAGGACTTCGAGGCGTATGTGGAGCATGTGATCGAGACACTGATCCCGATCGGCTGAGCCAGCGCTGCAGACCAGAAAGGGGCCGCGGAAACGCGGCCTTTTTCGTGTCCGTGAGGTAGGCCGGATGCGGCGACGGCACAAAAAACAACGGCCCCTTTCGGGGCCGTTGCTGCATCAGGTACCGATCAGTGGATCGATCAGAACTTCTGCTTGTACTGCATGTAGATGAAGCGACCGATGTCGTAGCCGCCGTAGTACGAGTACTGCGAGTTCGGCGCCGAGTACATCTGCGGACCGTAATGGTCGAAGACGTTGCGGGCACCAACGGCGACGGTGGCGTTCCACGGGGCGTTCCAGGAGAACTGGACGTCGTGGAAGGTGGTCGCGCCACGCTCGTTCTGCGACTGGTTGCGCGCCGGATCGGGCGAAACGTAGTCAGGCAGCGAGCACTCGGTGGCGTAGTAGCACTGTTCCTTCACGCCGGAGTAGTAACGGGTGCCCCAGGTGATGCCGAAGTCGCCCAGCTCCCAGCCCACGGTCAGGTTCGAACGGAGGCGGAAGTTGCTGCCGAAGCCGTTGTAGATCTGGACCGGGGAGTCGTCGTTGGCCGTCTTGAGCACGTTCTTGGTGACGTAGGTGCTCTGCGAGTTGAAGTTGAACGAGCCCCAGCTGTCGGTCTCGTAACGGTAGGTGACATCGAAATCGAAGCCTTCGGTTTCGATGAAGCCGGCGTTACGGCTGCCGTAGGCCAGGTTGTTGACGTAGCCCAGCGTGGCGTCACGGGTGAAGGTGGTGCAACGCTCGGCGATACCCAGCGCGTAGCAGTCGTTCAGCTGGTCGGTCGGGGTGTCAGCAACGATCGTGTTTTCGATCTTGATGTTGAACCAGTCCAGGCTCAGGTTCAGGCCCTGGGCGAAGGTCGGGCTCCACACCACGCCCAAGGTCTTGGACTTGGAGGTTTCCGGGGTCAGATCCGGGTTCGAGCCGGAGGTGAACGGAACCGGGCTCTGCTCATCCGGGCCTTCGGCCGGGACGAAGCCCTGCTTCAGCTGACGGAAGGTCGGAGCCAGCGCACCCAGGGCCTGGGCGCAGCGACCGGCGGTGGCCGCATCGGTAGCCGCCAGGCCAAAGTCGGTGTCACACGGATCGGTGAAGTATTCGAACGACTGCGAGCTGCCGCCGTACAGGTCGGCGATGGTCGGGGCGCGGAAGCCTTCAGCGTAGGTACCACGGACCAGCAGCTGGTCGATCGGACGCCACTTCAGGCCGAACTTACTGTTGGTGGTGTTGCCGAAGGTGCTGAAGTCGGAGTAGCGGGTCGCTGCGCTGACGCTCAGTTCCTTCGCGCCCGGCAGGTCGGCCAGGATCGGCACGTTGAGTTCGAGGTAGAACTCATTGACGTCGTAGGTGCCGCCGGTCGGGCCCGAGGCCAGATCGGTGGAGTAGCCCGACTGCGACAGTGCGTCCGGGTTGAAGTTGCCCTTTTCTTCGCGGTACTCGTAGCCGAGTGCGAAGCCCAGGTCGCCAGCCGGCAGGGTCACGATGCTACCCGCGATATTCGCGTAGTAGGAGGTCATCGTGGTTTCGCCGCTGTTGTGCGTGGTCGGGAACAGGAACTGCTGCAGATCCGAATTGCCGGTGAGGCCACCGTTGTCGCTGCGGCCGTAGGGAATGATCGGGTTCCACGGCACGCAGCCGCCGGCGCCCGGGCCGTAGGCCGGGTTGGTGCCATCGATCAGGCCCTGCGCGGAACCGCACTCGACGCGGCCGCTGGCCGGGTTGTAGAACGATTCGCCGGTCGCTGCGTTGACGGCCAGCACGTTGTAGTTGCCGGTCTGCTTCTGCAGGTTCTCGGAGTTCTGGTACAGGTAACCGGCTTCCCAGTCGAAGTACTTGTCCTTGAACTGGAACGAACCCTGCAGCGCGCCGCTGAAGCGGAACGTGGTCAGGCGGTTGGTGGACACGCGCGGCACTTCCCAGCCACGGCGCACGAAGTTCATGTCTTCGCCGAAGGGGTTGTAGTAGCTGTCGGCGGACCAGATGCTGCCCAGGTTGGAATACGCGGCGGACTGCAGCGGATAGCCGGCCACCTGCGCTTCGGATTCGCGACGGGTGTACAGCAGGTCGCCGCTGAAGCGGACGTTGTCCGTCAGGTCGTACTGGACATTGGAGAAGATGCTGCGGCGCTCGGTCGGGGTGAGCAGCTGCATCTGCTGGTTGGAGTTGCTGACGTCACCGGTGATGGGCGTCGAATTCAGGGTGTGGAAGTTGGCCGGGTTGGTCGGGTCAGCACCGCGGTTCAGCACAAGCTGCGGACCGCCGTCTGCCGCGCTCTGGGCCGAGCCCCACTGGCTGACCGTGGTCCAGCCAGCGGTCGGGTGGAAGGAGGTACGCGAGGATTCGGAGAACCAGCGGTCCTTCGCCCACACGGCCTTTTCATCGGCGTATTCGGCGCCAATGGTGATCGAGCCGCGGTCACCGGTGAAACCGGCCACGAAATCGATGCTCTGCTTCTCACCGTCGCCTTCGCTGTACTGGCCGGTGTAGACGTTGGCTTCCATGCCTTCGAAGTTCTTGCGGGTGATGATGTTCACCACGCCGGCCATGGCGTCGGAGCCGTAGATGGAGGAGGCGCCGTCCTTCAGGACATCGATGCGCTCGACCACGGCCGACGGAATCTGCGACACGTCCTGGTAGCCGCTGACGCTGGCGCCAAGACGCTTGCCGTCGACCAGGATCAGGGTGCGCTGTGCGCCCAGGTTGCGAAGGTCGATGTAGAAGCCACCGACCATTTCGCCGGACGACAGCGGCTCGGAGCGGCTGATGGCCGGGGAGCCGGCGGCAGAGATGTTCTGCAGCACGTCGGCAACGCTCTTGAAGCCACTCTTTTCGATCGAGGCGCGGCTGATGCTGAGCACCGGCTGGGCGGTTTCCGTGTCGACCTGGCGGATGCGCGAACCGGTGACCGAGATGCGGTCCAGGTTGGTCGTGGTGGTGTCTTCCTGCGCCTGTGCGGTGGCGCTGCTGGCCGCGACGACCAGCGCAACGACCACTGCGTCACGCAGCTTGTTGGACTTAAAGTTCATTGCTCTCTCTCTCCAAGGGAATCTTGGGTATTCACTGGGGTGTTTGCCTGGGGGCGGTGCCAAGGAAGAGCACCAAAGACCACAAGCTGACTCGATAGTAACTGCCACTTCAAAAGAATTAAAGTAGCGTTAATGAAGTCTGTGATCTGTGTGAAATTCGGCAAAGTCCTTGTGGATCAATGATCTGAAGAGGTTGAAGGCGACAAACTTCTCATTTGTTAAGGAAATGTGAGAAAAATAGTTGCAGTTGATTTGTCACGTTTTGTATCAGGTTGACGTGTTTGATTGCCCCAACAACGACAAAGGCGCGCCATGGGCGCGCCTTTTCGGGTCCACCAGGCGCCATGCGCCGGCAGTTACAGGTCCTGTTCGTAGCGGACGTAGGGGACGGTGCCCTCGTCGGTGCTCTCGTTGCGCGGGGCGAACGGATTCTTGCCGCGGGTGATCACATTCTCGGCACCTACCGTGAGCTGGCCGCTCCAGGGGGTGCGCCAGGTCAGGCCGACGCCCAGGCCTTCCCACTTGCCCGGCTGGCCGGGCACATCGACCACGCGGCCGATGATGTTGCCGCTGAAGTTGCCGTAGCCGGCGCCCAGCGTGAGGCTCTTGCTGTCCCAGCGGTCGACCAGGGCGGGGGAGACGTCCGATAGCGGCACCAGGCGCGCCTTGGCGTAGGTGCCACCAATGGAGACGAATCCCTCGCGACCGATGTTCTTCTGGCCGAACACGGTCAGGTCGTTCTGCTCGGCGCGCAGGGCGGGCGAGCGGTTCGGCCCGGCCAACCATGCCGGCAGGGTGTCCTTTCCGGTGCCCGCGGTGATGCCCAGCCGGCCGCCAGGCCGGTTGAACGCGGCAGTGCCGGTGACCCGGCGGCTCAGCGCGGCATCGTCATCCTCGCCCAGGCTGGCCAGCATGCAATGACTGGCCAGACCGCTGATGCTGGTGCCGCGGCTGCTGTTGCACAGCAGGCCGAGCGAGTCGCCGGACGAGAGCCCGAAGGCCGCGTCCAGGGAGCTGCGGCCGAAATGCCAGCGCGCCCCGGCCGCCTGTTCGCCGGTCGGTTCCAGGTACAGCAGGGCTTCGACCTTGCCGCTGCCTTTGTTCCACACCGGAATCACGGTGCTGTCCTGGCGGGCCTTGGACTGCGCATGCGCGCCCGGGATCGCGGCGAGGGCGATCATCAGGGCCAGCGGTAGACGCAGAAGGGCTCGCATGGAAACTCTCAGACAGCCGTAAAGAACACAAGTTCCCGCCGAAGCGGGACACTGATCGTAGGGCGTTTATGATTTCTTAACAAGTCTTGGTTCTCCCCAGAACAAAACTCGCATCGGTTACTGAAGCCGTTCAGGCGCCGGCACGGAAGCGGCGGCGTCGTGGAACAGTATGTCGAATTCCGTCAACGGAAAGTGATACTCCCGTCCGCAAAATTCGCAGCGGATCTCCACGGCGCCGGTGGGCTCGGCAGCGGCCCGGGCTTCGGCCTCGCCCAGCGACTGCAGCATGCCCTGGACCCGCTCGCGCGAGCAGGAGCAGGCAAAGCGCAGCGGGCGCCGGCCCAGCAGCTCAGGCTGCTCCTCGTGGAACAACCGGTGCAGCAGGGCGTCGCCGTCCACCTCCAGCAGTTCCTGCTTGCCCAGCGTCTCGAACAGGGCGCTGGCGCGGGCCCAGCCGTCGGTGTCGCCCTCGTCCCCGGGCAGCTTCTGCAGCAGCAGCCCGGCCGCGCGGGTGCCGTCGCTGGCCAGCAGCAGGCGCGTGGGCAGCTGCTCGGACTGGCGGAAGTAGTCTTCGAACGCTTCGTCCAGCGCCGGCGCATCCAGCCCGACCAGGCTCTGGTAGCGCTGCGGTTCGCGCGGGTCCAGGCCCGGATTCTCGATGGTGATGGCCAGCAGTGCGTCCTGGCCAAGGGCGCTCAGGACGCGCGGGGCATCGCCTTCGCCGGACAGCTGCACGATTCCGCGCAGGGTGCCGGCCGCCGTGCATTCGGCGAACAGGGTGCGCATCGTGGTGCTGCTGCGCAGCTGGATGGAGAGGCGGCCGTCGACCTTGGTGTGGCCGGTGAACAGCGCCGAGGCCACGCAGGCCTCGCCCAGCAGTTCGGTGGCCACCGGTGGGTAGTTGCCATGGGACAGGATTTCCTGCCAGCTGGCATCGAGGTGGACATGGACGCCTCGCACGCCGGCAGCGGGGAGCAGGAAGCGGACAAGGGAATCGGTCTGGGCGGTCATCGGGTCGGGGCGCTTAAGTAATGGGGGCGTGTTGCCGGATAATGCGCCGACAACCGTGCAAGCAGAGGATGCACCACAGATGGGGGCAGAGCGCGTCAACCACAAGACCGGGCCGGACCTGGAACCGCCGCGTCGGCGCCGTTGGCGCTGGAAGTACCTGCTGTGGCTGCCCGTGCTGTTCGTGGCGGGAAGCGTGCTGCAGGTGGCCACGCTGCGTTTCATCGACCCGCCGTTGTCCACGGTGATGCTGTGGCGCTACGGGGAGGCGCTCGGCCAGCGCGACTGGGATTACCGGCTGCACTACCAGTGGCGCGACCTGGACCAGATGGCGGCAAGCCTGCCCATTTCGCTGGTGGCAGCCGAGGACCAGCGCTTCCCGGAGCACAATGGCTTCGACCTGAAGGCCATCGAAAAGGCGCGCGATCACAATGCCCGGGGTGGGCGCCTGCGCGGGGCCAGCACGATCAGCCAGCAGGTCGCCAAGAACCTGTTCCTGTGGCAGGGCCGCAGCTGGGTGCGCAAGGGTCTTGAAGTCTGGTACACGGTGCTGATCGAAGCGCTGTGGCCGAAATCGCGGATCCTGGAGATGTACGCGAACATTGCTGAATTCGGTGATGGCATCTACGGGGCGCAGGCGGCGTCGCGGCAGTTCTGGAACAAGGACGCGTCGCGGCTGACGCCGGCCGAAAGCGCAACGCTGGCGGCCGTGCTGCCGGCGCCGCGCCGCTACAATGCGGCACGGCCGGGCCCCTATGTGCAGCGCCGCGCGAACTGGATCCAGCGCCAGGCACGGCAGCTGGGTGGTGGTTCCTACCTGCAGAAGGACTGAGCAGTCATGTCCAGGCAACGCCTCACGCTTGTCATCGCCGCGCACAACGAGGCCATGGCGCTTCCCCTGCTGCACCCGCGCCTGCGCGCGGTGCTGGATGGGCTGGACGACATCGACGGCCGCATCGTGTACGTGGACGATGGCAGCAGCGACGCCACCTGGCAGGTGATGCAGTCGTTGGCGGCGGCCGATGACTGCGTGGGCGTGCTGCGCCTGTCGCGCAACTTCGGCAAGGAGGCGGCGCTGACCGCCGGTCTGGACGTGGTCGATGGCGGAGCGGCGATGATCCTCGATGCCGACGGCCAGGACCCGCCGGAACTGATTCCGGAGTTCGTGGCCCTGTGGCGCCAGGGGTATGACAACGTTTACGGAACGCGGCAGGAGCGCGATGGCGAGACGTGGCTGAAGCGGAGTACCTCGGCGGCCTTCTACCGCGTGATCGGCCGGTTGTCGAAGACGCCCATTCCGGCAGACACCGGCGATTTCCGCCTGCTGTCGCCGCGCGCACTGCAGGCGCTGGGTCAGCTGCGTGAACGGCACCGGTTCATGAAGGGGCTGTTCGGGTGGGTGGGCTTCCGGCGCAAGGCGCTGCCGTACCACCGGCACGCGCGCGTGGTGGGCGACAGCAAGTTCGGCTTCTGGAAGCTGTGGAACTTCGCGCTGGAAGGCATTACCGGCTTTTCGACGGTGCCGCTGCGCGCGGCAACCTACCTGGGACTGCTGACGGCGAGCGTTGCCTTTGCGTTCGGTACGTGGGTGGTGGTGAAGGCGGCGCTGTACGGCGACCGGGTGGCCGGGTATCCGACGATGATGGCGGTGATCCTGTTCCTGGGCGGTGTTCAGTTGATCGCGCTGGGGCTTATCGGCGAGTACCTGGGCCGCCTGTACGAGGAGTCCAAGCAGCGGCCGTTGTATCTGGTTGACACGTGGCAGGCGCCATTCGTGGCAGACTCGGCCGTGCATCCCATCGGTGGAGGGCAGCGAGATGACCACGGTACGACAGCTGTTGGAAGGCAAGTCCCCTGAGGTATTCGCGGTAGGTCCGGAATCGGCGGTGATCGACGCGATCCGGTTGATGGCCGAGAAAGGTATCGGCGCGGTGCTGGTGATGGAAGGCCGAACGCTGGTCGGCATCCTGTCCGAGCGCGATTACGCACGCAAGATCGTGTTGCACGAGCGTTCGTCGCGTACGACGCGGGTCAGCGAGATCATGACGCCAAAGGTGGTGACGGTGGCGCCGGGTGAGCAGGTGGAGCACTGCCTGCAACTGGTGACGGACTACCGCATCCGCCACCTGCCGGTGGTGGACGGCAGTGGCGTGATCGGTGTGATTTCCATCGGTGACCTGGTCAAGTCGGTCATCGACGAACAGGCGCAGAAGCTGGATCAGCTGCAGCAGTACATCGTTGCGGGGTGATCGGTTCTTGATGATTCGATTTGCGGTGCCGGAAGGCAGCGTTTCGATTTTCCACGGCAGGGCGGCCGTCGGGCAGCCCCGCTCCGGGACACGCCGCAAGTACGTCCCTGTAGGCTGCTAGAAAACATCCATGTTTTCTAGCGTCCCTCCGGGGGCTACCCGCCGGCCGCCCTCGACACATGGTCGCTGGCGGAAGGGAAGAGCAGCGACGCATAGCGTCGCTACTTCGCGTAGCGACCGCCGCAGTTGGAGTCTTCGCCGGGGCCGGTTTCGATCGTGGCCAGCAGGGCGGCCGGTGGGGCGATGCTGCCCAGGGTGACGGCGATGGCGCCGCGGATGCCCAGTGCCTTGAAGTCGGGGCGGAACGAGGGGTCCTTGAACGTGCCGCCGATGCGCAGCGGGGAGCGCAGGGCGAGGATGCTGATGTCCTTGGGGCGCGGGCGCAGGAGCAGGTCGAGCTTTTCCTGCTTCAGGTCGACCGTGCCTTCGCCGAGAATGAGGGTGTCGGTGGTATCGAATGCGAGCTGCTGCGAGGTCATGAGGCCGCGCTGGACGCCGAAGTCGCCCCATGCGCAGCGCAGCGGAATCTGCTTGTCGCCGGTGAACAGGAACTTGAGCGATTCGGCCACATCCAGGCCGGCCAGCTCCATGATCAGGTTGCCGACATGGCCGCGGCCGATGCCAACGGCGACGCTGCCGTCGGAGCTGCCCAGCATGGCGGCGATGGAGTTGCCGGTGCCGCTGAGGTTGATCTCGCCGCTGATGCCGCCGGAGGCCTGCTCGGCGAGTTTGGCGTCGGGAAAGAGTCCACCCAGCTGCACGTTGCGGATGCTGGCCTTGAGCTGGGTGGCGATGGTCGGTTTGCGCGCATCCATGCGGATGGTGCTGCGGATATCGCCACCGGCCACGCCGAAGTTGAGCGGCTCCAGGCGCAGCAGGCCGTCGTCGAGTTTGAGATGCGCGTCCATGTCATCCAGCGGCAGCGCAGGGGAGTTGATGCGCTGCGCTTTCCACTTCACATCGGCGTCCATCGCGCGCAGCTTGGTCAGGTTGTAGGGGGTGTCGGGCAGAATCCGGGTTTTGACCGCCAGGGCGGCGGCCTTGGCCTTCTGTTCGGCATTGGCCGATTCGCCGGCGCCGGTCTTGGGCGGGGCGCCGATGAAGCCGGCAAGGTCATCGAAGTCCAGTCGCTTGGAAACCAGGTCGGCCTTGAGGAAGGGACGCTCGCCACTGACGTCGATCTGTGCCGTGCCGCCCAGGTCGCTGTCGCCTGCCACGCCGGTGAAGTTTTCGTAGCGCCAGATGGCGTTGTTGCGCTTGAGGCGGCCTTTGAGCCGGTAGGGCGGTGTGGACGGAATGGCGATGCCGATGAGGGGATACAGGTCTTCCATGTCCTGGCCGCTCAGCGCGAAATCGAGATCGAAGGTGCGCAGGGCGAAGGGGTTGGTCAGCGTGCCGCTGGCAATGGCGTGGGTGGCGCCGGCCCTGCCGTCGAGGTGGATGCGGAAGGGGTGCTCGCTGTTGGTCAGTTCCAGTGGCGATTCGGTATTGCCGTCCAGGGTGAACGCATTGCCCTGCCAGCGTCCCTTGCCGTTGACCAGCAGCGGCGGAGCGCTGTCGGCATTGCGTGGCTTGCCGCTGGTGATGGCGACAAGAATGTCGGTCTTTCCGGCGGCATCGAGGAATTTCAGGCGGCCATCGTCGACCAGCAGGCGCTGCAGGACGGGCGGGTCGCCGTCGCTGGGGCCAAGGAAGTCCCAGTTGCCGGGCTGATCCTTGCCGGGTGCGGTTTCAAGCAGGAGGTCGGGACGGGTGAGGCGGATTTCGGGAATGCGGATCTGGCCACGCAGCAGCGGCCAGGCGCGCAGGTCGATCTCGGCGCGGTCGGCGCTGGCCATGCGCGGGGTCTTCGACCATTCGGCATTGGCGAAGGTGAGGCCATCGGCGCGAACAGTGAGCGTGCGCCCCAGGTCGACATCGAGGTTGCCGCCAATATGGAATTCGCGACCGGTCTTGGCCTGCACGGCACGCTCGACGGGACCTTTGAACCAGTTCCAGTCCCACAGTGCGATCACCAGCAGGATCAGCGCAACCAGGAACACCAGCACCGCCAACCAGCGCTGTCCGCGCTTGCCGGGTCGGCGCATGCGCCAGCGTGAGCGGGAGGAGGTGGGCGTATCAGGCGTAGGCGAGGGAACGGTATTCACACGCCCATCCTTGCCCGTTCATCGTGCAGGTAACGCGAAGCATTGGTAAGGATCGCGTCAGCGTGGCGCCAAGGGCGCGAGCCAAAGCCAAGCGAAGCCAAGCCGAATCCAAAGCGCGGGCTGTTCACTTCTACCAGCTGGGGCGGGCGGGGGTATGCCATTGCGGGACACGCCGTAAACCCATCCATGGGGGCTCGTTCGCGCCATCCATGGCGCTCTACGGTCCCGCAATGGCATACCCCCGCCCGCCCCCTCATCATTCCGTCGGCGGATGGAAAAGCCGGGTTCCGCTGTTGATCTTCGTTGTCCACCGACCAGATGTCGAAGGGGTGGTGTGGGTGGGTTGACGGGACCGTAGAGCGCCATGGATGGCGCGAACGAGCCTACAGGGATGTACTTGCGGCGTGTCCCGGCAACCCACCCACATCGCCCCAAACCAGTGAGTAAACGGCAGTCTGCTGTTGCTGTTGCCGTTACCGTCTTTGTTGTTCCCGCTTCTGCGTTCGTAGTCGCTTAAAGAATCTGCGCGGTCACGGCTACAAAGTGACAGACACTGCCGCCGATCACGAAGAGGTGCCAGATCGCGTGGGAGTAGGGGATGGATTCGCGGTGATAGAAGTAGGTGCCCAGCGTGTAGGACAGGCCGCCGGCGAACAGCCAGCCCAGGGTCCAGCCGTCGATCGAGGACCACATGGGTTTGATCGCTACGAGCACCATCCAGCCCATGGCGATGTAGATCGCGGTGGACAGCAGCTTGAAGCGGCCGGTGAAGAACAGTTTGAAGATCACCCCCGCCACGGCCAGCGCCCAGATCGCGGTGAACATGCCCCAGCCCCAGGGGCCGCGCAGGCCGATCAGGGTGAACGGGGTGTAGGTGCCGGCGATCAGCAGGTAGATCGCGCAGTGGTCGAACACCTTCAGCCGGCCCTTGGCGATCGGGTGCTGGATCGCGTGGTAAAGCGTGGAGGCGGTGTAGAGCAGCAACAGGGCCACGCCGAAGACGATGGCGCTGGCCAGCTGCCAGGCGTCGCCGTAGATCGCCGCCAGGGTGATCAGGACCGCGCTGCCTGCCAGTGCGGCAACGGCGCCCAGGCCGTGGGTCAGGGCGCTGGCGATTTCTTCACGTACGGAAGCAACAGAGGTCATGGCGATGAGGTCGCGCGGGGAGGGGGATCCCGCTTCCCCCTATCATCGCCGCGATGGCACGTGCTTGCACGCGCCATCTCGGCCCGGTCAACCGGCGCTCAGTCGACCGACACGCTGTGGGCCGCTTCGCGGGTGGCCGCGAAGCGCACGTCCGGTGCGCGTTCCTGCGCCAGCTGCAGGTTGACCCGGGTCGGGGCCAGGTAGACCAGCTGGCCGGCGGCATCGATGCTCAGGTTGCTGGCATTCTTCTCCCGGAACTCTTCCAGCTTCCTGGCGTCGCTGCAGGTGACCCAGCGGGCCGTGGTCACGCTGACCGGCTCGAACGTGGCTTCCACGCCATACTCGTCCTTGAGCCGGTACGCGGCCACGTCGAACTGCAGCACGCCCACCGCGCCCAGGATCAGGTCGTTGCTCATCAGCGGGCGGAAGAACTGGGTGGCCCCTTCTTCGGACAGCTGGGCCAGGCCCTTCTGCAGCTGCTTGAGCTTGAGCGGATCGCGCAGGCGGGCGCGGCGGAACAGTTCCGGCGCGAAGTTGGGAATGCCGGTGAAGCTCACCGCTTCGCCTTCGGTGAACGTATCGCCGATGGAAATGGTGCCGTGGTTGTGGATGCCGATCACATCGCCCGGCCAGGCTTCCGCGGCGATTTCGCGGTCGCTGGCCATGAAGGTCAGCGCGTTGGCCAGCTTCATTTCCTTGCCGGTACGCACGTGGAAGGTCTTCATGCCGGCGGTGAAACGCCCCGAGCAGACCCGCATGAACGCAACGCGGTCGCGGTGCTGCGGGTCCATGTTGGCCTGGATCTTGAACACGAAGCCGGTCAGCTTGTTCTCCTGCGGTGCGATCACCCGGCCGGTGGTGGCGCGCGGCTGCGGCGGCGGCGCGTGCTCGACGAAGAAATCGAGCAGCGGCTGCACGCCGAAGTTGTTCACGCCCGAGCCGAAGAAGACCGGCGTCTGCTTGCCCGCCAGGTAGGCGTCCAGGTTGAAGGCATGGCTGGCGCCCTGAACCAGCTCCAGCTCGTCGCGCAGGTCGGCCAGCATGCGTTCGCCGATCTTCTCGGCCAGGCCGGGCGAGTCGATCGACGGGAAGATGGTGGAATCCTGCCGCGTGAAGTTGCGTCCCTGCTCGTACAGGTGCACTTCGCCGGAAATCAGGTGGACCACGCCCTTCAGGCGCTGGCCCATGCCGATCGGCCAGGTCACCGGTGCGCACTGGATGCCGAGCACGCTCTCCACTTCGTCCAGCAGGTCGACCGGCTCCTTGCCTTCGCGGTCAAGCTTGTTGATGAAGGTCATGATCGGGGTGTCGCGCAGGCGGCACACTTCCATCAGCTTGATGGTGCGCTCTTCCACGCCCTTGGCCACGTCGATCACCATCAGCGCCGAGTCCACCGCGGTGAGCACGCGGTAGGTGTCCTCGCCGAAGTCGGCGTGGCCGGGGGTGTCGAGCAGGTTGACGATCTTGCCTTCGTACGGGAACTGCATCACCGAGGAGGTGACCGAGATGCCGCGTTCCTTTTCCAGCGCCATCCAGTCCGAGGTGGCGTGGCGGGCGGCCTTGCGGCCCTTGACCGAGCCGGCCATCTGGATCGCACCGCCGAACAGCAGCAGCTTCTCGGTCAGCGTGGTCTTGCCGGCGTCAGGGTGGGAGATGATGGCAAAGGTGCGGCGGCGCGCGGATTCGGTAGCGACTTCGGACATGGCGGCACGCGCCCGCCCGGGGCGCTATTCAAAGAGACAAGCCCATCAGTATACCGGGCCGCCGGGCAGGGCGGGTCAGTGGCTGGCTGCGTCGCCGCCGTCGGCCTGTTCACGGGCAAAGTGCAGCTCGCCCTGGGGCGCGACGATCCGCACCGGAATCGAGCGCAGCTGCATGCCGGCATTGGCCTGGACTACGAAATGCAGGTGCGGCGCCGTGCTGTAGCCGGTGTTGCCCGAAACGCCGATGCGCTGGCCGGCCTCGACCCGCTGCCCGCTGCGCACCAGCACCCCGTTCTCACGCAGGTGGGCGTACACGGCCATGCTGCCGTCCTCATGCAGCACACGGATGAAGTTGGCGCGTTCACGGTCGCGCAGCGGGTCCTGCCCGTTGCCGCTGAAGTTTCCCTGGACCTGCATCACCTTGCCGGCCCGTGCCGCCAGTACCGGCGTGCCCTCGGGCAGGGCGAAGTCGATCGCGTCGCGGTTTTCGGCGTCGTTGTGACTGAAACGCCCCTGCGGCGCCTGGCTGACCTGGAAGCGCCTGGCGTCGAACGGCAGCTGGTAGGCCACGTCCTGCGGGCGGGCCGCCGGGTCGCCGGGCACCGCGTCCAGAAACAGATTCAGGCGCTCGGTGTCCGGCGCCAACTGCATCCGCGCCACCACCACGCTGGCCGATCCGGGCAGCACGGCCTGCAGCGGCAGACCGGGCAGTACGACCGCGCCGGCCTCCTGGCGCAGCGCGATCTGGACCGGGCCGGTCAAATGATTGTCCACCCGCGCCTGCCAGTACGCCGCACCGCCTTCCAGTTTCACCGACGCCAGCGTGCCCGCCGTGGCGCCCTGCGGGGCCTTGCTGGAAGGACCCACCAGCCCCCAGCCCGCACGCCATCCCGTTGCCCCGGTTGCCCCGGGGGCGTCGGCGGCGGCGATGAGCGGTAACAGCAGCAGCGGCAGCAACGGGATCCAGCGCATGTTCATTTTCCGGGGCGGTGCGCGGACTCTACGCAACCGGCCTCGTTCAGGAAAGGGGTGCCCGCAGCCTGATGAAGAAAAACTATATCGCTTCATCCCGATGAAGGGATTGACACGACCGGAATGTGCTGGCATCGTGGCTCCACCATCGAGACCGGCAGAGGGACAGGCCCTTTGAAGCCGGGGCAGCCCGCAGGCGCGCAAGCGACCTGCGTAGGTGCCAAATCCTGCGGGGACCGTGGTGTCTTCCGAAAGATGGTTCGAACCGCGCACCGTGCGTGCGCCTCGAACGCGAGCTCCGCGAAAGCTCGATGGCCGTTTTCCTCTTCGGGATACCGCCATGAGTTTCGCCACCGCCGCCGTTGTTTCCGACTCCTTCGCCCCCCTGAGCGTTCCGGTGGATGCCGGGCGCAGTGCCGTGCGCGGCGAAATCGCTGCGATCCTGTCGATGCGCCACGGCGGGGCCCGCCCGGTGCGGCTGCGGTACGAGCTGGTCGGCCGTGCGCAGGCGCCGGTGGTGGTGCTGGCCGGCGGCATCTCCGCACACCGGCACGTGGCCGCCAATGCCGAGTTTCCCGAAAAGGGCTGGGCCGAAGGGTTGGTCGCTTCCGGTCGCGCGCTGGATCCCGCATCGCGACGCGTCCTGGCCTTCGATTTCATCGGTGCCGATGGTGCGCTCGATCTGCCGATCGACACCGCCGACCAGGCCGATGCGCTGGCGCTGCTGCTCGATCATCTCGGCATCGCCCGTCTGCAGTGCTTCGTGGGCTACTCCTACGGTGCGCTGGTAGGCCAGCAGTTCGCGGTGCGCCATCCGCAGCGCCTGGCCCAGCTGATCGCGGTAAGCGGCGCGCACCGGCCGCATCCCTACGCCGCCGCCTGGCGCGCGCTGCAGCGCCGCGCCGTGGCCCTGGGCCAGCTGCAATGCGGCGAGAGCCATGGCCTGGCGCTGGCACGGCAGTTCGCCATGCTCAGCTACCGCACCCCGGAAGAATTCGGCGAGCGCTTCGATGCCCCGCCAGAGGTGGTCAATGGACGGGTGCGTGTGGCGGCCGAAGACTATCTGGACGCCGCCGGCGCGCAGTATGTGGCGCGCACGCCGGTTGAAGCCTACCTGCGCCTGTCCGAATCGATCGACCTGCATCGTGTCGACCCCGCCGCGATCAGTGTGCCGACGGTGGTGGTCGCCGTGGAAGGCGACCGCCTGGTGCCGCTGGCCGACCTGGTCGGCTTGGTCGAAGGGCTGGGCCCGCGCGGCAGCCTGCGCGTGCTGCGCTCCCCGTACGGCCACGACGCATTCCTCAAAGAAACCGATCGCATCGACGCGATCCTTGCCACCGCATTTCGTACCCCGGGAGAAAACGCATGAGCCAGTCCGCCGGTTCCGAGCCGACCTGTAGTCGTGTCACCGCCGCCGTGCGCGCCGGTATCGATCGCGATACCGCGCACGGAGCGGTGACTCCGCCCATCGTGCTGTCGTCGAACTTCAGCTTCGATGGCTTCGGAAACAAGCGCCAGTACGACTACACGCGCAGCGGCAATCCCACCCGCGACCTGCTGGGCGAGGCGTTGGCCGAGCTGGAAGGCGGCGCAGGCGGTGTGATCACCGCCACCGGCATGGGCGCCATCAATCTGGTGCTCAATGCGCTGCTCGAACCGGGCGACACGCTGGTGGTTCCACACGACGCCTACGGTGGCAGCTGGCGCCTGTTCAACGCGCTGGCGAAGAAGGGCCACTTCAACCTGGTCACCGCGGACCTGACCGATCCCCGTTCGCTGGCCGACGCGCTCGCGCAGTCGCCCACGCTGGTGCTGATCGAAACCCCGTCCAACCCGCTGCTGCGCATCACCGACCTGCGCTTCGTCATCGACGCCGCGCACCGTGCGGGCGCGAAGGTGGTGGTCGACAACACGTTCCTGTCGCCCGCCCTGCAGCAGCCGATAGCCTTCGGCGCCGATGTGGTGCTGCATTCGACCACCAAGTACATCAACGGTCACAGCGATGTGGTCGGTGGCGCCGTGATCGCGCGCGATCCGGCGCTGCACGAACAGCTGGTGTGGTGGGCCAATGCGCTGGGCCTCACCGGTTCCCCGTTCGACGCCTTCCTGACCCTGCGTGGACTGCGCACGCTGGGCGCGCGGCTGCGCGCGCACCAGGAAAACACCGCCGGGATCGTGCAGCTGCTCGCCGCCAGCGACGCGGTGGCGCAGGTGTATTACCCGGGGCTGCCCGGGCACCCCGGCCATGCGATCGCCGCACGTCAGCAGAGCGGGTTCGGCGCGATGCTGTCCTTCGAACTGGCCTCCTGCCCGGGCGATGACCCGCATGCGGCGGTACGCGCCTTCGTCGATGGCCTGCGCTGCTTCACCCTGGCCGAGTCGCTGGGCGGGGTGGAGAGCCTGATCGCGCATCCGGCCACCATGACCCATGCGGCGATGACCGCCGAGGCCCGCGCACACGCAGGCATCAGCGAAGGGTTGCTGCGCCTGTCGGTGGGTATCGAGGCGCCGGAGGATCTGCTCGCCGATCTGCAGGCCGGGCTGGAACGCGCGCAGGCGGTGATCGACCGCCAGGCGCAGCAGACCCCGCGCAAACTGGTGGATGCATGAGCGCGGTCCTGCCGTTCGCGCGCCCTGCGACGCGCCGCCTGGCGCTACTCGGTACCGGCACCGTCGGTACCGCGTTCGTGCAGCGCTACCAGTCGTTGCAGTCGCGCGGGATCGAACTGCCGCAGTTCTCGTGGCTGGCCAACTCGCGCACCGCGCGGACCTGCGAGCAGCAGCCCGCACAGGCGCTGGCGCAGGCCAACGGCGCGGCACGCACCGCGCCGTTGCTGCAGCCGTGGGCCGAGGCCGAGGGCCTGCAGCGCGGCGATGTCGTGGTGGATGCGACGGCCAGTGATGACGTGGCGAACTGGCATGAGCAGTGGCTGGCGCGTGGCGTGCACGTGGTGACGGCCAACAAGCTGGGGCAGGGCGCGCAGCTGGCGCGGGCGCAGGCCATCGTCGGCAGCGGTCTGGACGGGGGCGCACGCTATGGCGACAGCGCCACCGTGGGCGCCGGCCTGCCGCTGCTGAGCAGCCTGCGCGGGCTGGTCGCCGGTGGCGACCGGATCCATCGGGTCGAGGGCGTGTTGTCCGGCTCGCTGGCCTGGCTGTTCCATCATTTCGACGGCCAGCGTCCGTTCTCCGCCTGGGTGCGCGAGGCGGCGCAGGCCGGCTACACCGAACCGGACCCGCGCGTGGACCTGTCGGGCGAGGATGTGCGTCGCAAGCTGCTGATCCTGGCCCGGGCCAGCGGCATCGCGCTGACGGCCGAACAGGTACAGGTGGCGTCGCTGGTGCCGGACGTGCTGGCGGCATTGCCGAGTGACGCCGCGCTCCAGCAGCTGACGCTGCTGGATGCCCCGATGCAGCAGCAGTGGGAGCAGGCGCGCGCGCAGGATGGCTGCCTGCGTTTCATCGGGGGCTTCGACCACGACGGAGCCTGCGTCGGCCTGCGCATCGTGCCGCGCGACCATCCCTTGGCCGGCGGCGCGCAGACCGACAATCGGGTGGCGATCCACAGCGATCGCTACAGCGCCCAACCGCTGTTGATCCAGGGCCCGGGCGCGGGCGCCGACGTCACGGCCGCCGCCCTGCTGGACGACGTGCTCGCGATCACCCGGTAGTGCCGCGCCCTGCGCGCCAGACCGCGTCAGGCACTCAACGCTGCGCCGTGCCGCCCTTCAACGTGTCCAGCAACGCCGCATTGAACCGCGCCGGGTCCTGCACCTGCGGCGAATGCCCCAGGTCATCGAAACGCACCAGGGTTGCGCCGGGAATCGCGGCGGCGGCGGCGTCGCCCAGCGCGGGATAATTGCCCAGCGTGGCCTTCAGGGCCGGCGGCGCCAGATCGCGGCCGATCGCGGTGCGGTCCTTCTGGCCGATGAACAAGGTGGTCGGAACGCGCAGGTTCGGCAGTTCGTAGACCACCGGCTGGTTGAACACCATGTCCGAGGTCAGCGCCTGGCTCCACGCCACCGCCTCCCTGCCGGGGCCGGCATACATGCCGGCCTGCATGCGCGCCCAGTGTTCGTACTCGGGTTTCCACTCGCCGCTGTAGTAGACGTCGAGCTGGTACTTCTTGATGCTGTCGAAGCTGGTCTTCAGCTCATTGGCATACCACGCATCCACGCTGCGCCAGGGCACGCCCTTGGCCTTCCAGTCCTCCAGCCCGATCGGGTTGACCAGTGCCAGCTGACGCAGCTGCTGGGGATACATCAACGCGAAGCGCGCAGCCAGCATCCCGCCCATCGAATGGCCGACCAGATCGACCCGGGTCGCGTCCAGCTTGAGGTGGGTCAGCAGCGCTTCGGTGTTGGCGGCAAGCTGGCCGAAGGAATACTGGTAGCCCTTCGGCTTGCTGGATTTGCAGAAGCCGATCTGGTCCGGTGCGATCACCCGGTAGCCGGCGGCGCCCAGGGCCTTGATCGCATCGCGCCAGGTGCCGGCGCAGAAGTTCTTGCCATGCAGCAGCACCACCGTGCCCACCTGCGGGCCGCTCGGCGACACGTCCAGGTAGGCCATTTCCAATGGCTGGCGCTGCGACTCGAAGCGGAAGATGTTGACCGGCCAGCCGTAGTCGAACGCCGGCAGGCGCGCGTCATCGCTGTCGGTGGCGAACGAGGTCAGGGGCAGGCAGGCAAGCAGGGCGGCGGCCAGGATGCGCATGGCGGTCTCCAGTGGGGGAACCCCGAGGATAACCGCCCGTGCGCGGGTCTGCCGGGCAGCGCCCGGCACTGCGTCAGCATTCGATGACGTTGACCGCCAGCCCGCCGCGGCTGGTTTCCTTGTACTTGTCCTGCATGTCGCGGCCGGTATCGCGCATGGTCTTGATCACCTTGTCCAGCGAGACCTTGTGTTTGCCGTCGCCGCGCATGGCCATGCGCGAGGCATTGATCGCCTTGACCGCGCCCATCGCATTGCGTTCGATGCAGGGAATCTGCACCAGCCCGCCGATCGGGTCGCAGGTCAGGCCAAGGTTGTGTTCCATGCCGATTTCCGCCGCGTTTTCGATCTGGCTCGGATTGCCGCCCAGCGCTGCGACCAGCCCGCCGGCCGCCATCGAGCAGGCCACGCCCACTTCGCCCTGGCAGCCCACTTCGGCACCGGAGATCGAGGCGTTCTCCTTGTACAGTATGCCGATCGCCGCCGAGGTGAGCAGGAAATCGAACACGCGCTGTTCGTTGGCGCCGGGGCAGAAACGGTCGAAGTAATGCAGTACCGCCGGCAGCACGCCGGCCGCGCCATTGGTCGGGGCGGTCACCACGCGGCCACCGGCGGCGTTTTCCTCGTTCACCGCCAGCGCGTACAGGTTGACCCAGTCCAGCGTGGTGAGGGGATCGCGCATCGCCGCTTCGGGCTTGGACGACAGTTCGCGGTACAACGCCGGGGCGCGCCGCGAGACGTTCAGGCCGCCGGGCAGGGTGCCCTCCTGGCGGATGCCACGGGTCACGCAGGCCTGCATGGCGCTCCAGATCTCGCGCAGTTCCGCGCGGATCTCGTCTTCACTGCGCCAGCACTTCTCGTTCTCGAACATCAGCTGGGCAATGCTCAGGCCGCTGCGTGCGGTCTGTGCCAGCAACTCGTCGCCGCTCTTGAACGGGTAGGGCAGCGGGGTTTCGTCGGGCACGATGCGGTCGTCGGCAGCATCGTCCTGGTTGACCACAAAGCCACCGCCCACCGAGTAGTAGTCACGCGTGGCGATCACCTGGTCCTGCGCATCGTAGGCGGTAAAGCGCATGCCGTTGGTGTGGTAGGGCAGCTTCTGCCGCTTGTTCAGGCCCAGGTCGCGCTTTTCGTCGAAGGCGATTTCGTGGGTGCCCATCAGCCGGATCCGCCTGCTGCTGCGGATGCGCTCCAGGGTGCCGGGAATGATGTCCGGGTCGATCAGGTTCGGGCGCTGGCCTTCCAGGCCCAGCAGCACGGCCTTGTCGGTGCCGTGGCCGCGGCCGGTGAGGGCCAGCGAGCCATAGACGTCGGCGCGGATGCGCACCACGTCCTGCAGGCAGCCCGGATCCAGCAGCCAGCGGTGCACGAAGCGTTCGGCGGCCTTCATCGGTCCTACGGTGTGCGAGGAACTCGGGCCAATGCCGATCTTGAAAACGTCGAACGTGCTGACAGCCATGATTGCCAAACTGCGGGTATCGGATGGAGCGCTATTCTATGCTTTCCGCGGCCGGCACCCTGGCTGCAACGCAACATGGCGGGCCGATGTTCATCCTTTACCAGCGCGACGACTGCCACCTGTGCGACCAGGCCCTTGCGGTGCTGGCCGAGGCCCGTGTGCCGGGCCTGGACAGCGTCTTCATCGACGAGGACGCAGCCCTGGAGGCGCGCTACGGCTGCCGGGTGCCGGTCCTGCGCGATGCGCAGGGCCGGGAGCTGGACTGGCCGTTCGACGTGGCCACCGTGCGGCGTTTCACGGCGTAGCGCGACGATTACTTCGCCTGGAGCTTCACGACCGTGCTGATCGCGGTTTCGTCCGGAATGGTCTTGGTGTCCTTCCAGTCGCCTTCGCCCACGCCGAAGTCCAGGCGCTTGACCGTGGCCTTGCCGGTCAGCACGGGGTTGGCGCCCGGCTTCCAGTCGAAGGTGAAGGTGACCGGCTTGCTGACCCCGCGCAGTTCGAGCGTGCCGTTGGCCACATAGGTGTTCTGGCCGCTCTTGGTGAACCCCTTGGCGGTGTAGCGGGCGGTGGCGAACTTGGCGACATTGAAGAAGTCCGCCGTCTGCAGGGTCGAATCGCGGTCGCCGTTGCCGGTCTTGGCGCCGGCCAGCGGAATGGTCACATCCAGCGTGCCAGCGGCCGGATTGGCCGGATCGAAGCTGAGCCGGGTGGAAAAGCCGGGGAAGTTGCCGGTGAACACTTCACCGTCATACTTGGTGGCGAAGGCCAGGTGCGAACCCGCGCCCGGCACCTGCACGTAATCGGCGGCCAGCACCGGGGCGGTTGCCATCAGGCCGGCCAGCGCGGCGGCCACGGCAGCGGGAGAGGTGAGCTTGATGTTCATCGTCAATCCTTCTGGGGGGAGGCGATCCAGCCCTGCGGCAGCATGCGCGCAAGGGTGGCATCGCGTTGGAAGAGGTGGTGATAGAGCGCGGCACCGGCATGTGCGACCACGACCGCGATCAGCAGCCAGAAGCCCCACTCGTGGATGGCGTGGGAAATGTCGCGGGCGCCGGGGTTGGGGGCGACCAGCTTGGGCACATCGACCAGACCGAACCAGCGGAACGGACGCAGGCCACTGGCCGAATCGTAGATCCAGCCCGACAGCGGCAGCGCGAACATCAGCAGGTACAGCAGCCAGTGGGTGGCCGAGGCGATGCGCTCCTGCCAGCTGGGCGTACCCGGTACCGGTTCCGGGGCTCCGGCATACAGCCGCCAGCCCAGGCGCAGCGCGACCAGCGCCAGCACGGTGATGCCCAGCGACTTGTGCGCGGTATACACCCAGAAATACTTCGGCGTGCGCGGCAGTTCGCCCATGGTCAGGCCGACGATACCCAGCAGCAGGATCAGCAGGGCGATCAGCCAGTGCAGGCCCTGGCTGACACTGCCCCAGCGGTCACGGGTGTTTCGAGTGTTCATGGCGAGCGCTTCCGGGCGGGCGAAGGAGTGGGGTCGACGTCATCGAGCGGTGGCGGGGTGCGCGGGTCGTCGGTGGACGGGACGACCGGTGGATCGCTGGCGCTGCGGTCGCGTACCGCCTCGGCCTCGATGCGCAGCTGCACGTCGTCGCCGATCATCGACGGCCACGCATCCACGCCGAACGCGCTTCGGCTCAGCGTGGCGGTGGCCGAAAAGCCGGCCGTGCGGCGGAACGGCGGCATCGGATGGCGCTTGACCGCGTTGAGGGTGACGTCCAGCGCAATTTCGCGGGTGACCCCGCGCAGGGTCAGCTGGCCGATCACCCGGGCATGGGTGGCATCGATCGGCTCTACCCGGGTAGAGACGAAGCGCGCATCGGGATGGCGCTCGCCATCCAGCAGGTTGCGCGCCAGCGCGGCCTTGTTCCATGCTGCGTCGCCCAGATCCAACCGCTGCAGCGGCACACGTACGGCAAGCGAGGCGCTGCTCCAGTCCTGCGGATCGAAGGACAGGCTGCCGTCGCTGCCCGACACGGTGCCCAGCGCCTGCGAAAAGCCGGCATGCTCGACCGCGAACAGCACCCGCGTGTGCACCGGATCGAGACGGTAGGTGTCGGGCTCGGCGCTTGCCGCCCATGGGAGGGCAATCAACAGCAGGGCAAAGGTCAGGCGATGGATCACGGCCGGCTCCGTTCAGGGCTGGCCCGATCATACGCGCAGCCCGGGGATGCCCGGCAGCCTCATGGCTGCAACAGATCGTGGTGGGGCCGGGGGCAGCGGACCGCCCGCTGTGTGACAATCGCAGCCTACAGGGAGAACTCGATGGCGTTGAGCGCGCGTGGTTGGCGGGCTGGCATCGTGCTGCTGGCACTGGCCGTGGGGTCGGTGGCGTCGGCGTCGTGGGCCGCAGGGACATCGGCAGAGACACCACGTCTGCGTCGCTTCGGCGCCGCCGAAGGCATGCCCTCACGCATGGTGCTGGCCCTGGCCCAGGATCGCCAGGGTTACATCTGGGCCGCCACCGACGATGGTCTGGCCCGCATCGATGGGGTCGGGCTGAGGGTGTGGCGCAACGAACCCGACGATCCCGGCTCGCTGCCCGGCAATGAAGTGGAAACGCTGCTGATCGATCCACTCGATCGGGTCTGGGTAGGCAGCAACGGGGTCGGCCTGAGCATGCTGGGACCCGATCGCGAGCGCTTCCAGCGCTTTCCCGACCTGGATGACGTGTGCGACGGCCAGTTCTGGTCACTGGCCTACGCCGCCAGATCGTTGTGGATCGGTACCAACAAGTTCGGCATCTGCCGGCGCGGCGAGGACGGCACGCTGAGCCGCTACCGCGCCGACCCCGCCGATCCTGGCGCGCTTCCGGACGACACCATCTACAGCCTGCTGACCGATCCGCAGGGCCGGGTGTGGGTAGGCACCGGCGCCGGCGTTGCGCGCTGGGAGGGAACGGCATTCACCCGGATCGCCCCCGCGATCCTGGGGGGCAAGAGCGTGTTCCGCCTGAGCCGCGACCCCGACGGTTCGGTGTGGGCCGGCACCGAGGGCGGCCTGTTCCGCATTGACGCAGATGACACGGTGCGTCCGGCGGCGTGGTCGCTCAGCGCCGATGTCCGCGCCGCCTCGGTCGTGCATGACCGCAACGGCGGGTACTGGCTGGGGACCGCCGATGGCCTGTATCGCGGCGACGAGCGTCGGATGCGGCTGCTGGCCGGCGATGCCGGCAGCGGCTTCCTGACCGGGCGCAGCGGCGTGCTGGACATGCTGCAGGACCACGAGGGCGGCCTGTGGATCGCCCTGCTGACCCAGGGTCTGGCCTACCTGCCGCCGGACTGGAAGCGCTTCTCCACGTGGTACCAGCTCGACGGCAAACCGCTCGACAGCGTGTACCTGCTGAGCGTGGCGGCGGCGGGCGACGATTACTACATCGCCGGCGCTCATGGGGTGTACCAGCTCGATGCCGCCGGCCAGCTGCGCCAGATCGCCACCGAAGCGCAGATCGGCGTGGGCGCGGTGCGCGCGGTGCTGCCGCGCGCGGACGGAATGCTGTGGCTGGGTCGGGCCGGACGATTGGGGCTGTTCGATCCACGTAGCGGACGGCTGCGCGAATGGAAGATCGGTGGCGGTTCCGACGTGCTCCAGCGCATCGACCTGATCCGCGAAGCGCCCAATGGTGAGCTGTGGCTGTCGATCACGAGCTACGGCCTGCAGCGTCGGGACGCACAGGGCAACCTCCTCGAATCGATCCGCATCGGGGACGGGCTGCCCGATGTACCGGTGGAACAGATGGTGTTCGACCCGCACGGCCAGCTCTGGATCATGGGCGACATGGGCGACATGGGCGAGATGGGACTGCTGCGCTGGCACAACGGCAGCTTCCAGCGGGTACCGGGAATCTCCACGGGGGGGCTGTTCGACATGGTCTGGATCAGCCCGGACGAGGCGTGGCTGGCACGCGAGGGCGGGCTGGAGCGGTACCGCTGGGACGGGTTGAGCATGACGCTGCGCGAGCGCGTCGGTGCCGCGCAGGGGGTGCCGCCGGTGTCGATGGGCGGACTGGTTCTGGGCCGGGACGGCCAGGTCTGGGCCACCACCCCGCGCGGACTGCTTTCCTGGGATCCGCGCAAACGGCGGCTGCGCCTGTACGGCGAGCGCGAGGGTCTGCCGGATGTGGAGTTCAGCGGGCGTCCGCCGGTGATGGGCGCCCATGGCCGGGCCCTGGCGGTGACCGCGACCGGCCTGGTGGGCTTCGATCCGAATGCAGCGGATCTGACGCTGCCGCCCTCGCAGCTGGTCATCGACAACATCCAGGTGCGCCGCGACGACGCCGAAGGCCAGCAGTCGCTGCCGGTGAATGCACCGCTGCTGCTCGGTCCCGACGACCGCGACCTGATCATCTCGGCGCGGCTGTTGTCCTACGCCAGTCCCATGGGCAACCGTTACCGCTACCGCGTCTCCGGCTACGACCAGAACTGGGTGATGCAGAACGCCAACGGCGAACGCCTGCTGTCGCGGCTGCCGGCGGGCAGCTACGCCATCGATGTGCAGGCTGCCACGCCGCACGGCGAGTGGACGCCGTCGCGCACGATCAGCGTGCAGGTGCAGCCTCCCTGGTGGCGCAGCAGCTGGGCCATCCTGGGTTACGTGATGCTGGGGCTGCTGCTGGTGGCCGCCGTCGCGGCCGTCGCGCGCGCGCGCCTGCGTCGCCGCCAGCAGTGGCAGCTGACCGTGCACAAACAGCAGATCGCCGAACAGGCATCGCAGGCCAAGAGCCGCTTCCTGGCCACGCTGGGCCACGAAGTGCGCACACCGATGACCGGGGTGCTGGGCATGAGCGAACTGCTGCTGGCTACGCCGCTTGACGAGCTGCAGCGGGGGTATGCCGCGTCCATCCAGCATGCCGGTGCGCACCTGCTGCGGCTGGTGAATGACGCGCTGGACCTGGCACGCATCGAGGCGGGCCGCCTTGAGCTGGATATCCGGCCGTTCGACCTGGTCTCGATGCTGGCCCAGGTCGACGCGCTGATGGAACCGATGGCACACCACCGCGGCCTGGCCTACGAACGCACGTTCAACCTGCCCGGGCCTGTCCAGGTCAGCGGCGACGAAATGCGTGTCCGCCAGATCCTGATGAACCTGCTCGGCAACGCGATCAAGTTCACCGAGCACGGGCATGTGGGCCTCGGCATCGAGCTGCTCGAACAGGGAAACGGGATCGTGTTCGAGGTATCCGACACCGGTCCGGGCATCAACCAGGACCAGCAGGCGCGCCTGTTCCATCGCTTCGAGCAGGCCGATGGGCCGCGTACCGCGTCGCGCTACGGTGGCAGCGGGCTGGGCCTGGCGATCTGCCAGGAGCTGGCGGTGGCGATGGGCGGTCAGATCGCGATCGAGAGCCAACCCGGCCATGGCGCCCGCTTCACCGTGCAGTTGCCCTTGCCCTGGCGCGATCGCCCCGGTCAGGCCTTGCAGGCGGCGCCCGGTGGCAGCCGGGTCGAGCTGGCGCCGCTGCGGATCCTGCTGGTCGAAGACGACGGCACGGTGGCCGAGGTGATCGCCGGCCTGTTGCGCGCGCGCGGGCACACGGTCGTGCACGTTCTGCATGGACTGGCTGCATTGTCCGAAGTGGCTGCCGGACGCTTTGATGTCGGCCTGCTGGATCTGGACCTGCCGGCGCTGGATGGCATCGCCATTGCCGGTCAGCTGCGCACGATGGGCTATGCGCTGCCGCTCATCGCCGTGACCGCGCGCTCGGATGCCTACGCGGAGCAACAGGTGCTGGCCGCTGGCTTCGACGGTTTCCTGCGCAAGCCGGTGACCGGAGATCTGCTGGTCTCGGCCATTGCGCAGGCGTGCTCAACGCGACGCAGGGCCGCGGAGGCAGCCGCTTCTCCATAGGCGGCGCATCATAAAATCGCAAAATCGATACAAAGTTTGATTCGTCTGTCTGTGATGTCGGCACAACTTCGCCGGTGCGTACGGCAGGCAGAGGTTCTACCTTCACTTTGATGAGCATGATGACGCTGCGGTAAACGGTGAAGCCTCCGCGAGCCCCCCTGCGCGTGCAGGCAATGGTGGTGCTGCTGGCATGTCTGCTTGCCTGGTCCGTCCCCGGCCACGCGACGGTTGTGCAGATACCATCGCCCCGTCAACTGGGCATGGCCGATGGCCTGTACGACCCGCAGGTGCGCGCCATTGCCGAAGATGCCTCGGGCTATCTGTGGCTGGCGGGCAGCGATGGCCTGATGCGCTTCGATGGGCAACGCTTCCGCCAGTGGCGCCGCGAGGAAGGCCTGCCCGATGTGGACCTGCGCGCGCTGCACATCGATGCGCGCGACCGGCTGTGGCTGGGCACGGCCAGCGAAGGCCTGGTCATGATGGGCCCCGATCGCGGTGGTTTCCAGCGGCTTCCAGCCTCGGCGCCCGCCGCACTGCGCAGCGGCCACCTGCGCCAGGTAAGCAGCGGCGGCGACGGGCGGGTGTGGGCCATCGGCAGAGATCATCAGTTGTACGTCCTGTCGCCACGCGATCCGCAATGGCGTCGCTACCCGCTGGCGGGTGGAACGGTGACCGCGCTGGCGCGTGACACGCGCGGCACGCTGTGGGTGGCCCAAGCCTCGGCGCTGTGGCGATGGGACGGTGCGCAGTTCCTTCCCGTCGGCGGTCCCGGGGCTGCGCATGCGCCTTTCCAGTCGTTGTGGGCAGACGCGAACGGCGGCATTGACGTCACCTCGGCAACCGGTACGTGGGCGCTGCAGCCAGGGACGCCGCCCGTTGCCGTGGGTGGGGGCGGGCGCCGCGTGCTGCGCAGCGCCGACGGCACGCTCTGGGAGCAGGGGCGCGACGGTCTGCAGCGCCGGGATGCCGGTCGGGTGGTGCCGGTGGCGCTGAAGCCGCCGCCAGGCGCCGCGCCGGGTCCGGTGGTGATCGTCCAGGCCCTGGAAGACCGTAGCGGTGATCTGTGGCTGGTCAGCGAGCGCCACGGCGTCTGGTGGCTGTCAGGGCGCTGGCGGCAGTTCACCGCGTTGCCGGCCGTTGCAGATGCCGGACCGGGCATAGGCAGTCACTATGCACTGGCCCTGGCGGCGTCAGGTCAGCATCATGCCTGGGTGGCTGGAAGCCGCGGCCGGCTGCAGCGTCTGGACCTGCGCACCGGCCGGGGCCGCGATGTCACCGCGTATCCGCACGCCGGTGTTACGGCGCTGCCGGTCGGCCTCGACGAGGACGGCCAGGGTCGGGTCTGGCTCGCCAACGCCGATCGCCTGATGCGTTATGACCCCCGTCAGGGACAGCAACGCGAATGGCCGCTGGGATTGCATGCCCCGCACGGCGCCATTTCCCTGCAGGTCTGCGCGCGGGATGACGTCTGGCTTGCCCACCCGCAGGCGGTCCAGCAGTGGTCGTCGGCGGGCGAGCGGCTGCGTGACGTGGCACCGCAGGAAGTGGGCCTGGCAGCGAATGTGGCGGTTCGGCAATTGCTGTGCACGCGCGACGGTGAGCTGTGGGCCACCGATCCGTCCGGGGCGCTGCGCTGGTCCGCTGCACGTGAGCGCTTTGAGCGCATTGCCGGCGATGCCGATGGCGCTGTGTCGGCCATGGCCGAAGCCGATGACGGGACCTTGTGGCTCAGCCGCGCAGCAGCGCTGGAACACTACCGCCGTGCACCGGGCGGGTTGCAGCGACTGCGTCGCGTCGGCCTGGCCGAGGGGTATCCGCAGCTGCGCGCCGAGGCGCTGGTGGTCGGCGCCGACGGCGTGGCATGGGCCGGCGCGGCGCGGGGTCTGGTGCGGGTCGATCCGCGTTCGGGCGAGGTGAGTGTATTTGGCACGGCACAGGGGCTGCCGGTGCAGGAAGTGCTGTCGCAGCGCCTGCTGCGGCTCGACTCGGGCGCGGTGGTGGCGGGCATGCGCGAAGGGGGGCTGCTGGCCTTCGATCCGCGCGCGCTGCGCGCCTCCGCGTCTGCGCCGGTACTGGTGCTCGACGCCATGAGCCGGCGCCGTCATGGCAGGTTGATCCAGGTGCCGGTGTCGATGCAGCCGGTGATCCTGGGCACCGCCGACCGCAATGTGCGTGTCGCGGTAAACCTGTTGGGGCGTGGCGATCCCGACCGCATCCAGTACCGCTTCCGCCTGCTCGGGCAGGACCCCGGCTGGGTCGATACCGGCCCCGTCGCGCAGCGCCTGTTCGCCCGGCTTTCGGCGGGCGATCACACATTGCTGGTACAGGCCCGCCATGCCAGCGGGCCCTGGTCGAGCGTGCGCCAGGTGTCGTTGCGGGTGGTGCCGCGCTGGTGGGAAACCACGGTGGGGCGAAGCGCCGCAGGGGTGGCGATCTGCATCGCGGTGGTGGGGCTGTCGCGCCTGCACCGACGGCGGCAGCGGCGTCGCGCGCGTCGGCGGCAGGTACGCACGCGTCACCAGCGGGCCGAGCAGGACTCGCTCCAGCGCAGCCGTTTCCTGGTCGAGCTGGGCACCGGCGTGCGGGCGCCGCTCACCCCCGTGCTTGGCTACAGTGAGCTCCTGCTGCAATCGCCGTTGTCACCGCGGCAGCGTGAGCAGGTAGGCAGCCTGCAGCAGGCAGGCCATCACCTGCTGCAGCTGATGGACGAGGCGCTGGACCTGGCCGCCATCGAATCCGGACGACTGCAGCTGCACCCCGCGCCTTTTGTACTTGCCGACCTGTTGCGCGACCTGCAGGGGCTGCTGCTGCCGGTTGCCCAGCGCAAGGGGTTGGATCTGCACTGGACCAGTACGCTGGATCCCGATGTGCGGCTGCACGGTGACGCACAGCGCCTGCGCCAGATTCTGCTGAACCTGCTGGGCAATGCCTTGAAGTTCACCGCGCAGGGGCAGGTGAGCCTGAGTGCGCGCGCCGCTCTGGACGCGGAAGGAATCGTGCTGTGCGTTGCCGACACCGGACCCGGCATGACGCCCGTGCAGCTGCAGCGGTTGTTCCGGCGCTTCAGCCAGGTTGACGCCGTCTCGACGTCGGCGCGGCAGGGTGGCAGCGGATTGGGGTTGGCCATCAGTCGCGAGCTGGCCCAGGCGATGGGCGGTTCGCTGGTGGCGGACAGCCAACGCGGACGCGGCACCCAGTTCCAGCTCACACTGCCCTGGAAAGCTATCCCGACGGCACCGGCAGCGGCGCCGACCTGCTCCGCAGGACCGGTCACCCCGGCCGCGCTGCGGATGATGGTGATGCTGCGGCCGGACCACATCGATGCGCTGGACGTGGTCTGCGCCCTGCTGCGCGCGCAGGGGCACCGCGTGGTAGGCGTGCGGGACATCGATACGTGGCTGCGCGATGTCGACCCGGGGCCGTGGGACCTGATTGCGGCCGATCCGGACATGTTGATCGGCGGTGGGCGACTGAGCGCGCGACTGCCGTGGCTGTGGCCCGGCGTGCGGCGCATGGCGGTGACGGCGCGCGCCGACAGCTGCGCCGAACGCGACGCGCGGGCCGGTGGCTTCGAGCTGTTCCTGCGGCTGCCGCTGACCGGTGCCCGGCTCGCGGCCGCGCTGGGTACGCCGTGATCGGCGCGCTCCTGGCAAGCTGGCGTCGCCTGGCAGGCCTGCTGCCCGCCCTGCTGCTCGCCGCTGCGGCGCAGGCCGCCCCGCCCAACGCGCTGCGCTTCACGACCGCTGACGGACTGCCCTCCAACGCCGTGCATCAGGTGGTCGAGGATCGCGTCGGCTACCTGTGGTTCGCCACCGACGACGGCCTGGCTCGGTTCGATGGCCAGCGCTTCCGGATCTGGCGGATGGAGCAGGGCCTGGTTGACAACCAGCTCCTCGCCATTGCCACCGACGCGCACGATCGGTTGTGGATCGGGACGGCGCAGGGGCAGCTGATGCGGATGTCGGCCGACCGCACCCGCATCGATTCATTCGATGCATCACGCTTCCCGACGTTGGCCAACGTGACGATCAGCGTGGTGTTGCCCACCGCCGATGGCGGCGTCTGGTTCGGCACGCGGGACGCTGGACTGTTCCGGCTGGGGCCGGACCAGCGCCTGCGCCAGCTGCTTCCCACTCCGCACGGTGACGGCTTGCCCGCTCGCCGCGTCGACCATCTGGCCATGACCGCCGACGGCACGCTCTGGGTCGGCACGCCCCGTGGTCTGGCGCGGTGGCGCGAGGGCCGCTTCGTGGCGCCCCCCGCGCTGCTTGCCCACGCGCCGGTCAGCCGGCTGCTGGTCGACGTCGAGGGCCACCTGTGGGTGGCAGGTGCCGCCGGTCCATGGCGCTGGACCCGCTCGGGCAGGCTGGAACCGGTCGATGCCAGCACCGCGACCCGTGCGCTGGGCACGTCCGACCATGGCGGACCCTGGCTGGGCGACGACGCACACGTGTGGAAGCACGGCGCCGGGCCACATCCCGGGGTGGCCGTCGCGCCGCTGGCGAGCCCGGATCGTCCGCAGTTCCACGCCGCGATGGAGGACCGGCACGGCGGGGTCTGGCTGCTGGGCAGGCACCTGGGCGTGTGGCGGCTGCCGCCCAACTGGGAACATTTTCATCCGGTGGAGACGGTACCTGCAGGGACACCGGCGGCCAGCAACATCCTGCTGGAACCCGACGCGCCGGCGGCTGCGCTGGCGTGTACCGATGGCACGCGCTGGCGCATCGACGCGTCACGGATCGAACGCCATTCCGCCGACGGCACCGCACCACAACGCTGGTACTGGGACGGACCCGGCCGGACCCGCCCCCGTGGCAGGCTCGCGCTGCACTGCGGCGCCGATAACGGTTTGTGGTGGGGAGGGCGTCACGGCGTGAGCCGATGGCGGGACGGGCGTTTCCACCCTGTGCCGGGCGTTGACGGAGAGGTAAGCGCGCTGCACGTGACCGCCGACGGCGCGTTCTGGGCAGCCCGCCCTGGCAGTGTGGTCCGCTACCGGATACAGGACGGCGTGGCCAGGGCGGGTATCCAGGTGGATGCGCGCCACGGTCTGCCGTCCTCACGGCTGGCATCGCTGGCGACCGATGCGCAGGGGGCGCTGTGGGCGAGCAGTGCCAGCGGCCTGCTGCGCCTTCGGCCGCGTGAGGGCCTGGTGCGCCTGTACACGCGCAGCGAAGGCGTGCCCGACGCCGCGATCAATGCCCAGTTGCAGGCCGACGGTGTGCAGATGCTGGCGGTGGATGCACAAGGGCGGGGCATCCGATTCGATCCGGTGGGTCTGTCGGCGCGCCGCAGCGAACCGGCGCTGGTGGTCGAGCGGGTGCAGCTGTATCGGGAAGGCGCGTTGCAGACGCTGCCGCCCGCGGCCGTGCTGCACCTGCGCCCGGAGGACCGCGACATCCAGGTGAGCGTCCGCCTGCTGGGTGTGCCAGCGCCGGCGCCCCAGCAGTACCGGTTCCGGGTGTGCGGATGGGACCGCGAGTGGATACGGGTCGGCCGCCGCGGTACCCGCGGATTTCCACGCCTGCCACCCGGGACCCACCGCCTGGAGTTCCAGGCGCGGCTGGCCGATGGCAACTGGTCGTCCACGCACGCGCTGGTTCTGCAGGTAGAGCGGAGCGGGTGGCATCACCCGGTGCTGTCGGGCGCGCGCGTGGGTGCCGGCGTCTTGCTGGTGGGCGGCGGTACCTGGGCTGCGGTGCGCCGGGCTGCGCGCGGCCGTCGTGCCGCAGCGTCGGCACAGCGCCTGGCGCTGACCCTGCGTTCGGCGCAGGCCAAGGCGGCCTATCTGGCAACGTTCGGGCATGAGGTGCGCACGCCGTTGACCGGCATGCTGGGGATGAGCGAACTGCTGCTGGCCTCCCCATTGCATGCGGCACAACGACAGCAGCTGCAGCGGATCCGCGCCGGCGGGCAGGCGCTGCTGGAGCGCGTCAACCTGGCCCTCGACGATGCCCGGCTGGAAGCGGGCTGCGCACCGTTGCACCCCATCGACTTCGATGTGGTCGACCTGCACCGGAGGTGGCTGGCACGGCAGGTGCTTGGCGCGTGTCGGCGCGGCACCGCGCTGGCGCTGTGCCTGCAGGTGGAGCAGGGCGCGCGGGCGCGGGGGGATGCGACGCGGCTGGCACAGCTGCTCGATGCGGTCGTGCGCATCCTGGGCCGGCGCACCGGTGCCGGCCAGGTGGTGCTGCAGGTCGCGTGGCGACCGGGCCGCGACGGCCTGCTGCTCGCGTTCGATGCTTCCGGTCGTCCTGCGTCGCGTGCCGGACGGGGGGCGGGCGCGGCCATGCCCACGCCGTCGGTCGCGTCGCTGCGCGCCGCGCTCGCGCCCGCCGAGCGCCTTGCCGGTGCGCTGGGCGGCACCCTGCGCATCCACGCGGCGGGGGGGCGGCGGTGGCGCGTGCAGGTGAGCCTGCCCATCCCTGCGGTGGCAGGTGACAGCGGTCGCTGCGCCGTTCGCGCCGGCGGCCGCATGCTGCTGGTTGACGCCGACCGCGGCGCGTCCGCTGCGGCCTGCGCGCTGCTGGCGGCGGAGGACGTCCAGGCGGTGCACGCGGGCAATCCCCTGGCCGCGTTGACCGAACTGGCTGCCGGCGGCTTCGACGCGGTGGTGGTCGACACCGAACTGCCCGGCATCGACGGGCTGACCCTGATGGGCATCCTGCAGGCGCAGCACCCGGACACCCCGGTACTGGCGATGTGCGGGCAGCGCCGGCCGGGACTGGCCGTCCAGGTCCGCGCCGCCGGCGGCAGGGGGCTGCTGCTCAAACCGGTTACCGGAACGGCGCTGCGGCAGGCGCTCAGCCAGGCAGAACCGTTTACCATCTAGCCCTGACTTGGGCCATCTGCGTCAGGTCGTGCCCGGTCCGTTCCTGGAGATCCATTGGTGGTGCCTACGCGTTGGCTGCTCCTGCTCGGCATGCTCTGGTTGTGGCCGCTGCTGGCAGTGGCACAGCCGATTCCCCCGACTCCCCGCCAGCTGACCGTGTTCGACGGTCTGCCGTCCAACACCGTCAACCGCATGGCCGAGGACGGCTACGGCTACCTGTGGCTGGCCACCAACGATGGCCTGGCACGCTTCGACGGGCGCAACTACCGGATATGGCGCGCCGAGGACGGGCTGCGCGACAACCTGGTGTGGAGCGTGCATGTCGATGCGCGCAACCAGCTCTGGATCGGTACCGAGAACGCGGGGCTGGCGATGATGTCCGCCGATCGCCGCGAACTGCGGTTCTTCGACCGCCACAGCAACCCGGTGATCGGCAGCAACACGATCTGGAGCCTGGCCTCCACCGGAGATGGGGCGCTGTGGTTCGGTACCTATGAAGGTGGACTGCACCGGCTCGACCGCAACGGGGTGATCACCCGCTTCATGCCGGAGGCGGGCAACCGGCGCAGTCTGCCGTCTGCCTCGGTTTCGCATCTGGCCACCACCCGCGACGGCAGCCTGTGGGTGGGAACCAAGGCCGGCCTCGCGCGCTGGACCGGGCGGGATTTCGAGCGGGTGCCGGCGTCGAAACTGCCGACGCCGTTGATCAATGGACTGACCGCCGAGCTCGATGGCAGCCTGTGGATCAGCACGAATGCGGGCACGGTGGTGCGCCGCGCCGACGGCAGCTTCGAACCTGCGCCCTGGAAAGTGGATGCCAAGGACCAGGTGCTGGGCATGATGCTGCGCGACGAGCAGGGCGGTTACTGGCTCGACACGCTGTCCGGACTCGGCCGTGTCTACCAGGGCACGTTCCAGCAGGTGCCGCTCTACAGTGCCGTCGCCCGTGGGCAGGTCCGACCCAACTGGACCGGCGGCTACGAAGACCGCGAGGGAGGCATCTGGCTGGCCAGCACCAACAGCGGGCTGTGGCACCTGCTGCCGCGCTGGTGGCAGTTCTCGGTGCTGTCGCGGCTCGAAGACGACCCCGCATCGCTGCGCAACGGCTATGTGCTGGGCATGGCGCCCTCGGCCGGGGGCGGGGTGTGGACGGTGGGTACCCACGGTGCCCTGGACCGCTTCGATCCGGCGTCCGGCCGCATCGAACAACATCGCACCTGGGTCGACGGTGGGCAGTGGCTGCTGTCGGTCCTGGAGGATGGTCGCGGCCAGGTCTGGATAGGCTCGCACGAGGCGCTGCTGCGCTACGACCCGCGCAGCGGCGCGTTGCAGCGCTGGGGGCGCGACGCCGTGACGGATGCGGTCCTGGAGGGCACGGTGGACACCCTGGCGCTGTGCGACGGCGGCCGGATCTGGAGCACCGCCTCGGGCGGGTTGCAGCAGCGCGACACCGAGGGGCGGATCGTGCAGCAGGTGAAGGCCGGTACGCGCGGTCTTGCTGCGGGTCAGCTGGTCCAGGACCTGCTCTGTGGCCCACAGGACCACCTCTGGCTGGCGACCAGCCAGGGCCTGCTGCAGTGGGTACCCTCGCGCGCGCAGTTCGAGCCGTTGCCGGGCGCAACGGCCGCCAGCTTCCATGCCCTGGCCCGCGCCAACGACGGCAGCATCTGGGTGTCGGCCGAGGGCCAGCTGATCCGGTATCGATGGAGCGGGGAGCGACTGGAGCGCGAGGCGCAGATCGGTGCCGAGGCGGGCTACCCGGAGCTGTCGGCCACCGGGTTGGTGGTGGATGCACAGGACGTGGTCTGGGCGGCCAGCGCCCGCGGCCTGATCCGCATCGACGCCGGTCAGGGCAGCGTGCGCCAGTACGGTGTGCGCGATGGCCTGCCCAGTCAGGAGTTCCGCCGCCGCACCCTGGTGCGCACTGCCGGTGGCCATATTGCCGGCGGCACGCCGGCCGGGGTGGTGCTGTTCGATCCCGACCAGGTGCGGCCGGCGACGCGGCGTGCGCCCCTGGTGATCGAGCGCGTCGAGGTACGCCGCGGCGACCAGATGCTCGACCTGACCCATCTGGAGCCACTGGAGATCGCCGAGGCCGACCGCGATCTGCGCATCGTGGCGCGGCTGCTGTCCTTCGCCGATTCGTCGTCCAACAGTTACCGCTATCGCCTGGCCGGCTACGACCCGGACTGGGTGGAAGTGGGACCGGGCGGCGAGCGCGTGTTCTCGCGGCTGCCGCCGGGCCGCTACCGGCTGGAAGTGCAGGCACGCTCGGCCGATCTGGTCTGGTCACGGGTACAGGTGCTGGAATTCCGTGTGCAGCCGCCGTGGTGGCGCAGTGTGTCCGGGCTGCTGGTGATGGCCTCGGCCGCGCTGCTGCTGATGAGTCTGTTCGCGTGGCTGTACCGGCGCCGGGTGCAGCGCCGCCATGCCTACCAGCTTGCCCTGCACAAACAGGAACTGGCCGAGCAGGCCTCCGCAGCGAAGACCCGCTTCCTGGCCAACCTGGGCCACGAAGTGCGCACCCCGATGACCGGCGTGCTCGGAATGAGCGAACTCCTGTTGGGCTCTGCGCTGAGCCCGCAGCAGCGCAGCTACACCGAATCGATCCGGCATGCCGGCGAACACCTGCTGCACCTGGTGAACGACGCGCTGGATCTGGCGCGGATCGAGTCGGGCCGGTTGCAGCTGCAGGCCCAGCCCTTCGCGTTGCAGGGCGTGATCGAGGATGTGTGCACCTTGATGGCCGCCCTGGCCGAGCAGAAAGGCCTGCGCTTCGTCGTCGACAACGACCTGCCGCCCGGGCTGTGCAGTGTGGGCGACGCGGTGCGGGTGCGGCAGATTCTGCTCAACCTGCTGGGCAATGCGGTGAAGTTCACCAGCAAGGGCGAAGTGCGGTTGAAGGTACGCGCGCTGGCGCCGGCACGTGGCCTGTATTTCGAAGTCGCCGACACCGGCCCGGGGATCAGCAGCGATCAGCAGCAGCGTCTGTTCCGGCGTTTCGAACAGGCCGATGGCGCCCGCACCGCCGCACAGTACGGCGGCAGTGGATTGGGCCTGGCGATCTGCCGCGAACTGGCCCTGGCCATGCAGGGCCAGATCGGCGTGGAAAGCCAACTCGGAACAGGCACGCGCTTCAGCGTCACCCTGCCGCTGCCCCTGCAGATGGCCGACGCCAGCGTCGGCAGCGCCGGGGTGGCCGACGGCCAGCCGCTGCCGCCGCTGCGCCTGCTGCTGGTGGAAGACGACGAGACCGTCGCCAGCGTCATCGTCGGCCTGCTCAGCGCACGTGGGCACGAGGTGGTGCACGCCGTCCATGCGCTGGCGGCATTGCGCGAAGTCAGTGGCGCGGCATTCGATGTGGTGCTGCTGGATCTGGACCTGCCCGGCCTGGGAGGCATGGAACTGGCGGGGCATCTGCGCAACCAGGGCTATGCGATGCCGCTGCTCGCGGTGACCGCGCGCACCGACCCCGGCATCGAGGAGCAGGTGCGCGAAGCCGGCTTCCAGGGATTCCTGCGCAAGCCGGTCACCGGGGACCTGCTGGAGCAGGCGATCGCGCGGGTGGTGCTGGACTCGCGTGGCGATGGCTGACATGGCCGGGTAAGGTCATCGGACCAGCGGTCCGCTGCTACCGAAGTCGCCGAACAGCCTTTGGCTATTCGGCGACTTCCTCCACATCCCGGGGCGAAGGGCGGGTGTCGGGGAGCTGCCAGAAGATCACGGTGGAGGTCAGGGTGATCGCGCCGACGCAGACGAAGGTGGCGTGCAGGGCCGCGGTGGCGCCGTGCAATGCATCCAGGTGGCCGAACGCCGCCAGCAGGCTGCCTGCGGCGGCGGCACCGAAGCCGGTGGCCAGCATCATCACCATCGACAGCAGACTGTTGCCGGAACTGGCAAAGTCGCGGTCGAGGTCGCGCAGCGTCACGGTGTTCATTACGGTGAACTGCAGCGAATTGACCGCACCGAACAGCGCCAGCTGCACCACGCGCAGCCACATCGGCTGACCCGGTACCATGAAGATGAAACTGGCCATGGCCAGGCCCACCAGTACGGTGTTGACCATCAGCACGCGCCGATAGCCGAAGCGCTCGACCAGCTTGACCGCATAGCGCTTGGACAGCATGCCGGCCGCCGCCACCGGAATCATCAACAGACCGGCGTTCATCGGGCTCATGCCCATGCCGACCTGCAGCAGCAGCGGGATCAACAGGGGCATGGCGCCGCTGCCGATCCGCGAAAACAGGTTGCCCAGGATGCCGATGCGGTAGCTCGGCACATGGAACAACGCCAGCGAAAACAGCGGCGCAGTGGAGTTGGCCGCGTGCAGCCAGTAGCCGACCAGTGCAGCCAGTCCGGCCACGGTCATCAGCATGACCAGGGCATGGGGCGTGGCCATGCCGGAAATGCCGTCCAGCGCGAGCGACAGCACGACCATGCCGAAGGCCAGCATCAGGTAGCCGGCAATGTCGAAACGGGTGCGGTGCTCGGCGTAATGGTCCGGCATCACCTTGATCGCGGCGATGTAGCCGATCACGCCGATCGGCAGGTTGATCAGGAACACCCAGTGCCAGGACGCCACCTCCACCAGCCAGCCGCCGAGGGTGGGACCGATGAGTGGCCCGATCAGCGCGGGAATGGCGATGAAGCTCATCGCGCGCAGGAACTGTTCGCGCGATACCGAGCGCATCACCGCCAGCCGCCCGACCGGCAGCAGCATCGCGCCGCCCACGCCCTGCAGCACCCGCGCCGCCACCAGCTGGTGCAGGGTCTGTGCCAGCGCGCAGGCCAGCGAGCCCAGGGTGAACAGGATGATCGCGGCCAGGAAGATGCGGCGCGTACCGAACCGGTCGGCGATCCAGCCGGACGCCGGGATGAAGGTCGCCACCGCCAACGCGTAGCTGAACACCACCGACTGCATCTGCAGCGGGCTTTCGCCCAGGCTGCGCGCCATCGCGGGCAGGGCGGTGTTGACGATGGTCGAATCCAGCATCTGCATGAAGATCGCCAGCGACACCAGCCACAACAGGGGCCGGAACGAGGCATAGCTGGGAGGCGTCATCGTCTGCACCTTGTCAACGTCGGCTGAGCGAATGCACCGCTTCAACCAGCACCTGCACGTGCTCGGGATTCATGTCCGGGGACATGCCGTGCCCCAGGTTGAACACATGGCCTTCGCGCGAACCGCCGTTGCCGCGTGCGTAGCTGTCCAGCACCTGCCCGGCGGCGCGTTGGATCGCGTCGGGGTTGCCGTACAGCGTGGCCGGGTCCAGGTTGCCCTGCAGCGCCACACGGCCCCCGGTGCGTGCCACGGCATCGGCCAGGTCCAGGGTCCAGTCGACCCCCAGTGCATCGGCGCCGGTGTCGGCCAGCTCGGCCAGATGCAACCCGGTGCCCTTGCCGAACAGGATCAGCGGGGTGCGCTGCGCGCCGTCACCGCGCTCGAGTTCGCGGGCGATGCGGGTCAGGTAGCGCAGCGAGAATTCGCGGTACATGGCCGGGCTGAGCACGCCACCCCAGGTATCGAATACCTGCAGCACCTGTGCGCCGGCCGCGCGCTGCGCGGCGAGGTAGGCAATGACCGCGTCGGTCACCACCGACAGCAGTTGGTGCAGCGCCGCCGGCTCGTTCAGCGCCATTGCCTTGATGCGCGCGAAATCCTTGCTGCCGCCGCCTTCGACCATGTAGCAGGCCAGCGTCCAGGGGCTGCCGGAGAAGCCGATCAGGGGCACGCGGCCGTCCAGTTCGCGGCGGATCACCCGCACCGCGTCCATCACGTAGCGCAGCTCGGTTTCCATGTCCGGCACCGCCAGCCGCGCGATCGCCGCGGCATCGCGCACCGGGTGGCGGAACTTCGGGCCTTCGCCTTCCACGAAGTACAGCTCCAGCCCCATCGCGTCGGGAATGGTCAGGATGTCCGAGAACAGGATTGCCGCGTCCAGATCGAAGCGGCGCAGCGGCTGCAGGGTCACCTCACAGGCGATGTCCGGGTTCTTGGCCATCGCCAGGAAACTGCCGGCCTTGGCGCGGGTGGCGCGGTATTCGGGCAGGTAGCGGCCGGCCTGGCGCATCAGCCAGACGGGGGTGCAATCCACCGGTTCGCGGCGCAGGGCGCGCAGCAGACGATCGTGGCGGGAGGGGCTGGTCACGGGAGGATGCTTCCTTGAAATCGGGCAGGGCCGCTCAATGCGGTGAACCGCTGGTGTAGGTGATCTGGTAGCCGCGCCGGAGCTCGGCATCGCGCGCTTTCTCGAAGGCCGCCAAGGCCTCGGCGGCGTCGGCGAACAGCTGCCGGCGCAGCTTGGCGCGGCCGCGGAGCTGGCCGGACTCGTGCAGCAGCTCCCAGCCACCGAGCAGATCCTGCTGCAGGGTGAGCTGGAGGTAGTAGGCCGGTTCGGAACCGACCGGATCGTGCTGCAGGAAGACGCGCATGGCCACGATTGTAGCCGCGAACCGGCAACGGGGCCGTCACCGGCCGGCCGGGGCAGGGCCAGCGGTCAGCCGGCGCGCAGCACGCGCAGAACCTCGGCCTCGTCGATGTCGGCCACCACCTCGGCGCGACCGATGCCCCGCCACAGCACCAGGCGCAGGCGGCCGGCGAGGTTCTTCTTGTCCAGCCGCATGCGTGCGAGCAGCGCTTCAGGTGCCAGCCCGGCGGGAATCTCGACGGGCAGCCCGTAACGCTGCAGCAGCGTGCGCAGGCGGGCAGTGTCATCGTCGTGTGCCATGCCCAGCTGTGCGGAGAGCTTGGCTGCCAGCACCATGCCTACGGCCACGGCTTCGCCATGGTTGAGGTTGTCGCTGCCCGGCGCGCCGTAGCCCTGCTCGGTCTCGATCGCATGGCCGAAGGTGTGGCCCAGGTTCAGCAGGGCGCGTTCGCCACGCTCCAGCGGATCGCGCGCGACGATCTCGGCCTTGTGCTCGCAGCTGCGTGCGATCGCCTGTGCCAGCGCGGCATCGTCGCCCGCCAGCAGCGCAGCGTGTTCGGCCTGCAGCCATTGAAAGAACAGCGGGTCGCGGATCGCGCCGTACTTGATCACCTCGGCCAGCCCGGCGCGCAGTTCGCGCGCGGGCAGCGTGCGCAGCGCGGCGGTATCGGCGATCACCGCGCGCGGCGGGTGGAACGCGCCGACCAGGTTCTTGCCTTCGGGAATGTCCACGGCAGTCTTGCCGCCGACCGAGGAATCCACCATGGCCAGCAGCGAGGTCGGCAGCTGCACGCAGTCCACCCCGCGCATCCAGCAGGCGGCCGCGAAGCCGGCCAGATCGCCGGCCACGCCGCCGCCGAGCGCCATCACGCAGGCATCGCGGGTGGCACCCAGCGCGGCCAGCGCCGAGATCGCCGCGCCGAAGTTGGCCAGCGTCTTGGACGCTTCGCCGGCGGGCAGCACCAGCTCGCCGATCTTCAGGTCGGGACGTGCGTCCAGCAGCGCCTGCCGGACGCCGGCCAGATACAGCGGCGCGACCGAAGCATCGCTGAGCAGCAGGACGTGACGGCCGCGGACATGCTGGGCCAGCAATCCGCCCTGGCCGAGCAGGCCCGGGCCGATGTGGATGGTGTAGGGGGTGTCGCCGCCGACGGCGACGGTGCGGGGGGAGCTGCTCATGCGGAAGGTTCCAGTCGCTGCCAGTGCGCGGCCAGACGCAGCACCAGCTGCGCGGTGGCCTCGCTCGGGGTGTACAGATCGGTGTCGAGGGTCAGGTCGGCCAGCGCCTGGTAGAGCGGATCGCGCACGCTGGCCATCTGCTGCAGCACCTGGTCGCGATCGGGGCGCTGCAGCAGCGGGCGGGTGCGATCGCGCGCCAGCCGTTCAAGCTGTGCGGCCACGCTCACCCGCAGGTAGACCACGAAGCCGCGGCGGGCGATCGCCGCGCGGTTGTCGGGGTCCAGCACGGCGCCGCCGCCGGTGGACAGCAGCAGGCCCTGGCGTCCGAGCAGCTGCTGCAGCACCTGGCGTTCGTGCTGGCGGAAACCGGCTTCGCCGGAGTGTTCGAAAATGGTCGGAATGCTGGCTCCCGCGGCCTCGACGATGGCCTGGTCGGCGTCCACGAAGTCCAGGGTGAAGCGTTCGGCCAGGCGACGACCAATGCAGGTCTTGCCGGCGCCCATCGGGCCAATCAGGATCAGGTTCGGAGCGGGATTCATGACCTGCGATGCTAACACCTCCGTGTCGCGGCCTTTACGCTGCCGCGTCCATGGTGGGGGGCGCGGAATGTCCCGCGCGCACCCGGAGCACGTCCATGTCAGTGGCCAAAATCATCGAGATCAATGCCTCCTCCGCCACCAGCGTCGAAGATGCCGTCCGCAGCGGGCTGAAGAAGGTGTCCGAAACGGTCAAGGGCATCCAGGGAGCGTGGATCAACGAAACCAAAGTGGTCACCGACGACGCCGGCAACATCACCGAATGGCGGGTCAACCTGCGCGTGACCTTCCTGGTCAGCTGAGCGCGCTGGCGTGCCGCGCTCAGCCGGGCGCCGTCACGATGCGGCGCTGTTCGTCCAGCACCACCACCCGGTCGGCCAGTGCCGGCAGGGTGCGCAGCGCCTGCCGGCTGACCCGCTCGTAGTACTGCACGAACCGCTCCAGCTGGGCGCGGCTCATGCTGCTGCGGTCGGGCTGGGCGGCCTGCAGGTTCTGCTCCTGCTGCCAGCGCCAGCGCGGCACCACCGCGAAGTCCGGCGGCTGCAGGAACCAGAGCCGGTCGCAGCGCTGCCAGAGCGCGGGATAGTCATGGGCCAGGGACTGGTTGCACCAGCGCCGCCAGCGGCCATCGGCGTCCGCCTCGCGTTCGAGCGCGTTGAGCGGCGGCTCCAGGGCGCTCTCGTCCTGCGCCGGCGTGCCCAGAAACCAGCCTTCGAACACCAGCAGGTCCAGTCCGTCGTGCAGCTGCGGCCACTGCGCCTGCGGCATGCGCTCGTCGGCGAGCTTGTCGAAGCGCGGCAGGGCCACGGGCGTGCGTGCGGCCACCGCGTCCAGCGTGGCATGTGCCAGCGCCAGATCGTGGGTGCCCGGCGGCCCACGCGTCAGCAGCAGCGGATGCACCTGGCGGGCCAGGCGTTGCCGCTGCGCGCGGGTGAGGTAGAAATCGTCGATGGACACGGCCGCCGCGCGCAGTCCACGGTGTTGCGCCAGCGCCACCACCTGGGCGGCCAGCGTCGATTTGCCGCTGCCCTGCAGACCGCTGATCGCCAATACTGGCACCGTGACCGCAGCGGCCAGCGCATCGTCCAGCGCCTGCGCGACCAGCGCATCGGGGAATCCCTTGTTCCGGGGCATGTACGCAGCACCAAGCATGCGGTGACAATAAACCCAAATCGAGCTGCAAGAAACCAACCATGACCGAACTTTATGCCGAAGCGCTGTCCACCTTTGCCGCGCTCTACGAAGAAGCCAAGGCCAGCGCCGAACTCGAACCCAATGCGATGACCGTGGCGACCGCTACGCCGGGCGGCGTGCCGTCGGCGCGGACGGTGCTGCTCAAGGCGTACGATGAACATGGCTTCGTCTTCTACACCCACCTTGAGAGCCACAAGGGTCGGGACATCAAGGCCAACCCGCACGCGGCACTGCTGTTTCTGTGGCGCAGCCTGCGCGAGGCCGGCATCCAGGTGCGGATCGAAGGCCGCGTGGAGCAGGTCAGCGATGCCGAGGCGGATGCGTACTTCGCTTCGCGCCCGCGCATGAGCCAGATCGGCGCGTGGGCCTCGCTGCAGTCGCGCACGCTGTTGTCGCGCGAGGACTTCGATACGCGCATGGCTACCGCCGAGGCCAGCTTCGCCGGCCGCGACGTGCCGCGCCCGGAAGGCTGGAGCGGGCTGCGCGTCGTGCCGCGCCGGATCGAATTCTGGTACGGGGCGCAGTTCCGCCTGCACGAGCGCTGGTGTTACGAACTGGACGACGACGGCCAGTGGAGCAAGCGGCTGCTGTTCCCCTGAGCGGCATCAGCGGCTGCCGCGCCCTTGCAGGCGCGCGGCAGCATCGGCGTCCTCAGCCTTTCGCCCGCAGGGTCAAGGGGCCGATCAGGGGCGACATCGCCTTCTGCCGGCTGGTGATCGCGCCCACCGCCTCGAACACGGCGTGCAGCTGGACACGTCGCGTATCGCGGTCCGCGGGCTGACCGAACGCGTCCAGCGTGGACAGGTCCGCATCGACCCGCCGCGTCGGTGCCGCGCCGGTCGTGGTGGCCGGCGCGCGCTGCAGCCAGTAGCGCGCCTCCTGCGCGGGTACCGAGTCGGGATCGGTCAGTTTCTTCGCCAGCAGGTCCAGGTACTCGCCATGCGATTCCACCAGGGTCGCCCAGGTAGCTGCCGGCGACTCGGCGGGGGAGCGCAGTGACAGGTAACGCATCAGGAGGGCGGTGATGGTGTTGGTCCCCAGGCCGTCGCGGCGGGTGCAGTAGGCCGACTGGTGCTGCTGGACCGAGAACGTGGTTGTCGCGCCCGGCAGGATCGGTATGGGCAGGGTCGCGCCCATTGTCTTCTCGCTGCCGGTGAGCGCCCGTACCCCGTGCAGACGGATGCCCCGTGCAGCCGAAGGGAAGCCCGGGTCGGACTGGAAGCGGGGCCGGAAGAAGCGGATGACCAGCTGCGCGCTCGCGCCCAGCTCCAGGTCGGCCAGGACCGGGGCGATCGCCGCCTTCGCCTCGCTGCGTGGCAGGCCGGCCCATTCCGGCAGCTGTTGCTCGATCCGGTCCAGCATGTCGTCCAGCGATAGCTCGGCGTTGGCGTTCACGAGCACCTCCATGGTTTCCCCCTCGCGCAACGGATCGGGGTCATCGCGGTCGCGGCAGGCCAGCGACACGCTGCCGCCCAGCTGCAACCGCAACGGCAACGACGCTCCCAGCGAGAGCGTCACGTAGCGGGTAAGGATGCGCTGCGTCTGCTCGCGGAACGCATGGGTGGCGCCGTAGACCCGTTCGCGGTCGTGCGCCATCGTGGTCTCGTGGATGCGCGCGGCTTCGGTCTCCACGGTGCGCTGCAGTCGCGCCCAGTCGGCGTGCTGCGCCGACGCGTTGCCCTCTGGCGGCGGTACCGCCTGCAGCCAGGCCAGGGTGTCGAGCATGGCAATCATGACCGGTTCGCGTGCGGTGCCGATGCTGCCCCAGTCGCGCGCCAGCGAGGCCAGTGGGGTGCTGGCCTGGGCCGGCTTATGCAGGGAGAGGTCGGCCAGCGCCTGCAGGTGATCGAACGCAGCGTGGATGTGGGCCACGGCATCCAGGCGTGCTGCCAGATCATCCCTATCGCCGGGCCCAGCCAGCGCCCGCCGCACCTGCTGCAGGGCGGGGCAGCGCGACGTCTGCGCATTGGCGAGCAGCCGCGAAAGACGAGCGTTCAGGGCTTCACGCACCGCCGGATCGGCGGCCGCGGACTGGCCGTCCTCGTTCACCACCGTCAACCGGGTCGGGAGATCGGCCAGCAGTTTGGTGTCGTCGAGCCCGCCGGAAAACGTCACGCTCCCCCGCCAAAAGCGCGCGCCGGCCGATAGCACCGCATGTCGGTTGGTGATCGTTGCCGTGATCGGGTTTACACGTGTGCCAAAGGCCAGCGGCTGCGACACCGGCTGTGGTTCGACCAGCAACTTCAGCTTCGGCTGCCAGGCCATCGCAAGGCTGGTACGTTCGCCATAGCGGTCCCGTCGTGGTCGAAGTACGCGCTTGAACGCACGCTGCAGCAGGTTGCCGCCCAAGCGGCGCTCCACCGAGGCGTGGGCCAACCGCAGCACGTGGTCGCGCATGGACCGGTCGATGGTGACACTGCCGTTGCTCGCGCTGCCGTTGATCGATATGTGGGCGCCAATGTCCTCCGTCACGCCGGCCTGCGCACTGACCTCTGCGCTGGCCCCGGCGCTATCGATGGTGGCCACGGTCATGTCGTCGAAGGTCGAGGTACTGCGTTCATGCGTCCCGCCCACCGTAATAGCCAGGTCGATGGCCCCGGTAACCCCGGCGGACACGCCGACCCTGCCGACAGTGGCGACGCTGCGCTGCGAACCGGGCAGGGCATTGCCGCGTTCGCGCTCGGTGTGTCGCGCGATCTGCTCGTGCAGCATCGCCTCGGCGCGGGCTGCACGGGTCAGCTCGTACAACGCGCTGCGCAGCATCCGCTGCCGGGGCGGCACGTGCGTACCGGCAGGCAGGCGCTTGATCGCTCGCAGCAACGCGCCAGCCTGCTTTCGGCTGAGCGGTTGCCGGGGGTCCAGCGCCAGCGCTTTCAGCGTCTTGCCGAAGCCACATGGCGCGTCCCGGACCTGGCCGAGCAGGAGGTGGACCTGCCCGCTGAGGATGCCCAGAGCGTGCTCGTTGGGTCCGGGGGGCCGCAGCGCATCGGGCGGATCCGCATGCGGGGCGGTGGGTCGCAATGGCGCCGGGGCAGAGGGTTCGTTGCCGACGTGGTCCAACGGTAACGGCGGCGAGGAGGCGGCGCTGGGGGCGGTACCGCCACGGCCGCGATGGCGAGCGTCCAAGGGCGTGGAACTGCGGTTGAAAAGGTTGGCGGGGGGGAACCTGACGAGCGCTGGGTGCATGCAACATTCCTGGGGGGAAGTGGGCAGGAGCCACCGGCCAGTGGGCGTGCGACCGATGTGCTCTGGAACCTAGCGGCGCCGCGCGACCTTGCACATTCAACGGATTGCAGGGAGTTCATTCCGGGTTGTCCTTGATGAACCTGCAACGGCGAACGCTGCCGCTGCATCATCACGGGTGCTATCGATGGCGTGCATCGGTCACTGCGTCCAGGCGTTCGCACGCAGGACCGCGAAACCGGCAGATTCGCCGCGATTCGCGCACAGCTGTCGCATCAGGCGCGATCATTGCGCTCTATCTCAGCGCGCAGTTGGGCGCCGAGACCTGTCGGAACCGGCGCTCGCAGTGGATGCAATGATGAACACGTCGCAAAACGGAACAGCCCCGGATTATTTTCGGAGTTCTTCCGCTACGTTGTCGGTTAAAGCCTGCGGTGCGTTTCAGACTGCCCGGGCGACCTGCCGCGGGCTGCGGTCACTGTCACCCAGGCGTGCGCAGCCAGCGCCACAGCGTGGTGCGCGAAACACCCAGCCGCGCGGCCAGCTGTTCGCGGTTGCCTTGGTGGTCGGCCAGCCATCGCTGCAGCGTCTGCGCCGACGGCCGCGCGGCAACAGCTGTGATTGCAGGCGGAGCGCCCGCCCCGGCCGATGGCGCCTGCTGCAGTTCGGGCAGCCACGTCTGCAGCTGCGGCAGCCCGAGCGCACCGCCATCGCGCGGCCAGTGGATGCGCAGGCGGTCCACCAGGTTGCGCAGCTCACGCACGTTGCCCGGCCAGGCGTAGCGGGCCAGCTGCTCGGTGGCGACCGCATCCAGCGGCGAAGCGCGCTGCCCCAGCTGCTGGAAGAAGTGTTCCAGCAGCAGCGGCACGTCCTGCGGATGCTCGCGCAGGGCGGGCAGGGCGATGCGCAGCGTCGCCAGCCGGTAATACAGGTCGCGACGGAAGCGCTGTGCGTCCACCCATGTTTCCAGCGCCTGCAGCGTGGCCGCGACCACGCGTACGTCGACCGGGGTGGGCTCGGTGGCGCCCACGCGCAGCACTTCGCGCTCTTCCAGCACCCGCAGCAGGCGTGTCTGCAGCGGCAGCGGCAGTTCGCCGATCTCGTCGAGGAACAGGGTGCCTCCATCGGCGGCCTCGACCAGACCGACCCGCCCGCCGCGCCGCGCGCCGGTGAAGGCGCCTTCGGTGTAACCGAACAGCTCGGCCTCGAGCAGCGACTCGCTGATCGCCCCGCAGTTGAGCGCCACGAAGCGGCCGGTGCGGCCGCTGGCGGCGTGCAGCTGGCGCGCCACCAGTTCCTTGCCGGTGCCGGTGGCGCCGGTGACCAGCACCGTGCTGTCGTAGGGTGCATAGAGCGCGATGCGGTCGCGCACCTGCTGCATGAGCGGGCTGTCGCCCAACAGCGCGTGGTCCGACGCGGGCCGCCGTGCCAGCCGCCGCTGGCGTGGCGCGGCCACCCCGGACCGGGCCAGGGTCTGGGTCAGTTCCAGCGCGTGCTCGAAGGCCTGGCGGACCGAATCGGCCGAATACAGCAGCACCCCCGGCAGGCCAACCCGTTCGGCATGGTCGATCGCCATCCCGGTGCCGACGATCACTTCGATGCCGTTGGCGCGCATGTCGGCAATGCAGTCGCGTGCATCCTCGCGGGTGACGAAGCGGCGGTGCTCGATGTCCAGACCGAAACTGTGCTGGAAGCTGCCGAAGCTGGGCACGTCGCTGGCATGGGTGACCAGCCCGATCCGCGGTGCGATCCGCCGCGCCCGGGCCAGCGCTTCCATCAGATCGAAGCCATTGGCCTGGATCGGGACCAGTGGCACCTCCAGCCGGCTGCGCAGGTAGGCGGCGTTGGAGCCGCCGGCAATCACCACGTCGCAGTGCTCGCGGCGCAGCCGCTGCCCGATGACATCCACGGCCTCCTCGAAGCCGAGGTTGATCGGAACGATGCGCGCGCGGCGGTCGAATTCGGGGATCACATCACCGAGCAGACCGGTCAGACGCGACACGCTGACGGTCCAGATCACCGGCAGGCTGCCGGGATCGGGGTCGGGAACGCGGGGGCGGGGCAGGCGGATCGGCATGGCAACGTGAATTGTTTCAGTTCACCCATGTTACACCTGTTTCATTGTTTCATAATGAAACACCCTTGCGTCGCGACAACGCAATGAAATCAATGCGTTGCCCGTTGGCACGCACCTTGCGCCTCTGTACGGGTCAACCACGATGGATTGCTGCCAATGAGCACCCCTGTTTCCTCTGCCGGCGCACGCTTCCGTGCCGCGCTGGCTGCCGAATCGCCGCTGCAGGTGATCGGCGCGATCAACGCCAACCATGCGCTGCTGGCCAAGCGGGCCGGCTACCGCGCGATCTACCTGTCCGGCGGTGGCGTCGCGGCCGGGTCGCTGGGCCTGCCCGACCTGGGCATCAATACCCTGGAAGACGTGCTGATCGACGTACGCCGCATCACCGACGTCTGCGACCTTCCGCTGATGGTGGACATCGACACCGGCTTCGGGCCGAGCGCGTTCAACATCGCGCGTACGGTGAAGTCGCTGATCAAGGCCGGCGCCGCGGCCTGCCATATCGAAGACCAGGTTGGCGCCAAGCGCTGCGGTCACCGGCCGGGCAAGGAGATCGTGACCCAGGGCGAGATGGTCGACCGTGTCAAAGCGGCGGCCGACGCGAAAACCGATCCGGACTTCTTCCTGATCGCCCGCACCGACGCCATCCAGGTGGACGGCGTGGACGCGGCGATCGAGCGCGCCATCGCCTGCGTCGAGGCCGGTGCCGACGGCATCTTCGCCGAAGCCGCCTGCGATCTGGACACCTACCGCCGCTTCGTCGACGCGGTGAAGGTGCCGGTGCTGGCCAACATCACCGAGTTCGGCAAGACCCCGCTGTTCAGCCGCGACGAACTGGCCTCGGCCGGCGTGGCGATCCAGCTGTTCCCGCTGTCGGCATTCCGCGCGGCCAACAAGGCCGCCGAGAACGTGTATGAGACCATTCGTCGCGAGGGCCACCAGAAGAACGTGGTGGAGTCCATGCAGACGCGCGAGGAGCTGTACGACCGTATCGGCTACCACGCCTTCGAGCAGCAGCTCGACGCGCTGTTCGCCGCCAAGAAGTAACGTCGCACCACTGTTTTCTGGAGGGATCATGAGCGAAGCAACCACCGCCCCCGGCTTCAAGCCGAAGAAGTCCGTCGCCCTGTCGGGTACCGCTGCCGGCAATACCGCGCTGTGCACCGTGGGCCGCAGCGGCAACGACCTGCACTACCGCGGCTACGACATCCTGGACCTGGCCAACACCAGTGAGTTCGAGGAAATCGCCCACCTGCTGGTGCACGGCAAGCTGCCCAACCGGGCCGAGCTGGCCGCCTACAAGGCCAAGCTGAAGTCGCTGCGCGGCATCCCGGCGGCGGTCAAGGCCGCGCTGGAAGAGCTGCCGCCGTCGGCGCACCCGATGGACGTGATGCGCACCGGCGTGTCGGTGCTGGGCTGCGTGTCGCCGGAGAAGGATGACCACAACCATCCGGGCGCGCGCGACATCGCCGACAAGCTGATGGCCTGCCTGGGCTCCATGCTGCTGTACTGGTACCACTGGAGCCACAACGGCCGCGCCATCGACGTGGAAACCGATGACGACTCCATCGGCGGCCACTTCCTGCACCTGCTGCACGGCGTCCCGCCGCAGCAGTCGTGGGTGAAGGCAATGCACACCTCGCTGATCCTGTATGCAGAGCACGAATTCAACGCCTCCACCTTCACCTGCCGCGTCATCGCCGGCACCGGCAGCGACATGTACAGCTGCATCACCGGTGGCATCGGCGCGCTGCGCGGTCCCAAGCACGGCGGCGCCAATGAAGTGGCGTTCGAAGTGCAGAAGCGCTACGACTCGCCCGACGAAGCCGAGGCCGACATCAAGGCCCGGGTCGAGCGCAAGGAAGTGGTGATCGGCTTCGGCCATCCGGTGTACACCGTGAGCGATCCGCGCAACAAGGTGATCAAGGACGTGGCCCGCGAGCTGTCCAGCGAGCAGCAGAACCTGAAGATGTACGACATCGCCGAGCGCCTGGAGTCGGTCATGTGGGACATCAAGAAGATGTTCCCGAACCTGGACTGGTTCAGCGCGGTCAGCTACCACATGATGGGCGTGCCGACCGCGATGTTCACCCCGTTGTTCGTCATCGCACGGACCTCGGGCTGGAGCGCGCACGTGATCGAACAGCGCATCGACGGCAAGATCATCCGCCCCAGCGCCAACTACACCGGTCCGGAAGACCAGGCCTTCGTGCCGATCGACGAACGCAAGTAAACAGGACGGGGGCGGTCGGACGCCGTCCCCGGAACCGTCCGCCACCGACCGGCGCTCTGGTAGCGCCGGCCGCTGGCCGGCCCACGCGATCCGTCCCCGGCCCGCCAACCTGCAGCACACGCCAGCCATGACTTCCTTGAATACGAACTTCCGCAAACCCCTTCCCGGCACCGCGCTGGACTATTTCGATACCCGGGCCGCGGTCGACGCGATCCAGCCCGGCGCCTATGCCACGCTGCCGTATGTCTCGCGCGTGCTGGCGGAAAACCTGGTGCGCAGGTGTGACCCGGCCACCCTCGAGGCCTCGCTGCGGCAGCTGATCGAGCGCCGCCAGGAGCTGGATTTCCCGTGGTTCCCGGCGCGCGTGGTGTGCCATGACATCCTCGGACAGACCGCGCTGGTCGACCTGGCCGGGCTGCGCGATGCCATCGCCGACGGCGGTGGCGACCCGGCCAAGGTCAATCCGGTGGTGCCGGTGCAGCTGATCGTGGACCACTCGCTGGCGGTGGAATGCGGCGGCTACGACCCGCAGGCGTTCGAGAAGAACCGCGCGATCGAGGACCGCCGCAACGAAGACCGTTTCCACTTCATCGACTGGACCAAGCAGGCCTTCCAGAACGTGGACGTGATTCCGCCGGGCAACGGCATCATGCACCAGATCAACCTGGAGAAAATGTCGCCGGTGATCTACGTGCAGGACGGCGTCGCCTTCCCGGATACCTGCGTCGGCACCGACAGCCACACCCCGCACGTGGATGCGCTGGGCGTGATCGCGATCGGCGTGGGCGGCCTGGAAGCGGAGAACGTCATGCTGGGGCGCGCGTCGTGGATGCGCCTGCCGGATATCGTGGGCGTGGAGCTCACCGGCCGGCCGCAGCCGGGCATCACCGCCACCGACGTCGTGCTGGCGCTGACCGAATTCCTGCGCGCCCAGCGCGTGGTCGGTGCGTGGCTGGAGTTCTTCGGTGAGGGCGCTGCCGCGCTGACCATCGGCGACCGCGCCACCATCTCCAACATGTGCCCCGAATACGGCGCCACCGCGGCGATGTTCCATATCGATTCGCAGACCATCGACTACCTGCGCCTGACCGGCCGCGAGGAAGCGCAGGTCGCGCTGGTGGAAAACTACGCGCGCATCACCGGCCTGTGGGCCGACGACCTGGCCACCGCGCAGTACCCGCGCGTGCTCACCTTCGACCTGTCCAGCGTGGTCCGCAACATGGCCGGCCCGAGCAACCCGCACCGGCGCCTGCCGGTGAGCGCGCTGGCCGAGCGCGGCATCGCCGACGCGACCCTGCTGGAGGCCGGCAAGGCCGAACAGGCACAAGGGCTGATGCCGGATGGCGCGGTGATCATCGCCGCCATCACCAGCTGCACCAACACCTCCAACCCGCGCAACGTGATTGCCGCCGGGCTGCTGGCGCGCAGGGCCAACGAACGCGGCCTGCTGCGCAAGCCGTGGGTGAAGTCCTCGCTGGCCCCAGGCTCCAAGGCGGTGCAGCTGTACCTGGAAGAAGCCGGCCTGCTGCCGGACCTGGAAAAGCTGGGCTTTGGCATCGTCGCCTTCGCCTGCACCACCTGCAACGGCATGAGCGGGGCGCTCGACCCGGCGATCCAGCAGGAAATCATCGACCGCGACCTGTATGCCACCGCGGTGCTGTCCGGCAACCGCAACTTCGACGGGCGCATCCATCCATATGCCAAACAGGCGTTCCTGGCCTCGCCGCCGCTGGTGATCGCCTATGCGATCGCCGGCACGGTGCGCTTCGACATCGAGAAGGACGTGCTGGGCGTGGACGCGCAGGGCAACGAGGTGCGGCTGAAGGACATCTGGCCCAGCGACGCCGAGATCGACGCGGTCGTGAAGGCATCGGTGAAGCCTGAGCAGTTCCGCAGCGTCTACAACCCGATGTTCAACGTGCGCGTGGAATACACCTCACAGGTCAGCCCGCTCTATGACTGGCGCCCGCAGAGCACCTACATCCGCCGCCCGCCGTACTGGGAAGGCGCGCTGGCCGGTGAGCGCGGCCTGGCCGGCATGCGCGCGCTGGCGGTGCTGCCCGACAACATCACCACCGACCACCTGTCGCCGTCGAACGCGATCATGGCCTCGAGCGCGGCCGGCGAATACCTGGCGAAGATGGGCGTGCCCGAAGAGGACTTCAATTCCTACGCCACCCACCGCGGCGACCACCTCACCGCGCAGCGTGCCACCTTCGCCAACCCCAAACTGTTCAACGAGATGGTGCGCAACGAGGACGGCACGGTGAAGCAGGGCTCGCTGGCGCGGGTGGAGCCGGAAGGCAAGGTCATGCGCATGTGGGAAGCGATCGAAACCTACATGGAGCGCAAGCAGCCGCTGATCATCATCGCCGGTGCCGATTACGGCCAGGGCAGCTCGCGTGACTGGGCGGCCAAGGGCGTACGCCTGGCTGGCGTGGAGGCCATCGTTGCCGAAGGTTTCGAGCGCATCCACCGCACCAACCTGATCGGCATGGGCGTGCTGCCGCTGGAGTTCAAGCCGGGCACCACCCGCCTCACGGTCGGCATCGACGGCACCGAGACCTTCGACGTGATCGGCGGGCGCACCCCGCGCGCGGACCTGACCCTGGTCATCCACCGCCGCGACGGCACCCAGGTAAAGGTGCCGGTCACCTGCCGCCTGGACAGCGACGAGGAAGTGGCGATCTACGAAGCCGGCGGTGTACTGCAGCGCTTCGCCCAGGACTTCCTGGAATCCTCGCAGGCGGCCTGATGCGGCCGATCCCCTTGCGGCCCGGCAACGGGCCGCTGTTCCCACCGGACACCTCCATGAGCTTCCTTCCCCAGCTTCGTATTCCCGCCACCTACATGCGCGGCGGCACCAGCAAAGGCGTGTTCTTCCGCCTGCAGGACCTGCCGGCCGCCGCGCAGTCGCCGGGTGCGGCCCGTGATGCGCTGCTGATGCGCGTGATCGGTTCGCCGGACCCGTATGCCAAGCACACCGATGGCATGGGCGGTGCCACCTCCAGCACCAGCAAGTGCGTGATCATTTCGGCCGCCTCGGTGCCCGACCACGACGTGGATTACCTGTACGGCCAGGTGGCCATCGACACCGCCTTCGTCGACTGGAGCGGCAACTGCGGCAACCTCAGCACCGCCGTGGGCCCGTTCGCGATCAGCAACGGTTTCATCGACCCGGCCCGGGTCCCGCACAACGGCACCTGCACCGTGCGCATCTGGCAGGCCAACATCGGCAAGACCATCCTGGCCCACGTGCCGGTGGTGGATGGCCAGGTGCAGGAAGATGGCGACTTCGAGCTGGACGGGGTGACCTTCCCGGCCGCCGAGATCGCACTGGAGTTCCTCGATCCGTCCGACGATGGCGAAGGCGAGGGCAGCTCGATGTTCCCGACCGGCAACCTGGTCGACACGCTGGACGTGCCGGGGGTAGGCAGCTTCGCGGTGACCATGATCACCGCCGGCATTCCCACCATCTTCCTCAATGCCGCCGACCTGGGTTACACCGGCACCGAACTGCAGCCGGCGATCAACGACGACAAGGCCGCGCTGGCCCGGTTCGAGGCGATCCGCGCGCACGGCGCGGTGCGCATGGGCCTGATCGACAGTGTCGACCAGGCCGCCACCCGCCAGCACACGCCCAAGGTGGCGTTCGTGGCGCCGGCGCAGGATTACGTGGCGTCCAGTGGCAAGCAGGTCCGGGCTGACGACATCGACCTGCATGCGCGCGCCCTGTCGATGGGGAAACTGCACCACGCGATGATGGGCACCGCTGCGGTGGCAATCGGGACCGCGGCGGCGATCCCGGGCACCCTGGTCAACCTGGCTGCCGGCGGCGGCGAGCGCGAGGCGGTGACCTTCGGTCATCCGTCCGGCACCCTGCGGGTCGGTGCCAAGGCGGCGTTGGTCGACGGCCAGTGGACGGTCACCAAAGCGATCATGAGCCGCAGCGCCCGGGTGTTGATGGAAGGCGCGGTCAGGGTTCCGGCCGGGACCCTCTGACGGGTTGGCTGACAGGGCGTATCCGCGACGTCCCACCGCCCGCCCGTAACGCCCGCGTGCATAATGAAGCCCTTGTTCAAGGAGTGACATATGGCAACGGTCGGGCAACTGGGCTGGAAGGGAATCCTCGGGCTGGCGCTCGCCGCGGGACTGGTGCTGGGCATCGGGGGCTGCAAGCGCAACGACAGCGGCCAGCTGCCCACCCCGTCCGGCGCGCCGATCGCGGCCAAGGCCGAGGCGGTGAGCGGGTTCACCCTGCTGCGCGCCTACCCCGACCAGAAGAGCGACGGCCTGTCGCTGGCGCTGGAGTTCTCGCGTCCGCTGGTCGGCACCCAGGACTTCGACACGCTGGTGCGCTTCGGTGAGAAGGTCGGTACCGAGGACAGCAGCTGGTCGTTGTCCGATGACGGCAAGACCCTGCGCTATCCGTTCGTGGAGGCGGCCAGGGAATACAGCCTGATCGTCTCGCCGGACCTGCTGGCCGCCGACGGCAGCCGGCTGGGCAAGGAGCTGCGCCAGAAGGTGTTCAGCGGCGAGCTCAAGCCGGTGGCCGGCTTCGCCTCGCAGGGCAGCGTGCTGCCGGCGCGCGAGAGCCGCGGCCTGCCGGTGGTGTCGGTCAATGTGAAGGAAGTGGACGTCGAGTTCCTGCGTGTACGCGAAAAGGAACTGCCCAGCTTCTTCAGCCAGTACCAGCGCGGTGGACGCCGTGGCAGCTGGGAGCTGGACAGCGAGTACGGCGACAAGTCGCCGATGTCCCAGCTGGCCGAGCCGGTCTACGTCAACCGGTTCGTGCTCGGTGGCAAGCAGAACGAGCGCGTGCTGACCTACCTGCCCACCCAGGACATCAAGGAGCTGCAGGAGCCCGGGCTGTACTTCGCGGTGATGAAGCGCAGCGGCTCGTTCGACAGCGAATTCGATACCGCCTTCTTCACCGTCAGCGACATCGGCCTGCATACGCGCGCCTACAAGGACAAGCTGTTCGTCCACACCGCATCGCTGCAGAGCGGCGCGGCGCTGAAGAAGATCGACCTGCGCATCCTCGATGCCAAGGGCGAAGTGGTGCTCAAGGGCGCCACCGACGGCAACGGCAACGCGCTGCTCAACTACACCCTGGACGCCGGCCACGTGCTGATCGCCAGCAGCGGCGCGGACTCCTCGATGCTGCCCTTCAACCAGCCGGCGCTGGACCTCAGCGAATTCGCCGTGGCTGGCCGCGATAATGCCTGGTTCGACGTGTTCGCCTGGTCGGGCCGCGACCTGTACCGCCCCGGCGAGACCGTGCGTGTCTCGGCGCTGCTGCGCGACAACGACGGCAAGCCGGTCAAGCCGCAGCCGGTGTTCCTGCGCTTGAAGCAGCCCGACGGCAAGACCTTCCGCGAAACCCGCCTGCAGCCGGGCGAGCAGGGTTACCTGGAATTCGAGCAGGCCATCCCGGTGGAGGCGCCTACGGGCCGCTGGCAGGTGGAATTCCGTACCAACCCGGCCAGCAAGGAAGCGATCCAGGGCATGACCCTGCGCATCGAGGAATTCCTGCCCGAGCGCATGAAGCTGGACCTGGACAGTGCGCAGAAGACGCTCAAGCCGGGCGAGCCGCTGAAGCTGCAGGCCAACGCCGCCTACCTGTATGGCGCACCGGCCGACGGCAACCGCTTCACCGCCCGGCTCGCGGTGGCGGCGGAGCAGTCGCCGGTGGAATCGCTGCCGGGCTACTTCTTCGGCGACCCGACCATGGAGCTGCCGCGCGATGCCCGCGATGTCATCGACACTGAATTCCCGGCCGACGGTACCCTGCGCCAGGACGTGGACCTGCCGGCCGAGGTCAAGGCCACCGCGCCGGTCGCCGTGGTGCTGTCCGGCAGCGTCTACGAGACCGGCGGGCGGACCGTCACCCGCACCCTGAAGCGGGTGATGTGGCCGGCGCCGGCGCTGGTGGGCGTGCGCCCGCTCTTCAATCCCGACGATGGGGCAGATGCCAACAGCAACGCGCGCTTCGAACTGATGCGCGTGGATGCGGCGGGCAGGCCGCAGCCGGCCAAGGGCCTGAAGGTCACCCTGGTACGCGAGCTGCGCGATTACCACTGGACCTTCAACGAGAACCGCTGGGACTACGATTTCAGCCGCCGCTTCGAGAACAGGGAAACCCGCACCGTCGACGCCGGTACGGCGGCGGTGGGCGTCGACGTCCCGGTGGAGTGGGGCGAGTACCGTCTGGACGTGTTCGACCCTGCCACCGGGCTGACCAGTCGCTACCCGTTCAATGCCGGCTGGAGCTGGAACGACGAAAACCGTGGCCTGGATGCGCGTCCGGACAAGGTCAAGCTTGGCCTGGACAAGACCGGCTACAAGGCCGGCGACACGCTGCGCGTCACCGTCACCCCGCCGCATGCCGGCAAGGGCGTGCTGATGGTGGAGAGCGACAGGATGCTCTACGTGCAGGAGATCGACGCCAAGCCGGGCAGCACCTTCGACATTCCGGTCACGGCCGACTGGGAGCGCCACGACGTCTACATCACCGCGCTGGTGTTCCGCGGCGGCAGCGCACCCAGCAAGATCACCCCGGCCCGCGCGGTCGGCGTGGTGCACGTGCCGATGGACCGCAAGTCACGCCAGGTGGCCGTGGGCCTGTCCGCGCCGAAGCAGATGCGCCCCGAGCAGACCCTGCCGGTCACGGTCAGCGCGCCGCAGCTGGCGGGCAGGCTGGCGCATGTCACCGTGTCTGCGGTGGACGTGGGCATTCTCAACATCACCCGCTTCCCGGTGCCGGATGCGGCGGGGCACTTCTTCGCCCAGCGCCGCCTTGGGGTGGATGCGTACGACATCTACAGCCGGGTGATCGAGAGCTTCGACGGCAGCAGCGGCAAGCTCAAGTTCGGTGGCGACATGGCGCTGGCCGCGTTGCCGCAGGCCAAGCGTCCCACCGCGCGGGTGCAGACCGTGGACCTGTTCTCCGGCCCGGTGAAGCTCGACGCCAAGGGCATCGCGCGGATCGCGCTGAAGGTGCCGGACTTCAACGGCACACTGCGGATCTCCGCGCTGGTGTATTCCGATGACCAGTACGGCAAGCGCGACATGGAGACCGTGGTGCGCGCCCCGATCCTGGCCGAGGCCAGCATGCCGCGCGTGCTGGCGCCGGGCGACCGCAGCACCGTTACCCTGGACGTGCAGAACTTCACCGGCAAGCCGGGCGAGTTCAAGGTGCAGGTCGACGGCATCGGACCGCTCACCCTGGGCGAACCCAGCCGCACGCTCAAGCTCAATGCCGATGCCAAGAGCACGCTGAGCTTCCCGCTGGTGGCGCGCGAAGGCTATACCGTGGCCAAGGTGCGGGTGCGGGTGGATGGCAATGGCTTCAAGGTCGACCGCCGCTATGACCTGCCGGTGCGTGCCGCCTGGCCGCAGGTGCTGCGTGCACAGACGCGTACGCTGGACCCGCTCGCCGACGTGGAAATGGGCATCGGGCTGGCCGATGGGCTGATGAACGATTCGGTCACCGCGCGCATGCTGGTCAGCGCATTGCCGCCGATTCCGTTCGCCAGTGCGCTCGACGGAGCCTTGAAGTACCCGTATGGCTGTGCGGAACAGACCACCAGCAAGGGCTACGCGGCGCTGATGCTCGATGAAGCGACCTCGGCCATGCTCGGCGCGGACGGCCTGGATGCAAAGACCCGTCGCGAGCGCATGGAAGGCGCGTTCGGCCGGCTGGCCTCGATGCAGGTAGCCAACGGCAACTTCTCGATGTGGGGCGACGACGGCTACGTGAACCCGTGGCTGACCCCGTACATCACCGAGTTCCTGCTTGACGCCAGGGACGCTGGCTTCGCGGTGCCGGACAACGTCCTGCAGAAGGCATTGAACCGCCTCAGCGAGGACCTGCTCTCGGGTGGCAACGAGTTCTACGGCGAGGATCGCCGCGAGAACCTGAAGTTCGCCAACCAGGCCTATTCCGGTTACGTGCTGGCGCGGGTCAACCGCGCCCCGCTGGGCACGCTGCGCGCGCTGTACGACAACGAACGCAGCAAGTCGCTGACCGGTCTGTCGATGGTGCACCTGGGCATCGCGCTGTCGCTGCAGGGCGACCACAAGCGTGGCGAGGCGGCCATTGCCGCCGGCTTCGCCAAGCCCGGCAGCGAACGCCCGCAGTACTTCGGCGACTACGGCAGTCCGGTGCGCGACGATGCGCTGATGATCGCGCTGGTGCACGAGCGCAAGCTGGCCAAGCCCGCCTACGACGCACGTGCGGTGGAACTGGGCCGCGCGCTGGATGCGCGCCGCAACAGCGGCTGGATGTGGCTGAGCACGCAGGAGCAGGTCGCCATTGCCCGCCTGGGCAAGGCACTGGCCGCCAACCAGAAGAAGCAGGTGTCCGGCGAGCTGGCCATTGGCGGTGAAGTGGACGCCATCACCGCGCGTCGCATGTTCGGTCGCAGCTTCGACTATGCAGCCCTGGCCAAGGGCGTGCGCTTCAGTCCGCAGGGCGAGCCGCCCATGTTCGCCAGTCTGGAAGTGGCCGGCATCCCGCGCACGGCGCCGGAGCCGGACAGCCGCACGCTCGGCGTGGAGCGCAGCTGGTACACCACCGACGGCAAGCCGTGGACGCCGCGTGCGTTGAAGGAAGGCGAGGCGCTGATCGTGCGCGTCAGCATCACCCCGAACGTGGACATGCCCGACGCGCTGCTCACCGACCTGCTGCCGGCCGGCCTGGAAATCGAGAACTTCAACCTGGGTGATGCCAAGCAGTGGGCCGACGTGGTGGTGGACGGGCTGGCCGTGAACGACCGCGGCGACGCCGCCACACTGCGCCACGAAGAGTTCCGCGACGACCGTTACGTGGCTGCGCTGAAACTCTCGCGCGGCAGCACGGCCAAGGTGTTCTATCTGGTCCGCGCGGTGACCCCCGGCACCTACACGGTGCCCCCGCCGCTGGTCGAAGACATGTACCGCCCGGACCTGCGCGGGGTAGGGCGCAGCAACCCGACCACGCTGACGGTGGTCCAGCCGTGATCAAGAGCGGGCCCCGGCCGATGCCGGGGTCCGCGTCGCGGGCCGTGATGCGATGAATCCCCTCCGTTCCCCATTGCGCTGGACCCGCTGGCGACCTTCGCTGTGGCAGGTGATGCGCTGGAGCGTGGCCGCGCTGCTGGCCGTGCTGCTGGTGCTGGACCTGGCGTTTCCGCCACCGCTGCCGAAGCTGCGCGATACCAGCACGCTGGTGGTGGCGCGTGATGGCACGCCGCTGCGCGCGTTCGCCGATGCCGACGGTGTGTGGCGTTACCCGGCCAGCGCCGACAGCGTGTCGCCGCTGTACCTGCAGGCGCTGCTCAACTACGAGGACCGCTGGTTCTGGCGCCATCCCGGGGTCAACCCGTGGGCGCTGCTGCGGGCCGGCAAGCAGTGGCTGCTGGAAGGGCGCATCGTTTCCGGCGGCTCGACCCTGACCATGCAGGTGGCGCGCATCCTCGATCCGCACACGCGCACACCGTGGGGCAAGGCAAAGCAGCTGCTGCGCGCGGTGCAGCTGGAGCTGCACCTGGACAAGCAGGAGATCCTGGCGCTGTACCTGGAACGTGCGCCTTACGGCGGCACCATCGAAGGCGTGGAGGCGGCCAGCTGGGCCTACCTGGGCAAGCCGGCAGCGCGCCTGTCGCATGCCGAGGCCGCGCTGCTGGCGGTGCTGCCGCAGTCGCCCAGCCGGCTGCGGCCGGACCGCCACCCCGAGGCGGCGCAGGCAGCGCGGGACAAAGTGCTGGCGCGCATGGTCGACCTCGGGGTGTGGTCCCATGACGACGTGGACGATGCCCGCATCGAAGCGGTGGTCACCCGCGCATTGCAGCCGCCACTGCATGCGGCGCTGCTGGCGCAGCGCCTGCATGCGGCGCAGCCCCGTGCCGCGCGCATCCAGAGCACGCTGGACATCGGCCTGCAGCGCACGCTGGAGGAGCGCGTCTCCGCGTATTTCTCGCAACTGCCCGAGCGCACCTCGGCGGCGTTGCTGGTGGTGGACAACCGTACGCTGGAAGCGCGCGCCTATGTCGGCTCGGTGGCGTTCGGCGACAAGCAGCGGCTCGGCCATGTGGACATGGTCCAGGCGTGGCGCTCACCCGGTTCCACACTCAAGCCGTTCCTGTACGGCATGGCGCTGGATGACGGCCTGATCCACTCCGAGAGCCTGATGGTGGACGCCCCGCAGAGTTTCGCCGGCTATCGCCCCGGCAATTTCGATGCCGCCTTCAACGGGCCGGTCAGTGCCGCCACGGCGTTGCGGTTGTCGCTGAATGTGCCGGCCGTGGACCTGCTGGACCGGGTCGGGTCCGCGCGGTTCGCCGCGCGCCTGTCGCATGCCGGCATCAACCTGCGGTTACCCCACGGCAGCGCGCCCAACCTGTCGCTGATCCTGGGTGGCACCGGGGCCCGGCTCGAGGAGCTGGTGGGCACCTTCGCCGCCTTCAACCGCAACGGCATCGCCGGGCGCGTGCGCTACACCGCCGACGACCCGGTGATCGAGCGCCGCCTCATGTCGCCCGGCGCGGCGTGGATCACCCGCGAGATGCTCGAATCCAACCCGCGCCCGGGCTATGGCGCCGGCACCTTCGATGTTACCGGGCGCCCGCGCGTGGCCTGGAAGACCGGCACCAGCTACGGCTACCGCGATGCGTGGGCAATCGGCACCACGCGTCACTATACGGTAGGGGTCTGGGTGGGGCGCCCGGACGGCACGCCCTTGCCCGGTCAGTACGGCGCCGTGACCGCCTTGCCGCTGATGTTCGAAGTGGTGGACAGCCTGCCGCGACAGAGCGGCGATGCCAGCGCCGCACCGATGCCGGCCAGCGTATCGCAGGCCGAGGTGTGCTGGCCTACCGGGGAGCGCGCCGATGCCATCCCGGCCCCGCTGTGCCAGCGCCGCCTGCAGGCGTTCGTGCTCGACGACGTAGTGCCGCCGACCTTCGCCGAACGCGACGCGCGGCTATGGGAGGCCGGCCGCCAGCGCTTCGATGTGGATGCCCGCAGCGGGCTGCGCTTGTCGCCCGAATGCAGCTCGCCGCATGTGGCCGAGCCACGCGAGATCGCGCGCTGGCCGGCGCTGGTGTCGCCGTGGCTGCCGGTGGCCCAGCGCCGTGCGGCGCAGCTGCCGGCACTGTCTCCCGACTGCCGCGACGATGGCCGCAGCGGCGCCGGCACTCTGCATATCGAAGGGTTGAACGACCGTGCCACCCTGGCCCGCGCGCCCAATGCCGAACACGGCGTGCGCCTGCAGCTGCGTGCGCTGGGCAGCGAACACGCCGTGGATTGGCTGCTGGACGACCGCTGGATCGCGCGCACCGAAGGCGCCGGCAGCTTCCAGCGCGACTTCGACCAGACCGGCGAACACACCCTCACCGCGCTCGCCGCCGATGGCGCGTGGACCCAGGTGCGGTTCCGGATTCTTCAGTAACCTTCTGGTCCGCGCGCCCGGTGCGTGCGTTTACTCCTTCGGGTAGACGGCCAACACCGCGCAGCCCGGGCGGGCGAAGCGCGGGGTGCTGCCGCGCCCGTCGCCCCCCTCACCATCACCGACCAGCCCGTTGGCTGCCATCACGATGCGATCGCCCGGATTGCCGCAGATCAGTCCGTTCTGGAAGCCCGACTGGAAGTCCACCGCATTGGCACCGTCCAGAATGCTGCAGCTTCCCCCCAGCTCGACACGGTAATAGCGATGCCCGCCGTTGCGCCGTGGATTGGTTTCCACCAGCACCCCGCCGGGTTCTTCGCTCCAGCCGCGCACGTTGCGGGTGGCAAAGCAGAACTGCGGCGAGCCATGGAAGGCGGCGCGCCGTGAGGCGCTGCTGCTCGATGGGCCAGTGCCGGTGACCGTCACGGTGGGCAGAGTGGCGGCGAACTGGCGGCTGCTTTCGCGAGCGGTGTCGGCGAACTCGCGGTTGTCGATGACGCTGACCGCGGCGATCGCGCAGGTGCGGCCATCCACGTTGACCTGTTCGGTGGGGCGCCCGCAGGCCCAGCCATCGGGCGCATCCAGGCGCAGTGTGGTGGCGGCGTTGACATCGGGACAGGCGGCGGCGAACTCGACGCGATAGGCCTGGCCGTTTGCCGCAAGCACGGCAATGGCATCCGGCGAGGCCTGTTCCACCTGGCGGACGCCACGGGCGTCCAGGCAATGCGGGGCAGGGGGAACGCGTGCGGGCGGCTCAGCCAGGGCCTGTGCAGTGGCGAATGGGGCAAGCAGTGTTGCGGTGAGCAAAGCCACCAGGGGATGTCGGATCACGCTGCGTTCCTTGCATTGGGATAGCGGGGAATCTACCACCGCCGACCGCGTCCCTGTCACCCCGCAGCCCCCGGTAGTGCCGACTGTCAGTCGGCACCCACGCATCCTTCGGTAGTGCCGACTGTCAGTCGGCACGTATCACTCCCCGATCCAGCCTTCCAGCAGATCGGCGAATTCATCCGCGTGCTCTTCCTCCTGGGCCAGGATCTCCTCCAGGATGCGCTTGGTGGTGGTGTCCTTGTCGCCCACGAAGTTGATCATCTCGCGGTAGCTGTCGATGGCGATGCGCTCGGCGATCAGGTTCTCGCGGACCATGTCGCGCAGGTCGGTCCCTTCCTTGTACTCGGCATGCGAGCGTCGGGTCAGCGTATCGGGATTGAGGTCCGGTTCGCCGCCCAGCTGCACGATGCGCTCGGCCAGCTTGCCGGCATGCGCCTGTTCCTGCTGCGCATGTTCGAGGAACTCGCCCTTGACCGCATCGGCGAGCATGCCCTTGGCCATGAAGTAGTGCCGGTAATAGCGCAGTACGCACACATACTCGGTGGCCAGCGCGTCGTTGAGCAGCTTGATCACCGCCTCGCGGTCGGCGCTGTAGCTGTCGGTGATCGCACCGTCCTCGATGTCCTTGCGCGCCCGGGCGCGAAGGGTCGCGGTGTCGCTGATGCCGGGCGGCCGTTGACCGTGGTCGGACGGCGTGTCATTGGCGGGTTTCTGCGGGTTCTGCTTGGCTGGCTTGGACATGGCTGGCCGGGTTCCTTTGTTGCGGGGAGATCAGCTGGGCAGGTGCTCCAGCACGTACTGGGCCGAAGAGACCTCGAACTTGCCAGGCTCTTCGATGAAGGTTTCGCGGACCACGCCATCGTCGACATACAGCGCGAAGCGGCGCGACCGCATGCCCATGCCGGAACTGCTGGCATCCAGTTCCAGGCCGAGCGCGCGGGTGAACTCGCCATTGCCGTCGGACAGCAGCTGCAGCCCGTCGGGGACCTGCTGGCTCTCGCCCCAGGCCTTCATGACGAACGGGTCGTTGACCGCCATGCAGAACACTTCGACGCCGCGGTGGCGGAACTCGGCGAAATGTTCGACAAAGCCGGGCAGGTGGCGCGCCGAGCAGGTGGGAGTGAAGGCGCCGGGCACCCCGAACAGCACCGCTTTGCGACCCTCGAACAGGGCATGGGTATCCAGCGTCTCCATGCCTTCGCGGATGCGCTTGAGAGTGACTTCGGGAATGCGGTCGCCAACGTGGATGGTCATGGAAACTCCTGGTTCACGGGCAGGGTAGTCAGGGGCGTGGGAGGGCGGCGTCAAAACGTTGAAACTGGCCTGTTCATTCCCATATGGACCGTATCCGGCGGGCAGGGCGCCCGCATTGCGCAGGATCAACTCCCGATCACGGCAGCCCTGCCGCCACCGGCTAGAATTGCCGGCATGTCCCCTGCCAACGCGGGCGGCCGAACTTATTCGAGGTGTATGGATGGAATTCAAGGATTACTACGCCACGCTGGGTGTCGAGCCCACCGCGGGCGATGCCGAGATCAAGACCGCGTACCGCCGCCTGGCGCGCAAGTACCACCCGGACGTGAGCAAGGAAACCGGCGCCGAGGACAAGTTCAAGGCGGTCAACGAGGCCTACGAGGCGCTGCGCGATCCGCAGAAGCGGGCCGCCTACGACCAGCTCAAGGCCCAGGGCTATCGGCCCGGTGAGGAATTCCATGCGCCGCCGAACTATGGCGGTGCGCAGGGCTTCGATTTCGAGGAAGTGTTCGGCGGCGGTGCCGGCGGCGGCGGCTTCAGCGACTTCTTCGAGAGCCTGTTCGCGCGCCAGCGCGGCGGTGGCGCGGGTCGCGCCAGTGGCTTCGGCGGCTCAGCCGGCCCGCAGCCGGTGCGCGACACCCGGGCCAAGCTGTCGGTGCCGCTGGAGGCGGCTTACGCGGGCGACAGCCTGCGCATCACCGTCAACGGCAAACAGCTCGATGTGCGCGTGCCCAAGGGCATCCGCCCCGGCCAGGTGATCCGGCTGACCGGGCAGGGCACCCAGGGCGGCAACCTGCTGTTGGAAGTGGAGTACGCCGCGCACCCGCAGTTCGAGGTGGACGGCCGCAATATCCTGTACACGCTGGACGTGACCCCGTGGCAGGCCGCGCTGGGGACCTCGATCAGCGTGCCGACCCTGGGCGGGGCGGTCGAGCTGAAGGTGCCTGCGGGCTCGGACGCAGGACGCAAGCTGCGCCTGCGCGGCCGCGGCCTGCCGGGCAATCCCGACGGCGACCAGATCGTGGAAATCGAGATCATCGCCCCGGCGCCGACCGACGAGGCGCAGAAGAAGGCCTACAAGGCCCTGGCAAAAGCCTTCGGCGAAAAAATCTGACCGGCGTACCGACCATCGGTCGGTACCACACCGGGTAGGTACCGACCGTTGGTCGGTACGCATGTCAAACGGAAGGCGGCTGCTGCCCGCTGAACACCCGTTCCAGCACCTCGGACAGTTCGTCTTCGGAGAACGGCTTGGTGATATAGGCCTTGGCGCCCTGCCGCATGCCCCACATGCGGTCGGTGTCCTGGTCCTTGGTGGTCACCAGGATCACCGGGATGTGGCGCGTGGTCGCTTCGCGCGCCAGCGTGCGGGTGGCCTGGAAACCGTTGAGGTTGGGCATCACCACATCCATCAGGACCAGGTCGGGCAGTTCGGCCTTGGCCACTTCAACGCCGGCTGCGCCGTCTTCGGCGGTCAACGTTTCGTGCCCCAGCTTTTCGACGATGCGCTTGATCCCCAGCTGCTGCACCGGTGAATCGTCGACAATCAGAATGCGTGCCATGTTGTTCCCCATGTGATGTCCGCAGTGTAGTGCTGCGCCCATGTCAGCGTGAAGCGTCCGCCTCACCGTCCGTCGCCCCGCTGCAACGCTCAGTCGATCCGGACCACGGTCCGGCCCCGGGAGCCGCCGTCCAGCATGCGCTCGAACACCTCGGGCAACCCGTCCAGCCCGATCGCGCGCGTACAGATGGTGTCCAGATGCTGCGGCTTCCAGTCGCTGCCCAGACGCTCCCAGACCTGCTCGCGCAGCGCGCGCGGGGCCGAGGAGGACGACACGCCCAGCAGCGAGACGCCGCGGATGATGAAGGGCATCACGGTCATGTCCAGTGCCGGGCTGGCGGCCAGCCCGGCACTGACCACGCTGCCGTAGGGCACGGTCTGGGCCAGCAGGCTGGTCAACATCGAGCCGCCGGCGTTGTCCAGGCCGCCGCCGAAGCGCGCCGATTCCAACGGCCGGGTGCTCGCCAGCGCGTCGCGTGGCAGCACCTGTGCCGCGCCGAGGCCGTGCAGGTAGTCGGCCTGGTCGGGCTTGCCGCTGATGGCATGCACCTCGAAGCCGGCACGGGTGAAGATGTCCACCGCGAGCGAGCCCACGCCACCGGTGGCGCCGGTCACCGCCAGCGGGCCGTGGGCTGGGGTCAGCCGGTTATCCAGCATGCGCAGCAGGGCCAGCGCAGCGGTGAAGCCGGCGGTGCCCAGAATCATTGCCTCGCGCGCGCCCAGGCCGACCGGGCGCGCGATGACCGCGCTGGATTCCAGGCGCACGTACTGGCTGTAGCCGCCATCGCGGGTCTCGCTCAGCCCGCAGCCGGTGGCCAGCACCGCATCGCCCTCGCGCCAGGCCGGGTCGGTCGACCCCACCACCGTGCCGGCCACGTCGATCCCGCCGACCAGGGGGAACCGACGCAGAATGCGGCCCTTGCCTGTCCCGGCCAGGGCATCCTTGTAGTTCACCGACGACCATTCGGCCCGCACCACGACCTGCCCCGGGTTGAGCTGGTCCAGGCGCAGGGATTCCAGCCCGCTGCGGTGGCCCTGGTCGTCCTGGTGGATGCGGAATGCGGTGAACCGGTCGGGGAGTGCCATCGGCGGGCCTTGGGGGGAAGGGGACTCCACCTTACCCTGCAGGGCGGCGTGGGTGGCCGGCCCCTGCGGGGTGGGATGAATCGCGGCCTGCGTCGCATTTGCCCTTCCAATCCTGCCGGTCAGCCCCATCTAGTAGAATCGGGCGGGATTCAACGGTTGACGGTGCGGGACTGGCCCGCAGGCAACCTTTACTGATGGAGCGTGCATGGCCTGGAATACACCCGGCGGCAACAAGGGCGGACAAGGC